>LFIK01004283.1_pt1 | contig 11554 bp, 16 predicted proteins | sample 643401 | NCBI WGS metagenome assembly LFIK01 (sample SAMN03777447, study PRJNA286221) | soda lake metagenome | biome: soda lake; feature: Kulunda steppe; material: water; isolation source: sample T5-Br brine of Lake Tanatar-5 | place: Russia: Kulunda steppe | collected 2010-07 | reverse complement strand
TCAAAAACACCACCGTCACTTACGATTTCTCACCGTCATTCACAAATGCACCGTAATTTACGGTGTGTGACGTCTGACGGCGTAATATGCACCGTAAATTACAGAGCAAATCTCAATTACGCCGAAACCGCCCATCCCTGTTTATAACCCAACCTTGTTATCGGCTGATACTTGGGCTCAGGGATGCACAAAAAAATCTACAAACTCTGACTCAAAACAAAGGATGCCTGGGGATTATTTGCTGGCCAAAGCCATGGTCTTGCGCGGCCCGGAGCGCACTGGGCTTCCTATTCATCCCCTACACCAGCAGCCTGCCACTGAGCCACACACCTGTACAGCTCAAACACCATGAGCGTCAGGTGCGGGTGATGGGCCTCGTTGCGGACAGGGATGATGTCGCAGTCCGCGCCATCTCCCAGATCCTCTATAGCTCCGTGCAGCAGGGAGCCTGGAAAGCGGTCCAAGTCTTGACGGCTAAGCCTGCACCCATCAATGCAAACATTGCTCTTTTTCCTTGGCATGCTTGCTCTGAGAGTTCACAGTCTTGTTCCCAAGAAATTGTCAGAACGGACTTACTTTTCCATCCTCCCCCCTGCCATGAACGTGTATTGCACCCCTGGGCCACATCCCTCCCTTGTCCTCTTGCTGGGGCGTGCATCAGGAGCGTGTGCCAGCTGCTGCCGGGGCGTGTCCGAGGAGTTTGCATTCATGTTCCAAAGCACCCTATGTTCTTTCCGTTTCAGTCTTAAATCCTTGATTAGAAAGAGAGACGCATCGATGGCAATGGCGGTTCTTAATTCTGTTTGGCGAGGCAACGCTCAAAATAACGAGAATCTTGGTGTCAAACACAAGTGAGAACTGCATAAGCATACCGAACTCTATCGTCCACAACTGCATTCGGATGGCACCCTCTCTGGCACATCAGCCAGCAACGTGGAGATGCCACCCATGTTGGTATTTCTAATTTGCTCTTGTCACTGCACGTACTCGTATACCTGTTCACGTGCTTTGTTTTTCCCTTACAATATGCATGCACTTTATGCCAGTGCTGATCACTGGTACAAACAAAACTCATTGTGCTTGCCTCTTGAGCCAATTTGTTGGCGGCATCGACAAATCTGTTCTAGCTTGTGAGGAGCACCTCCTCAACAGCTTCTGTTGCCGGTCTCTTGTACAAGAGCACATGTACATGAGCACATGCTTGCACCCGCATGCGCGCGCACACAAACACACACACACACACATTCTTTCTCTCTATCTCCCTTGCTTGCAGAAGGTTTTGAGGAAGGGGAGTTTTATGAAGTCATTTGACCTTGGCCCAAGGTGCTTGTGTTTGTCTTGTGCATGTCTATAGACCTGTCCTATACCTATGACCTATAGCTATGACCTGTTTTGAACTGCCTGCGAGCATACACGACCTTTTGAACAAGCTGAATGTAATGTGTGAGGTTGTGGGTACATGTGCTCCTGGACTTCCAAGTGTTTCTCCTTACCCTATAACTAAGGGTTAGCTAAAGTGGTTCTGAAAGCGCTTTCAGCACCGCTTTCAACATATGAGAGCGGCGCTTCAGGACACTTTGGGACGCTTTCAATAACATAGACAAAAGCGCCGCTTTTGGATGCATCTGAGCATGCATGCTCATGGAATTCATAAGTCCCAAGCCAATATCTGCAAGGCTGAATAAGAACCTGCATGTTTATCATGAGTCATGACGCCATAGTCGACTGAGTAAGCCCACCGGTACCAATTGCTAAATCAAGGGTTGCAACATTAATGGTAGAGGAGAGTTGATCCGCCAAAAATTTGTAGCACAAGCTTCTTCTAGCTGATCTCATTGTAAGGCTTCTGTCGCACCTAAAGACATCCCTGCAGGTTCTGTCACACCTAAAGACATCCCTGCAGCTGCCCACATGCAAGCTAAAATTCCCTTGCTAGCTTGACCTGTCAGGGAGTGCACTCCCTCATCTTTGCACCAGAAATGTTCAGCTTTGGAACTCTGGGTAGAGATCGCCCTCCCCCTTTCCCTCAATCTAAGGTTGAATTGGGAGGGGGTATATTCTGTGAGAAAACCACCAGTGTAGTATTACCAAGGTACGGCTTATTTATTAGTGTGACTCTATTAGCATCTTGGCTGGCAAGAATATATCACCATTTCTAATGTAAGTGCAACGGATGTTCCTTTTCGTCACCTGTTTAGCTGTTGCCCACCGGTGTGTCCACTATCTAGGATGGCTGAGCACCTGTGCATTGTTGTGCAAAGCATTTTATGATAATGATCAAATTGTTTGCCAGAAATTGTCTGTACATTATCTCTGCTGGCAAATAATGACAGCGTCATCCATCATCAAAGAGCTTGCTGAAGAAAAGTGTGTGCACCTTTCTTACAGGGGCGTGTGGGGTTCAAACAGCAACCGCATGTAGACTGGTATAAGCCTAGTAGCGCTTGGGGAAAGACCAGCTCTAGAGAACAATTGTAATTCTTTGGCTGGGTCCAGGGCTTGAGACGCTCAAAAATCATGCATACATATTGATTCCACTCCCCTGTCCCAAGCCATTATCCGCAACAAGCTTTCCACGCACTGTCAATCTACCTCAATGCCCTCAGGTGTGAGCCTCCTCTTGACCTCCGTATAGCTGAGCACCCCTTTGCTGCCATCCCCAAAGACCGCCTCAAAGCTTTCAACCCCGCTCAAGGACCCAAGTAGGCTAGCTTGGCCAGCCTGTCTGAGTCCCCCCATTTCCCCTCCACTGCTATCACCGCCTGCTGAGTGCTGCTGCCTCCATAGTGCGCCGGCGCGCATCGGCATCCTTGAAGGTTGAGGCGGCTCCAGCCTCAGGCGAGGGGTTTGCCAGCTCCGCTGCCCTTTGTCTCCTCTTTTCTTCTGCAACATCATGCAGTGTCACGCCATCATAGACAGCGCGGGCAGATCCAATGTCCCTTAGCAAACCGCAATCAGGGGAGGATCCAAGCAGGCCAGGTGCCAGCCAGTGCTGCATGCACCGCAAAGCAGCACTGTCTCCTTGGTCAAAAAAGTGGCAAGCTTCACAGCTCAATGAGTTTTCAGGGCAGCAGAGCAACACATCAATGGTTGGATCAATGTTGGGCAGGTGATAAGGTGCGCAGTTGACGACATTGTCCAAAAATGTAGCCCCACATTTTCCTTGCAGAATTATGATGCCATTATCATGGACATCTTTAACCATGTACACTGGTCCCTTAGCAGCCATTTGTAGCACACTTTCAAGGCTGCGCCGCTTCAGGTATACAAAGTCTCCAGCCTGGAATTCCCTGAGCATGGGCACGTAACTACCACCCCGTATGGCTGCGTAGCGGAGCTTGTCCCTGTGTTGTGCAATTAGCAAGTCACCCCTTGCTATGATGCTAGCCTCACTTGCAATCCTACTCCGTTCTAGCACATGGTTGCATGCCAATCAAGGGCCATCCAAGTTCAGTGCCAATTCAGGGTCATCCAAGCCCAGTGGTGTGGCATGGCGCTCCATTTGAGCGGGTGGCACGACAGGTGCACATGCATGCAGCAGATGGTACGGTGAGAATCTAGTGGATTCTTGCACTGATAAAGTTTTTGGACAAATGCAATCCAAGTTAAGGTCATATCCCATTGTTCTGGCTCCTGCGATCACTCACACGTTTCCTTCAGTGCACGCTTTGTTGTCTATACCGCCCTTTCTGCTAGGCCGTCAGCCCGAGGGTGGTTGGGCAAGGAAGTGCAGTGTTCAACGAAGTGCTGCCTGAGCAACTCTGCAAATTCTCCAGCAAACTTGGTGCCAACGTCTGTCACCACTTCTGCACAGCTACCTGCATAAGACATACTCAGTTGATATTCTGGCGGTAGTGGCAGCAGCAGATTTATAAAGTATGGCCATGGGCTCCACAGTGATATGCTCACTCAAGTCTCCTGACAGCCTATACCCACTTGTGTTAAAAACTAGGAACGATTCCAGCTAATGAGATTGCCTGCGCTTCCCTTCAATCCTGGATCAGTCAAGAGACTCCCCTACCCCAGGCCTCTTGGAATCTCCATATCATAGCAGTCTGGAATACAGCCGCACGGCTTCACCTAAATAAATACAATCCTACATGGCTGTAGAATCTTGCTTGTGACATCCCTGAAGCAGATTGGCACCTCAACAACATTGCTTGCCATCCTATATGTAATGTTCAGCACGCTGAGACAGCGCCTGGTCTCAAGAAATTTAAGAAACTCAGACAAAATGCAAACTGCCAGGTGCTCCCACAGACCTGGTTTGGGTAGAGTGGCCCCCCTTTCCCATCACTCCAAACCGGGACTCACACTCAAAATTTCTGACTGGAAATCCTGGACATACACGGATGGCACCTGCCATAAAAGAGGGCAAGATAGTTATTGGGGCAGGGGTTTACCACCCCAGCTTGGGCTACTCTAACCTGGTTGAACCAAATGGTGCTGGTATAACCAACATCATAGGGAGAGCAGAACTGGCAGCTATAGCTGCTGCTATCACTCACGATCATATTCATATTGCCACAGACAGCCTTACCTCACTCCATCAATAAAGGAAACAATTGCTATACCAGAGAAGCACCGTCACCATGTCCAAGGAGACCTCCTCAACATTCTTTCTAATACTATCCAAAACTCTCAAACCCACATCTTCCTTCATAAAGTAAAATTTCATGCCGGAAATGCACGTGCAGATGCCCTTGCAAAATACCAAGCCTGCCATGGAAGCAGCCTCTCAGCTGAAACAACCATCCGCCCTGCAGGCCCTGGTGGCAATCCCTCTTTTGAAATTAACTGGCAAGCTGTTGAAGAAGTTACTCAGCAAGGATCTGACACTGACGCTCGCCAACACGGCCCCAGATTGACTAATCTTCAAAATCTCCAAGCAGCACCTAAATCCCACATGCACTCAAAGCATAAATTGGGTTATGCCGACTCAAAAACAGGGCACTACTCTTATTAACAGAGTCTGCTTCCACACGACCACAAAGGCATCATGATAAGCAATAATTAATAGTAAAGCTTTTTGGAGCATGTCCAAAGTTTCTCTTCAAATAAAGCGCAATCTTTTCCACTACTGCACAGGCACCCTTCTTTATCAGGAACAAGCTGTCCGCTTTTAAATGTCCACCAGCCTTCAGTGTCCACTCTGTCAGCAAGCGGATAGTGCTCTCCGTATTCTCTCAGGGTGTCGACATACCATCATCTCGGGCATGATCACTGAACGCCATAATGTTGCCTGCAGGCTCATCGTGAAAGCCATCAGCAAAGGCTCTCTGGCAGGTTGTTTGGTCCATTTGGATGCTGGCAGCACTTACCGTTTGGTCCAACAAAACAAATTCCTGAGCATGCTAATAACAGGACTATACCCAGCTGGCTTTTTGATGCTCGTTTATCTGCTAGAGATAAACTCACCTCTAGTCGCCCTGATGCAATTTTCCCTTACCTACTAAAAACACAAATTGCCTATCACTCCTCATTTGCACCAGGTGCCTCGCTCGAGACAACACAGCAGAGATGTGCACAGAGTTCACGAGCTCAATGTCAACAAGAGGGAGATGCACCTTGTTGAGGTTAAATACTGTTAAAATACATGGCCTGGACACCAATTAGAGGCCTCTAGAAAACAAGACGAGGTTCTTTGTAAGCGCTTGAAGGCCAAGAAAGTTATCCTTCACACCATTCTTCTTGGTGTAGGAGGCTCTAACTATACCTCACACACTTTGAACCATCTTAAAGAGCTCGGCCTTGACACACAAAAAGCCCATAAGACTGCCCTCAAGTTACATGCTCATTCTGTGCTCTATGCACACAAACTGACAGCAAGTAGACGCGCTCTTTAAAAGTTTAGTTCCTCTCAAGGTCTTGGTCTGGAGCAGGGGGCAGCTTGTCACCCTTCAGATCCTCACTAGCTCTTCCTTCTCCCTGGTGGAGGAGACTCACAGCTCTTCGGTCCAATGTGTCTCCTTCTCCTTATTTGATGTAGGGAGAGGTTTCACTGCCTACGCAGTTTTTCTTTTTCTTTGCTTAGAGCTAGATCAAGTATCAAGTATCAAAGATCAAAGCCCTATCTGTGAAGCAGGCCTTCCACTGGCAACGGCTGCAGCTCCTTCGCCTGCACGTTGTAGGCAGTGTATACTGTCATATTCTCCACAGCTCTGCACAACGTGAGCTATGTCTTTGCACATGCCTACCCACAAATAGTAAGGTGCAATGAGTGAGGTGGTCCAGCGCACGTTTGAATGGCCATGGTGTTCATGCATATGTTTCATCCTCTACCTTGTCAGAGCCAGTTGGTACAGATGCTTCACAAGGGTTACTCTTGAGGCTTAGGCACGACGCAAGCCATGCCGTTGGGCATTTTCCTTTGCAATTCCCTGTTAATAAAAGAGTACACCCTACTCCTCATTGTCCTATCCCTTTAATGCCTGGGTGTGTTAGCTGCAATTTTGCTAGTGAGTATGACGGTGAATCTAGCCAAGCATCCTAGGGACCCTTGGTCCAGTACAGCTCTTTGGCTTCCTCTATCTGTCCCATGAGCACTAATTTTATGAGAACCGGCAGCGGCAGTCTAGGATATGCAACACATCGCACTGACAAAGGATTGATTGTCACCCACCCCACATTCAAGCTGGGGCGATATGTTCTTTTTGGAAAAAACGATTCCAGGTCTTGCGTGTGCTCAGCAGGGGTATCAGCATAGTGGGAGATGAGCAGCTAGCTCATCAGATGGCATGATCTCATAAAGCGCTTGTTTTTTCAGTTCATGCACAGCTTGTTCAGCAAGTGCATCTGAGTGCATTTCCCAAGTGTGTAAGTTCAGGGCAGAGATTGTATTCAGCCTTGCTTCAGTCACATCATAGGGTAAAGGGAAGCGCGACAATGCATCAGCATTTTGATGGTCAGCCCCTGGCCCATGCTCTGTGGTAAAATCATATTTTGCTGAAATGTTATTGCCCAGCAGTGCTGGGCAATCACATGCTTGGCAAGCATATGCTGATCGACAAGGTCTTGCTTAATCATAAGCCAAATTCGAGACTGATGTTCAGTGACAAGTTTGAACTGAAGCCCATGCAAGTGAGGGTGGAATGTCTTTGTCCGTACAGCCGCCAAAATTTCACCTTGAATTGATGTGTAATTTCTCTCATTCTTCGAAGAACAGCTTGTGCAGGCCACCGCATATCTATTGCTGTCATCATCAATGTGACCTAGAACAGCACCTAAACCCAATATGCTCCTTTCAGTATGCAAGATAATGGGCTTATAAGGGTGAGAAATATTGCAATGCTCTCCCTTCTGTGGCGATCTCTGCCTTGAGCCCATAAAATGCGTCTTGCCCTTTTTGCCCCCATGTCCAGGCCACATCATTCTTAAGCAGCTTATTGAGGGGTTAAGCAATGGTGCCGAATGGAGGCACATAGCACCTCAAATTAATTAATAACCCCAACACGCTGATCAATTTGCTCACACCAGAGGGTTCAGGCAACCCTGTTATGGCTAAAATTTAAGCTTCATTTGGGAGCAGGCCATGCACACTGACGTTGTGGCCAAGAAATTCCACAGTGGTAGCACCAATTACAGTCTTGTCTGGGTGTGCTCTCAAATTGTAACCCTCAAACATTTTTAGGGCTGCCTCCACGTGGGCACGATGTTTTGTCCATAGTCTTATGATGTATAAGAATGATACAACGCTTCATACATGATTCAGCAAACTAGCCTGGGTAGTCTCAGCATCCATCATCCTTTGGAAGTGGGCTGTTTTTTTGCGTGCGCCAAAGGGCACGCGCGTGTACATCCATAATTTGTTCAGCCACCAGAAAGTGGTTTGAGTTTTGTCCTCCTCAGCAATGGATATCTGATAGAACCCTGGGCAGAGATCTACTTAAGTGAAGAACTTTGACACGGCCAAATCCCCAAATATGGTTTCAGGCAGACGCATACCATAGTGGTCTTGCAGAGTGGAGGAACATAATTATCCATACAAGCATGCCTCAGGGCTGTCTGTAAGTCCCTCAAACAAAAAGAACTGCACGGGCGGTTGAACACCGCATCAATAAAGGAAAGGGAGGCACATTCATCCGAAGTACCGCATGCCAAACCCCCACCAGAGGCAGGGAAACAAGAAGTACATCTGGAAAATCCCACCCAAACTTCCACACAGCAAGAGCAGAGGCAGAAAAGAAGAAATACCCACCCATGAAAGCAGGTCCCAAGCATGCAGCCCAGGCCCACGCATATTGGGTGTTGGGAGGGGCTAGTTTGATCAGCCCTGCCGCTTTAAGCTCTTCACATTTCTCGTTCAGGATTTCCATTTTCAACTGAGAGGCCATGAGTGGCTGATCATGCCTCAGATTGATAGTGAATGGCCCAGCTGAACCTGAATAGTTGCTCAGTTTAGAGACATTGTAGGCAAACGCAGTGCTTTTATGCCTTCCGATCACTTCCTTGAGTTTTGCAACTGTTCAGGGTTTGTTCTGGCCTTGCCGCAAGTCCGATTTGGTTGCAGGAGTCTCTCAGCATGACAAGAGTGTCCAGATCAGTGTATTGAGGCCTTGTGGGACAATACTGATGGGATTGTTGCATGCTACTAGTAGGGCTAGATGGCTGGGAAGTTGGTTGCGCGGTTCCAGGTGGACCCGCTGCTACTAGTAGTTGTCCCTCACACTTTATTGTTTGCACATGGGTGGCAGGATTGCTGTGCCTCAGGCACCAGCATGTTTCTAGCAGAGTCATGAGGACACATCACACACGGTTCGGTATGTCCATAGGAGTCGGGCCGCTGGTGGGATGATCAAAGACTTGAAGCCAAGCCAAATCTTGCCTGTGACAAGATATCCCTAATCATCTTTTGCATGCTATCTTCCAACTCTCCGGTCACAACCTCAATGTTGAGCTGCTCCAGCAGCAACACCACAGAGTCCCTCAAGCTAAGCAAGCTACTTACTTAGCAGGCTGCAACTGGCACTGTCCGCAAGATGAAGAGCAGGTCCTCTTAGACTGCCCGAGTGCAGACTTGGCAGAATTGCGCATCAAGTATCATCACTTCTTCCGTGCCTGCTTTAGTGGCTCAAGCAGGCTTGAAGATTTCATTTGCCAAGCAGACACCATAGAAGTGGCTTTGTTTGTGCATGAGTGCCTGAATTGCTGTGCTAGAGGCTTGGGTACCGAAGTCCGATTGAGTGCCTCCTCGTGGTGGTCCCTGGAAACGGTGTTGTTTACCCAATGGAGGGTCGCACCGGCTAGAGCTCATCGGCACAAAGGTGTTTCTCAACACCAGGATCGTGGAGCATCAGCAGCTTCGAGCTGGCTTGTGGCGCAGAGCGCGCGCGAGCGAGGAGGACGGGCCCGGGCTGCGTGCACAGTGGCCTGTGCTGTTCTTATGGAGAAGGACAGACTGTGGAGCTCAGTGGGGGATGGGGGTGGAGGAGCTGGGCCTTGATGACACCGTGCTGATGGCCACCATGAGCCTTGCGCGCCACACCTGCTGGGTGGGTGTGGGATCTTGCGCTGGCAAACAGGGGCTACTATGGTCGCGCGGAGGAACACGCTTGGTGTTGGCTGCCCTCCCTGGCTCGCCTGTGCCCCTAGGGGCATGTCTCCTGCACTAAGTCGGTGCTGTTGCGCTGCAGTAAGTCAGGACTTGACCTGAGTCTGTGGGTTGGTAAACCTGTCCTCTCTGCTTTGGACGTGTGGGTGGGCGTGTCTGGTTTTTTCCCCTGCACTTGTTGTGTGGAAGCCTGTTGTGGGGTTTTCCAGGCATGCTTCTCTTCCTTCTCTGACCTGGTGGGGGTAGACATATGGTACTTCGGACCAAAGTGTCTCCTTTCTTTAATTGATAGGGTAGGGGGTGCTAAATTCACGCACAGGGGTTACCTTGTAAGCGTAGTCTTTTCTTTTCTTAGGGGGTCACCTTGTAAGCGTAGTCTTTTCTTAGGGGGTGCCTGCGTAGTTTTTCCTTTTCCTTTTTCCAGCATGATGCTGTTGTCACGCCGAGAGACTGCTGCATCCAAATTAGACTCGCGGCATGGCCATAACAATGCAGCATAAATCTGGCACTGCATAAATCCTCCGGCTCACAATGCAGCATAAATCTGGCACTGCATAAATCCTCCGGCTCACAATGCAGCATAAATCTGGCACTGCATAAATCTGGCGTGACACTGTACTCAAATTTCAGCCACAACCTTGCTTGCCTTTTGTTGGTTTTGGTTACAGGCCTGTTTGGCTTCAGCTAAGCTGCCCTCGTTCGGCAATTCAGCTTTGTAACCTAACCTTGTAACCTACACCAGCAGGGATAACCCAGTTTGTGATACCCCCTGGGCTTGGTAGAAGCCGTTGAGGTGAAGTCTGGTGCTTTTCTTGGTTCTGGTCGGCTTCAACTGCCCTCAATCAGCAGGTACTGCTTAACAAACTATACTTTACCTCACACATGTCGCGAAGATCACAGTCACCAATGAGCATCGCTTACATCCATGATACAAACAGGAAGTGTGAGGTGTTGCACCGACCATTATCAACCTCTTCATCATTATGGTCAATGAACTTGCCAGACTTGAGGCACAAGGGGCCTCGATGCCAAGAGGCGCTCAGCCCCAAACCTTCCAGCTCCTCCACCAAAGCGACAGAGCAGAAGGCCGGGCACGCAGCAGGCGTCAGAACCATCTCGTCTGAGTACTCCTCAGGAGGGCGCACCGAGCTCCTCCGGGGGTCATCTTCTTGGAAGCGCTCACACCAAAAAGCATCTACCTCTAGGCGGTCCTTCTCCACCCACGACTTGTGCGGGTCCATGCGCATTTCTGTCAACTTCTCCAAGACCTTTAGGGTGGGAAGCATTGTGGCATCTGTCCAAACAAACTCTGGGTCTGGCAGGGAAAAGCTCAAGCACCCAGGCGCTTTGTCGTCGTCAAACCCTGACGGTACCACGAGCGCGAAGTACATGCCGCCATGCCACAGGGCCCAGCGGGGCGCCGATCCAAGGCAATGAGCTATATTGAGTGCTGTACAACGTGCGCTCGCCGCCATGTTCAGCCTGAGCAAGGCAGGAAGGGCTGCCTCAAAATTGGGGTGATCTGTTACTGTGGACGGTGTAGAAGGTAAGTAGCGCGCAAGCTCCACCAGATGCTCATGAAGAAAGCCAGGCGGCAGGGCAAAGAAGTCCAAGGCCTCCTGTATGTCACTCAGTTGCAGACTGAGGAAGGCGCTTGGACTCGCTTCAGCTGCGTTCTGCAGTGCCCTGCCAAGATTGACACCCCTGCAAGACAATGGTGAACGGAAAGCTCAAAAGCAGTAAGCAGCTTTAAAAGAAAGCTGGCTAGCACTGTTAGAAACAGCTTTAACAGGGGCCTAAAAGACAATAAAGCAACTAGTCATCATGTGTGCTCTTCAAATACTGCTTGTGCCAGCAGCTCAACTCAGGCTTAGGGTTCACAACAGACTTTGAAAATGCATTGATTGCATCAGACAACATAAATTGTTTGGGATAACTCAGGAGGGTCAAAAAAAAATTCTGAAGGACGCCACGTGTAAATTCTGGGCCGGGGCCCTCTGACAC
>LFIK01004281.1_pt1 | contig 11557 bp, 7 predicted proteins | sample 643401 | NCBI WGS metagenome assembly LFIK01 (sample SAMN03777447, study PRJNA286221) | soda lake metagenome | biome: soda lake; feature: Kulunda steppe; material: water; isolation source: sample T5-Br brine of Lake Tanatar-5 | place: Russia: Kulunda steppe | collected 2010-07 | reverse complement strand
GGGTCGATGACGTGGTGGATGCGCTCGCCTTCCCACTCGTAGCCGCGCTCGTAGTCGCCGGAGGTGAACAGGGCCTCGCCGGCGTCCAGTTCGATGCTGCCAAGCACGCCGCCATGCGGATGACGGATGCCCACCCGCCAGGGCCGTTCGCTGGGTCGGCCCAGGGTCATCAGGTCGCCGCCGGCGTTGAAGATCGCGGCCTCGACGCCGCGTTCCGCCAGCAGCTCCAGTACGCGCTCCACCGCCAGGCCCTTGGCCAGCCCGCCGAAGTCGAGCTGCAGGTCCGGGTGCGTCCCGCGCAGGCGCACGCCGTTGCGTTCGATGTCCTGCATGCGGGGCGGGTCGTCCAGCAGCTCGGCCAGGGTGGCCTCGTCCGGGGGTGGGCCGCCGGGTTCGTCCTGATGGAAGCCCCAGGCGGCGACCAGCTTGCCCAGTGCGGGGTTGAACAGGCCGTCGCTCAACGTCTCCATCTCGCGGCCGTGCTCGATTAGCGGCAGCACCGAGGGTGGGGCGCTGAACTCGCCCTGCAGGGCGAGTAGCTCGTTGGTGCGCCCGAGCGACCCGGGTTCCCATGCATGCCAAGAGGTATGCAGGATTTCCAGTTCCTCCTGAACTGCGGTCCCGATCGCCTCCACGTCGTATTCGCCGGCCGGGTAAAGGCTGAGGTCCACCAGCGTGCCGAAGGCGTAAAAGCCAAGCTGTTCCGTATCCGGTTCCTCGCGGCCGCAGGCGGCCAGCAGGGCGGCCGCGAGCAGCAGGGGCAGGGTTCGAATCAATATGGAGCGCATGCCGCTCATCCTTCGATCGGGCGAGTGAGGTGGTCGATGTACTGGCCGGCCAGGTCGTCGCCGCCTGCCGCGTCCAGTTCGCGGACACCGGTGGGGCTGGTGACGTTGATCTCGGTCAGGGAGTCCCCGATGACGTCGATGCCGACGAAGTCCAGCCCGCGGGCCTTCAGCTCCGGGGCGATTTCGTGGCAGATCCAGCGATCGCGTTCGGTCAGGGGCACGGCCTCGCCCCGGCCGCCGGCGGCCAGGTTGGCGCGGCTTTCGCCCGCGGCCGGGATGCGGGCCAGGGCGTGGTCGTAGGGCTCGCCACCGATCAGGATGATGCGCTTGTCCCCAGCAGTGAACTCCGGCAGGAAGCGCTGCGCGACCACGCTGCGCTGGTCGAACTCGGTGATGGTCTCGAGGATCACCGAGGTGTTCGGGTCGCCCTCGCGGACACGGAATATCGAGGCCCCGCCCATGCCGTCCAGTGGCTTGACCACGATGTCTCCCTGCGCCTCGAGGAAGGCGCGGATCCGGCCCCGGTCACGGGTAATCAAGGTGGGCGGGCAGCACTGGGGGAAGTGGACGGTAAAGGCCTTCTCGTTGACGTCGCGCAGGGCCTGCGGGCGGTTCGATACCCGTACGCCGTCGCGCTCGGCGAGCTCGAGCGCGTAGGTCGCGTAGATGTACTCCAGATCGAACGGCGGGTCCTTGCGCATCAGCAGCAGGTCGAAGCGCGCCGCCGGACCCGTCACGGGCTCGCCCAGGGTGAAGAAGTCCTCGTGCCGGTCGTGCACGTCGATCGGGCGGCTCCGGGCCGCCGCCCGGCCCTCTTCGATCCACAGGTCGGCCGGCTCCAGGTAGTGCAGGCGATGGCCGCGGGCCTGTGCTGCCAGCATCATGGCGAAGGTGGTGTCCTTCCACGGTTTGATACCCGCGATCGGGTCCATCAGGATGGCGATGTTCTGGGCCACGTTGCCTCGCACGAACGGGATGTTCCGGGGAGTATGCCATGCCCGCCGGGGCTGTCGGTGACCCCGCAAGCTGGATCAGCGCCGCGCGCGTTGCGGCCCCCGGTATGCAATATCATTGTGTGCTGTTTGTCACAGAGCCCCGGTTCCGCTAGATTCGGGGCGAAATGACCTCAGGGGGAAAAGGTGTCTAACGCGCTTGCCGAAGCGGACTCGGCCACCGAGTTTCAGGGGCTCAAGGTCATGGTGATCGATGACAGCAAGACCATTCGGCGTACCGCCGAATCCTTGCTGCAGAAGCACGGGGCCGAAGTCATCACCGCCGTGGACGGCTTCGAAGCGCTGTCCAAGGTCGCGCAGTCGCGCCCGGACATTATCTTCATCGACGTCATGATGCCGCGTCTGGATGGCTACCAGACCTGCGCACTGATCAAGAACAACAGGGAATTCCGTGCCACGCCGATCATCATGCTGTCGAGCAAGGACAGCGTGTTCGACAAGGCGAAGGGGCGCGTTGTGGGGTCGGAAGACTACCTCACCAAGCCGTTTACCCGGGATGACCTCCTGGGCGCCATGCGCCGATACGCCAGTCCTGCGGCGTGATGCACAGCGTCGCCACTGCACACCAACCAAGGAAAGACGAACCCCATGGCCCGCATTCTGATCGTTGACGATTCGCCGACCGAAATCCATGTCCTGCGCACGATGCTCGAGAAAAACGGGCACTCGGTGACCACCGCCGAAAGTGGCGAGGATGGGGTGGCCGCCGCCAAGTCGCAGGTGCCGGATCTGGTCCTGATGGATGTGGTGATGCCGGGCCTGAATGGCTTCCAGGCCACGCGTCAGCTTTCCCAGGCGGATGAAACCGCGCATGTCCCGGTGGTTGTGGTCAGCACCAAGGATCAGGCCACCGACCGGGTCTGGGCGATGCGTCAGGGGGCTCGCGACTACATCACCAAGCCAGTGGTCGAGAAGGACCTGCTGGCCACCATCGGGAAATATCTGTCGGCATGAAGACCGACCTGTCCTCGCCGTTTGCGCTGATTGCGAGCCTTGATCGTGAAGGGCGCCGCGTCAATCGCGAATTGCGGCGGGACATCGGCACCGGCTGGCGCGGCGTCCTGTTGCGGGTTGGCGATTTCCGCTTCCTGGTCGATATGGATTCGATCGCGGAGGTCGCCGACCCGATGGCGCTGACCCGCGTGCCGCTGGCGGATTCCGCCGTGCTCGGCGTGGGCAATCTGCGGGGGCTGGTGCTGCCGGTCTTCGACATGGGCAGGCTGCTGCTGGACCGGCCATTGCCGGACGACGCGACCGGGCAGCGCATCGTGGTGGCACCTCAGGGCCAGGGCATGGCCGGGCTTCTGGTCAGCCAGGTCGAGGGGATGCGCCGCTGCATCCCCTCCCAACGGCGCCTGGAGGTCTCGGTACCCGAGGCCGTCCGACCCTTTATTACTGGCGGATTCGATCTCGGGCACCGGTTGCACCCGGTGCTGGATCTGGACCTGCTACTCAATGACAACAATCGCTTTACCGGCACGGGCTTGGCCGGTGCATCCAATAGCGAACAGTCCGCAGCTACCGTCTGATGACGGGGTTCGCGGTGCTGCGACAGGGAGTATGAACTGATGGGATCGAGTCGTCGCGCACGTAACTTCGTCCTCGGGGGCTTGCTGGTGCTGGCCCTGATCGCGACAGGCGGGGCCTTTACCTACCACGAGTACGAGCAGAGTCAGTACCGTGACCGGATCGCGCTGGCCAATGACTTGCGTCTGTTGTCGCAGCGTCTCGCCACCAGCTCGCTGGAGGCGGCCGCCGGCTCCGAGCAGGGATTCCGCGATCTGCAGTCCCTGCGCGATGACTTCGAGGCCCGCCTGGATCGAATCCGCCAGGGGGGTGACGGTCTGCAGCCACTTCCGGAACCCTTGCAAGAGGATATCGCCGCGGTGGATCGCGAATGGTCGGCGTACCGGGACAACATCAACACGGTCATCCTCGGGCGTTCGGACATCCAGTTGATCACGGAATTCTCCGATGCGGTGGCCGCGTTTTCGCCGGAGCTCTCGCGCCTGTCCGACGATGTGGTGCGGCGCATGACCCGGATCGGCGAGCCGCCGGAGCAGGTCTATGTGGCGGCGCGCCAGACCATGCTGATTCAGCGTATTGCCAACAGCCTGGGTCGCGTGCTCCAGGGGGGCGCCGAGGCGGCCCCGGCGATCGAGCGCTTCGAGCGTGATGCAACGTTGTACGGCCGCGTGCTGGACGGCCTGATCGAGGGGTTCGCCCCGCTGGGGGTCGAACCGGTCGATGACCCGCAAGCGCGTGCCTTGCTGATGGAGATCGCCACGCTGTTCGTCGCCTTTAGCGAGGCCGTGGAAGGCGTTCTGGATACCTCTACCCAGGTGTTCGAGGTCAATGCGGCGGCCTCCAATGTCGAGGCCAGCAGTGGCGCGATGCTGGAGACCACCGGGGACTTCGAAAACGCCATCACCGTTGAGGCCGAACGCGCGGGCTTGGTCGCGCTCATCGGGTTCGGCTTCGGTGGCCTCGCGCTGCTGCTGCTGATCGCGATGGGTCTGTTCCTCTACCGCGATACCAAGCGCGAGCTGGCCGAGACCGAGGCGCAGAATGAACGCAACCAGCAGGCAATCCTGCGCCTGCTCGATGAAATGATGAACCTTGCGGATGGCGACCTCACGGTCAACGCGACGGTGACCGAGGACTTCACCGGGGCCATCGCGGACTCAATGAATTACGCGATCGAGAACCTGCGCACCCTGGTCGCGACCATCAACACGGTGGCGGCCGATATCAGCGAATCCTCGGCTTCCACGCGGTCCCAGGTGCTGGGGCTGGCCGAGAAGTCGGAAGAACAGGCCCGCGAGATCCAGCGCGCGGACGACGCGATCGAGGAGGTGTCGGGCTCGGTCGACAAGGTCGCCCAGGATGCCGAACAGTCGGCCTCCGTGGCACGTAACTCGGTGGAGATTGCATCCCGCGGGGCGGGCACCGTGCGCCGTTCCATCGAGGGCATGGACAACATCCGCGAACAAATCCAGGAGACGGCGAAACGGATCAAGCGCCTGGGTGAATCGTCGCAGGAGATCGGCGACATTATCGGCCTGATCAACGACATCGCCGAACAGACCAACGTGCTGGCACTGAATGCGGCGATCCAGGCGTCTGCCGCGGGCGAGGCCGGTCGCGGCTTCGCGGTGGTGGCGGATGAGGTCCAGCGCCTCGCGGAGCGTTCCTCCAGCGCGACCCGTCAGGTGGAAGGGCTGGTCAAGGCCATCCAGGCCGATACCAGCGAGGCCGTGAGCTCCATGGAACAAAGTACCGCCAACGTGGTGCAGGGGGCCGAACTGGCCCAGGCCGCGGGCGAGGCGCTGTCCGAGATCGAGCAGGTCTCCAGTGATCTGGCGGATCTGATCGACGGGATCTCCTCGTCGGCGCGCAAGCAGTCCGAGATGGCGCAGGATGTGACCTCCATCATGGCCCAGATCCGCGAGATTACCTCCGAGACCACGCAGGGGACCCAGTCCACCGCGGCGGCGATCGGCGACCTGGCCCAGCTCTCGGCCCAGCTGCAGTCCTCGGTATCGGACTTCAAGCTGCCGGAGCCGGGCGGCACCACCGAACGCGTCGATGCTGCGATCGAGGGGGAGCCGGCTTCCGACCCCGATCCGACCTCTTCCGACGAACAACGAGCCTGACGGCGGACGCGGCCGATGGCATCCAGCGCACTGAACTGGGTCCGCGACGAACTCGACAAGCTGTTTGTCGAGGTCCAGGACGCGTTGCGACGGTACTCCGACGATCCGGGCTGTAGCGATTGTCTGGCCGAGGCGCGCAGTCGTGTCGAACAGATCCGCAACACCCTGGTCATGGTCCAGGTCGACAGCGTGGTCCTGATCTGCGACGAGATGTTGCAGGTCCTGGGGCAGATCGAACGCGCTGACGAGCCGAATGTGGCCGCCACCGAGCCGCTGCTGCGGGCCGCCCTGCAGCTGCCCGACTACCTCGAGAACGAGGGCGATGGCGAATTGCCGTCGCCCATGATCCTTGTCCCTCTGCTGAATGAGTTGCGCACCAGTCGCGGCGCTTCGTTGCTGCTGGATGTCGCGGCATTGATGCCGGACCCGCAGACAGTGGACGACGAGCGTGTAGGCTCGGGTGGCGATGTGCTCGATCCGGCATCTCGCGTCCCGCTGCTGCAACAGGCGCGTCGGCGCTTTCAGCGCGATCTGCTGGAATTGGTGCGCGGCGAAGATGCGACCGAACCAGCCGCCCGAATGCAGGCGACTGCCCGCGTGGTGGAGGAGGCCGTTCCGGCGGGCGAGGCCCGGCGCTTGTTCTGGGTCGCCGGTGCGATGCTCGAGGCGGTCGCCGAGGGCGGTGTTGAAGCCGATACCGACGTGCGCCGACTGGTCGGCCGGGTCGATCGCGAACTCGGACGCTATCTGAACGCCTTGTCGGCCCATGTGGAGGCCGGTAATGCCGGATCGGAACCGGAATACGAGGCATCGCCCGACCTGATCAAGACCCTTCTGTTCCACGTTGCCTGTGCAACCTCCGAGGGTGAACAGACCCTCGCCGTGCGCGAGGTATTCGGGCTCGACCAGTTGAGCCTCGTGGAAGGTGGTACCGGGGTGGGCCGTTCGGTCTACGACAACCTGCGCCAGGCCCTGGAAGACGACCTTGCCGAGGTCCGCGAGCGGCTGGATGTCTTGATGCGGTCACAGGTGCGGGGTGTCGACGACCTCGAGAGCCTGCGCGGGCAGGTCGAGCGTATTGGCTCGACACTCAGTCTTCTCGGGCTGGATGCCGGACAGGACCACACCGACGCCCTGATGGCATCGCTTACTCCCGAGCGCGCGGGCGCGGCGGATGAACAGGTCGACATGGTGCTGGCGGAGCACCTGCTGGCGCTGGAGTCCCTGCTGGAATCGGGTCTGCGCCGCAAGAGCGCCAGCCCCTCGCCCCAGGCCGAATTCGATCGCGCGCTGGCGGCGGCCGTCTACAAGGAGGCCCTGGTGGATGTGCGCCGGGTCCGCGACATCTTCCTCGGATTCCTTGATGCCGGCGCGGACGCCTCTGGCGATGGACTCGACGAGGCCCGCGAGGGGCTGCGCCGGATCGAGGGCGCGATGTCGATGTCCGGCTTCGAGGCCCTGCACGCCCTGCTGGGCCCGCTGATCCGTCATCTCGATTCCCGCGCCGGCATGGCAGCGGCCGAACTCGACGAAGGCGAGATCGACGCCCTTGCCGAGGTCCTTAGCAGTATCGAGGTCGCCCTGGAGTCTTCCGGACAGCCCTGGCGTGAGCTGGACAGTGTTCACGAGCGGGGGATTGCGGCCCTGCAGCGCATTGGTGCGATCTCCGGCGGCGGCGATGTCGCCGCCGTCCGTCTGGCTGCGGCCCCGGATGCGCCGGCGGCAGACACCGGGGCTGAAGCGGACCCCGCCGGCCTCGCCGAGCCTCCGGTTTTCGATCTCGGCACACCCGGCGATGAACCTGACGAAGATCCATTGGACACGCTCGCCGCCGATGCCGATGCCGATGCCGATGCCGATGCCGATGCCGATGCCGATGCCGATGCCGATGCCGATGCCGATGCCGATGCCGCTGCGGCGCCTGTCGTGCAGCCGGCGAGCCCGCTGCCCGCGGCCGGCCGCGATTCATTGCCTTTCGACGACACCGTGCTGGCGGAGCAGGTCCGCGGTCCCGATGTGGACCTGGAAATCTTGGAAATCTTCCTCGAGGAGGCGGACGAGGAGGTAGCCAGTCTGGGCGAACACTTCCCGCGCTGGCAGGCCAACCCGGCCGATCTCGACAGCCTCTCGGTCATTCGCCGTTCCTTCCACACGCTGAAAGGGTCGGGCCGGTTGGCCGGCGCCTTGCGTCTGGGCGAATTCGCCTGGGCCGTGGAGTCGTTCCTCAACCGCCAGCTGGATTCCGGCCAGGAGGCGGACCACGCCACGTTGCAGGTCATCGAGGATGGCATCGGCGTCCTGCCCGGACTGGTCGCGGAGGTGCGTGACGATACCGGGCCGGTTACGCCGGTTCTGGACATTGCCCTGCGTCTGCGGGCTCTGGCCGCCGGCGAGCCGGAACCCGACGAGGCCGAAACGGAAGATGACGCGGCGGCTGTGCGCGCTGCGCCGCCGGGGGCGGACGCGGAGTTCGAGGCCCTGGCGCGCACCCTCGACGAACTGGACGCACCGGATTCGTTCGCAGGCGCCGAGACGGCAGCCCCCGACCAGGACGAGGCGGTCGACGAGCTCCTGCAGGAGCCGGGCGCCTTTGTGCCCGATCTGCCGCCGGATGCCCTTGCAGCGGCGACCGACAGAACGGAATCCGCCGAGTCCGAGTACGGCGGAACCCTGGATTCGCCGTGGCAGACGGAAGAGCCGCCGGCGGCTGAGCGGTCTGCTGAACCGCTGGATCTTGACGCCCTGGAGCTTCCCGCCGATGCCTTCGAGGTGACCGAAGAGGCGCTGACCGAGGGCGACACGATGGCCCCGGATGTTGGGGTCGAGGTCGGGGAGGATTCCGGCGCCGTCGAGGAGGGCGCCCTCGAAGGTCCTGTCGACGGAGAGGCCGAGGCTGAAGAGCCGGAGCTCCCGTCCGAGCCTGTGGCCGCTCGCATGGACACGGATCCCCAGCTGTGGCAGGTGTTTGCCGCTGAGGCGCAGGTCCATCTGCTCGCGCTGCGTGGTTGGCTGGACGAGTCCCAGTGGCGCCCGGACCGGGTCCCGAATCATGACCTCGAGCGGGCGCTGCATACCCTGAACGGCAGCGCCCGGACCGCCGATATTCGTGGCATTTATTCGGTGTGCGGACCGTTCGAACGGCTGATCCGGATCCATCGCGACATGGAATGGGCGCTGCTGCCGCAGGCCATCGAGTTGCTGCGGCAGCTGGAGACGTACGTGGCCGATGCAGTCGGCGACGAGGCACCGGACCCGCTCAAGGTCCTGGACCCGCCGCCCTGGGCCCCCGAGGTCTATGCCCTGCTGGATAATGCGACCGCGGAACAGCTGCTGCGAACAGAAGATGATGCCAGCGAGGAAGAGTCGCCCGACTTCGACGACCTCGATGTCGCCGAGTCGACCGCAGAGCCGGAACCGGAACCGGAGATCGACTGGGAGTTTGCCGAGGTCTTCATCGAGGAGGCGCGCGATATCCTCGAGTCTGCGTTCACGGCCCTGAATGGCTGGCGCGAGACTGGGGGGCGCCCGGGGCCCGATCAGAATGCCTTCCAGCGCGAAGTGCACACCCTGAAGGGCAGCGCCCGCATGGCCGGTTTCACCGTGGTCGGAGCCATTGCGCACGCCCTGGAAAGTGCGTTGAGTGTGGAGACCGAGACCGGTCTGGAGCCGCGCGACGGCTTCTTCCAGCTTACCGAGCGGGCCTTGAGCGACGTACAGCGCCTGGTCGAGCGCGGGGTCGGGGCCTGGCAGATGGACGAATCGGCCAGCGAATCGCTGCCCGCGCTGCGCGCCTGGGCCGGGGGTGAAGCGGACGCCGAATCGACCGAAGCGGAGCCCGAGACGGATACGTTTGAGAGCGACGACTCCGAAGCCGAAGCCACCTCCGGGAAGGATCTGGTGGTCGAGGAGGCCCGAGCGGAGACGGACCGGCGCAGCCACGAGACGCCGGAGACCGAGGGCCGGCGGATCCAGGACCAGGTGCGCATGGATGCCGAGGTCCTCGACAGCCTGGTGAACAATGCCGGCGAGCTGGCGACCTTCCATCGCCGCTTCGAACAGACGGTTGGGCGGGTCGAGAGCCAGGTCGACGAACTGGAGCGCACCATCGCCCGTCTGCGCGACCAGCTGCGCAAGCTCGAGATCGAAACCGAGACCCAGATCCTGTTCCGGGTGGAGGAGGAGAGTGGGGAGGACGCCCTCGACTTCGATCCGCTGGAAATGGACCGCTATTCCGGCATCCAGCAGCTGTCCCGCGCGCTCGCCGAGAGTGTCAGTGACCTCGAGGCCCTGAAGCAGGAAGTCGGTGACGAGTTGCAGAATGCCGGGGGCATCCTTCTGCAGCAGCGGCGCGTGGGAACCGATCTGCAGGACCAGTTGATGCGCCAGCGCATGGTGCGTTTCGCGCGTATGGCGCCGCGGCTACGACGGGTGGTACGCCAGGCGGGCGAGGACCTGGGCAAACAGGTCCGCGTCGAGTTCACCGGCCAGGGGGCCGAGCTGGACCGTGCCCTGCTGGAACGCCTGGTGTCGCCGTTGGAGCACCTGCTGCGCAATGCCATTGCGCACGGTATCGAAGGTGCTGCCGAGCGGGAACAGGCACACAAGCCGGCGCAGGGCCAGATCGATGTCAGTCTGGAGCAGTCCGGCAGCGAGATCCGGTTGCAGGTCACGGATGACGGTCGGGGCATCGATGCCGAGGCGATCCGGGCGCGCGCGGCGGAGCGCGGGCTCATCGCGGCGGATGCCGAGGTCACGGATGCCCAGGCCCTGCAGCTCATCCTGCAGTCCGGTTTCTCCACCGCCGCCGAAGTCTCGCAGGTGGCGGGGCGCGGCGTTGGCCTGGACGTGGTGAACAGCGACGTGAAACAGCTGGGCGGCACGCTGGAGATCCAGTCGACGCCAGGCAAGGGCTCGCGTTTCATCATGCGCCTGCCGTTCACCCTGGCGATCTCGCAGGCCTTGCTGGTGCAGGTGGGCGAAGAAACCTTTGCCGTCCCGATGGCCTCGGTGGAGGGCGTGGTTCGCGCGCGAGCCGAGGAGATCGATCGCCGGGACGACGAGGCAATCTACAACTACATCGGTCAGGACTACGCAGTGCGCGGGCTCGGTGAGTTGATGGGTGTGGAGAGTCAGGCGGGCGTCGAACACTTGCCGGATCATCCGTTCCCGTTGTTGCTCGTGCGCGCCGATGATCAGCGTATCGCGTTGCGCATTGACGGCCTGCTGGGTAGTCAGGAGGTTGTGGTGAAGTCGGTGGGCCCGGTCCTCAGTCGTATCCCGGGTGTGGCCGGTGCCACCCTCCAGGGCGATGGTTCGGTCATGCTGATTCTTGATCTGAGCATGTTGGTGCGGTTTGCCTCCGCGACGGCGTCGCTGGCGGAGGCGCCGCAGGCTGTTGTCGAGACGGCGAGCGCGAAACGGATCATGGTGGTGGATGACTCGATTACCATTCGCAAGGTCACCGCGCGCCTGCTGACGCGCCACGGCTACGACGTGGTCACGGCCCGTGACGGTCTCGATGCGGTGGGCCTGCTGGACGAGCGGCGCCCGCAGCTGATCCTGCTGGACGTGGAGATGCCGCGCATGGACGGCTTCGAGTTCGCCGCCCACGTGCGCGATCATCCGGACTTCGGGGGGGTGCCCATCATCATGATCACCTCGCGCAGCGGGACCAAGCACCGCGAGCGAGCCAACCGTCTCGGGGTCAACGGTTATCTCGGGAAACCGTATCTGGAGAATGACCTGCTGAACGCGATCCGCGAGCAACTCGAAGGGATACTGGCATGAGCGAGGAAGCACAGGGTCAGGCCGTCGAGGCGGTGATCGTTCAGCTGGATAGCGGCTCCATCCTGCTCCCGCGCAGCGCCTTTCTCGAGGTGACCACCCGCGCCGGGGCCGTCCAGCAGGAATCCGAGCATCCGGATGTCCCCTGGCTGCAGCCCAGCCTGGTCTGGCAGGACGTGCAGGTGCCGGTGATCAACGTGAACCAGTTGCTGGATCCGGGCCGCGACAGCGGCGAGGATCGCCGGCGGTTCACCCGGCTTCTGGTGATGCAGGCGGTGATGCAGCCGGATCACCTGCCGTTTTATGCCCTGGAGGT
>LFIK01004280.1_pt1 | contig 11559 bp, 21 predicted proteins | sample 643401 | NCBI WGS metagenome assembly LFIK01 (sample SAMN03777447, study PRJNA286221) | soda lake metagenome | biome: soda lake; feature: Kulunda steppe; material: water; isolation source: sample T5-Br brine of Lake Tanatar-5 | place: Russia: Kulunda steppe | collected 2010-07 | reverse complement strand
AACGTTAGGCACAATTAATTTAAAACCCATTTCAAAAGTTTTTTCTTCTTTTCTAAGTAAATTAAATCTTCGAGTGCCATATCTTCATCTATTTTAAATTCAACTTCATACTTTAAAAACTTTTTAGTATCTGTAATGTCTTTTTCTACTTTTTCAAGTTCGGTTTTTATTTCAATTTCAGTTTTCATAATTTTTAAATTAAAAGATGCCTAACATTGTATATAGCAAAGTGGGGCATCGTTCCAAATCGCTACTTTAGTGCTTTTAATTTAATTCTTTATAGCTCGATAGGTCAGCACTTTTAAACCCACCTTGCCATATACAAGTACCGTTGTGCTTAATTATTGTTGCTTAAATCCGTACTTCGATAGCACAGGTATCAGCTTTTTAATATGATGTTCAGCACTCAATTTTCTTCTACCGTTAACATAATGGCTTAAAGTCTTTTTTGGCAAATCAGATTCATTTTCTAATCCACGCAAAGAAAGGCTCGGTCTCTCTTTTAAAAATTCTGCTATACTCATAATACTATAACCTTTGTTTCAGGTTTCACATACATACATTTGTACCTTAATCCTAAAAGAAAAGGTTTACCGCCACTTTGTACTATTCGACTTAAGTAACATTTGTCCGTATTTTGAGCATAAGAAATACTTTCCCACACAACTCTACCACCTTTTAGTTTAAACTCTTGGTCGTTGTAATTACCGCAGAGTTCCATTGCTGTCATTTCTTTATGTGCCATCCCCATCCTTTTCTTTTAGTTAAATCCTCGCCTATCCACCCAATCTCGTTTCCGTTCTCGGTTATAGTTGCCGTCTTTTTTTGTTCAGCGTATTTCTTTGCTTTGCGTTCTATCAAGTTTAAGTCAAAAGAAGTTTCAACGCCATTGCTAAACTGTATTGCATAAATATTCATAGTTATATAATTAATCATTGTATTAACAAAGGTACGAAATAAAATTGAGAGTACCAAATTAAGTACATATAAAGTCTCAACAAAAACTAAGCACAACACGTGGTATAGTGCATAGCGGGTTTTGTGTTTAATTCAAAGTTCATTGCTTTCTATTTACTTCCGTAAAGTTCGATAGGTTCGTGCATCCAATCCGCTACGACACCATACCACCATACGTTATAAAACATTTAAAGAATCATCCACAATATCATCCATTACTAAACAAGATTCATTGTTAGTTTCATGATAATTTAAAATTCCTTTTGGGTATTCAAATATCGTTGTTAATAATTTCATTTTTTCTACACAATGAGAACATTTTAACTCACCTCTATATGTGTGTTCGTATTCAAAACTGATACTTCTTTGTTCTTTATCAGTTCTAACATGTTTCATTTCAATAAAATGTTCTTTTTTACATTCTAAACATCTTACTCTAACCAAAGGATTTTTAAATTCTACCATAAATAAACGTTTTATAACAAGGTGTATATGTAATGATTTTATCACATTTAATCAACCTTGTCTGTTAATAACTATATTCATCTTTTCAATTAAAGTTTAGTGTAAATCACTACACATACACCCAACCGTTAGCAGCAATTAACGTTTAATCACTCGCCAATATATGTTATGCCACGCTATTGATAAATGCGTTCTTCCCCACAAATAGTTTTTACCTTTCCAAAAGTTGCTATTATTTTTCACATAGTCTAAATCTAATTTGTATTGTCGGTAGGCATATTTAACTGCTGCTAACAATGTATATAATGCATTACCTTCTACCTTTTTTTGACCTTGTTCTTGTACTTCCATGTTTCTATTATTTAATTAATGTTTGTGATGCAACGCATCATATACTCAACGTTAGCAATAATTGCTATTTACTTTTTGCTATTATAGTATTTAATCAAGGTCATATTTGCACAATGTCCAGGGTCGTCATACCATTCTTCTTGCTCATCATCCCATTTACTAATATCTTCCAATCCTTTTATTAATATAGAAATATCCTCAACACCGCAACTATTGCTAACACCGTGTATAGATAATTGCTTTTGCAGGTGTTCTTTTAAATATCTTCTACATTCAGCATCTCCTTTACTTGCTCTTATTCGGCTATAAAGTTTAGTATCTATACTATTTATAAAGTCGTTTATTATCTTTTTCATTTTTATTTTTTTTAGTTCTTAATTCACGCAACTATCCATACACGAATACCGTTATAGCCAATGTTAAGAACGTACACCAACAAAAAGGCTTACTTTTATCGCTCTCGTTGAATAAATATGTGGGTCAATAACAGATTTTTCATCTATCTGAATGAATTTCATACTTTCTTCAAATAGTTTTTTTCTTGCTTCGTCAAGTGATTTTTCATACGTCACATTTGCAGGTATACCATATCTTTCATTATCTCGTTCGCACAGTAATATTTCAGAACGAATTTCAGTCATTCGCATTTCTTTACAAACGTACTGAACCGCTTGTATTGGCTGATTATAACCGACAGAGCTTAATATTTCCTCTTTGAAGAAAGCAAATAAAGCCTTTTTGAATCTTGATTTTAATTTCATTTGTTTTATATTTAAAAATTAATAATTCGGTTTCAAGAAGCACTGGCTATAACAGCATATAACCAAAATAGCGGAGTAAGCACTGTATTTGTCCATTCTTCTTCCATATCAAATTTATTTTATTAATTTTAGTGCTTCAAATAAGCCTCTCTCTAAAGCTTCCTCATAAGTATCACCTAAATAATATTTTCCTGTAGTCCATTTAAAAGGCTGAAAAGGTACTTTAACGAGTGATTTATATTTAGATTTATGTGATTTCATATCCCCAAAAGTAGGTGTAGTATCTACATAAATATGTAGGTTATGTTCTTCTCTTAACCATTTTTGAAGTGAGCTTTGTGTTGGTCTTGATATTGTTTCAGATACTGAATTATCTTTTAGTGGGCTTAAATTTAAACTACCATTATGGTTATAATAATACGAATCTTCTTCAGCTATTTTTTTCTTTCTAATAACAAAAGCATTACATACTTTCCAATCAAAACCTTTTTCTTTAGCTAATTTAGATGTTTCTAAACTTATTAATTCTTCTTTCATATATTTATAATTTTTATCTACCACAAAGATACAACATAAGAAAACAAAAACAATAACCCTTCACAAACATTTAACAAAAACCCTCAAAAAGACTTTCTAAGGGGGTTTGCAAATATACAAAAATAGTTATGTCATCTAAAATAAATTAAATATTAATAAAGTAAGCCAAATTAAAATGTTTATTATGAAAAACTCTTTTTCTACTGGTTTGAAGAACTCATCTATTGGATTGCTAAAAGGTGATAGGTAATACCATTTCTGTTCTTTTAGGATATTATAGATGATGTTAAAGACCGTTAGTTTTGTCCATGCCGCAAAAGACAAGAATAAAAAGAAGTCGAACCAACTATCTGTTGCATACCAAGACATTGTAGAAAAAACTATAAGTTCCATAAAGAATCTAACTTTATGCCAAGCTACTACGTAATCTCTGTCACTGTACTTTTTACTTGAAGATTGCCACACATAGTAATCGTGACCTGCTGACAAAATATAAAATAAGATTATTCCAACCATATTACTGTTATTAAAACTGTTACCATTATTAACTGCGAATCCTATGCCTAATATATTCCAAATATTGTAAAGGCTGCAAAAATGTTTAAATTGTTAGTTCAGGTAATTCGAAACCTACGTGTGGTGAAAACCACTGATAAGTTTTAAAGATTACAAATGGGTAGAAAAATACGTTCACTGCCTCTAAAATTAAGTTTACTACTTTCATGTTTATTCAAATTTTAATATTTATTTTCTTATATAATCGTCTCTAAACCACATAGCTCCAACTATAATTGCTACTTTGATATTATACCTCTCATCTTTTTCAAATATTTCTAAAAAATCGGGCTCTTCTTCAAGATTTCTTTCAAGCTCGTCTATTAAGTAAGAGGTATTTTTATCTAAGGATTTTAGTTTTTCTTTATAGTAATTCTCTGCAAAAGTTGTTAACTTTTCTTCACTTATTATAAAATCTCCCTCCACATTACACTTATGCAGGTTCATTTGTTTAATCAAGTTATTCATATCATTTATTTATTAATTTCATAATCATCTATTTTTGAAATTATGTTATCCAATATTTTAGATTTATTCCAAAAAGTATATCCATTTTTTAATGTTTCTCCAATATCTAAAATTATTTTATTTTTATTTTCTGATTCCGTTAATTTTTTAGATAATTTGTCACATTCATCAACCAATTTATTATTTTTTTTAGTTAAAACGTTATTCTCTTTTTCTAAAGATAAATTTGTTTTGACTAATTCGTTATTTTTTTCTAAAACCTTTTGAGCATTTTCTAACTTTTCTTTGGTTTTATTATCCATTTCAGATTTTAGTTCATTTCTAATTTCAGATTTAACATCATCTAATCCATGGGTAGTAGTTTCTTCAAAAGGTGTCGAATATGTTGTATGTTTTTCAAAAAAAGTATTATATAAATTCTCCACGTTAAAAAAACTAGGTTTATTTGGTAATGGTCCATAACCACCCATTAAATGGTAAAATTCTCGCCAGGCAATATTATCATCTTTTTTATATAAAGCATGTTCCGTTAGCACTTGTTTGGTTGTCTTAACCACTTTCATTTTAGCATCTTCCAGAGCCTTAGTTTTTTCATCTGTTAATTCTTTGATTTGTTTCTGCAAATCTCTCTCTTTTTCAAGAGAATCTTCAAGCAATTTTTTATTTTCTTTCATTGCTTCGTATTCTGAAATGTCCATTTCAATTTTTGCCATATCGTTAATTTTTAATTAATTATTTTTTCTTTTCGCCACTCTTCTTTCCATTCGCTCCAATAATGGGTATATCTCCAACCACTATCAAATTCTTTTCTTCTTGAATAGTATTTTCTTTCCAATACTTTAATTCGTTTTAACCAATGAAATTTATTTTCTATCCATATTGGTATAATCGCAAACAATTCAACCTCTCTTGTTATATTTGTTTTATTAACTTGATAATCTATATTTCCTTCAATATTCGTGGTGTCAAACTTATCTATTATTTTTTCTTCCATAATAATTTAAAAATCTCTAAAATATTTTATCATAAAATAATCCTATATGGTACTAGGACCATTTTTGAAGTATTATTATCACCACCTTTAACTTTTTTGCAAATTGGTTTTCTGCATAATTCTTTTAATTTATCTTTTTTTATTAAAATCATAACATCTTCATCTTGACCTTCAACAAAAGCAAACCATTCAGCCTCAGAGGTTGCTATACCTGATAATTGACCTCTAGATTCATATTCTACTGCAATATTACCAGTTTCTTTTAATTTAAAATCGGTTTTAACCTCTATTTTAGAATTATCCAACAATTCACCCAATTTTTGTTCACCTAGCTGACCTAATTTTAAGTCATATTTAAAATCTGAATTATATTCCATTATTTTTTTTTTCAAATATAATAAAAAAAACCTTTTAACACAACATTAAAAGGTTTTTTTTGTCAATAAGTATTTTATTTTTACCCTTCGCAAGAGCTACAACTTAATAATTCTTGTGAGAATCTTTGTGCTGCATTTATACTATATTGGTAGTATAAAGATTTAATACCTAATTCAAAAGCTTTTAAATGTAATTTAATTATATCTTTTGCAGGTGTATCTGGGTGTACCATTAAATTAATTGATTGACCCATATCAATATATTCTTGCCTTGCAGCCGCCAATTGTATTACATCCATTTGTGATATCTCTGAAAATGTTTTAAACACATCTTTTTGTTTTTCATTTAAAAACTCTAAATGTTGTACACTACCATTTTGATTTGCTATGCCATCCCAAACATCATCGGTATTTTTACCTATTTTTATTAATAATTTTTCAAGTTCTTTATTTTTAAATTCTACTTGAATTTTAGCTAATTTCTTTTCAGTAAAATTAGATTTGTGTGGTTCAATACCTTCACTTAAAGCTAAATGTGTACCGCCATCGATAAATGTTGTCGATTTTTTTGGTGCTTGAGCTAATCTACTAGTATTCCTGAAACCATAACCTTCTAATATTTTAGGTTCGCCAAAATGTTCAGCCATCCATTTAGATGCTTCATCACTCTGCTCTCTTAGACTAGAAAATATCTCATCATTAATCATGTAAGCTTCAGTAGAACCAAAAGGTATCATATTTTTTTGCAAATACGAATGGAAACCTGTAATACCTAAACCTATAGCTCTATGTTCTTTTGCAAATCTAACAGCATTTTCCAATCCTGGTAGTTTAGAACCTTTTTCTATGTATTCTTCAATAACACAATCTAACATGATGTTCATATCCTTTCTAAAGAAAGGGTGATTTTTATATTCGTCAAAATAGTAAGCATTTTCACTAGATAAACAACATGCGAATGTTTTTTCGTAATCAGCATATTCTATTGCCTCCGAGCAAATATTTGAGTTACGTATTTTCATTCCTTTATCTATGTATGCTTGAGAAATGCCTTTATTAGAATTTTCAATATCTAATATATACGGAAACCCTGCTTGTTTTCTGGTATTCAGTAACTTAGTGAATATTTTTCTTTTTTCTAAATCACCTTCCATTAAAGATTTTCTCCAGCCTTCAGGTATTGTTACCGCTGTAGTTATAGTTTGGAAGAATCTTTGTTTATCTCTAGGTATTGCTTCAGTACCAATATCTAAAAAATCCATAATCTCTGGGTGGTCTAAAGAAAGATATGCAGTTAAAAAACCTCTTCTTGAAGCATTCTGAGCAGTTTTACTCATCATGTCAGCATATAATTCTATCCAATCTAAAACACTATTAGATTTGCCTCCAGTACTTATATCACTACCTAGAGGTCGTATATCGCTGAAATTAACGGCTGTACCTGCACCGTGTTTAGCTAACATACCAGTCTCGTGCATACCTTTGTATATACCATCTAAAGAATCTGACAATATCCCATGATTACAATTATGTACTACAACCCCTGCACATGAAAAACTATGGTCTTCCTCTACAGTAAAATCATACACATCCTCCACATCATTTGTAGTTTTTAAACTCCTTATTGGAGTATAATATAAGCCATCCTCAAATAATATAGCAGAACCGCAATATTTTTTATTTTTACTTATTTTATAATTTAAAAACGTTATTCTATATACATATTTAGTTTTATTGTATTTTGATGGTTTACATTGCATTTGCAGTGAACTGGTTGCACCTATCTTTAAGCTTATCTGATATATCTGTAACAATAACTTAGGGTTAGATATTGTTATTTGAGATTTACCGTCTTTAGTTATTGTTCCATCCCCAGATATAAAACCTTCTAAAAACCTTTCTAATATATTTTTAGGGGCATTTAATAGTTCATTAGGTATCGTCTTATTTAAACTGTATTTACCAAAATATTCTTCAAAAAAAGTACCTAAAAGAGTACTGTTCACGTTAGCAGTTATCCATTCAGATTCACCTCTTTTACTATATTTGCTTTTAACGTTAGTTTTACTATATTTACCTTTAACACCAAAACTTTCATATATAACATCTAACCACTTATTTATAATGTCTTCCTCTTGCAAAGATTGTGTTAATCTGATACCATTAGGTTTTTTTCTATCATTCATTGTTAAAGACCCATCTGCATACCATAAACCTATTGCCCAAGCTAAATTTTCAGTTAATTTAACTTCATTATTTATAGGGTTAAAATTAGTGTCAATGTTTTCAGTATTATTTTTTGTATTTACTAAAACTCTAAATAACTTATTTTCCTTTACTATATATTTGTCTTTGAAATATTTCTCAGTATTAAAAAATATATCTTCACTATCATAATTTAATTTACCATTTATAGCAACTAAATGTTCATTAGGGTCTAATTCATCTACTCTGGTCCAACCTAAATTAGTTTTAACTAAATGATTACCTGTAATTCTTAAAGGTGTCATTCTAGTAGATAATTTCATCTCCCATATGTCGTTTTTATCTAAAGTTTTTATTACATTAACTACCTTTTTAAATCTATTTTTATGGGTTAATACTTCATCACCCACTTCAATTTCAGAAGCTTTTTTACCACCTTCCAAAGTATTTATCCAAGTATCTCCTGTTACGCATGATATAGGCAAATTATCTTTAGCACCAAAATTTCTTAATACAGGGGTTGACAAGGAAACCCATCCGTTTTCAAAGTACTCTTTAAATCTCTCATCAATACCATTTATATAATCCTTAGATTCCTCCGTTTTAGCCATTTTAAGACCATATTTCTTTATTGTGGATATAATTGTCGCATATCTATCTTCAGGGGTCTCATGGTCTCTTAAATAGCCCCTACTTAAAAATTTTCTTTGTTCTTCTTTTAACCAATTTAATTTTAACTTCATATATTATTTTTTTTTAAAAATCTGACCAAGCATCATCTGTTATCATGTTAGTTTTAGAATATTCTGAACTCTTTTCATTAAAAAAATCAAAACTAATACTACACTTAACACTTCTATCAAAAAATTTGGTAGGAGATATTAAAATATCATCTACTACATATTCATCTTCATAACCTATTTGATTTAAACTAAGATTAAATCTAGATTTTAAATATTCCTCAACACTTTTTTTAGGTAAAAATGGTAATTCACCCTCTTCAAAAATCCAATCCAAAACCTTAATTTCAGCATCAAAAGCTTTTCTCACATTTCTCCTTATTTTATCCTCCATTTCTTGGTCAAACCATTCAGGATTTTCTTCTCTTATTATTTTTATAAGTTCAGCACCAAATTGTCCATGTATTGCCTCTTCTTTACCTGTTGCTGTAACAACTGAATTGAAGTTATTTAATTTATTTTCGTATTTATTAAATGAACTGATAATTAAGAATTGTGAGAACAGACTACAATTTTCAATTAATAATGTAAATAGTATTAGGGATTTGGTAAACTCTTTATCACTCCTAGAATTCACACCTTTTAAATATTTGGTTAAATATTTTGCACGGTCTTTCATACAAGGTATTTCATCTATATTAGAAAATTCGTCACCTAAACCTAAAATGTTTAATAGTTTTTCGTAAGCCCTTCTGTGTATGACTTCGTTACCTCCAAAAGTATGTCCAACATCAGAAATTTCAGTCTTAGGCATTCTATTATCAATTCTAGCCCAAAATGTTTTTACTTTATTTTCCACATTACCAATGGCTAGCATACACCTTTTAATGATTTCTCGTTCTTTATTATTCAGTTCCGTTTTGAAAATTAAGGCATCTTTATCGTATGTGAAGTGCTCGGCAGTCCAAAAACTCTCATGTATTGCATCTGCATAATCTAGCAAATGAGGGTACTCATAGGGTTGAATATTTTCCCTAGGTTCAAAAATATTTTTCATGTTTTAAGTTATTTTATTTATTAAACGACAAATAAATTTTATCGTGTTATAATAAATATATAAATTTATGTTATATATTAATATAATATTATAGATTTTTATTATAGTTATCTGTCTAATTATAATAAAAAAATATTGAATAAAACTTATTTTATAATAGTGCAAATATAAGTTAATTTTGTGATAAAATAAAATAAAAAACCCTTAAAATAAAAATTTTAAGGGTTTTAAATTACATATAAAATATAACTATCTGATAATGTTATCAAGAGAATATTTTACACCTAATAATTCTTCAATTTTACTATACTCCACAACTTTAACAGTACCGCTATTTTTGCTATTAGGTATTATTTTGCTGTCAATATGTATCGCTTCAGAATATATTTTTTCAATTAACTTTTGTTTATCCATTTTTATTTTTTACTTATAATGTTATCAATAATACCATATTCTACAGCCTTTTCTGGCCACAACCATAAATCCCTAATTGTGTCGTTATTCAATTCTTCTTCTGTCTTACCACAATTTTCAGCTAGAATAGTTAATAACTCACTATTTAATTTTTTCCACTGTTCATAGCTTACTTCAGCGTCCTGTATATTACCACCTGTACCACCAGAAGATTGATGTAACATAGTATTAGAGTATTTTAAAGCATGTCTTTTACCTTTAGTACCTGCCGATAATAATACAGCACCCATAGATGCAGCCATACCTATATTTACCGTCCTAATGTCAGATTTTATATAATCCATTACTGATAACATAGATAAACCTGAATAAACGCAACCTCCTGGAGAATTAATATATATTTCTATATCTTCGTTTGATACAGAATCTAAATATAGTAATTGTGCATTTACAGTTGTAGCCATTTGAGGGGTGACTTCACCATTTAACATAACAATCCTATCTTTCATTAATCTGTCAAAGACGGATAAATGATGACCTCTCATTTCAGTCTCTTCGATAATCATAGGGGTTACACCTTTAGGTTGTGTAAGATTTAATTTACTGTTAATTTCCATTTTCTTTATTTTTAATTTTAGTTAATAATTTTTTAATATAATTAGATTCTGTATTGAAGTATTTTTCTGTGAAACCGTTACTAGTAGAATGTTTAAGTATAATACTACATCCACCATTAAATGATTTATATGAATATATAAAACCATTTTTATTTATTATAAAAGTCTTTATGCGTGTATCGCCTGACAAATTGGTAATTTTACTTAATTCGATAATTTTACCTTTATCTTTATTTGTTAGTTCATTAATTAATGACTTTATTTGATATTGGTTTAATTTATATTCGAATAAATAAAACTCTTCAGCGTAATAATTTATTTTTTTATTATTTTCCATATATTTATTATTAAAATTATGTACTATTCCATTATTGATAACAAAAAAAATAGATTTGTCTTCATTTCTAGAAATTCTAGTAGTAAAGAAGAACTATTATACGACTTCACTAAATTTTTAGTAAATTATATTAGTTTAGATAAATTAAATCTAACTAAGAAAGACATCGATTCTATTTTAAGGAATAAAGATTATGATTTTATGAACATAACATTCAACAAATTTAGTAATTTAGATATTATTGAGCACGAATACTATATTTCTATGTTAGATGATAAAAGTTATACTAACTAAGTTCATTTAATATAACTTCCAATGTTTTTACTGAGATAAAATTATTTTTATCATCTTCATTAGGCAGACTTAGTTTATGTCCTAGTAAATTAGGTTTTATACCTATTTTATAGTTATCAACCAACTCCATTATATTTTTTTTATTAAATTCTAACTTATTGCGGTTTTCGTTAGTCTCTTCAAAAACTTCTTTACTAAAAAAAGATTTTAATTTACTACCTATCTCATAACCTAAATCCTTGTTGGATACTTCCTTTAATTTGCCACTTTCGTCAATATTAAAGCTTTTAAATGTAACACCATAATTATTATGTTTATTTATTAATGTATTTAAATGGTCTCTCAATTCAATTAAATCAGTATTAATCTCCATTGATGTGGAATCTAAATCATAATTCTCAATCTCGATGACAACTTCATTTGGTTTGTTTATGTTAGGTTTTACTCGTAAGTTATTTTTTTCAAAATATTCCATTATATGTTTTTTTTT
>LFIK01004279.1_pt1 | contig 11561 bp, 12 predicted proteins | sample 643401 | NCBI WGS metagenome assembly LFIK01 (sample SAMN03777447, study PRJNA286221) | soda lake metagenome | biome: soda lake; feature: Kulunda steppe; material: water; isolation source: sample T5-Br brine of Lake Tanatar-5 | place: Russia: Kulunda steppe | collected 2010-07 | reverse complement strand
TAGTGGACCGAGTCCCTGCCCTCATGTTAGAGGCCTTGAAGGACTTTGCGGCCTGCCAAGGCCCACAGAGTTCTGTGGGTGATATAGGGTCAGGACATCCTTTCCTCCGAGCTAGGCCGGGGGGGGGTCTGGAGTGTGTTCTGCTCTAGCGCGTTGGTGCCTCTGCAGTTAGTTCCTAGTCTCGGTGCCCTTAGGAGGTCCCTTCTCTTTGCTTTCTTTTGTGCGAGCTCTTAGCCATCGTGGTACCTGAGCCGGCCTGCCTTCGGGCCAACTGGTAGCCCTAGCCTGAGCTGTCCTCGTAGCCTTGGGGGCGCCCTCTTAGCTAGTTGGCTTTTTTGGCAGTTCTCCTTTTCCTTGCGTTTTTCAGCTCTTCTGCCTTGCCTGCCTTAAGGACATTGTTGTGTCCTCTCGTGTCATGTATCAAACAAACAAACAAAAAATAGTGACCCTCGTTCTGCACACAAGTGCGTGAATCAGCCTGAACTTCTTAGAGGGTAGAGGCAAACCAAGAATGACTCATTCTTCTGATGAGTCACAAGATTGTTGTTGCTTATTTTAGGATTCATACCAGCAATGTCCCTTCAGACTTTCCTCATCCTAAACCGAGCCTCGGACCTGAGGTCAGCAGTAAAATCAAAGTAACAAACAGAATGCACATGCAAGAAGGCTTGTATTGTATTTGTGTGAGAAAGATTTGTAATAAAATCTGAGTAATAAACAGGATGCCCATGCAAGAAGGCTTGTATTGTATTTGTGTGAAAAAGCTGACATGCAAGTGAGCTCATGCTGAGATGATTGCTGGTCATCCCACATCCTATCTGCTATGAATGGTCTGACACGATCCTACATGTTCAAAGAAAGTCTACCGAAGTGTGAGCCCATTGATCTCAGTCGTTTTGAATGGACCTCAGGGAGGGGCACTTGGATTATTGGGCACTTCATTCTGATACGCATTCACGATAGCGCAACAGAAAACGCTCCACTTATCATAAATGTTGCGCTCTCCCTACAAAGAGGGCCCTGGTCACACATTTGTCATACACCCTTCCCACTTACATGTTTCTTGACCTTCCTCGTGACGTTATTTGCAGCATGGCAAGCTTCAGACTTCATGCTCATACTCTACGAGTTGAAACAGTGACTTTGACAAACAATACCTCCCCTACTTGTGACTTTTGCAATGCTAATGACGCACAAGATGAGCAGCACGTTCTTTCCACAGCACTCATCCACACGTGGTCCTTCTCCGCAGGACTTCTGCGTCTCTGTTTCCTCCCGCAGGTTCCACAATGTGTCTGCTTTTCTGAGCCGAACAACAATAAGCTATATTTCTTCCTTCTCGCTTTGTAAGAGCAGGCTAGCAGTCGCACTCCTTGACTTAAGGCCTCTTCTTGTATATCCCCTTGTAAACCCTAGTATTGTATTTGTGTTGCAGCACTGCAATCCCAGGCGCGTAAGATGTCAGAAGCCCAACATGTCTAAGCCAGAGGCTGGAGCTTTTCTTTTCTTTCTGGATTGGTCAGCTTGAAGGACCTGCGTTAGGGTGGCACTAGTGGAGGATAGCTATAGTATGCCCTTGCAGAACTTGATAGTAGCTTTAAACCAATGAAACTGCAGAGGTTCATGCCCACACCACACACATAAAAAAATCAAATCCACCGTCTGTAGGGAAGACCTAAGTACCATGCCTGAATACATCACCTTTGTGCAAGAACCCTGAGTTCCAAACTTGACCGCCACACAAACCAGCCGGAAGTGCATATGCCTTAGCTAGCGAAAGGGAAGCAAAGAGCCTCTTGCAAAGGGCAGTGTCCCATACAAACCCACGCATACAATGAGCTGCTGCAAGCATGGGTCTAGCTGCATGCTCAGACGATGAAAAATTTTGTATAGTGAAAAGTCGCGCCAAAGTACATAAACAAATTAAGAGCAATTTAAAGCAGCCCCTGCTACCTTGAACATGGGCACCTCGCTTTGAGTTGAAACGGACCACTTCTGACTTTGCAGTATTGATGGCGAGGTGTTTGGAATGTGCATAGACCGCAAGCCTGTATAACATGGTTTGCAAGGCACCTGGGGCATTAGCTAGCAGAGCCAGGTCATCCGCATGTATGTACAAGGAGAGGAGGAATGGAGACTAAGGGCAACCTTGTTTCACCCACACAGTAGGCTCAGCCCTTGCGAATTTATGCCTATCTTGTAGAAGATACTGGTCACCAGCACACGGGCTTTGAAGGTCAGAGATAAGCTATCTCAGATAAGAGATACAGACAAGCATATACGGCGGAAGTGTGACCAGAGAGCCTCTCTTGGAAGGGTCTAAGGGCTAGACAAAGGGGAGGGAAAGGTTGATGCCAATGCCGGGCATCGCGGGAGGAGGGTGGCTTCAGGAGCAACCAAGGTACCCTAATTTTCAATATCTAAATCAGACAGCTCGAAATGCGCAGTACTTACACCTACACGATTATTTGTTTTAAAACAATTATTCATTTTGCCACATTACTGTGATCCTTATTTGAAAACTTGACTTCGAGACAGGCAGATCGGAGGGTGTTGCGTCTACCAGCCATGCAAGCTGCTCTGTCAGGCCAACAGATGGTGAGTATGCCGTACCCAACAAGGCAGAGCACCATGCGTGGAAACATGGTGAAGACGTCTGCAGCTACGGGTATAGCAACTGTCAAGCCCTCTCCTGGGGCAAGGCTGGAGATGGAGTGCTCACGTTTAGCAATTGAAGGCAAGGTATGTACAGTTGCACAATGCAACAGCAAACGTCACCCCCTGAAGAGGATTCTTGTCAGTTGGACTTTACAAGTTTGTAAAGGTGTTAATACTTTTTGTAGAGAAATCATGTGCGTGCAAGCTTCCACCTTGCCTGTAACCTGTGCGATTCATGTTTACCAGCAGTTGCATGCCAACCTTTGTAGTGCCACAAAGGATTTGTCTGTAACCTCTCACTATGGTTAGTTTGGCGCCCAGCCTTTCTTTATACCGGCAAATTTGGGTTATGCACAGATGTATGGGCTAGCAGCTCAACCCAGCCAGCTGCTCTGCCCTCGACCTGCAGGGCGTTTGCCTATTACCTCCCTCCAACTTTGTCATTCTGTGCACCAGAGCCCTTCCCGGGGAGAGGCTAGTGGCTGAGATCACAGCAGTAAAGAAAGGTCTGTGCGATTGCACTGTTTCCATGTGACTTCCATGCGCCTTCCATGCGCCTTCCATGCGCCAAGTCTGCAGGCTAAAGTTATTGTAGATTGCCTGACATTTGTACAGGTGAAGGCAATCAAAGAACCCCAACCCTATCGTGGGTTTAAGCTTGAGCAAGAACAGCATGATGCCCCCCAGACGCAGCCTTAGAAATCAAAAAGTGATCACCGAAAGTCAGAACTTCAACTTTAAAAAGTTTGAATGCGAAATGTGCATGCGGCAGCCGGGAGACGTTGATTGTCAACAATGGTAGCAGCTGCTTCAGCGATTGAAATATTGTACAAATCCAATCCTTCATGCAATCAACGTCAGTCACGTGAGAAAACCTTCACTGAGCTGTGCTGAGCTGAATTCAGCCTGATAGCTCAAAGGTTGCCATGAATCGGCAGCCTAAGAAAAAGCTTGATGCGCGTGCCCCTGCAGGCTATGCAGAGGCGTACAAAGTGCAAACGCTTGCGCCCCATTTTGACGCCGTGGCGCCTGCATGTTCCCACTTTGGACCCTGCGGGGGTTGCACCTTGCAGTCCCTGGCCTATCCGGCCCAGCTGCGAGAGAAGCAGAACCAGGTGACAATGACAGGCTTAACTGCACTTTGAGGTTGGGTAGTGACTCACCCACTACTAGTGAGAGAAGCAGGTCAAAGCGGCAGTCAGGCTGTGTTTGCAGTGACAAGGTCCATCAGAGAAAAGTGCCAATCCAGGTAGCAGGTAGCTATCAGGCCCAATGCCTATAAACGCTGTATTCTAAACACTGCTAATTGTGACTACGGCCTGAGCGCGTGCATGTGATTCACCTGAATGTTTGGCGTCTGCACCAGCAGCAAGTCATAGAGGTGTGCCTACTGTTAAGACATGTTTGCGTATCTACAAGTTTTGTTTGCAAGGAGAACTCTGTGTTTGAAATATTGTGCCTGTTGATCATAGATTTTCGTGTGTCTACACTGATCTACAAGTGTGTATTTTTGCAAGAAAAGCTCTGTCGCTTTGAACTCCAAGGGTGCAGCTTCTTAGCTTATCTCTGTTGTACAAGGCATTCATTAGTGTCCCTAACATAAGCCCATTTTTGGATCGGCAAATACTTGTGAATCTGAAGGTCAAATGCCAGCGCTTGCCTCTGCAGTTAGGTCCTCCAAGAGATCTTGTCTTGCAGGTGTCCCAAACTCTGAAACTTGTTGGCTTGGCTTTTTTGCAGGTGCCCCAAACTTTGAAACGCGTAGGCAAGCTCGATGGCGTGGATGCTGCAATGCAGCCCATACTTGGATGTGACCCATCCCTCAATGACAGTGCTATGCCTTCCAGAGCAGGACTTGACGTCAGCAACGACACTAGCAACAGTGCAGGCAGCACCTCAAGCACCATGCACAATCAATCTGGCCCTAAAATCGGAAGGGGCATTTACGGCTACCGCAATAAGATGCAATTTACTTTCAGCAACGTCTGCTGGGAGCCAAATGAAGTGCTGGCAGGTGCGGACGCTGCACAGTGTTTCTCACTGACTGTGGCTAAAGACCAGATCATGGGCTTTGCAAGTCAGCCCCAGATGAGGCAAATATCAAGTGCTTCACAGCACAGCTGGAGGGGTGATAAGCAGCTAGTAGGAGCCATGAGAATCTGGCATGTCGCTTGTAAACTTTGAAAAGCAACATCAGTGCACCTCCAGCAAGGCCTTTGCTTTCTTTGCTTCCTTTCCAGTAAACGGTTGCAAGATTATGGTTAACCACCAGCCAGGTGGCTAGGCGGGTAGGATTAGTCATTGCCAGCCAAAAGCCCTCCCAAATTCATGATATCCGAAAAAAAGAGGGGAGGTTTTTCATTATCTGAAGGGGATCGAATCTTGTCTTTTTAGGCGAGGCATGCAAGGAGTCAGGACTGTTTGGGAAAGGGAGTGGAAAAGCCTGCTTTCTGCGCGTAATTTACGCTCGTATAAACAACCAGCCACCTGCTGCAAATGGCCAGTCGTGGAAAAAGGGGGAGGTTTGGTATAATCTGGGCAGTCACGCCCATTCTTGGGGCTGTGACTGTGACCGTGCACGGGTTCATCCCGGGCTCCTGTCCCAACCTTTCTTGTCAAGGAAGAAAATCAATGTTGAAGCGTTGCCTTGTGTTTGTAACGCATGTCGTGATAAGCACAGCGTATGATGGAGCTGCCTTGATACCTCACTGGAGATGAGGAAAGAAAACAAAAAAACAAGGCAGTGGATGCACTACTCACATCCATTGAGGATGATCCAAATGATGCGCGACCCTCATGTTGGCCATCGCCTTGTGCTGGGCAGGCCCACGCACGAGCACACCGGAGTCACATTCTGGCGGCAGGACGGTCTCAAGGTACACATTTGCTGTTTCGGATTACAGAGCGGCTTAGCTAGTGATCTCCATGTACAATGGGCTTGGTAGCGGAGCTCATTGCAGACGCCCTCTCCAAGTCCACTACAGGGAGGTTCCTACAATACTGCCTCATGTTTTGGGAGTGACAGTCCCTTTTCCCCATCTCTTTTTTTATTAGACGCCTTGAAAGGTATCCTATTTATTTGGCAACGTGAACAATGGGTACCTGAATTCTTAAATGCAGGCCTGTTTTGGGCTTCCTGCGCCCTGGTTCTCAGCAAGAGGTTCTTCCCATCTCCAAGTGCTGGCTCCAAGACGATACCTCTAATACCATCTTAGAGGTCGTGCGGAGGATTGCGCTCGATGAGCTGCAGCTAAAGCCTTACAATCATCCCTCTGGCAAGGTAGGTTGGACGTATGATTCAAGCCGTGCGCATCTGCCTTCAAAAGGGCAGCTGAGCTGGAGAGCCACACAAAAAGTATCCCTCTGAAAGTGTCAACGCACTCTGGTGTAGGGTATTAAGCTGCACCTTCCAGCTCAGGCTTGCAACTCCAGTGTTGCTGGGAGGCTCAGCAAGATCCAGGCCTTCCTGGCTCCCTTTTGTCCTGATTCTCTGGAAAGAGTTGCCATAAGCTGCTCTTTAAGAATGCTTGTGTGGGCTTGTGCTATTAAAACAACAAAGCATGGTTCTGTTGACCACTTCATTCATGAGTTGAGCAAAACGGCCAGTGCAGGCCTTTGCCGCGTCAAGTTTCAAGGCAGTGCATAAAGCAAGCGTCTCACGGCAGTGCACAAAGCAAGCGTCTCACGGCAGTGCACAAAGCAAGCGTAAGTTAGCGTCTCGCGCGCTTGGCAAGCACTTGGCATTCCCTTGATTCCATCCATGCAGGGCAGTCTGAAGCATCTGGTGATCCGTAGCGCACGGCCTGCACCGCAGCAGCAGTTGCATGTGCACCAGACCGCTGAAGCACCCTCATGCGGCAGTGAGGTGGACTTACAGGTGCCAGGGCAAAGCCCAGGTTCCCAGCGCCATTACAGCAAGGTTGCTGATCCGCAAAGAAGCGGTAGCCAAGGGCAAAAGGAGTACTTGGTCACCATTGTGGTGACCAGCAGTACGAGTGTTGATGCCCTCCAGCCTTTGGCGGACGCCCTTGTTGCCCACGTGCCGCAGGTGCGGCTCAGCGGCACCCAGTGCTACACTTGCTACCTCGCATTGTGTGCATGGATCGTGAGGGTTTGGATTCATTTCGTGGACCGTGAGGGTTTGGATTCGTAATGTGGACCGTGAGGGTATGGTTTCATTTTGCAAGGGCAAGCAAGGCCCTTGAGTTAACAGGCCACCTCCCTTGTGCCTCTTCAAGGGGCAGGGAATGGGAGCGTGCCAGCAAGCATGTATGTATGCACCACAAATCATAGTGTTCCATTCATTTACCTCCTCAACATTGATCCGTCTGCGCAGGTGGTGGGTGTGGTAGTGAAGGTGTTTGGGGTGTTACGGCCTGAATCCAAGCAGGATGAGAGAGCAAGCAAATTGCAAAAGAAGCCGGTGGGTTTGAAAAATTGGCTGGCGTGAAAGAAGTTGATTGGCATGAAAGAAGGTGGTTGGCGCGAAAAAAAGCTGATGGTTGTAGTGGGCTGGTGGGTGGCTGTGCAATTTATCTGGCTGTCCCTCACATAAAGTTGATTTGGCAGTCAGAGCCCCATTATTGATGCAAATGGATCTCGTTTTCGTGTAGTTTTGTCTCTGCAGGAGTGGGTCAGATTGCTCATGGTTGCATCCAGCTCAAGCCTTTGTTCTTTACCACCTGGTGTTCAGGCAGTAGGCCTGTCACAACCTTGAGTAACCCTGCACTAAGCGTAATTTTTACATTACAACAAATTGCAGGTCGCCAAGGCGCACAAGCTAGCACGCACAAAGCAGCCGTCACAACGGCCACAACAAGAGGAGATGCTTCCACGGCCAGATGGCCAGAAGCAGAGCGGGTGTCCGCCAGGGATCCATCTCCTAGCAGGTACGCTTCTACACAAGGGGTTGTCTAAGGACCAAACATGATTAAGGGCTTTGCCGTGGATCAAAAGAGGGATGAGATGTGCTTCCTGCCCGTGATTAAGCCGTGCGCAGGCCAGGCAACCATGACGCCTCTCCAGTTGAGCAAGCTAGATGTGATGAAGCCTCATTATTATCGGAGACAATAACATAAAAAGAGCAAACACTCAGGAATTGAGATGCAGTTACAGGTTATTTTGACAGTCGAAGTTGTGCGCACCATCCAGGACCTAGCTGTCGAGACTGAGATGCAAGAGAGGTCCTGCCCCACATAAATGCAGGTGCCCGGCCATTCTTAATTGAGACAATCAGGGGCCTGCAGCTACGGGTTTCACCAGACTCGTTCCTTCAGACTAACACTGCCCAAACCGAGGTTCGTCGTGTTGTCCATTCAGTCTTCAGCAGGAAATGAGTGCCACCCAAAGTTACCCTCAGGCACCTGTGCGCACTTTGTCAGCTGCGCAATTCCGTATTGCACCATGCTCACACAAGCCTCACATCTGATGCTGCCGAGCTTAAGCTCAGAAGGTCCTGGTTGACTCGTGCTGGTCCTCGCTGCAGGTCCTGTACAAAGCCATTTCTGACGCTGCTCAACTGCGGTCTACTGAAACCCTTTTGGACCTGTACTGTGGTGCTGGAAGCATTGGACTGTCCCTTGCGCACCAGTGCGCCCATGTGGTGGGCTACGAGGCAGTGGGTAAGTAAGTATGATGTGCATGAAGCTTGTGGCTTGGGTGTAAGACGTGGCAGTGGATGAGGGTGGTGTACTGGTCAAGCAGTGCGGCGTAATGGGTACAAGGTTTGAGTGGTGAATAAAAGTTGCAAGGGAGTGAATCGGTGATGTGATGGACAAGCAGTGGACTGTGGTGGGCACAGCGTGTGCTGTTGGTCCGCGTGAAACATTTAGCCTGAGCAAAAACTAGCCAACTGACAATGCCCTACTTAAGTTCTGCATTGCTAGATTGCTGGTGTGCAGAGCAATGCATATGCTTAATTTGCCATACACAGTCTCAGGCTTGAGCTTCGTGAGCCATGCGAGTTTATAAGCTCCCTCCATGTGCCACACAATCTACAAGAGCGTATTGCGTGCCAAAAACCTTGCTCTCAGGGCTTCACACGCTTCTGAACTATGGTCCCTTGTCCATGCGTCTGGTCAAGAACCTGCAAGGAATCACGGTTAAGGACCTGCAAGGCATCATTCGGGACTGCTCCATGGCGCGAGTGCCTTCCCACAGGCCTGTATGCCTATACTGGCATCCATCTGCCCTGTGTCGCCTGCTGCAAATGCCACTGGTATGGACGCGCCATGATGCGGCTGTTAACAGCGCGTGCAATCCCTCTATGTTGCATGTCCTGTGCTGTCTGCTTGCAGGCGCTGCCGTCACGGACGCGCGCCACAACGCGTCAGTGAATGGCGTGTGCAATGCTTCCTTTGCGTGCGTGGACCTGGCAGCAGGGGTGCCAGATCCGGCAGAATGGGCAGGCATTGAGGCGGGCATCGAGCATGGCGCGGTTGGGTCTGTGTCTGCAGAGGGAAAGGTGGTGCAGGGCAGTCAAGGAGGGGGGCGGCGCATGGCCTGTACAGACCCTGCGGGCGCTGCTGGTCTGCAGGCGCCAATGGATGCAGAGGGAAGGGCCCTGGATAACATGGGGGTATCAGTCAGCCCTGGAGGGTACAGCACTGCAGGCAGTGGGCTGGGAGGTGCGGCGCGCGCGGCGTGGCTGGCACCTGATGTGATCGTGTGCGACCCTGCGCGGGCGGGTCTCAGCGCAGCCGTAGTGGCCTACATCCGCGCCAGCACAGCGCGTAGGTAGGTGTGCGTGAGCGGAGGCCTGTGTCTTGTGTGCTTGCAGGTCTGCTGAGCGGGCATGATAGTGATGCCGGGGAGGTAAGGCGCTGCCCCTGCTGTGCATTATGATGGTGGCGTCAGGGTCTGCTCTAAGTTTTCAAGTGTCAACCGGTTAATTGCCAACCAATAGGCTGATTGGTCTGTGGTGGGGCATCGCCAGCCAAAAAGTACTCCATAATAGCAAAGTTTGGTGTGCCGCTCAGGAAGAAATCAAAGACAGTTTGATTAGGCAAGGCATGCAAAAGATAAGGGGCCTTCACAGAAAAAGCCTGGCAAACAAGGGCCTGCCCTAAGAAATGCAGTGAGCACAGGAGTTGGAATCCTTGCTGGAACGGCATTCTTCTTCCTTTTTTCTCGCTGAGATGGTATGGTGACCGGCAAATAGGGCAGAGCAGAGGTGCGTCACCAAGCTTATGCGAGTGCATGTGTGTTCAAAGCATTATGCCTTGGCACACATGTGTGTGTCAACTTTTGCTCTGGCGTACTGATTCGTTTTTGAACTATGCCTTGGCAACTGCAGGTGTATATATGTCAGCTGCAACCCAGCGACTCAAGCCAGGGATTTAGCCTTGCTCTGTGGTGTCACCCATACAAAAGCCGCAGGCAGCAGGAGCGCTATCAAACAGACGTCTAAGAGGGCAGGCAACCTCATGAGGAATGCTGGCAGTCAGCAGATGGAGCAGCCAGGCTCACAGTTAGAAAGCAGCGTTCACATGCAAGACGGTTCTAGGAGTATGCAGGGAGCGGTGTTTCAACTGGTCTCGCTGCAAGCCGTGGACATGTTCCCGCACACGGACCATGTGGAGACAGTGGCGGTGCTAGAAAGGGTTGGCTTGCCTGCAAGCTTGGCATTCTCATGATAGTCTGTTTCTACCGGTCGGCTATTTTTGCCAGGCAGCAGGTGCTTAAGAGGTTATGCACCTGCTCTTATTTGCTATGCTATTTGGCGACATTGAAGAGATCGCCAGAAATCCATGGCACATTTATTTACTCATTCCAAGCTGTACTAGGTGTCAACTATTGAGCTTTGTATTCCCTAAAGCTCTATTGTGACCGTCACAATGTGACATTCTGGTACTTTGAATGACTCGTGATTTGCAACCGGGCAATTCAATCCTCCACCCCATTGGGACCTCAGTTTCAACATCCAATATCAATTGGCAACATACTAGAAGTATATTGATCGTGTTTTGGGGGTAAAAAGATGTGTGGTTGGGTCGTGTTGAGGGCATACGTTTGCTGTTTATTCCAAAAAAGGCCAAAAACAAAGGCTGAGCACCCTCCCAGGCCATCAGGGGCGTCCATTTCACCCCAAATTCTGCCAGTAGCCTTGTTATATGATACATCAAAAAAGGATCATGCCCAGACTTTTGGTCAGATAACACCCTCTGCTAAATTGTCACAGGAAACTGAGTCTTTTTTAGAATCTCTAAGCTGCTTGCACACGTGATCTTGCAATTTGTCCCTAAAAATATGTTGTGGCAGGGCAAGGCTGGTTCAGGTAGTAGTCTGGATATTCTCATCATTATTTTCTGTGAGCCAGTATAAATGGGAGCCAGGATTGCCATCAGGCGAGGGATGTAGGAAAGCTTCATCATGGAGACATTTTGTTCCAGAAGTTTGATAGTACTTCCTATGTAATTCAGGAACTTGGAGCTGTTTCCCTATCTGAGATAGGAAACAAGCACCGTCTGTGGCTATGTGTGTGCACTTTCCCCAAGTGCAGAAGCTATGCCAGTCAGTTCTGGTGTTGTGTATTTCAGCTCCACCAGAGTCAATATAGATGGCTGTTCCCTGATCCAATGAGTTGTTAACTTTAAAAGGTCAGGCAGCTAATATCAGCATGGGTATTAATCACCAGTCTGGAACCTGGAAGCACGTCATCAGTTATTGTTTGTGAGCGCCGCAGCAAGTCATCAATTATTGTTTGTGAGCGCTGCAGCAAGTCATCAATTATTGTTAGTAAGCGCTGCAAGGATCTTTAGTGATAAACCTGAGGCTACTTATCTGAGCTGAGTCGCCCAGCTTTCTAGAAAGAGATCTCTTTGAATGAGTGGATGTGGGCAGGGCTTATAAACTTGCTTTAGGAATGGCATCAGTCAAAGGCTGCGTGCTACCATGGGTTCCTA
>LFIK01004277.1_pt1 | contig 11564 bp, 6 predicted proteins | sample 643401 | NCBI WGS metagenome assembly LFIK01 (sample SAMN03777447, study PRJNA286221) | soda lake metagenome | biome: soda lake; feature: Kulunda steppe; material: water; isolation source: sample T5-Br brine of Lake Tanatar-5 | place: Russia: Kulunda steppe | collected 2010-07 | reverse complement strand
CGGCGGTGGTCATCTGCCCCGGACGGGGGACCTATAACAAGGCTGAACTGGGCACACTGGGGCGCCATTTCCCGGATGCAAGGCTGATGGCGCGATTCGATGCCATGCGCGTGGCCGAGGGGCAGGAGACACTCTCGGCGCTCGATGGCGCGGCGCGGTTTTCGGGGGCGAAGCACACGCGGGGGGACAATGCCTCGGCGCTGATCTATGCGGCCGCGCTGGGGGATTTCCTGTCTATCGACGGCGACGCGGTGCAGGTGGTGGCCGTCACCGGCAACTCCATGGGCTGGTATTCGGCCCTGGCCTGCGCGGACGCCCTGAGCCCCGAGGACGGATTCACGGTGGTCAACACCATGGGCCGGTTGATGCAAGAGGCGCTGATCGGCGGGCAACTGGTCTATCCGCATATGGGCGCAGACTGGCGCCCGGACCCGGAGCGCAAGTCCGCGCTGCTGGCCCGGGTGGCCGAGATCGATGCGCGCGATGGCCATCGGCTGGCGCTCTCCATCGACCTGGGCGGGATGCTGGTGCTGGCGGGGGATGAGGCCGGGCTGGCAGCGTTCGAGGCCGAGGCGCCACCGGTGGAGGGGCGGTTCCCGCTGCGGCTGGGCAACCATGCGGCGTTTCACACCGACCTGCAGGCGCCGGTGGCCGAGCGCGGGCGCGCGAAGCTTTCGCCCGCACTTTTCGGCCAGCCGCGCCTGCCGCTGGTGGACGGGCGCGGGGCGATCTGGTGGCCGGGGGCAAGCGATCCGCAGGCGCTTTGGGACTACACGCTGGGCCATCAGGTCACCCAAAGCTATGATTTCACCGCCGCCATCCGCACGGCGGCGCGGGAATTCGCCCCCGATCTGTTCATCGTCACCGGCCCCGGCACCACGCTGGGCGGCGCGGTGGCGCAATCGCTGATCCTGTCCGGCTGGGCCGGGATGGGATCGAAGGATGACTTCAAGGCCCGGCAGGAGGCCGCACCGATGCTGGTCTCGATGGGACTGGCCGACCAACGCGGCCTGGCCACGGGCACAACCGAGAAGGAGAGACCAGAATGACCCATGCAGAGGTTCTGAAAGCCGCCGGGCTGGACGCGGCACAACTGAGCGGTGGCACGCTGCCCATCCACTCCCCCATCGACGGGGCCGAGGTGGCGCGCGTCACGGAAACCCCGCCCGCCGAGATGGACGCCATTGTCGCCCGGTCGCATGAGGCATTCCTGAAATGGCGCGACCTGCCTGCGCCCCGGCGCGGGGAACTGGTGCGCCTGCTGGGCGAGGAATTGCGCGCGGCCAAGGACGCGCTTGGCGCCGTGGTGACGCTGGAAGCCGGCAAGATCACGTCCGAAGGACTGGGCGAGGTGCAGGAGATGATTGACATCTGCGACTTTGCCGTGGGCCTGAGCCGGCAGCTTTACGGGCTGACCATCGCCAGCGAGCGCCCCGGCCACCGGATGATGGAAACCTGGCACCCCATGGGCCCCTGCGGCGTGATCACCGCCTTCAACTTCCCCGTGGCCGTCTGGTCGTGGAACACGGCCATTGCGCTGGTCTGCGGCAACCCTGTGATCTGGAAACCGTCCGAGAAATCGGCGCTGACGGCCATGACCTGCGTGAAGATCCTGGACCGCGCGCTGGCACGTTTCGGCGATGACGCGCCCGAGGGGCTGGTGCAACTGGTCATCGGCGGCGCCGATGTCGGGGCCGCGATGGTGGAGCATCCGGGCGTGGCCATCGTCTCGGCCACCGGATCGACCGCCATGGGGCGCAAGGTGGGGCCGAAGGTAGCCGAACGCTTCGGGCGCTGCATCCTGGAACTGGGCGGGAACAACGCCATGATCGTCGCGCCCTCGGCGGATCTGGACATGGCGGTGCGCGCGATCGTGTTTTCGGCCGTTGGAACCTGCGGGCAGCGCTGCACCAGCCTGCGCCGGGTGATCGCGCATGAGAGCATCCGCGCGGAACTGGTCGAACGTCTGGCCAAGGCCTATGCCACCCTGCCCATAGGCGACCCGCGCGCACCCGGCACGCTGGTCGGCCCCATCATCGACAGCGCGGCCCGCGACCGCATGCTGGCCGCGCTGCAGATCGCGCGCGGTGAAGGCGGCACGGTCCATGGTGGTGAAGCGGTCGAGGCGGTGACGGGCGGCGCCTATGTCAGCCCGGCGATTGTCGAAATGCCCGCCCAGACCGACATTGTGCGGACCGAGACCTTTGCACCGATCCTCTATGTCATGGGCTATTCCGACCTGTCCGAGGCCATCGCCATGCAGAACGATGTGCCGCAGGGGTTGTCCTCGTGCATCTTCACCACCGATCTGCGCGAGGCCGAGACCTTCCTGTCCGATGCCGGATCGGATTGCGGGATCGCCAATGTGAATATCGGCCCCTCGGGCGCCGAGATCGGCGGGGCCTTCGGCGGCGAGAAGGAGACCGGCGGCGGGCGCGAAAGCGGCTCGGACGCGTGGAAAGGCTACATGCGGCGGGCGACGAACACCATCAACTATTCGCGCGAGCTGCCTCTGGCACAGGGCGTCAAGTTCGACCTCTGAGCCCGATACCAGCCAAGCGGAGCGCGCGTCCCGCGCGCGCGCCTTCTGGCACTTCGTGCGGCATCAGGGGGCATTCTGCCCCCTGTTCACAGCGGGACGGACAGGCTTGGCGCCACTCCATGCCCGGCACAGAAGCTGAAGCGGAAATTCTGCTCTCAGGGGGCAGTACCTTGTGGCATCGGCCGCGGCGGAGGCATGATCCCGGGAGGGCCCGACACCGGAGACACGACCGCTGACGCCCGAGCAGGACCGGTTTCCGGGCCCGGCACCGCACCCCCGTAATAGACCGGTTCCGGTTGCGGAAGGTTGACCGCGACAGGGCTCTTGCCCTGGCGTGACGCCGCGCGCGATGCGAATATGTCGATGGGCGTACCATTGCGCACCATCGCATAGATGTCTTCCATCTGCCTGTCGGTGACGGCGATGCAGCCATCCGTCCAGTCGCCGCGGACATTCTGAAACCGTGGCCCGCGGCCATGGATAAAGATATCGCCGCCGGGAGACACACCACGCGCCGCGGCCGAGGCGCGGTCTGCGGCGTTGGGATAGGAAATGCCGATCGACAGGTGAAACCGGCTGTCGGGGTTGCGCCGGTCGATGAAATAGTGCCCCTCGGGCGTGCGACGGTCGCCTTCCTGCTGCTTGTGGCCATTGGGGTTGCCCAGGTCCACACGGAATGCGCGCAACATCCGGTCATGGTGCCAGAGCTCCATCCGGCGCTCTGCCTTGTAGACCCGGATCTGGGTGACTTCCGGCCCGTTGTAGGTCCGGAACTTCGACGGGCTGCCACAACTCGCCAGAATGAGCACAGCTGCAAACAGGGTCACAAGACGCGAAAGAATCATGCTCTGCCCCACGCAATTTTTTCCGACGATGCCGGATTGCGGTAATTTCGGCTACAAAAACCGCAGCCCGGGGCGCCCGGAGCGCGCTTCTGCGATCACTTCCGCGTGTTCTGAGCCACAGTCGCCCTTTCGTCCTCGGCTTTCTCGGCCTCCAGCCGCGCTTCGATTGCGCGCAATCGTGACAGAACCTCATCCCGATAGTCGCTGGTCTGCTGATTGCTTTCTTCGGCATGGGCATCCTGCATCGAGTTCACGATCAAACCGACCAGAAGGTTCACCACCGCGAAAGTGGTCATCATGATGAAGGGAACAAAGAACACCCAGGCGTAAGGGTAGATCTCCATCACCGGGCGCACGATGCCCATGGACCAGCTTTCCAGCGTCATGATCTGGAACAGCGAATAGGCCGAGGCCCCGATTGTCCCGAACCACTCGGGGAAACTGTCCTGGAACAGTTTCGTGGCCATGACCGATCCGATGTAGAAAATCATGCTCATCAGCAGAAAGACCGAGCCCATCCCCGGCAGGGCCTTCAGAAACCCTTCGACCACCCGCCGCAGGCTGGGCGTCACGGACACCACCCGCAGCAATCGCAGGATCCGCAGCGCGCGCAGAACCGTGTACGCCCCCGCCCCGGGCACCAGCGAAATACCCACAATGACGAAATCGAACAGGTTCCAGCCGGATCGGAAGAACCCGAACCGCTGCGCATAAAGCTTCAGCGCGATCTCGATCACGAATATCGTCAGACACAACCGGTCCAGCGACATGATCAGCGGGCCTGCGGCAGCCATGATGTCCCGCGATGTCTCCATCCCCAGGATCACGGCGTTGAACAGGATCACCCCGATGATCCCGTTCTGCACCCAGCGTTGATCCAGAAACGCCGCCACCTTTTCCCGGGCCGTCAGGCCGCGCTGCCTTGGCTGCTCAGGGTGCTCTGTCTTGTCCTGCATGGATGCCTTCATCTTGCCAGAAATACTCCGGGGATCCGGGGGCTGGCCCCCGGCGCTGCAACAAGGTGCAGCACGTCGTTCCGGCCATATGGCCAAACAACGGGCGCGCCGCAAGCGTCCTGCACCACGATCCCGCAGCCGGACAATCTGCAAGGCGGCATCAACGCAGCCCCGTCTGCCCACCGCGCCCCGGCATACGGCTTGCTAGAACGGCACATCATCGGCCTGCGCCGCAGGAACCAGGAAACGGGCAACCACATGGCGCGCGCCGGCCTTTTCGAAGTCCACATGCGCCTTGTCGCCTTCGATCGCGCTCACCCGGCCATAGCCGAATTTCTGGTGGAACACGCGCGCGCCCGGATCGAAAGCCGGTTCGGCGGTGGCATTGATCACCATGTCGCGCGCATCGCGGGGTGTCCCCGAGGCCCGGCCGCTACGCGCCTGCAAGCGCTTCCAGCCGGGTGAATTATAGACATTCGCCCCGGCTGCGCGGCTTTCCAGCCCCTGCGCCGCCGCGGGTGGGGCCATCGCGCCGCCATGCAGGCCGGGCGCGGTCAGCACCTCTACATGCGCCGCGGGCAGTTCATCCACAAAGCGCGAGGGAAGCTGCGACTGCCATTGCCCGTATACCCGGCGGTTGGCGGCAAAGCTGATGGTGCAGATCGCCTCGGCCCGGGTGATGCCCACATAGGCCAGACGGCGCTCTTCCTCCAGGCCCTTGATCCCGCTCTCATCCATCGTGCGCTGCGAGGGGAACAGCCCGTCCTCCCACCCGGGCAGGAACACCACCGGAAACTCCAGCCCCTTGGCCCCATGCAGGGTCATGATGGTCACCTTTTCGGTGGCTTCTTCCGAGTCATTCTCCATGATGAGCGAGACATGCTCCAGAAACCCCTGCAGATTGTCGAACTCCTCCAGCGCCTTGACCAGCTCCTTGAGGTTCTCCAGCCGCCCCGGCGCCTCGGGCGTCTTGTCGGCCTGCCACATGCCGGTATAGCCGGAGTCGTCCAGGATCCGCTCGGCCAGCTCGATATGGCTCAGCCCTTGCCCCGCGTCGATGGGTTCGATCAGATCACTGCCCGGCTCCGGCGTCGGTCCGCTGGCAATGGCATGCCAGCGCGCGATGGCATCCAGCAAAAGGCGCAGCTCGCGCGCGCCCTTCCCGCCCAGGTCACCCGCGTCAAGCAACCTGCGGGCGCCTTCGGTCAGCGGCACCCCGGCATCGCGCGCCGCGCGCTGGATCTTCTGCTGCGCCTTGCCGCCCAGCCCCCGGCGCGGGGTGTTCACGATCCGCTCGAAGGCCAGATCATCCGCCGGGCTGACGGCCAGCCGGAAATAGGCCATGGCATCGCGGATCTCCATCCGTTCATAGAATCGCGGCCCGCCGATCACGCGATAGGGCATGCCGATGGTCAGGAACCGATCCTCGAAGGCGCGCATCTGGTGGCTGGCGCGCACCAGCACGGCCATCTGGTTCAGACCGACCGGGTCCAGCCCGCGCTTGCCCGATTGCAGTGCCTCGATCTCCTCGCCCACCCAGCGGGCCTCTTCCTCGCCATCCCAATGACCGATCAGGCGGACCTTCTCACCCTCCTCGGCCTCGGTCCACAGCTCCTTGCCCAGCCGGTCGCGGTTTTCCGCGATCACCGCCCCCGCAGCCGCCAGGATATGCGGGGTCGAGCGGTAATTCTGCTCCAGCCGGATCACGGCGGCGCCGGGGAAATCGCGTTCGAACCGCAGGATGTTGCCCACCTCAGCCCCGCGCCAGCCATAGATCGACTGGTCATCATCGCCCACGCAGCAGATATTGCGATGCCCCGCCGCCAGCAGCCGCAGCCACAGATACTGCGCCACATTGGTGTCCTGATATTCGTCCACCAGGATGTAGCGGAACCAGCGCTGATATTTCTCCAGCACATCCGGGTGCTGCTGAAAGATCGTCACGCAGTGCAGCAGCAGGTCACCGAAATCACAGGCGTTGAGCGTGCGCAACCGCTCCTGATAGGCGGCGTAAAGCGCCACCCCCCGGCCGTTGAAGGCATCCGATTCCGAGGCCGGGACAATATCCGGTCGCCAGGCACGGTTCTTCCAGTTGTCGATGATCCCCGCCAGCATCCGTGCGGGCCAGCGCTTTTCGTCGATATTTTCGGCCACGATCAGCTGTTTCATCAGCCGTTGCTGATCATCAGTGTCCAGGATGGTGAACCCCTGCTTCAGGCCCACCAGTTCCGCATGGCGGCGCAACAGCTTGACGCCGATGGAGTGGAAGGTGCCCATCCAGGGCAGCCCCTCCACCGCCTCACCCAGGAACTGGCCCACGCGGGCCTTCATCTCGCGCGCGGCCTTGTTGGTGAAGGTCACGGCCAGAATTTCATTCGGGCGCGCGCGGGCGGTGTTGAGCAGATGCGCGATCCGCGCGGTCAGCGCCCGGGTCTTGCCGGTGCCCGCGCCGGCCAGCATCAGCACCGGACCGTCCAGTGTTTCCACCGCCTGCCGCTGTGCCGCGTTCAGGCCATCCAGATACGGGGCCGGACGGGCTGCCATGGCGCGGGCCGAAAGCGAGGGTTGCGCAAAGGCGCCGGGATCGTCGGAATGGTTCATGCCCGGCACCATAGCGCGCCCCATGCGAAATGAAAAGTTGTGTTCACGACTTGTTCCTGGCGCGCGGCGAATTTCCTGCCCGTTGCGACATCACACAGGCGCCGCCCATCCCGCCAGCCGCAACATATGCCCCGGGACCTGAGCATCACGCCCGAAGCTGTGAGCTTGAAGCCATCATCCCCCCAGACCCGTATGGCGCATCTTCAAGGGGCGCTGACCCGCCCACGCGCGCCCCCGCAACAGCGGCTCAGATACCCAGCGCCGCCCGGATTGTCGGCAACATGATCGCTGAAGCCCCCCCCACCATCGCACCGACAAGGTAGCGCATGACACGCCCGGGAACGCGGGGGGAAATACCCGCCAAGGCAGAACAAACTGCCGCATAATATGCGATCACCAGAATATCCATCGCCTGAAATCATGCTGAACATGCCAAGGGCTGTCAATCGATCAGAGCCCCGGGTGCGCCCCCCGGGAAGTCATCCCGGGCGGGGCAGGCCAGCGATGGCCGCGAACCTTCCGCGTTTTCGCCGGTGCCTTCCGGTCACCCCCGTCCAGATCGGACGGGCCGCGCAACACCAGGACGCCCCGCGCAGCGCTCCGCCCCGGTTTGGGCCGGGCACGGAATGACCGATCACGGCATGGCATGATCCGTCGCCAGATCCCGGAAGCCCCGCACGAAACTGGCCAGAAGCGTGTTGATGCGACGATCCTCGGTCAGGGTCTGCGCCTCTTGCGCAATCTGGCGCAATTGCACGATCCCGGGCGTATCGGGCGCCTGGCTGAGGTCCACATAAGCCATGCGCCATTCAGGAAAGGCGCGGCTGCTGACCTCGGCCGAGAGAAGCTGCAGAATCGCGCTGTGACGCGGGTCCCGCGCAATCCGCCTCAGCAGCGCATCAATCGCTGGTTCGGGGCCTTCGATCACCTGGAAGAAACTGCCATCATGATAGGCGAGCATCCCGCTGATCCCATCGCGCTGGTTGTTGCGGCGCGAGACCTCGAGGATCTTGCGGATTTCATCCTGCGAGAGCAGGCCTTTGGCAGCACTGATATAGGTTATGCGGCGCATCGGGATCCCGGGGATTGAAGCACATCATCCGCAGCGTAGGACCGGAACGTTAAGGAGTCCCTTCTCCCGGGGAATTTCGCACCCTGGGGCGGCTTGCCGCGCTGCCATCACACGGTATAGTCCCGGGGATGGACCCTGACCTGCGTTACCCGGAACTGTCGGACCTGCGCGCCCGGTGCCGCCGCCGGGTGCCGCATTTTGTTTGGGAATATGTGGACAGCGCCACCGGGCGTGAAGCGGTCAAGGCCGCGAACCGCGCCGCGCTGGATGCCGTGCGCTTTCGCCCCGCCATCCTGGGCGGCGAGGTCACACCCGACTTGCGCACCCGCTTTCTGGGCAAGGACTATGCCGTGCCCTTCGGGATTGCGCCCCTTGGCATGTCCGGGCTGATCTGGCCCGGTGCGGAACAGACGCTGGCCCGGTTTGCCCAAGACGCCCGCCTGCCCTACGGGCTCAGCACCGTCGCCACCCGCCTGCCCGAGGAAATCGGCCCGCTGGCCGGGGACATGGGCTGGTTCCAGCTCTATCCCCCGCGTGACCCGGATATCCGGCGTGACCTGCTGTCCCGCGCGCAGAAGGCCGGGTTCGACACGCTGGTGCTGACGGTGGACGTGCCCGGCCCCTCACGCCGTGAACGCCAGCGCCGCGCGGACCTGGCCATCCCGCCAAAGACCACGCTGCGGATCCTCTGGCAGACCGCCCTTCGGCCTGAATGGGCGTTGCGCACGTTGCGCAACGGCACGCCAAGGCTGCGGCTGATGGAGGGCTATCTGAAACTGGACGGCAACGCGCCTTCGACTGCGCATGCGGGCTATCTGCTGCGCGCGGCGCCGGACTGGGACTACCTGCACGCCCTGCGCCGCGAATGGGACGGGCACCTGATCGTCAAGGGCGTGCTGAACGCCGAAGACGCCCCGCGTCTGCGCGATGCCGGGGTCGATGCCATCTGGGTGTCCAACCATACCGGGCGCCAGTTCGATGCCGCACCCGCGGCGCTGGAGATGCTGCCCGGTGTGCGCGCAGCCCTTGGCCCGGATTTTCCGGTGATCTTCGACAGCGGCGTGGAAACCGGGCTGGACGTGCTGCGCGGGCTGGCGCTGGGGGCGGATTTCGTCATGCTGGGCCGGGCCTGGCACTATGCGCTGGGGGCGCTGGGCGTGCGCGGACCGTCGCATCTGCTGCATATCCTGCACCAGGACATGATAGCCAACATGGTGCAGATGGGGATCACCCGCCCGGCAGATGCTGCAGAGCGGCACCTTTTGCGCGAATTGTAACAGAACCTTACAAAGCTTTTGCTGCAGCGCGGAATGTGGTCTAGAAACCTGTCCAGTATCCGCCCCCTACCCATGCGAAAGGACCACACATGGCCGCTTTCAACAAGATCCTGGTCGCCAACCGCGGTGAGATCGCCATCCGCGTGCTGCGCGCCGCCAATGAGCTGGGCAAGCGCACCGTCGCCGTCTATGCCGAAGAGGACAAGCTGGGTCTCCACCGGTTCAAGGCCGACGAGGCGTATCGCATCGGTGCCGGGCTGGGGCCGGTGCAGGCCTATCTGTCGATCGACGAGATCATCCGCGTGGCCCGCGAAAGCGGTGCCGATGCGATCCATCCGGGCTATGGGTTGCTGTCGGAAAACCCCGCGCTGGTAGATGCGTGCGACGCTGCGGGCATCGCCTTTATCGGCCCGCGCGCCGACACCATGCGCGCCCTGGGCGACAAGGCCAGCGCCCGGCGCGTGGCGATTGACGCGGGCGTGCCGGTGATCCCCGCCACCGAGGTGCTGGGCGAGGATATGGACGCCATCCGCACGCAGGCCGAGGCCATCGGCTTTCCCCTCATGCTCAAGGCCAGCCACGGCGGCGGCGGGCGCGGGATGCGCCCCATCAACGGCGCTGACGAGCTGGAAACCAAGGTCCGCGAAGGCCGGCGCGAGGCCGAGGCCGCCTTTGGCAATGGCGAGGGCTATCTGGAAAAGATGATCCTGCGCGCCCGCCATGTGGAGGTGCAGCTGCTGGGCGACACGCATGGCAGCCTTTATCACCTTTATGAGCGCGACTGCACCGTGCAGCGGCGCAACCAGAAGGTCGTCGAACGTGCTCCGGCCCCGTATCTGTCCGACGCCCAGCGCGCCGAGGTCTGCGAACTCGCGCTCAAGATCGGCCGCGCCGTGGGCTATCAGAATGCGGGCACGGTCGAATTCCTGATGGATATGGACACGGTCGAGTTCTACTTCATCGAGGTCAACCCCCGCATCCAGGTCGAACACACCGTGACCGAGGAGGTTACGGGCATCGACATCGTCAAGGCGCAGATCCGCATCGCCGAAGGCGCCACCCTGTCCGACGCCACCGGCGCGCCCAGCCAGGGCGATGTGACACTCTCGGGCCATGCCGTGCAGTGCCGGGTGACGACCGAGGACCCGCGCAACAACTTCATCCCCGACTACGGCCGCCTGACCGCCTATCGCTCGGCCACCGGAATGGGCATCCGGCTGGACGGGGGCACCGCCTACGCCGGGGGCGTCATCACCCGGTATTACGATTCGCTGCTGGTCAAGGTCACCGCCTGGGCACCGACGCCCGAGGAATCGATTATCCGCATGGACCGCGCCTTGCGCGAATTCCGCATCCGCGGCGTCAGCACCAACATCGACTTTGTCATCAACCTGCTGAAGCACCCGGCGTTTCTGGACTACAGCTACACCACCCGCTTCATCGACAGCACGCCGGAGCTGTTCAACTTCCGCAAGCGGCGCGACCGGGCGACCAAGATCCTGACCTATATCGCGGATATCACCGTGAACGGGCACCCGGAGACCGCAGGCCGCGCCCTGCCGCGCGCGGACCTGAAATTGCCCCAGCCCCCTGCCGCCAAGGGCAACCCCACCGACGGCACCCGCAGTTTGCTGGAGCGCGAAGGCCCCAAGGCCGTGGCCGACTGGATGCTGGCGCAGGACCGGCTGCTCATCACCGACACCACCATGCGCGATGCGCCGCAATCGCTCCTGGCCACGCGTATGCGCTCCATCGACATGATCCGGGTGACGCCGGCCTATGCCGCCAATCTGCCGGGGCTGTTCAGTGTCGAATGCTGGGGCGGGGCCACTTTCGATGTGGCTTACCGCTTCCTGCAGGAATGCCCCTGGCAGCGCCTGCGCGACACTCGCGCGCGGCTGCCCAATGTGATGACCCAGATGCTGCTGCGCGGGGCCAATGGCGTGGGCTACACCAACTACCCGGACAACGTGGTGCAGGCCTTCGTGCGTCAGGCCGCCGATACGGGCGTCGATGTGTTCCGCGTCTTCGACAGCCTCAATTGGGTTGAAAACATGCGCCTCGCCATGGATGCGGTGCTGGAGACCGGCAAGGTGCTGGAGGGCAGCATCTGCTACACCGGCGATGTGCTGGACCCGGAGCGTGCCAAGTATGACCTGAAATACTATGTTGCCATGGGCAAGGAGCTGCGTGACGCGGGCGCCCATGTGCTGGGGCTGAAGGATATGGCGGGGCTGTTGAAGCCCGCCGCCGCGCGGGTGCTGGTGAAGG
>LFIK01004276.1_pt1 | contig 11564 bp, 8 predicted proteins | sample 643401 | NCBI WGS metagenome assembly LFIK01 (sample SAMN03777447, study PRJNA286221) | soda lake metagenome | biome: soda lake; feature: Kulunda steppe; material: water; isolation source: sample T5-Br brine of Lake Tanatar-5 | place: Russia: Kulunda steppe | collected 2010-07 | reverse complement strand
ACCGCCCTCGCCGGTGAGGATGGCGACCGTGATGCAGCGCCGATCACCACCGAGGGCAGCGTGGTGAGGCTGGACGTGGACCGCATCGAGGTGGATGCGCTGGACTTCCAGCACCTCGCCGAGAGCGGGCTCCGCGCGGCGCGAGCGGGTGACACCGCCACCGCGACCAGCCTGCTGCTCGAGGCGGAGGAACTGTACGGCGGTGACCTGTTCGAGGACGACCCGGACCTGCCCTGGGCCGAGGACCGGCGTGCAGAGCTGCGATCGCTCTACCTGACCGTGGCCCGCACCCTGGCCAGGACCGTGTGGCTGGACGATCCGGAGCTCGCGATCCGCCTGTTGCTGCGCGTGCTCGACCGTGACGCCTACGACGAGCCGGCCCACCTCAACCTCGCCGTCTCCCTGCTGCAGGCGGGCCGCCACGGCGAGGCCCGGCGCCGGTACAACCTCTACCGCGACCGGATGGCGGAGCTCGACCTGCCCGCCGTGCCCTTCCACGAGGTGACCCGCACCCTCGAGGATCACCGCAGCCGGGCCGCGAGCTGACCCGCTGCGCTGCGGCCGGAGCGCGTCCACAGCGCCAGCGCCGAGGTTGTAACGCAGCCGTTACGGGGAGCGGGTGGCGGGCCACTACCCTGCGGCCCGCCGCCCGCGGTGGTGGCCTTCCCCTCCCCTTCCTTCCGGTACGACCGCGGCGCGAGCAGGCTGCTGCGCGCCCATGAGGAGCTTCGGACGTGAGCGAGCAGACGACCACCAGCGTGTCCAGTGGTGGTGGGCTGGACCGGTTCTTCAAGCTGTCGGAGCGGGGCAGCGACCCCCGCACCGAGGGCGTCGCCGGCCTCACCACCTTCCTGGCGATGGCCTACATCGTCTTCGTCAACCCCCTGATCCTCGCCGACGCCGGGATGGACCCGGGCGCGGTGTTCGTGGCCACCTGCCTGGCCGCGGCCCTCGGCACCATGATCATGGGGCTGTGGGCGAACCTGCCCATCGCGCAGGCCCCCGGCATGGGCCTGAACGCCTTCTTCGCCTACACCGTGGTGCTGGGCTTCGGGATCGAGTGGGAGACGGCGCTGGCCGCCACCTTCGTGTCCGGCGTGCTGTTCCTGATCCTGGCCGTCACCGGGGTGCGTGGCGCCATCATCCAGGCGATCCCCCACCAGCTCAAGATGGCGGTGGGTGCCGGCATCGGGCTGTTCATCGCCTTCATCGGGCTGAAGAACGCCGGCATCGTCGTCGAGGATCCTGCCACGCTCGTCGGTCTCGGTGACCTGACCGTGGACACCACGCTGCTGTCGATCTTCGGGCTGATCGCCATCGCCCTGTTCCTGATGCGCGGACTGAAGGGGGCGGTGTTCTACGGCATCGTCGCCACCGCGGTGGCCGGACTGCTCTTCGGCCTCCTCGACACCCCTGACGCGATCGTCAGCGCCCCGCCGAGCCTGGCTCCGACCTTCGGCGCCGCCTTCGCCGCGCTGCCCGATCTGCTGGCACCCCAGCTGCTGATCGTGGTCGGCACGATGCTGTTCGTCGACTTCTTCGACACCGCCGGCACCCTGATCGCGGTGACCAACCAGGCGGGTCTGCTCGACGAGGAGGGGCGGCTGCCCGGTGGCACCCGTCCCCTGGTCTCCGACGCCGTGGCCACCATGGGTGGCGCCGCCATCGGGACCTCGACGACCACCTCCTACATCGAGTCCGCGGCCGGGGTCGGTGCCGGCGGTCGCACGGGCCTGAGCTCGGTGGTCACCGCCGGGCTGTTCCTGCTCGCGATCTTCTTCTCACCACTGCTGACCGTCATCACCGAACCGGTGACCGCCGCAGCCCTGATCATCGTCGGGGTGATGATGGCACGGGGGTTGAAGGACATCGAGTGGGACCAGATGGAGGTCGCGATCCCGGCCTTCGTCACCGTGGTGGCGATGCCCCTGACCTACTCCATCGCCACCGGCATCGCGATGGGGCTGTTCCTGTTCCCGCTGCTGATGGTCTTCCGCGGCAAGGCCAAGGACGTCCACCCGATCATGTACGTGCTCGCGGTGCTGTTCCTGGTGTTCTTCGCCTTCCTCGCGGAGTAGCCGCCGGTTGCACCGACGCGCCCCGGGTAGGTGGTCCCCACCCCCGGGGCGCGTCGTGTCCGCCTAGCGTCACCCGCCGTCGGGTCGCACAGGCGATCGACGGCCAGGTGAGGCGGAGGACGGAGCCATGCTCGATGGGGTGCTGGAAGGGCTCGAAGCGGTGGTCGGGTCCCTGGACTCCGGCTGCGGCACCTGCTCGGGGCGGACCCCCGCACCGGGACCGACCGGGACCGGGACCGCGACGACGGTGACCAGCAACCAGCCCGGCTCCAACCCACGCCATGACCGCTCCCCGGGCGAGCGCTCCACGCCGGACCGGAGCCGGGACGACGCCGAGGTGGCGCAGGAGCCGCCGAGCTGGGACGACCCCGACTACGAGTGGACGCTGCAGCGGGACAACCTGGCTTGGCGGACCTTCGACGCCGGGATGGAGTTGGCGACAGCGCCCTTCAAGGCGCTGGGCAAGCTGCTCGGCCCGCTCGGCACGGTCGCTACCGCGACACCGACCGCGGCTGAGGGGATAACGAACACCACCAACTACACCCGCAGCCGGACGGATCTGCTCGATGCGATCCACGAGGTCGGCAAGGGCACGACCACACACGACGACCCGCGGCTCGGACCCATCGGGGGCGGTCGATGACCGCCACGAGCGCGCAGGGCCGCCTGCCCGGCGGCCTCCGCGCCTGGTGGGAGCTGGATCGGACAGGGTTGCTCCGCACCCTGGGCCTCGTGCTCTCGCTCGTCGCGGTGCTCTGGCTGCTCCCCTCGCTGATCGACCGTGGCGGTGTCACGCCGCTGGTCGGGAACATCGCCATCCACGCGTTCGTGCTCGGCTGGATGCTGCTCGCCAGCCTGCCCGTGCGCTCGGTCGGCAGCCGCGAGGTGCTCGTCGCCGGCCTGACCGGGCTGTTCCTCGTGCCGACCCTCGTGTTCGCGCCCGCGTGGGTCGTGCTGCGCATCGTGGACGTGCCTCTCGACATCCAGGCCGTCTACGGCGCACCGCTGCTGGAGGAGACCGCGCTGCTGTTGGCGGTCGGCCTGATCGCCTGGCGGCTGAACCGGTCGCTGGACCAGGCCCCCGGGGTGCTCGACCTCACCATCCTCGGGTTCGCGGTGGGGACCGGGTACGCGATCCACGAGGACGCCCTGTGGGGGCGGATGATCGCGTCGTTCCCGGAGGTCAGCGTCATCGAGGCGTTCCGGGGCCCGTACGGCTGGCTGTTCCCGACCTTCATCGACGACGCCTCGACCGCGACCGGCAGCAGCGCGGTCTTCACCTACCAGGCCGGCCATGGCGCCGTGCTGGGGATGGCCGTCGGTGTCGTCATCCTGTTCGGTCGGCGCCGGCCCTGGGTCCGCTGGCTGCTCCCCGTCGTCCTTCTCTACGCGATGCTGGACCACGGGCTCGCGAACCACCGGCTCTCCAACCCGCCGTCACCGCTGCGGTTCCTGGTGGCGGATGGACACGTGTTCGCGCTGCTGCTGGTGGTCGGTTTCTGGGTCGTGCTGGCCGGGGAGGCGTGGCGGCGTCACCGCAGCTCCATGCCGGCACCGGCCATGGGGGTCCGCGGCGTCCGGACACAGCTCGGACGTGCCCGAGACCCCTACGACCTCGCGGTCCGGCTCCTCGCGGCGGGCCGGTACCACCGGGCCCGCAACGCCATGATCGTCGAGGACGCCCGCCGGCCCGAGGGGCCCCGCCCCAACCTCGGCGAGCTGTACAGCATGGCTGCGTTCCTGGTCCACGGTCGCTGGGCACTGCGCGACGAGGAGCCACCGGTCAGCGCCGAGGCAACGAGCGCCACCAGCCCGCCAACGGCACCGCCCGTCGGCGCGGTCGACGGCACACCTCCACCCCCACCGGCGGCCCCGTCAGCACCGAAGGACAGCAGTCCTCCGCAGCCACCCCCAGCGGACGTGTCCACCGACGACCCGCCCGCACCGCCCGCACCGCCCGCACCGCCCGCGACGCCCGCGACGCCCTGACCGTCGGCCGGGACGCCGCTCCTCGCGCAGCGGGGTGCTCAGGCATCCCGCTCGGTCGTCACCACCTCGGCGCCGAGGTTGTCGTCGCCTGCACCCGCTGCGCGACCGTCGGGGCCGGATCCCGCTGCGGCAGGGTCGGCCTCACGGCTATCGAAGGTGAAGCCACCGTCGGCGTCGACGTCGACCTCGACGACACGGCCACCCACCACCTTGCCGGCCAGCATGGCACGTGCGAGCGGGTCCTCAAGGGTGGTGCGGATCACCCGCTTCAGCGGTCGGGCGCCGTACAGCGGGTCGTAGCCGAGCTCCGCGAGGCGGTCCAACGCCGCGCCGCTGACCTGCAGGTGCACGTCCTTGGCCTCGAGCCGCGCGCGCAGCCGGGCGAGCTGGATGTCCACGATCTCGCGCAGCTGCTCGCGCGCGAGCCGGTCGAAGATCACCACCTCGTCGATCCGGTTGAGGAACTCCGGGCGGAAGTGGCCGCGCACGTCGGTCATCACCTGCTCGCGCAGCTGCTCCTGTGACAGGGCCGCGTCCAGGATGTGGGTGGATCCGAGGTTGGAGGTCATGATGATGACCGTGTTTCGCAGGTCCACGGTGCGGCCCTGACCGTCAGTCAACCGGCCGTCATCGAGCACCTGCAGCAGCACGTTGAACACATCAGGGTGGGCCTTCTCCACCTCGTCGAGCAGCAGGACCTGGTAGGGCCGGCGGCGCACGGCCTCGGTGAGCTGGCCACCCTCGTCGTAGCCGACGTAGCCCGGAGGCGCGCCGATGAGCCGGGCGACGGTGTGCTTCTCCTGGTACTCGCCCATGTCGATACGCAGCATCGCGCGCTCGTCGTCGAACAGGAACTCCGCGAGGGCCCGGGCGAGCTCGGTCTTGCCCACCCCCGTGGGCCCGAGGAACAGGAAGCTGCCCGTGGGCCGGTCCGGGTCGGAGATGCCGGCCCGGGAGCGCCGTACGGCGTTGGCCACGGCGTCGACGGCCTGGTCCTGGCCGACGACGCGGGCGTGCAGCTGGTCCTCGAGGTGGACGAGCTTGGCCGACTCGGACTCGATCAGCTTGGTGACCGGGATGCCGGTCCAGCGCGCGATCACCTCGGCGATCTCCACCTCGGTGACCTTCTCGTCGAGCAGGCTCTCACCGCTGGCGCGGTAGGCCTCGATGCGCTCCTGCGCGCTGGCCACCAGGCGCTCGAGGTCGGGGATCCGGCCGTAGCGCAGCTCCGAGGCACGCTCGTAGTCGCCTTCGCGGGCCGCCGACTCGGCGTCCTCGCGGACCCGGTCGAGCTCTTCCTTGGCGGAGGTCAGCTCACCGATCGCGCCCTTCTCCGCCTGCCAGCGCTCGTCCATCGCCTCGCGCTGCTGCCGCAGGTCGGCGAGCTCCTCGTCGAGGTCGGCGAGCCGTTCCTGGGAGGTCGGCGAGTCGGACTTCTCCAGCGAGACCCGCTCGATCTCCAGCTGCTGGATACGTCGGATGACCTCGTCGATCTCCGGCGGCATCGACTCGTTGGCGATGCGGATGCGGGCCATGGCCTCGTCGAGGAGGTCGATGGCCTTGTCGGGCAGGAAGCGGTCGGTGAGGTAGCGATCCGACAGACCGGCGGCGGCCACCAGGGCGTCGTCGGTGATCTCCACACCGTGGTGCACCTCGTAGCGCTCCCGCAGCCCTCGCAGGATCCCGACGGTGTCGGGGACGGAGGGCTCGGCGACGTGGACCGGCTGGAAGCGGCGCTCGAGGGCGGCGTCCTTCTCGATGTTGCGGTACTCGGCGAGGGTGGTCGCGCCGATCATCCGCAGCTGCCCGCGGGCGAGCATGGGCTTGAGCATGTTGGCGGCGTCCATCGCGCCCTCGGCACCGCCGGCGCCGACGACGGTGTGCAGCTCGTCGATGAAGGTGATGATCTGGCCATCGGAGGCCTCGATCTCCTTCAGCACCGCCTTGAGCCGCTCCTCGAACTCCCCCCGGTACTTGGCGCCGGCGACCATGGCCGAGAGGTCGAGCTCGACCAGCTTCTTGTCCTCGAGCAGGGTGGGGACGTCACCCTCGAAGATCCGGCGGGCGAGCCCCTCGACGATGGCGGTCTTGCCGACACCCGGCTCACCGATCAGCACGGGGTTGTTCTTGGTGCGGCGCACCAGCACCTGGATGACGCGGCGGATCTCCTCGTCCCGGCCGATGACCGGGTCGAGCTTGCCGTCGGCGGCCAGGGCCGTGAGGTCACGGGCGTACTTCTCCAGCGCCTCGTAGGTGGACTCCGGGTCCTGGGAGGTGACCCGCTGGGAGCCGCGGACCTGCTTCAGCCCGTCGAGGATCGCGTCGCGGTCGATGCCCTGCTCGACCAGGATCGAAGCCGTGCGGTCGCTGTTGCCCGCCAGTCCCAGGAGCAGATGCTCGGTGGAGATGTAGTCGTCGCCGAGCTGCTGCGCCTCCTCCTCGGCTGCCTGCAGCGCCCGGTTCAGGGCACGCGAGAGCTGCGGCTGGCCCGTTGCCCCGTAGGCCGCCGAGGTAGCGTCCAACAGCTCCGTGGTGCGGTTGCGCAGGGTCGTCGGAGTCACCCCGAGCTTGGACAGCAGCGGCAGCACGACCCCGTCGGACTGCTCGAGCAGCGCGGCGAGCAGGTGGGCGGTGCCGACCTCGGTGTGCTTGCGGTCGGTGGCCATGCCGACGGCGCGCTGGAGCGCCTCGCGGGACTTCGTGGTGAGCTGGTCCATCTCCACGGCGGACCTCCTTGGCGTGCTGGGCGTGCTGCGGTCGCTCCTGACCGCGGACGCGGGTGAGCGGTCGTCTCGGATGTTGGTGGTCGACGGTACGAAGGAGCTGGGGTGCTGTCAGCGGCACTGCGTGACCGCGGGGCAGGCTTCCTTAGCCGCATCGGCTGAGGTTCGTGGCGTTGTCCGGCCTCTGGCCTCCACCCGGCACGCGGGCGCGATGGTCGGTGTGTGGACGCGGTCGCCGGTGACCGGCGATGCGCACCAACCCGACCACGTGGCATGGTCGGTGCGCGGGCGCGGTCGCGGGTGACCAGCTGAGCGCACCAACCCGACCACGTGGCGCGGTCGGTGTGCTGGCGCGGTCGGTGTGCTGGCGCGGCGATCGGGGTGCTGGCGTGGTCGCGGGTGACCAGCTGAGCGCACCAACCCGACCACGTGGCGCGGTCGGTGTGCGGGCGCGGCGATCGGGGTACTGGCGCGGCGATCGGGGTGCTGGCGTGGTCGCGGGTGACCGGCGGAGCGCACCACCCCGACCACATGGCATGGTCGGTGCGCGGGCGCGGTCGCGGCTGACCGGCGGAGCGCACCAACCCGACCACATGGCATGGTCGGTGCGCGGTCGCGGTCGCGGGTGACCGGCTGAGCGCACCACCCCGACCACGAACCCGCATCCCCCGCCGTCGACCGACCGCCACCCCGGCCCGCACCGCCACCGTGGATCACGCGTCCGCGTGGCGCATCTCCGGTGGCGGGATCGGGCGCGCCCGCTGCGGACCGCCGCTGCGCTGGCCCGTCCGCCGGCGATGGGGGTGGACCTCGACGTTGGATGCCGGTGCCTTCACGATCTCGTAGCGCTCGCCGCTCGCCGACCGGTCCTCGATCCGCTCCGCGAGGACACGGACCATCTCCTCCAGCTCCCCGATGCGACGACGTGCGCCCTCCAGCTTCTCGCCGAGATCGAGCACCACCCGGACCCCGGCGAGGTTGAGGCCCTCGTCCTGGGTGAGGGTGCGGATGAAACGCAGCCGTTCCACGTCGCGGCGCGAGTAGCGCCGTGTGCCACCCTCGGTGCGAGCTGGCGTCAGCAGTCCCTCACGCTCGTAGGCGCGCAGGGTCTGCGGGTGCAGGCCCGACAGTTGCGCGGCCACGGAGATGACGTAGACCGGGGTGTCCTCGTCCTCCGGAACCTCGTAGGGCTGGAGGTGTTCCCCGGTCCGTTCGTCCTCGCCACGGCCCGGACGGGCGGACCAGGACCAGCCGTGCTCACCCGGGTGGGGTTCGAGGTAGTGCTGCTCGCTGGCCACCGGCTCCTCCTTCCTGGACGTGTACGGGGACTGCTGGTGGTGTGTGGGACGCGTGCGGAACGCGTGCGGGTCAGGTGTCGCCGAGCAGTTCCCGTTCGCGATCGCTGGTGTCCTCGGTCTCCGCCAACTGCTCGAACAGCTTGCGCTGCTCGCGGGTCAGCCGCGTCGGCACCTGCAGGCTCGTGGAGACCAGCAGGTCACCGTGCCCGCCCCGCTTGGTCGGGGCACCCTCACCCCGGATGCGGAAGGTCCGCCCGTGGGTGGTCCCCGCGGGGATCTTGATGGTGCGGGTGCCGTCGTGGGGGGTGGGCACCGTCAGCTTGGTTCCCAGCGCAGCCTCGCTCAGGGTGATGGGGACCTCCAGGGTGACATCATCACCCTTCCGGCCGAAGTGGGGGTGGGGGTCCACGTGGACCGTGACCAGCACGTCGCCGGGCGGGCCACCAGCGATCCCGGGACCGCCGCGGCCGCTCGCGCGGATCACGGCGCCGTCGCGGACCCCTGCCGGGATCTTCACGGTCAACTGGCGGGGCTTGACCACGCGGCCGTCACCCGCGCAGGTGGTGCAGGGTTCGTCGATCTGCTGGCCACGTCCCCCGCAGCTCTGGCACGGCTGGGCGAAGGAGAAGGGCCCCTGGTCCACGTTGACCTGTCCGCGCCCCCCGCAGGTGGTGCACCGCCGCGGGTTGGTCCCCGGCGCCGCACCGGAGCCACCGCAGGAGTCGCAGGGCCCGTCGCCGGTGATGCGCAGGGTGGTACGCACGCCGGCGAGCGCGTCCTCGAAGGTCAGGTGGACGTCGGCGTGGAGATCCGGGCCGCGCTGGGGGCGGCGGGTGCGCGTGCCACCCATCGGACCGAAGCCCGTGCGGCCGGCGGCACCGCCACCACCACCGCCGGCGTTGTTGAACAGGTGCCCGAGCAGGTCACCGAGATCAGCCTCCGTGGCTCCACCGAACCCGCCGGGGAAGCCGCCGGCTCCACCTCCGCCGCCGAACCCGGCAGCCCCGAGGCGGCGGATCTCGTCGTACTCGCGCCGCTTGTCCTCATCACCGAGGACGCTGTGCGCCTCACCGACGTCCTTGAAGCGCTGCTCGGCCTCCGGGTCGTCGGGGTTGGCGTCGGGGTGGTTGACGCGGGCGAGCTTGCGGTACGCCCGCTTGATCTCCTCCTGGCTCGCGTCCTTCGACACGCCGAGGACCTTGTAGTAGTCCTTCTCCAGCCACTCACGCTGTGGTGCCACCTCAGCTCACCTCCCCTCAGGGTCTCCCGTCGGCCGCTGCGTCAGTTCTCTACCGCCACCATGGCAGCACGCAGTACCCGGTCGTCCATGCGGTAGCCGGGCCGCAGCACGGTGACGACCTTGGGCTCGCCGTCGATGCCGTCGCCCGGCTGCTGCTGGACCGCCTCGTGGACACCGGGGTCGAAGGCCACCCCAACCTCGTCGATGCGTTCGAGGCCCTGTTGTCGCAACGCGTCCAGCAGCTTGGTGGCCACCAGGCGCACCCCCGTCGCCAGGTCCTCGTCGGGCGATCCCTCCGCCGCGTGCACCGTGCGATCGAGGTCATCGAGCACCTCGAGCAACGCTCCAGCGACATCCGCCTTGCCGCTGCTGCGCTGCAGGGCACCGTCACGCATCACCCGCCGGCGGTAGTTCTCGAAGTCGGCGTGGCTGCGCCGCAGGTCGTCGAGGTACTCGTCGCGCTTGGCCTCGGCGGCGAGCAGTTCCGCGAGCAGCTCCGCCTTGGTACGTGGATCGGAGTCCGCGAGCGCCTCGATGTCGATCGCTGCACCCTCCTGGCCGTCGCCATCACCAGCAGGCCCATCCGAGGTGCTGTCGCCACCGGTCGCCACCTGCTCCGCGCGCGGGTGCTCCTGCCCCGTCGACCGCTCCTGACGGTCCGCCGGCCCCCCCTCGGCGGCGTCACCCTCCTGCTGCGACCCAGGTCGGTCATCTCCGCCGTGGGGGTGCTGCGGCTCGTGATGGTCGTGGTGATGGGTCACGTCGTTGCCTCGGTATCTCGGGGGTGGTGGTAGGCCCCACCTTCAGGCTGATGCTCGTGCGGTGGGCCGGTCGTACGGGAGGCGGGACGGCCACCTGGCCGTCCCGCCGTGAGCGGACGATCGCTGTTCAGCTGGTGGTGACCTGGATCCGGCGCGGCTTGGCCTCCTCGGCCTTCGGCACGGTGATGGTGAGCAGGCCGTCCCGGTAGCCCGCGGTGACGCCCTCGGCGTTCACCCGATCGGGCAGCCGCACGGCGCGGTGGAACCGGCCGAAGTGGCGCTCGATCCGGCGGAAGCCCTCGGCCTCACGCTCGTCGTAGAAGCGACGCTCACCCGCGATGGTGAGCACGTTCTCCTCGAGCGAGACCTCGACGTGCTCCGGATCAACGCCGGGGAGCTCGATGTGGAGGGTGAAGGCCTCCTCGGTCTCCTCGACGTCGAGGGCGGGGCTGAACGCGCCGGCCGGGCTGGCCGAACCGCGGTCGCCGAAGGCCTGCCGGAAGGCGCGCTCCACCTCGTCCTGGAGCGACGCGACGTCGCGGAAGGGGTGGTAGGTGGCGAGCTGTGACATCGTCTCCTCCTCTCCTGTAGGTGGATGCTGTCGCTGACTGATGTGGATGGTTGGATCGGGGTACGGGGTGCTACGTGGTGTGGTACGAGGGGCCCGGTGATGGGGGTCGGCGCCGAGCCCGCGGACCCGTCCCGGGTCACGGCGCCGTGGAACGTGGGTGGCGTCAGCCGGCCTTCTGCTCGTCGTCGCCCTCGTCGACGATCTCCGCGTCCACCACCTCGTCGTCGCCGTCGGTGCCGGTGGCGTCGCCGGCGGCGTCCGCTCCCGGCTCCGCACCGGCGTCGGCGGCCTCCTGCGAGGCGGCGTAGATCGCCTGGGCGAGCTCCTGGCTCTTGGAACCGACGGCCTCCATCTTGGCCTTGATCGCGTCAGCGTCATCACCCTCGAGCGCCTGCTTCAGCTCGGTGAGCGCCTCCTCGATCTGCGCCCGGGTGGCCTCGTCGACCTTGTCGCCGTGGTCCTTGAGCGTCTTGTCGGTGGTGTAGACCAGCGTGTCCGCCTGGTTGCGCAGCTCGATCTGCTCGCGGCGCTTGCGGTCCTCCTCCGCGTGGGCCTCCGCGTCTGCGATCATCTGTTCGATGTCGTCCTTCGGCAGCGCCGAGCCGCCGGTGATCGTCATCGACTGCTCCTTGTTCGTGCCCAGGTCCTTGGCGGACACGTGCACGATGCCGTTGGCGTCGATGTCGAAGGTCACCTCGATCTGCGGCATACCGCGGGGCGCCGGCGGGATGTCGGTGAGCATGAACTTGCCGAGCGTCTTGTTGTCGCTGACCAGTTCGCGCTCCCCCTGGAGGACGTGGATCTCCACCGAGGGCTGGTTGTCGTCGGCGGTGGTGAACACCTCGGAGCGCTTGGTGGGGATCGTGGTGTTGCGCTCGATCAGCTTGTGGGTGATGCCACCCTT
>LFIK01004274.1_pt1 | contig 11568 bp, 7 predicted proteins | sample 643401 | NCBI WGS metagenome assembly LFIK01 (sample SAMN03777447, study PRJNA286221) | soda lake metagenome | biome: soda lake; feature: Kulunda steppe; material: water; isolation source: sample T5-Br brine of Lake Tanatar-5 | place: Russia: Kulunda steppe | collected 2010-07 | reverse complement strand
GACAACCTCGACCTCGAGGCGCTCGAGGCGCGCGGGGTGAAGGTGCACCTCGCGACCGGCGCGAACGCGGTCTCGGTCGCCGAGCACGTCATCGGCGCGCTGCTCCTCCTGTCGCGCCCGTCCTTCACCGCGACCGCCCGCGTCGCCGCCGGCGGGTGGCCACGACCCGAGCTCATCGGCCGCGAGCTCGCCGGCCGCACGCTCGGGCTGCTCGGCTTCGGAGCGACCGCGCGTGCGGTCGCACACCGTGCGGCGGCGCTCGGCATGACGATCGCGACCGCCGACCCGATGGTCACCGACCCCGGCCCCGGCGTGACGCTCCTCGAGCCCGACGCGCTGTTCGGTGCCGCGGACGCGCTCAGCGTGCACGCACCGCTGCTGCCCTCGACGCGCGGGATGGTCGGCGAGGCCGCGATCGGGCGGATGCCCGAGGGCGCGCTGCTCGTCGACACGTCGCGCGGCGGCGTCGTCGACCACGACGCGGTCCTCGCGGGCCTGCGCAGCGGCCGGCTCGCAGGTGCGGCGCTCGACGTCTACGTGTCCGAGCCGCTCAGCGCGGAGGAGGGTGCGCGCTACGTCGACGTGCCCGGGCTGCTGCTCACCCCGCACCTCGCGGGCGTGACGCTCGAGTCGAACGTGCGCATCTCGCGCATGATCGCGGAGGCCGTCGTCGCCACGCTGACCACGTCGTGAGCAGCGCCGTGCACGGCGGCATCGAGGACCGGGGACGGGCGACGCTGCTGTGCGTCGGACTCGCCGTCGTCGACGTCGTCACGCACGTGCCCGGCGCGCTCGTCACCGGGGTGAAGCAGTTCGCCGACCGGATCACCACCGCGTACGGCGGGCCCGCGACGACCGCCGCGGCCGCCGCGGCGCGGCTCGGTGTCGACGTCGAGCTCGTCGCCGCGCTCGGTGACGACGACCGCGGGTACGCGCTGCGCGCCGCACTCGAGGTGCGAGGTGTCGGGACGAGCGGGATGGTCGTGCGCGACGGCGTGTCGACCGCGACGTCGCTCGTCATCGTCACGCCCGACGGTGAGCGCACCATCGTGAACGCGACCGACGCGCGGCTGCGCGAGCCGCTCGGACCCGACGAGGCCGCGGCGCTCATGGCGCGTGCCGGCGGGGTCGACGCGGTGCTCGTCGACGTGCGCTGGCCCGCGGCCGCCGCGCTCGCGCTCGCCGCCGCCGCGCGCTCCGCGGTGCCCGGTGTGCTCGACCTCGACCGCACCGACGCGGGTGAGCACGACCGCGTCCGTGGTCTCGCGCGTGCTGCGAGCCACGTCGTCGCGTCGCACGACGCGCTCGACGACCTCCTCGCCGCCGCCGGGCTGCCGGCGGTCGGTGCCTCACCGGACCGGGCGCTCGATGCGCTCGAGGAGCTCGCGGACGGCGGCATGGTCGCGGTCACGCTCGGTGCCGATGGGGTCGCGTGGCGCGACGTCGACGGCACCGCCGGTGTCGCGGCACCCCCACCGGTCGTCGCCGTCGAGACGCTCGGCGCGGGCGACGTGTGGCACGGCGCGTTCGCCGCCGCGCTCGCGCGCAGGACGCCCGTCGCGCAGGCCGTCGTGTCCGCGAACGCCGCGGCGGCACTGCGCGTCTCGCGCACCGGCGGCTGGGACGCGCTCGCCGACCTCGACGAGGTCGCAGCGCTGATCGAGGGCGGGACCCGTCCGGACCGCGGCGCCTGACCGCGCGTACCGTCACCCCTGCGGGCCCCGACCACGCGGTCCGCACGACCCCGGAGGCTCCCATGACCCGTCGCGTCGGACTCGTCGCACTCGGACGCTCCACCTTCGACCTCGAGGTCGCCGGCGCGACCGCCGCAGCGGTGCGCGCTGCGCTCGCTGCGCACCCCGACCTCGACGTGGTCGACGCGGGCGGGCTGGCCGTCGAGACGCCGGACGTGGAGGCCGCGGGGTCCGCGCTCGCTCGCGCCGCAATGGACACGCCACTCGATGCTGTCGTCGTCCTGCAGGCGACCTTCACCGACTCCACCCTCCCGTCCGCCGCGGTCGCAGGGCTTCCCGGTGACGTGCCGGTCGTGCTGTGGGGCGCGCCCGAGCCGCGCACCGGCGGCCGGCTCACCATGAACGCGCTGTGCGGGATCAACCTCGCCGCCTACCGGCTGCGCGCGGAGGGCCGCGACGTCCGTGCGCTCTACCTCGACCCGACGGCGACCGACGTGGGGGAGCGGCTCGCCGCGGCGCTCGCTGCGCCGGCCTCCCGTCCGCCCGCTCGTCCGCTGCCCGCACCGACCGCGGAGGACCGCGTGCGTGCCGACGCCGTGCGCGCACGGCTCTCGGGCATGACGGTCGGACGTGTCGGCCATCACCCCGACGGGTTCGACCCGTGCGCGGCCGGCGAGGAGGACCTCGCGACGCTCGGGACGACGCTCGACCACGTCGAGCTCGACGCGATGTTCGACGCGGCGAGGGAGGCGCGCGAGGACCAGCTCGTCCCGCTGCGCGCCATCGTCGCGGAGCGTGGTGCGGACTCGGTCGACGCGGCCGGCGTCGACGCGACCCTGCGGCTCCACGTGGCGCTGCGGCGGCTCGTCGAGGAGCGCGGCTGGTCGGCGGTCGCGACGCGCTGCTGGCCGGAGTGCTTCGGCGAGATGGATGCGGCCGCCTGCGCCGCGCAGGGCATGCTCGCGGAGTCGGGCACCCCGGCGACGTGCGAGGCGGACGTGCTCGGCGCGGTCACCGCCGTCGCGCTCGAGGCGGCGTCGGGACGTCGAGCGTTCGTCGCCGACCTCGTCGACGCCGCGGACGACGGCACCGTCGCGTTCTGGCACTGCGGGCAGGCCGCACCCGACCTCGCACACCCCGACGAGCCGGTCGCGAGCACCGTGCACCCCAACCGCCGGCGTCCGCTGCTGCACGAGTTCCGCCTGCGGCCGGGCCGCATCACGATCGCACGCCTCGGGCACGCGGACGGCGGGCTGCGCCTCGCCCTCGGCGGCGGGGAGATCGTCGACGCACCGCGACCGTTCACCGGGACCGCTGCGGTCGCGCGGCCGGACACGCCGGCCGAGGAGCTGGTCGCGACGGTGCTCGCCGAGGGGCTCGACCACCACTACGGCATCGTCCACGGGGACGTCCGCGGGGTCATGGTCGCGTTCGCCGAGGCGCTCGACATCCCCGTCGTCGCCCTCTGACCAGGGGTCGGGCCCCGTGTCGGGCCCCGGTCGGGAGAGGGACCAACGCCCCCTGTCGCACGACGACCTCTGTAGTACCCTCCCGCTGTTCGATCGGGACGGGGGGTCCCTCGGGGACCTCAGCGTCACGGCACGCATCATCGCGTGTCCGGTGGCGCGACGTCCGATCGTGCGGGGCTCGCGCCCCGACCCGTCGGACCCTCCGACGGGGGAAGCGAAACAGGAGAGGACTACGGATGAAGAGGACCAAGCTGCGCTTCGCAGCCCCCCTCGCCGCTCTCGGTCTGGTCATCGCCGCATGTGCCGGTGACGCCGACGAGCCGGCCTCGCCGGCCCCCGCGCCGGCCCCGGCCCCGGGCGGGAACCCCTGGGACGACCTGCCGGCGGACGACTTCCTCGGCCGCGCGCTCGCGGGCGAGTACGAGGGCCGCTCGGTCAGCATCTTCGGCTCGGAGCGTTCCGAGGTCGAGGTCGGCGGCTTCGCCGACACGCTCGCGGTCTTCCGTGAGGCGACCGGCATCAACGCCGTCTACACCGGCTCCGCCGACTTCGAGCAGCAGCTGCGCGTGATGGTCGCCGGCAACAACCCGCCGGACATGGCCATGATCCCGCAGCCGGGTGCCGTCATCGAGTACGGACTCGAGGGCGCCTCGCAGCCGATCCCGAGCTCCATCGTCGACTTCATCTACCCGCAGTACCCGGCCGGCACCAACACGCCGTACGAGGCCGGCGGCGAGACCTGGGCCCTCCAGATCAAGACCGACCTCAAGTCGATCCTCTGGTACAACAACCAGATCTTCGCTGACGGTGACTACGAGGTCCCCGACACCTGGGACGGGCTCAAGGAGCTCAGCGTCCAGATGATCGCGGACGGCGTCACCCCGTGGTGCGTCGGCATCGAGTCCGGTGGTGCGACCGGTTGGCCGTTCACCGACTGGATGGAGGAGATGGTCCTCCGCCTGGTCGATGAGGACGTCTACGACCAGTGGACCGCCGGTGACGTGACCTTCTCCGACCCGCGCATCGTCGAGGTCGCCGAGGAGATCCTCAGCGTGTGGAACACCCCGGGCATGGTCTTCGCCGCGGGTGGCACGATCGCCTCGACCCCGTTCGGTGCGAACGCCGAGCCGCTCGTCGACGGTGACTGCGCCATGCACCGTCAGGCGCAGTTCTTCGCCTCGTTCTTCGACGACGCCGGTGGCACCATCGGCCCGGACGGGGACGTCGGTGTCGCCTACTTCCCGGCCGCCGGTGACGGTCGCAACCCGGTGCTGACCGCCGGGAACGCGATCTCCGCGTTCCGTGACGCTCCCGAGGTCTGGGCGCTCATGACGTGGCTCGCGGACGCGGAGGGCCAGACGGTCCGCCAGGCGTCGCAGGCCGAGCGTGCGGCCGCGGCCACCGGTGCTGCGGGCGCGAACTCGGGCTTCCTGTCCTCGAACCTGCAGGCGGACCGCTCGGTGTTCAACGCGCTCGAGGTGTCCTTCATCGAGATCCTCGCCGAGGCCGCTCCGGCGCGCTTCGACGCATCGGACATGATGACCTCGGAGCGCAACCGTGCGTTCTGGGACGAGGGCACCGCTGCGGTGAACGGTGACAAGTCCGTCGCGGACGCGTTCGCCGCGATCGATGCCGCAGCGGGCTGATCGAGCACCGCTGAACCTGCACGACGAGGTGCCGGTGCCCCACGGGGCACCGGCACCTCCGTGTGAGGGCGGGCCCGGGCAGGCCCATAACCGATGCGTTAGCCTCCCCTCCCGCCACGGATACGGGGAGCGTCCGGGCTCGCAGGGGAGAACGACGGAGGGGAGGCCGACGTGGTCGCGCTAGAGGTCGCCGAGGAGCAGAGCGTCGAGTCCGCAGAGGGGCGCGGCATCCGGACGATGGCGATGTCCGGGGTCCTCCTGGTCGGACTGCTCGTCGTCGCATCCTTCGTCGTCATCGGCCCGCTCGACCCCGGTCTCACGACGACGACCGCGATCGTCCAGCGCATCGTCGCGAGCCTCATCGGCGCGGCCGGCATCCTCGCCGGCATCCGCGCCTTCCGCGTCACCCAGCAGCACATCGTCCGCCGCGGCGCCTCGCTCGTCCTCTCGCTCGGTGCGTCGCTGCTGATGTGGTGGCTCTACGTCGACCGCGAGGGTGTGCGGGCAGCCATCCTCAGCGTCGTCGTCGCCATCATCGTCAGCGCAGCCCTCTTCGTCGGTGCGAACCGCTGGCTCGACCAGGTGCTCATCGACTGGGGGCGCTTCACCGCCATCACCGGCCTCGCCCTCGGTGCCATCGGAAGCCTCGTCCTCGTCGGGAACCGCTCGATCGGCTTCTTCACCGGCGTCCCCGGCCAGCGCACCGACCGCTCCATCCTCCTCGTCCCGCTGATCGCGCTGCTCACCGCGGGTTACGGGCTGCTGATCGCACGGGTCCCGGAGCGCCTGCGCCTGATCGCGTCCGTCGCCGGCGGCGCGGGCCTCGGGGTGCTCGTCGGGACGTTCCTCCGTGTCGGGTCGCTGCCCTCCCTCGAGGTCGTCCCGCTGGTGGCCTCCCCGCTCGTCCTCGCTGCCGCCGGTGGTGCGCTCGCCGCGTTGCGAGGACGCGACGTCCGCCGCGGCGCGGTGCTCGGCGCGGCGTTCGGGTGGCTCATCGGATCGTTCGGCTTCCCCGAGCTCGGGGTCGGGACGAGCGGCGAGGCCCTCGTCGGCACCACCGTGCTCGGGGCGCTCGTGGGCCTCCACCTCGGGCTCGCGCCGGAGCCCGAGATCGGCTCGCGGCTGCGGCTGGAGGCGAAGCTCCGTGGCGCCATCTTCCTCGCGCCTGCCCTCACGTTCGTCTCCGCGGCGCTCGTCATCCCGACGGTCCGGACGGTCTACCTGTCGCTCCTCGACCGACGCAGCGACGAGTTCGTCGGACTCGACAACTTCGTCTTCATCTTCGGACAGCCGTCGTTCTTCAACATCGACCAGTGGCGAGAGATCTTCTCCGCCACCGAGTTCGTGATCTTCTCCTTCGCGCTGATGGGGGCGGCGCTCCTCGCGCTGCGCCAGCGGCGCGACATCGACGGGGTGCTCCCGCCGAGGCTCGTCGGTGCGGCCGCGGCCTCCGGGGCGCTGCTCCTCGGCTCGCTGCTCGACCGGGCCGGGCTGCTGCCGGAGGCGGTGCTCGCGGGTTGGCGTTTCCTCGCCATCGTGACGATCTTCGGTGTCTCGGTGCTGCTCTTCGCCTACCTCCGCCGCAATCCCGGCAATTCCGGCTTCAGCGGCGCCGGCGGTGGACTGCTCGGTGCGGCCGTGCTGTTCCTGTCCCTCGCCGTGTTCGTCCACCTCCGCGGAACGCTCTTCAACAACCTGTGGTGGGTCATCATGGTGACCGCGACGGCGACGGGTCTCGGTCTCGCCATCGCCGCGCTCGCCGACCGGTCGAAGGGTGAGTCGTTCGCGAAGTCGATCATCTTCATGCCGATGGCGTTGAGCTTCGTCGGAGCCGGCATCATCTGGCGCTTCATGTACCTCGCACGTCCGGAGGGCCGCCAGCAGACCGGCGTCCTGAACTCCCTCTGGGTCGGGATCGGGAACGCCTCCGTCTCCGACCGGGCGGCCCTGTGGGGGGTGGTCCTCCTCGCTCTCGCCGCGCTGCTCGTCCTGTTCGGCCTCGCGGCGCTGCGTCTCGGAGCGCTCGGATCCGGCTGGAGCTCTGTCCTCTTCGCGACCTGGTTCGGATGGCTCGGGCTCCGGTTCTTCGGGGGTGACGGCGTCGCAGGGGTCAGCCTCGTCGACGGGCAGGCGACCGTGACGCCGCTCCTGTTCATCTCCGGTACCCAGCAGGTCGGCGCCTACAACAACCTCTTCATCATGATCCCGTTCATCTGGATCTACACGGGCTTCGCCATGGTCATCTTCTCGGCGGCGATCAAGGGTGTCCCGGCGGACCTGCTCGAGGCTGGCCGCGTGGACGGTGCGACCGACTCGCAGTCGTTCTGGCGCATCGTGCTGCCGCAGATCAGCCCGACGATCGGCGTCGTCATCACGACCATCATCGTCGTCGTCATGAAGGTGTTCGACATCGTCAAGGTCATGACGAACGGCAACTTCGGCACCCAGGTGCTCGCGAACGAGATGTGGAACCGCGCGTTCCTCGACGGGAACTTCGGCGTCGGCTCCGCGGTCGCGGTCATCCTGTTCCTGTCCGTCCTCCCGGTCATGTACTACAACATCCGCCGCATGCAGAAGGAGGCCGCATGAGCGCTCCGACGCTGGCCAGGGGTTCCGGCCCGGGGGTCGGAAGAGCGGTCTACCGCGTCATCTCGACGCTTCCGACCTACGCACTCTGGCTGCTCGTCCTCATCTGGGCGCTCCCGACCATCGGCCTGTTCGCGAACTCGTTCCGCGGTGCCTCCGCGCAGCGGCGGTCGCCGTGGTGGCAGATGTACAACGACGAGGCGCTCGGTCTCTCGAACTACGCGACGATCCTCGGCACCGACGTGCAGGGTGGTCTCGGCCAGGCGGTCGTCAACTCGTTCTCGATCGCCCTTCCTGCCACCGTCATCCCGATCGCGATGGCGGCCTTCGCTGCGTACGCCTTCGCGTGGATCGACTTCCGCGGGCGCGAGTGGCTGTTCATCGGGACGGTCTCGCTGCTCGCCGTCCCGCTGCAGACCGCGCTGATCCCGCTGCTCCAGCTCTACTCGGGTGGGGCGGCGCAGACGCTCCCGCTGATCGGCAAGACGATCACGGTGTTCCCCGACCTGAACCTCACCGGGACGGTGACGGCGGTCTGGCTCACCCACGCCGGGTTCGCCATGCCGCTCGCGATCTTCCTGCTCCATAACTTCATCAGCGGGCTTCCGAAGGACATCTTCGAGTCGGCGCGCATCGACGGGGCCGACCACTTCCAGATCTTCGTCCGCCTCGTGCTGCCGCTGTCGGTCCCGGTCCTCGCTGCCTTCGGCATCTTCCAGTTCCTGTGGACCTGGAACGACTTCCTCATCGCGCTCACGATGATCGGGCCGTCGGCGCCCGAGGCGATGCCCGCCACCGTCGTCATCGCGTCACTCGCGGGTGACTTCGGACAGTTCGAGCATCTGCTGACGGCGGGAGCGTTCGTCCAGGCGTTCTTCCCGATCGTCGTGTTCTTCGCACTCCAGCGCTACTTCGTCCGCGGCATCCTCGCCGGCTCCGTGAAGGGCTGAGCGTGACCATCCTCCGTATCCGACTCCGTACCGCAGCATTCTCAGGGGAGAACCATGGCTGAGATCGTCTTCGACAAGGTCAACAAGATCTACCCGGACGGGACACAGGCGATCTTCGACCTGTCGTTCGAGGTCGCCGACAAGGAGTTCGTCATCCTCGTCGGGCCCTCCGGCTGCGGGAAGTCGACCGCGTTGCGCATGGTCGCGGGTCTCGAGGAGATCACCAGCGGCGAGATGCGCATCGGTGACCGGGTCGTCAACGAGCTGTCGCCGAAGGAGCGCGACATCGCGATGGTGTTCCAGTCGTACGCGCTCTACCCGCACATGTCGGTCGCCGACAACATGGGCTTCGCGCTCAAGCTCGCGAAGGTCTCCAAGGAGGAGATCGACCGGCGGGTGAACGAGGCCGCGGAGATGCTCGGGCTCAAGGAGTACCTGCACCGCAAGCCGAAGGCGCTCTCCGGGGGCCAGCGCCAGCGTGTCGCCATGGGCCGTGCGATCGTGCGCTCGCCGCAGGCCTACCTGATGGACGAGCCGCTCTCGAACCTCGACGCCAAGCTGCGCGTCCAGATGCGCGGTGAGATCGCGGCACTGCAGAACCGTCTCGAGGTCACGACGCTCTACGTCACCCACGACCAGGTCGAGGCGATGACGATGGGTGACCGCGTCGCGGTCCTCAAGCTCGGCTGGCTCCAGCAGGTCGCGTCCCCGACCGACCTCTACGAGCGTCCGGACAACCTGTTCGTCGCCGGCTTCATCGGCTCGCCCGCGATGAACCTCTCGGAGGCGGGTGTTCGCGAGCAGGATGGTCGTGTCATCCTCGACCTGCAGGAGGGCTCGTCGATCACGGTCGACCCCGCGACGCTCGAGCGCTACCCGAAGGTGCGCGAGCACCTGGGCGGCCGGGTCGCGGTCGGCATCCGGCCGGAGCACTTCGTCCCGACGTCCGACGTCCCTGAGGACCGTGTCCTGCGCGGCGTCGAGGTCGGTCTCGTCGAGGCACTCGGTGCCGAGTCGCTCGTGCACGTGAAGACGCGCACCACGGCGGTCGTGTCCGACGACATGCGCGCGGCGATGGACGACGAGGACGCGTTCGAGGACCTCAAGCGTCAGGCGGCGGCCGGCGGCCAGAACTTCGTCATGCGCTTCGCGCCCGACGCCGCACCACGGCTCGGCGAGCGCATCGACGTCGGCGTGCTGACGGAGAAGATCCACTTCTTCGACGTCGAGACCGGTCGCGCGCTCCGCTGACCCGGTGCTCAGCGCGTCCCCGGGACCTCCGGGAGCGCGCGTGATGCGATCGCCACGCTGAGCCAGTGTCCGCTGTCCTTCACGACGCGCTCCTGGGTCGTGTGGTCGACCCACACGATCCCGAACCGCTGCGCGAAGCCCTGCGTCCACTCGAGGTTGTCGAGCAGGCTCCACGTGAGATGGCCATCGACCGGTGCTCCCGCCTCCCGTGCGTCGAGCGCGGCGGCGATGTGGTCGTGGAGGTAGCGGATGCGTCGCAGGTCGCGGACGCGCCCGTCCTCGCCCGGCGCGTCGGAGTAGGACGCCCCGTTCTCGGTGATGACGATGCTCGCGGGGGAGTAGTCGCGCGCGAGGCGGAGCAGGAAGTCGCGCAGCACGTCCGGCTGGATCGGCCAGCCCATCTCCGTGTGGCCGTCCGGAGGGTTCGGGCCCGGCGCGACCGTCGGCGTCTCGTCCTCCTCGTGACCCGCAGCGATCCGGATGCCGGTGTAGTAGTTGAGGCCGAGCACGTCGAGCGGCTGCGCGATCGTCGCGAGGTCGCCGTCGCGCACGGGGCCCTCGCCCTCGGCGCGCGCGTCGAAGCGTCCGCTCGACAGGTAGGCGTCGACCATGTCCTCGGGGTAGCCCTTCCCGAACAGCGGGTCGAGGAACCAGCGGTTGCGGAAGCCGTCGAAGTGCCGCGTCGCTGCGACGTCCGTCTCGCGGTCGCTCACGGGCTCCGCAGGACGGCAGTCGACGGAGATGGCCACGCGCGCGCCGGGCGCCGCGGCACGGATCGCCTGCGCGGCGGTGCCGTGGCTCACGAGCAGATGGTGCGCGACGGTGAGCGCCTCACCCATGTCGCGTCCGCCCGGTGCGAAGACGCCGTCGCGGTGCCCGAGCATCGAGGCGACCCACGGCTCGTTGTGCGTGATCCAGCCGTGGACGCGGTCGCCGAGCGTGGCGACCATCAGCTCGGTGTAGTCGGTGAAGCGACCGACCGTGTCGCGCACACGCCAGCCGCCCACGTCCTCGAGCGCCTGCGGGAGGTCCCAGTGGTAGAGGGTCAGCCACGGCGCGATGCCGCGCTCGAGCAGCCCGTCAACCAGGCGGTCGTAGAACCCGAGACCGCGCGGGTCGGGCCGGCCGTGACCCTCCGGCAGGACGCGCGCCCATGCCACGGAGAACCGGTAGGCCTCGAGGCCGAGCTCGGCCATCAGGTCGAGGTCGCGCTCGACCAGGTCGACGTGCGCGCAGGCCGTCAGGCCGTCGTCGGGGAGTCCCCGCTCCGCGATGAAGCGGTCCCAGATCGTCTCGCCACGGCGGTCCGCAGCCCCCTCGATCTGGAACGACGACGTCGCCGCGCCGAGCACGAAGCCGTCCGGGATCGGTCGCGCCATCGTCCGCCTCCGTGTCGGCGACGACCCCGACGCTAGCCTCGCCACGTGCGCCTCCAGCTGACCGCCCGGACCGGGCATCCCGACTTCCTCGACCTGCCGTGGGACGTGCCGCTCGCCGAGTGGTCCCACGAGCGGCTCGTCGAGATGCCGCTCGGCATCCACCGTCACGTCGTCCGCACCGTCCGCTACCAGGACCGGCTCTACCACCTCAAGGAGCTGCCCCGCCGCTACGCCCTGCGCGAGTGGCGGTTCCTGCGGCATCTGAAGGAGGAGGGCGTCCCCGTCGTCGACGTCGTCGGTGTCGTCACGTTCCGTGACGACGTCGACGGGAACCGCCTCGACGCGTGCCTCATCACCCAGCACCTCGAGTTCTCCGTGCCGTACCGGCTGCTCTTCCTGCGCCGTGAGCATCACGCGCTGCGCGACCCGCTCATCGACGCGATGGCGCAGCTGCTCGTGCGCCTCCACCTCAACGGCTTCTACTGGGGCGACTGCTCGCTCTCGAACACGCTGTTCCGGCGCGACGCCGGCAGCCTCGCGGCCTACCTCGTCGACACCGAGACGGGCGAGCTCTACGACGAGCTCTCCGACGG
>LFIK01004273.1_pt1 | contig 11572 bp, 10 predicted proteins | sample 643401 | NCBI WGS metagenome assembly LFIK01 (sample SAMN03777447, study PRJNA286221) | soda lake metagenome | biome: soda lake; feature: Kulunda steppe; material: water; isolation source: sample T5-Br brine of Lake Tanatar-5 | place: Russia: Kulunda steppe | collected 2010-07 | reverse complement strand
TGGGGCGTCTGAGGTGAATCCATTAGTGCCGCACGCCTTTGCAGAGACCTATCTTGTCTTCGATGCCGGCAGGAATATCGTCGACTGGGAGATCAATATTGCCGATGGCCCACCCGATCTGATCGTGAGTGCATCGAGTGGTGATTACCTTAATGCGTATTTCAATTGGCATTCCAGTGAGCCAGGTACCTGGTCGCGAGTGTCCGAGCCCTCCATGCTTGCACTTGCGACCCTTGGCCTGGTCGGGCTGCTTTCTGCAGCACTATTGCGGAGGCGAGAAGTATTGGCGCAGGCGTGATGTCGTTCCGGTCGCTTGCGAGCTGGACCTGCTGCAGGTCAGGGAACAACGATATCAGCGGGTGCGTTTCCGGCAATCCTGGCTGGCGATTGCTCGCGTTCTGCTGAATCTTTTGAGGGTGCCATGGTCCGGCTGCCGGTCAGCGCTTGACCGTTACCGCGGCCGGGTTCTGCAGCAGGGACTTCAGCACGCCCAGCGTCATCAGGATGATCACCAGGCTCAGTGGCAGTGCCGCTGCAATGGACGCGGTCTGCAGGGCCTGCAGACCACCCGCCAGCAGCAGCACCGCCGCGACTGCGCCGATGGTAGCGCCCCAGAAGACGCGCTGATGCGCTGATGGCTGATCATTTCCCAGCGACAGGATGGTCGTGATCACCAGTGTCCCCGAATCGGACGAGGTGACGAACCAGCTGGCCAGCAGCAGTGTCGCCAGGGCAGAGATCGTCCAGCCCAGCCATTCTCTGGCAGCCAGTCCGTCTATGGTGCCGAACAGGGCGGCCGGCAGATTCCAGTCGCGGACCAGGTCCAGGATGCCGGCCTGGCCGACACCTGATGGTGATGTCAGCTCCTGATGGATGGCCGTGCCACCGAAGATGCACAGCCAGATCGTGATCACCAGCGTGGGGATGAGCAGGACGCAGACCATGAACTCCCGCAGCGTTCGCCCGCGCGAGATGCGGGCGATGAACAGGCCCACGAACGGGGCCCATGCAATCCACCAGCCCCAGTAGAACAGGGTCCAGTCGCCCTGCCAGCGTGCCGCACCCTGATCATCGGGGAACCAGAGCCCCAGGCTGGGCAGGTGGGTCAGGTAATAGCTGACCGATTCCTGCAGTATGCTGATCAGCCACAGGGTGGGACCGCTGATCAGGAAGAAGCCGATCAGCAGGATCGACAGGGCGATGTTCCACTGGGAGATGCGGCGAATGCCGCGGCCTACTCCGGACACGGCGGAGATGATCGACACCGCGCTGATCAGTGCGATCAGCGCCAGCTGAGTGCCATGGCCGGAGCTCAGACCCACGAGGCGATGCAGGCCGGTGGCAATCTGGCTGACACCGAGCCCCAGCGAGGTGGCGACGCCGAAGACGGCGCCGAAAACGGCCAGCAGGTCGATCAGGTGGCCCGGCATGCCGTGGATGCGGTCGCCGATCAGGGGATGGAAGGCCGAACGCAGCGCCAGCGGTAGCTTCTTGCGATAGGCAAAGTAGGCCAGTGACAGTCCTGTGAGGACATATACGGCCCAGCCATGCAGGCCCCAGTGGAAGTAGGTGAGCGCCAGCGCGGTGACAGCACGTTCCCGGTCCAGCTGCGTGTGACCCTGGGCGTCGGCCCAGGGGTTGTTCGGATAGCCGGAGCTGTCACTGGTGTCCAGGTAGAACAGGGGTTCGGCAACACCGAAGAACAGCACACCGATGCCTATGCCGGCGGAGAACAGCATGGCCAGCCAGGCAAAGGTGGAGAATTCAGGGCGGCTGTCGTCCTCGCCCAGTCGCAGGCTGCCCTGGGGGCTGATCAGCAGCAGCAGGCAGACCAGGATCAGTCCGGCCAGGGTGAGCATGTAGTAGATGCCGAACACCTGCTCGATCCAGGTGCGGGCGGTGACGAAGACCTGCCCGGCCAGCTCGGGGGACAGGGCGGTCCAGCCCACGAACGTGATCACCATCAGGGCGGCAGCAATGCTCATGCCACGGTGAGCCCTCGCAGGGTCAGACGTTGGGTGAGGATCGGTCACGCCTGCGGGCGCAGCTCCTTGTTGCATGCACACTCCACTGCTGAAGCCGGTCGGGGCGCGGCAGGTCGGGCATGATATGCCATACTCGCGCAGCTTTCAGAAACGCAGAGGAACATTCCATGAATCAGGCTGCTGCAACACCCCAAAGCGAATTGTCGCCGGAGCAAGTGCGTGCCAAGCGCAAGCGTGACGTGGCACTGGGATATCGGCTGTTCGCCGCCAACAAGTGGGGCGATGCCGGTGACGGTCACATCAGCGCCCGCGATCCGGAGCGCACGGACTGTTTCTGGACGCTGCGCTATGGCGTGTCCTATCACCGCGCTCGCGTCGACGATCTGGTGCTGGTGGGCCCGGATGGCGATCTGGTGGAAGGCGAGGGCGTGCTCAACATGGCGGCCTACTATATTCACTACCCGATCCTGCGCAGCCGGCCGGATGCGGTCAGCGCTGCCCACGTCCATACCGGCTGGGGCACGCCGTTCTCGGCGGAAGTCCGTCCGGTCGAGCCGATTACCCAGGAAGCCTGTGTGTTCTTCGAGGACCATGCCATCTTCGATGACGAAGAGGTACAGGTGCAGAGTGTCGAGGCCGGGCAGCGCATTGCCGATGCCCTGGGCAGTCATCGGGCGGTCATCCTGCGCAATCATGGCCTGCTGACCGTGTCCGACCGGGTGGATGATTGTGTGGGCAGTTTCATCCAGCTGGAACGGGTCGCGGAAGCCCATCTGAAGGCGCCCAATGCACGCCCCATCTCTGCGGAGGCAGCGCGTTTCGCAAAGGCCGACCTGGTGGCCAGTCAGTCCGGACGGGCCGCGTTCCGTTCCATGCTCAATCGCCACGTGGAGGATTACGGTCTGGTGATGTAAGGCAGCCGTGCCGGCGGCGAGCAGTTGCTGGTGCCGGGTGCGGGCCCTGCAGGTCGGGTTGACTGGTTGGCACGCACCGGGCGCTGGCCCATACTGCTGCGCTTTGTGTCGACGAGGGGAAGACCGTGCAGACGCCGCCTGACTGGTTCCAGAAGGCTGTCGAGGAGCCGTTCGAGGACCGCTGGACCGAAGTCCAGGGTGCCCGCATCCACTATCTGTACTGGCAGGGGCGTACCGACGATGCCGATCGCCGACCCGGGCTGGTGTTTGTTCACGGCAATGGCGCACACGCGCACTGGTGGACGTTCATTGCGCCTTTCTTCCTGACGGACTATCGGGTCGTAGCGCTTGACCTCTCGGGTGCCGGAGACAGCGATCGTCGCGATCAGTACTCGCCCGACCAGTTCGCTGCCGACGTTGCGGGCGTCATCGAGGCGGCCGGGTTCGACAGCCGTACCATCGTGGTGGGGCACAGCTTTGGCGGATTCGTGACCCTGAAGGCCGGGCTGCTGCATCACGATCAGCTCGCCGGGGTGGTGCTGGTGGATTCGGCGGTGCGTCCGCCGGACTTCAAGTGGGAGCGCGATCCGCGCCGGTCACCCATCAAGCCCAAGCGGGTCTATCCAACGCTGGCCGACGCGCTGGCGCGATTCAGACTGATGCCGCCTCAGCCGTGCGAGAACGACTATATTCTCGATTTCATTGCCCGTCGTTCCGTTGTCGAGGATTCCGGTGGCTGGTGCTGGAAGTTTGATGACCATCTGTTCCAGAAGCTCGATTTTCCGCAGAACCTGCACGAGGACCTGGCAGCGCTGCGCTGTCGGGTCGGGGTGATGTACGGCGAGTACAGCGAGCTGTTCACCCAGGAGATTGCCGACTACATGTTCGGGGTGCTGGATCATTCGGTGCCGTTCGCGAGCATTCCGGAGGCCTGGCATCACGTCTTCCTGGACCAGCCGCTGGCGTTCGTGGCGGCGCTGCGCACGCTGCTGGCCGAGTGGCAGCATTCCCGGCCCGATCGCGGGGGCTGAGCAGGATCGCGCGAGGGTGGCCTGTCGATGCTTCGGTGCTGCGTTCTGCGGTACGACTCAACGTGAGGGCGCCCAGCAGTTACACTAGGCTTACAGCCGCGAATTTCGACCAGAGGGGCCTGCATGGAACGCTGGTATGCAGTCATGACCAAGCCGCGCCAGGAATCGCAGGCGCTGGAACATCTGGAGCGCCAGTCCTTCCAGGCCTGGCTGCCACGCCTGGAGCGCGAGCTGCGTATCCGGGGCCGCTGGCAGACCCGGATCGAGCCACTGTTTCCCCGCTACCTGTTCCTGCGCGGCCGTGCCGGTGTGGATGATTTCTCCACCGTGCGCTCGACACGCGGCGTCAGCGACTTCGTCCGTTTTGGCGTCGAGCCTGCGATCGTGCCGGATCAGGTGATCGAGTATCTGCAGGAGACCGCGGATCCGGATACCGGCATTCACCATCTGGGTCAGTCTGCCCGTCGCTTCAAGTCAGGTGATCGGGTGCTGGTGCTGGAGGGACCGTTCGCAGGGCTGGAAGGGGTGCTGTTGCAGGAGAAGGGCGAGGACCGGGTCATCGTGCTGCTGTCCATCCTGGGTGGGCAGCGCAACGTGGCCATGTCGCCCGAGAATCTGGTGCGACAGGGCAGCTGACTGTCAGTGCAGGGGCGCGCGTCTCCCCTGCGCCTGCAGGCCGCAGACATTTCAGAGCAATCGCGCGGCCGGGCCGGTCGTGGCAGCAATGGAAGCACTTCGATGAAGGTACTTGTTACCGGGACGGCCGGATTCATTGGCAACCACGTGGCGTTGCGCCTGCTGGCACGTGGCGATCAGGTGGTTGGCGTCGACAACCTGAACGACTACTACGACGTCACGCTGAAGCAGGCTCGCCTTGCTCGGCTGACGGAACAGACCGGATACACCCATTACACGATGGATCTTGCCGACCGCCGCGCCATGGAAGAGATGTTTGCGGCAGAGCGGCCTGCTCGCGTGGTCAATCTGGCGGCACAGGCTGGTGTGCGTTACGCCGCCGAGAATCCGCATGTCTACGTCAGCAGCAACGTGGACGGCTTCCTGCATATCCTTGAGGGGTGTCGCCATCATGAGGTCGAGCACCTGGTCTATGCCTCTACCAGTTCAGTGTATGGCGCCAACACACGCATGCCGTTCTCCGAGCACCAGCCCACCGAGCATCCGCTGACGCTGTACGCAGCGAGCAAGAAGGCCAATGAAATGATGGCCCACAGCTATGCCCATCTGTATGGATTTCCGGTGACCGGGTTGCGCTTCTTTACCGTCTACGGGCCCTGGGGACGGCCGGATATGGCCCTGTTCCTGTTCACGCGGGCAATTCTGGCGGGCGAACCGATCAAGGTGTTCAATCACGGCAACCACAGCCGCAGCTTCACCTATGTGGACGACATCGTCGAAGGCGTGATCCGGGCGCTTGACCGGCCGGCAGGCCCGAATCAGTCCTGGAGCGGCGATGCCCCGGATCCGGCTACCAGCACTGCACCATACAGGATCTTCAATATCGGCAGTCGCGACCGGGTAACGCTGCTGGAGTACATTCGCGTGCTGGAACGCTGTCTGAACAGGACCGCCAGCATGGAGATGCTGCCCCTGCAGCCTGGTGATGTGCCGGATACGGAAGCGGACGTAAGCGAGCTGTTCGACGCGGTGGGCTATGCGCCCGAGGTAGGCGTGGAAGAGGGCGTTTCGCGATTCGTGAGCTGGTATCGGGAATACTACGGCGTCTGACTGGCAGTCGCCGGCGCAACGGCGTGGAAGATTACATTTCCACGCCGTCGTCGAAATCGTCCTGCTGGACGGGATCATTCATGGGTTCGAACAGGTCTTCTGCATCCATGGCAGGGACTCCCTGAGTGGTGAATGGAGTCTGCATGTTCGCACGGGTGCATGAACGTTCGATGAACGTGGTCTGAACAGCGCGGGAAGATGGAGCATCCGTTTCGGAGAGGCACGCCGCCCGGGACCGTGTCCGGACCCGGGCAGGTGACAATGTGGCGGAGCGGACGGGACTCGAACCCGCGACCCCCGGCGTGACAGGCCGGTATTCTAACCAGCTGAACTACCGCTCCGTTGATCTTCGTCGTGGTGGGTGTTGCAGGGGTCGAACCTGCGACCTTCGGCTTGTAAGGCCGACGCTCTCCCAACTGAGCTAAACACCCTCCCTGACGGGAGATGCGCATGATACCTGCGAGAGCTTCGGTGTCAATGCGCAAGGCCCGATTTTTTCCGAGCCGGCGGATCCTGCTTTGATCCGGCCCGAGCTCTTCAGGCGGCGCGCATCATAACAATGCAGGTCCGCCTGTGCCAGAGTTCGTACGGAAAAATTCGCTGTCTTCATCTGCATCCATTTTCGCGGGCCCGGAAGTGGATGCCGGCCCGGCTGCAGGCTGGCGACTGCGGCCGGGGGCGGGCTCAGTCCTTGAGGCTGTGATTCATGTCGTAGGCGGGTGCCTCGCAGCCGGGGCGGCCGACGATGCGGGCGGGTACGCCAGCCACGGTGACATGCGGGGGCACGTCTTCCAGTACCACCGAACCGGCGCCGACCTTGGCACCTTCGCCCACCTCGATGTTGCCGATGATCTTGGCGCCGGCAGACAGCAGCACACCCTTGCGGATCTTGGGATGGCGGTCGCCACTGACCTTGCCCGTGCCGCCCAGGGTGACCGAGTGCAGCATGGAGACATCGTCCTCGATGACCGAGGTCTCGCCGACGACGATGCCGGTGGCGTGGTCCAGCATGATGCCGCTGCCGATGCGCGCGGCAGGGTGAATGTCGATGCCCAGGGTGGCACTGACCTGGTTCTGCAGGAACATGGCCAGGGGTCTGCGATCCTGGTTCCACAGCCAGTGCGCCACCCGGTACGCCTGCAGTGCATGGAAGCCCTTGAAGTACAGGAACGGCGTAGCGAACTTGTCGCAGGCCGGGTCACGGGTGCGGGTGGCCAGAATGTCGATCTCTGCAGCCTTGAGGATGGTGGGGTCGGACGTGGCCGCCTGGTCGATCACCTCGCGGATCATCATGGCGGGCAGCACGGCGCTGTCCAGCTTGTTGGCCAGATGGAAGGACAGAGCCGAGCTGAAGGTCTCGTGGTTGAGAATGGTGGCGTGGAAGAAGCTGCCCAGGATCGGTTCCTGGCGGGTCAGCACTTCCGCTTCGGTCCGAATGGCGTCCCACAGGGTGGAAGCGCCGTCGAAGTTGTCGTGCGCATGCATGTGGGCGATTTCCGCGTTGTGACGTTGTTCGATGGCGGCTCGCATGGTGCCTCCTGACTGCGGGCGGCTTGACGCGCCAGAGATTGCGCCCGCCCGGTGCCGATTGCAAGCTGTCGGTCGGCACGCAAGTGGCTGTTTTCACACCCGGGGGGTCTGTCGGGGCCGGGCCGGTGTCTGGCCGCGACAGGGCATCAGTCCCGGGTCCGACAGACTCCCGGGCAAGCCGATCATGGCCTGATCGGCAGTGTTGCTGCAGTATCGACGGACCGGAAACCCGGAAGGCAGTCGGATGGCGCGCTTTGGACGGGGGGCGTGATGGCTTTCAGGACGATCGGGCTGGTGGGGCGTCAGGACCACCCGCTGGTGGCGGACACGTTGTCCAGGCTGTTGCAGTTGCTGGCCGCTCACGGCCTCGATATTCGTGTGGAGTCCGGGACGGCGGCCTATCTGGGCAGCGCCGGCATGCTGGGCGCCCACGGCGGCACTGATGCCGGACTGGATGCGGCGCTTGACGACCTGGGTGCCTGTCGTCTGGACCGTGCTGCGCTGGCCCAGAGCTGTGACCTGGTCATCGTCGTGGGCGGCGATGGCAGCATTCTGGGGGCGGCGCGCGAACTGGCAGCCAGCCGGGTGCCGGTACTGGGCATCAACCGTGGTTCGCTGGGTTTCCTGGCTGACATTTCCCCCGACGAGCTGGAACCACGCGTGGCCGCGGTGCTGAAGGGCGCCTTCCGGCTGGACGAACGCTTTCTGCTGCGTGCCGAGTTGTATCAGGACGGTGCGCTGGTCTCGGGCGGAGTGGCGCTGAATGATGTGGTCATCCATGCCGGCGCCTCGTCCAAGATGATGGACCTGCGCTTGTGCATAGACGGCGAGTTCGTCTACAGCCAGCGTTCGGACGGCCTGATCGTCTGCTCGCCTACAGGGTCCACTGCCTACGCGCTGTCTGCAGGCGGCCCCATCATGCACCCGACGCTGGATGCCATCTGCGTCGTGCCGATGTTTCCGCACACGCTGACCAGTCGTCCGCTGGTGGTGTCGGGCCAGTGCGAGCTGGTGATCGAGCTGCTGGGAGGGCGCGAACTGCAACCCCGGGTGAGTTGCGATTCCCAGCTGGAATGGCAGGCCCGGGGTGGCGATCAGGTGCGCATCTGCAAGGCGGAAGGGGCGTTGCATCTGCTGCATCCGCTGGAACATTCCTTCTACGAGAGCTGTCGCTCCAAGCTGGACTGGGGCACGCGGCTCGGGGATCGGCGCAATCAGTGACCAGCGCCGTACAGGAGACGCTGATCGATCCGGCCGCGCCCCGCACAGTCGTGGGAGAATTGATCGGCGTCTCCTATAATGCGGTCATGACTGATCCGACGCAGCTAGATCCGGACTTCACCCGCTTCGACCTGATTGGCGACGTGCATGGCTGCGCCCCGGCATTGCAGGAACTGCTGGCGGCGCTCGGGTATCGCTACCAGCAAGGGAGCTGGCGACATCGCCAGCGACAGGCCCTTTTTACCGGTGATCTGGTGGATCGCGGGCCGGCTGTGCGCGATACCCTGAACCTGGTCCACGACATGGTGGAGGCAGGATCGGCGCAGGTGGTGCTGGGCAATCACGAATACAATCTGCTGGGCTGGCACACGCCGGCACCGGCCGACAGTGGCCGTGATCACCTGCGCGCCCACAGCGAACGCAACTGGCGCGGGCTGGAAGACACGCTGGCGGAGTTTCAGGGCCATCCCCATGATCTGCAGGACATGCTCTCCTGGCTGGGCAGCCTGCCGCTGTGGCTGGAAAGCGAGCATGTCCGGGTCGTTCATGCCTGCTGGGACCAGCGTTTGCTGGAGGCCTTCTGTGAAGCCTGCAGCGATCGTACCCTGACCCCCGCGCTGGCGCGCTCCGCCTGCTATTCGGGCAGCCTGGCGCGCCGTTTTCTGGACCGTATCCTGAACGGTACCGAGCTGGAACTGCCCGATGCCCGGGTCATTCACGGCCGTGATGGCCTGCGTCGCCGGCGGTTCCGGACCGCGTTCTGGTTGCGTGATGCCAGGACGCTGGGCGATGTGGCGTTTCAGCCCGATCCCTTGCCGGAGGACCTGGAACGTCTGCCTCTGGATGCCCGCATGCGGGCACGGCTGCTCAGCTATCCGCGTACTGCGCCACCGGTCTTCTTCGGTCACTACTGGCTTTCCGGCCGACCACGCCTGCAGGCAGCCAATGTCTGCTGCCTGGACTATTCACGGGTACTCGGGGGGCGTCTGGTCGCCTACCGCTTCGATGGCGAGGCGCAACTGGATCCAGCACGGTTCGTCTGGGTGGATGCAGAGCTTGCCGCCAGATCGGCAGGATAGTCCACGTCTCGCACGCAGCCCGGATCGCTGCAGGGCCACCAGCGCAGGTGGGCCTGGCCGGTCCGTATCAGTGCCCGGGCGCCTTCATCGCCATCGAGCTGGTGCAGTTGCGGCAGCCATGCCGGCCCGAAGCCCACCGGGTGGCCGGGCTGCTGTGCATGGCGTGGCCGCAGGATGGCGCGCGGTTCGACCGCTACCGCGCGCCGCAGCTCACAGGCCAGGCTGGCCAGCGTGTCGGCAGACAGCCAGGGCATGTCGGCCAGCCCGATCAGCACAGCGCTTTCCGCATGGCAGGCGCGGGCGCCGGCGGCCAGGGACGTGCCCATGCCCTGCTGCCAGTCAGGGTTCAGGGTGACCTCAAGGCCCGGAAACTGCTGCTGAAGCTGTTGTGCCAGCACTGCGTCGTGCCCGCGCAGCACCACACGCACTGAGTCCAGGGATCCATGCCAGCATGCCAGGCTGGCGCTCAGCAGCGTGCGGCCGTCCTGCAGCCGTGCCAGCCGCTTGTCGCTGCCGAATCTACAGCCGAGGCCGGCTGCCAGGACCAGGCCCGTGACCCTGGCCATCAGGCGGTGGCGGTCGCACGGGAGTCCGGCTGAACCTGCCGGCGGCTGCCATGCAGGGCAGTCAGCTCCGCCAGGATGGCGATGGCGATCTCGGGCGGCGTCTTGCTGCCGATGGGCAGCCCCACGGGAGCATGCAGACGCTCGATCTGGGCCGGGGTGAGGTCCAGCTGCGCCAGCCGCTGGCGGCGACTGGCACTGGTGCGCTCCGACCCCATGGCGCCGATGTAGAACGCCTGACTGCGCAGTGCTTCCATCAGTCCCATGTCGTCGATACGCGGGTCGTGGGTCAGGGCGATGATTGCCGTGCTCGGGTCATCGCCATGTGCGCGAATGGCGTCATCGGGCATGGCGCAGAGGGTCCGAACCCCTGGCAAGGTCCAGTCCTCCAGCATTTCCGGGCGCGGGTCGCAGATGGTGACCTGGTAGTCCAGCGCCGGCGCCATTTCAGCCAGATAGCGTGATACCAGCCCGGCACCGATCAGGAACAGCTGCCGGCGCGGCCCGAACGTCTGGCGCAGCTGCACCGCGCCGCTCTCGTCTTCGGTGCGCTGCAGGGGCAGATAGGCGTCGACCCGCTGCACCTGCATGGCGCCATCGGCACTCAGCGAGACGTTGCGCTGGACGCAGCTGCGAGCCTCCAGAGCGGCGACGATCTCGGCAAACAGGTCCGCGTGGCCGTTGTCCAGCGGTTCGACCAGCACTTCCAGGTGGCCGCCGCAGGGCAGTCCCAGCCGTTCGGTATCTTCTGCGCTGATGCCGTAGCGGATGATCTCCGGTCGGTTCGTCGCCACCTGTGCCCGGCACAGCTGCTCGATGAGCTCGTCTTCCACACAGCCGCCGGACAACGACCCGGCAGTGCGGCCGTCATCCCGGCAGGCCAGCAGGGAACCGGCGGGCCGAGGCGAAGAGCCGTAGGTTTCCAGAATGGTACACAGCCAGGCGCAATGGCCAGCCTGTAGCCAGCGGCTCAGATTGCCGAGCACTTCCAGATCCAGCGTCTGCATGGAACGCTCCATTGATCGGTCGGGAACCAGATTGCCTGGGCTCTATGGTGCTGGAAAGCCGGCCTGTGCGCACCTGCCTCCAGCCACCGCAGCGCCTTCTGATCGTGGCCCGTGCCTCGTCGCATCTGTAAGCTGTAGCTGTCGTCGGCTCATCGCTGCCTGCGTGCGCAGATCCGGGACAGGACCCGGGCTGCAGCCCGGCGCCGCTGATCGCCTGCCTTGCCATCCGTGGCCTGCCTGATCGTTCGGAGTCGACCAGTCCCGTAATGCATTGCCCAACCCAGCTGTCCGGAGATTGGCACCTTGGTCATAGCACTGGAAGTGGACGCCCACGAAGACCTGCGTCCGTTGTCTGCCTGGCTGCGTCAGCAGGGGGTGCCGCATCGCATCTTCGAGGCCTCCGGCAAGCTGCGGGTCGAAGTACCCGACACACGCTGGCTCGCGGTGGTCGAGGCGGGCTGGGAAGCCTGTCGCCGCGGTGAACTGCCTGACCCGG
>LFIK01004270.1_pt1 | contig 11573 bp, 9 predicted proteins | sample 643401 | NCBI WGS metagenome assembly LFIK01 (sample SAMN03777447, study PRJNA286221) | soda lake metagenome | biome: soda lake; feature: Kulunda steppe; material: water; isolation source: sample T5-Br brine of Lake Tanatar-5 | place: Russia: Kulunda steppe | collected 2010-07 | reverse complement strand
GACTCCACGATCTCGGCCTGGGGCGCCAGTTGGCGCAGCGCCTGGGTGAGGGCTGCGCGGAACAGCGGATGGTCATCGGCGACGATGAATTTCTGGGCAAATGCCATGGATTCTCCTCCGGTTCCTCTGGCAGCGGGCGTGGACCGCCACTCGGGGTCTTATATGACTGTGGGGCATGTTACCCCATGCTAGAGCCTATTCCCAAGCGCCCCGACAACATTGTCGACAATATTATTGAGCTGGCGCAAAAAGCCGGCCACGAAGGCCGGCTCTGCAAGGGAACAGCGACGCGCAAATCAGCGAACCGCGCGGTTCTCGATCAGCTCGTCGACCACACCCGGATCGGACAGTGTGCTGGTATCGCCCAGACCGTCGCACTCGTTGGCGGCAATCTTGCGGAGGATGCGGCGCATGATCTTCCCGGAGCGTGTCTTCGGAAGGCCCGGGGCCCACTGGATGACGTCCGGCGAGGCGATCGGACCGATGTCCTTGCGCACCCACTGGGTCAGCTCTTTCTTGAGCTCGTCGGTGGGCTCGACATCGCCGTTCAGGGTCACATAGATGTAGATTCCCTGGCCCTTGATGTCGTGCGGGAAGCCCACCACGGCGGCCTCGGCCACGGCATCGTGGGCCACCAGGGAGGATTCGATCTCGGCGGTACCCATGCGGTGGCCAGAGACATTAATCACGTCGTCGACGCGACCGGTGATCCAGTAGTAGCCGTCTTCATCGCGACGGCAGCCGTCACCGGTAAAGTAGACGCCCTTGTAGGTGGAGAAATAGGTCTGGGTAAAGCGCTCATGATCACCCCAGATGGAGCGTGCCTGACCCGGCCAGGAGTCGGTGAGCACCAGGTTGCCCTCCACGGCGCCTTCGAGGGTGTTGCCCTCGCTGTCAAACAGTGCCGGCTGAACGCCGAAGAACGGCAGGGTGGCGGAACCGGGCTTGAGATCCGTGGCACCGGGCAGCGGCACGATCATGATGCCGCCGGTCTCTGTCTGCCACCAGGTATCGACGATCGGGCACTTGGAGTTACCGATGACACGGTAGAACCAGTCCCAGGCCTCGGGGTTGATGGGCTCACCCACCGACCCGAGGATGCGCAGGGTGTCGCGCTGGCTGGAGTCCATCACGCTGTCGCCATGGGCCATCAGGGCGCGGATGGCGGTGGGTGCGGTGTAGAGAATGTTGACCTTGTGCTTGTCGACGATATCGCCCATGCGGCCATGGGTCGGATAGCTGGGCACGCCCTCGAACATCAGGGTAGTACCACCGTTGGCCAGCGGACCGTAGACAATGTAGCTGTGGCCGGTGACCCAACCTACGTCTGCGGTGCACCAGTAGATCTCACCGTCCTGATAGTCGAACACATACTGATGGGTCAGGCTGGCGTAGACCATGTAGCCGCCGGTCGTATGCTTGAGGCCCTTGGGCGCACCGGTAGAGCCGGAAGTGTAGAGAATGAACAGCGGATCCTCGGCATTCATCTCCTCGGCCGGGCAGTCGGCAGACTGCTTGTCGACAACTTCGCTGTACCAGACATCGCGGCCATCGTTCCACTCGATCTCGCCGCCAGTACGCTTGACCACCAGCACCTTCTCGCAGATCTCGGTGCCGTCGCGGGTCAGGGCCGCGTCGACGTTATCCTTGAGCGGCACGTGCTTGCCACCGCGCACGGACTCGTCGGCCGTGATCACCAGCTTGGAATTGGCGCCAACCACGCGCTGGGCAAGGGCATCGGGAGAGAAACCGCCGAACACCACGGAGTGAACTGCACCGATTCGAGCACAGGCCAGCATGGCCACGGCGGCCTCGGGGATCATCGGCATGTAGAGAGTGACCACGTCGCCCTTGCCGATACCCAGCTCTTTCAGGGCATTGGACAGCTGGCAGGTCTGGGCATGTAACTCGCGGTAGGTGATGTGCTTGGAATCGTTGGGGTCGTCGCCCTCCCAGATGATGGCGGTCTGGTCGCCGCGCTGCTCCAGATGGCGGTCGAGGCAGTTCGCGCTGGCGTTCAGCGTGCCATCCTCGAACCAGCGGATGTCCACGTTGTGGGTATCGAAACTGGTGTGCTTGATCTTGGAGGGCGCCTTGACCCAGTCGATTCTCTTGGCCTGCTCGGCCCAGAAGGTGTCCGGATCGTCCACGGACTGCTGGTACATTGCCTGATATGTTGCCTTGTCGGCCCAGGCCTTGGCGGCGATATCATCGCGCACCGGATAGACGTTCTGCTGATCGCTCATGTAAGTGCCTCTGTCCTTGGGATGGCCCCGTCAGATGAGTGAAGTCGGCCAACCTTGATTGGTATTGTGTGGGGACGACCGACGGCATTTAAGGTGGGCTCAGCATACCCCCGCCCGGCACCACTTCCTCTTAGACATTGGTATGAACAATTTATTCATATATAACAATAGTTTAGGCATCTCTTTCAAACACTTCAAGGCCAAGATAGACCAAGGTCTGAGCGCAGTGGCGGCAGCGGTAGCGCTGCCCCTGCCCCACCAGCGCATGGCGCCGGGTACTGAACCCATGCTCACGACAGTCGCAGGCATAGCGGTGGGGGGCGGGACTGGCGCGACCGGTATCGAAACAATGGGTGGCACGAGGCACCAAGCCGAACAGCCCTCGCATCACCGTCTGCCACTCACGTCCATGGGGACGCACGCGGCCTCCATCATCCAGATGGTGAACCAGCCAGTGGGCCATCTCGTGAGGCACCACCTCCACCAGGAACTCGCGACGGTTCTCGGCGTAGAGCACCGGATTAAAGCGTAGTCCACCGCGCCCGAAATGTGCCTGGCCGGCACACTTGCCCCGCAGGTCACACCACACAAGGGGGCGCGGAAGCCCCGGATGCACCTCATGGCACAGCCACCAGGCGGCCTCAACCCGCTCATGCAGGGCAGCAAGCAGTGTTTCCCCATTGAGGGTGGCGAGGCGATCGAGGTCGGGGTTGGGCAGCGCGGGTCGGTTCATGGGGTGCTAGGATGGCCCCTCGACTGTCAGGCGTAAAGTGCCGTTCCTGCCCTCCAGCCCGCGAGAGTGACGATGTCCGATACCTCCCAGCCTGAACCCCAGCCCGAACCCCTGCTCGACGACGACCAGCTCGACCGCCTCGACGATTTCCTGGCCTCCGACCGGGTCGGAGAGGATGCCCTGGATCTCATCGGCAGCCACGGTTTCCTGGTGGCCCTGGCGGTGGCACCCAGCGAGGCGGATACGGCCACCTGGGTGGCGGAGCTGTTCCAGGGCGAACCGGATTTTCATGATAGTGGCGAGCGTGAGGAGATCCTCGGGCTGCTCGACGAGCTGCGCCGCAACGCCATCGCCGCCCTGGAACAGGGGCAGCTGCCGGAGCTGCCCTTCGAGCTTACCCTGGAAGAGCTGCCGGCCGAAGAGACCCCCATCGGCGACTGGTGCGCCGGCTTCATGGAGGGGGTGTTCCTAGACGAAACCGCCTGGTTCGAGGAAGACGAGGAGGCCGCCGCCACCCTGCTGTTGCCGTTCATGGCCCTCTCCGGGCTATTCGATGAAGAACCCGACATGGCCGAGTTCGTCGGCGACGGCACACGCCTGGAGGCGCTGGTGCGCCAGCTGCCAGAACTGGTGCTGGATCTCTACCTGCACTACCGGGTGCCGCCTGAGACCCCCAAGCCGATGCCACGCAGGAAAAAGCCTGCCGGGCGAGTTGGCCATAGGCGCAATCCGTAAGCACCGAGCATATAACTTGTCACCGTGGGTGATCCGCCGACGACGAAGCCCCTACCTGGCACGGCGATGGCAACAAGACCATAGAGGCGAAAACAAGCTCAAAAAAAAGCGCGGCCGAAGCCGCGCTACCTACAAGAAACGTTTAGTTACCTTGCATGGCCTCACGGAGGGTCTGGCCCCCGTCTATATCCTCGTACTGGTCGCTGCCATAATCACCGGAAACACCGTCATCGCCTGAGCGGACGACGAGTTCCTCATCCCCACGAATCTCTACATTATTCAATTGGTAGCCAAACTCGTCCTTGCCGAAACCGAGGAAGCCTCCTTTGGTAACCACGACATAGATATCGTTATTCTGAGTGTCGCGAACCACGCGATCGACGTCACCGATCTCTTCACCGTCTTCTCGGCTATAGATGGTATAACCTTCGATATCGCCGACTTCCATGCTCATCAGGTCATTGCCCTCAGAGTCCCCGTCGCGGGAAGTCTGATCACGATCCTGCTGGGCTTTATCCTATTGATCCGTGTCACGTATCATGGCGTCGACACCTTGATGGTGCACGATGCAATATGCTTACTCAGGCACTTCCCTTGCCACTCGTTATTAAGCATAGGAGGTAAGTGCGACACTTTCTGTGCGCCAGCAAACATAGCCTGAATGTTCCATAAGAGATGAAAAATACGGCTACACATAGGCTGCCATCATGAATCATGATCAGACGCGACAGCTGGACGGAACCGGCTCCGTCACGGGGTAAAAAAAGGGGTGGGGAGCAGCGCATCTCGACACCGGATAGTCGATCCAAAAGCATCCGGCTCTCGCTCAAGTCAACAAGGAGATCCGACCGACGGCTTACCCGGCTGGCCAACTCTGTCGCTGAAGATATGGTCGCAACAAGGGCTATCGAAGACGTGCGAGCATTCCATCCAGGCTGCCATACAGCCACTCCTTGAGCCGCTGCCAGCGCGGGCGCCGGGACCAGACCTGAAGATCGATCTCTTGGCTCGCGGCGAAGTTGCGCTCGAAAAGCTCCGCCACCTCGGCCGCAAGGCGTCGATCGGCCACCTCCTGGTTGGCCTCCAGGTTCCAGTGCAGGCTCCAGTGGTCGAAGTTGCAGGAGCCCAGGCTGACCCAGTCGTCAATCAGCGAGAACTTGGCGTGGATGAAGTTGGGCTGAAATTCGTGAATGCGCACCCCGGCCCTGAGGAGCCGGCCATAGAAGCGCTGGCCGGCGTAGCGAACGCCGGGGTGGTCATGGACGTCGCCCGGCAGCAGCAGCCGCACGTCCACGCCGCGGCGGGCGGCCCGGGCCAGGCGCAGGCGAAGGCTGAAGGTGGGCGCGAAGTACGGCGTGCAGATCCAGATGCGCTGGCGGGCGCCGGAAATCTGGCGATGCAATGAATGACGGATGGCCTGGTAGCGATAGCCCTGGCCCCACACCACCCGGCCGGTCATGCCCCGGTAGCCCTCGGCCTGGCGAGTTTCGGTTGCGAGCCCGTGCACCAGCTCCGGGGCGCCGCTGCCGCGGGTCAGCGGCGAGTCCCAAAGCCGGCAGAACAGCCGCACCCAATCGGCCACTACCGGCCCTTCGATTCGCATGGCTACCTCGTACCAGGCGTCGAGAAACTCGTCCACGGCGCCGAAACCGCCGGTGTAGGCGACCCGACCATCCACCACCACCAGCTTGCGATGGTCTCGGGTCAGGTTGCGTGCCAGGGAGTGGAAGCCCAGCGGATTGAAGAAACGCAGCGCCACCCCTCCCGTTTCCAGACGTTCGCGATCCTCGCTCGAAAGCCCCATGGCGCCGTAGCCATCGAGCATCAGCATCACCGTGACGCCGCGCTCCGCGGCTTTTACCAAAGCACCGATCAGTGCCGAAGCCAGGCGCCCCGACTCCATCAGATAGAGCTCGATCAGGATCGATGAGTCGGCGCCTTCCAACGCCTCGAACATGGCCGGCAGGAAGCGACTCGCCTCGGGCAGTAGATCGAAGTGGTTGCCCTCTCTCCAAATAGCGTGCATGTCAGACTCCCTGTCCTGGGCCGCAGGCCTGACCCGAAGCCTGCCCGAAGACTATACTGGCCTTTTCCTCCTCTTTCCTGCGTCGGGGCAAACGGATGGCCTTGCGTCACCTTCTCACCACCCCACTGCGCGCACTGATGACTCGGCTGATCGCCGCCTGGGTCAAGCCGCGCCTGATCGAACCCGCCCCCGAGACGCTGAAGCTCGACCCGAGCCTGCCGGTGCTCTACGTGCTGCCGCGCCCGGCCATCAGCGACACCTGGCTGCTGGCCTCCCTGACCCGCCACCACGGCCTGCCCCTGGCGGGTGGACGGCAACGAATCGGCCAGGTGGAGGTGGCGACCTGCCTCGCCCTGCCGGCGCTTCGCCGCCGGCTGTGGCGGCGCCGCCCCCGGCCCGAGGCCCCCTTTCGGCCGCTGATCGAGCAGTGCCTGGCCGAGGGCGGCCAGGAGGTCCAGTTGGTGCCGGTGAGCATCTTCTGGGGGCGCGCGCCCGGCAAGCGCTTCGGTTTCTGGCGGATGGTCTCTGCGGATAGCTGGCAGCTCACCGGACGGCTGCGGCGCCTGCTCTCGGTGCTGGTCAATCGCCGCAGCGTGGAAGTGCACTTTGGTGCCCCGCTGCGCCTTGGCGACCTGCCTGGCGCCTCCGAGGAGGACGCCGGGCTGACCAACCGCCAGGCCGCGCGGTTGTTGCGGGTGCACTTCCGGCGGGTGCGCACACGGGTGCTGGGCCCCGACCTATCCCACCGCCGGACTCTCATCGAAGGGGTGGTCAGAAGCCCCGAGGTGCGCGAGGTGGTCGAGGCGCTGGCCGCGGAGGGGCGCCCCTCCGCGGAGCGCCTGCAGCGTCGCGCCCTGCGCTACGGTCGCGAGATCGCCTCCAACATGACCTATCCGGTGCTGCGCTTCATGGACGGCCTGCTGCGCCGGCTGTGGAACCGGCTCTACGATGGGGTCGACGTGCGGGGCCTGGAGAGGGTCAAGGCCCTGGCAGGCGACCATACCCTTGTCTACGTGCCCTGCCACCGCAGCCACATCGACTACCTGTTGCTCTCCTATGTGCTCTACCACGATGGACTGATGCCACCCCACATCGCCGCCGGACGCAATCTGAACATGCCGCTGATCGGTCCGCTGCTGCGACGCGGCGGCGCCTTCTTCCTGCGACGCACCTTCCGCGACAACCGCCTCTATGCGGCCGTGTTCAACGCCTACCTGCATCGATTGATCTCGAGGGGTCACCCGCTGGAGTACTTCATCGAGGGGGGGCGCTCACGCAGCGGACGCATGCTACCGGCCCGCCCCGGCATGCTGGCCATGACACTGCGTTCCTTCCTGCGCAATGCCAATGAAGGCCACCACCAGCCGCTGGCCTTCATTCCAGTGCATATCGGCTACGAGCGAATCATCGAGAGCGCCAGCTACCAGCGCGAGCTACGCGGCGGCAAGAAGCGCAAGGAGAGCCCGCTCGACCTGCTGAAAGTGTTTCGCCAGCTCCGTCAACCCTTCGGCCGGGTCTCGGTCAACATCGGCGAGCCGCTGCTGCTGGCCAACTTCCTGGATGGCGAGGTCGGCGGCGGCTGGCGAGACTCCCGGGAGACTCGCCCGGCCTGGCTCGACGAGGTGGTCCCTCGGCTGGGCGAGACCCTGTGCCGGCGCATCAATGCCGCTGCGGCCCTCAACCCCATCAACCTGGTGGCCCTGGCGCTGCTGGCCACCCCCCACCACGCCATCGAGACACGCCTGCTGGAGCGCCAGCTCGACCTGCTCGCCGAGCTGCAGCGCCGCCTGCCCGGGGCCGCCCATGCCAGCCTGCCGCCGGGCACGCCGGCGGAGTGGATCGACCAGGCCCTGGCGCTGGGCATGGTGCAGTGCCGCGCGCACCCGCTGGGCGACATCGTGCTGGCCGACGCTTCCCAGTCCGCTCTGCTGGGCTGGCACCGTAACAATGTCCTGCACCTCTTCGCCCTCGCCGGACTCACTGCCTTCGCCTTTCGCCACCAGCCGGACCACAACCTTGATGACCTCGAGCAACTGCTCGCTCCAGGCTGGCCGATCCTCGCCCGAGAGCTGATGATTGAGCCACCGGTTTCGCTGCGCGAGGCGCTCTTCGCCATGCTGGAAACGCTCACCGAGCTGGGGCTGCTGGCACGCGGCGAGACGGGTTGGCAGCGGCGGATGGAGCCCTTGGACGCCGGGGAGTGCCTCGACCTGCTGGGCCAGCTGATGCAGCCGTCGCTGGAGCGTGGCTACCTGCTGCTCACCGTGCTGCTCGACGCCGGTCCCGGCAAGCTCACCCCCGAGGCGCTGGTCGACCAGGGGCGTCAGTTGGCAGAGCGCCTGGCGCTGCTCTCCGGGCGTGACGCCCCGGAGTTCTTCGATACCCGGCTGTTCGTCAGCCTGGTGGAGAGCCTGGAGCGGGAGGGCTGGCTGTGGCGAGATGAGGAGCGACTGGTCTACGACGAACAGCTCTGCGAGGCCGCCGGCCACTCGCGCAGGCTGTTCGACCCTACGCTGCGCCACCGGTTACAGCTGGTGACCCGCCAGGGCTGATCAGCCCGCCCGCAGGGCCCGGTGAACGTAGAGGTCGTAGCGGCTGGTCTTGCCCTCGATCACATGGCGCGGTGGCGGCCCTTCGATCGGTGGCGCCTTGCGCGGGCGCTTGACCACCACCCGATGGGTAGCCACATCAAGGGCCGCCTCCAGCAGCCGCGGAGCGTCCTCATCGTCGCCGGCCAGGGTGCGGAACAGCCGCATCTCCTTCTTGACCAGCGCCGACTTGTCTCGGTGAGGGAACATGGGGTCCAGGTGGATCACCTGGGGTGGGAACTCGGCCGCCGCCACCAGGGCCCCGAGCTCCGTGGCCGAATCGCCGTGCACCAGACGCATGCGGGCGACGATCTCCGCAGTTTCAACATCACGCAGGGCGCGGACCAGGCCGTCCTCCAGCAGGGCAAAGATCGCCGCCACCCGCTCCACCAGCAGCACCGGCGCACCGAGACTGGCCAGCACGAAGCCATCACGCCCGAGGCCCGCCGTGGCGTCCACAATGGACGGCGTCACCCCATGGGCCAGGCCGCAGGCCCGAGCGAGCAACTGGCCACGCCCACCCCCGAAGCGTCGACGATGGGCCACCTTGCCACTGGCCAACTCGACCACCAGCGGGTGGCCGTAACGCTTGGCATCGCCAGCCAGAACCAGGCGGCCATCGCGACGCTCGAGAGTGAGTTCCGCCTCGCCCCCCAGGGGCAGGTCCAATCGCTCGGCCAGGTCGCTCAGCCCCTCATCGAGCACCGCCACCGGCGGCAGCGCACTCACCTGGCCTTCTTCCAGGCCACCTCGTTGCGCAGATAGACCGGCTGCACCAGATGAGCCGGCTGACCGCCGCCCCTCTCCAGCTCGGCCATGGCCAGCAGCGCCATATCGGCGGCATCGGCCTCTGCCTGAGCCAGATGCTGGCTCATCCCAGCCTGCACCTCGAGGGACATCTGCGCCCAGAGGCCCCATCCGGATCCGATTCCCACCCAGTCATGGTCATCATGGCCGGACGGAAGACGCAGGTGCGAGGGGGGCATCACCGCCTCTTCGAGAAGTGGCTCCGGCAAGCCATCGCGGCACTGCCAGGCGGCAACATAGATCTCCCCCATGCGTGCGTCCAGGGCGGTAACCATCCAGCGGAAGTGGTGGCGGCGGTGGGCACCCAGGGCCAGTGCCGCCAGAGTAGAGACACCGAACAGCGGGCGATCGAGGCCATAGGCCAGCCCCTGGGCGGCACCGGCGGCGATGCGCAGGCCGGTGAAGGAACCTGGGCCACGTCCATAGGCCACGGCGTCCAGTTCGGCGGGGCGCACGCCGGCCTCGGCCAGGACCTCGTCAACCATGGGCAGCAAGCGCCGGGTGTGGGCCCGCGGTGCCATCTCGAAGCGGGAGAGCAGTTCATCATTGGCGCCCGCGCGGCGCCGCAGCAGGGCGGCGGAGCAGGCGCTCGAAGAGGCATCCAGGGCCAGCAGGATCGACATGGCACAACCATCTCAGGAGGAACGGGGTGATCATTATACGTGGCAGGACCACAAACGACGATGGCCCGCGCAAGCGGGCCATCTGGAGGAGTCTGACTGCAATGTCAGGGATAACGGGGATAAACGTGGTTAGCTTTCCAGCGCCTTTAGCACCTGGGCCTTGATCTCATCGACGCTGCCAACGCCTTCCACGCGATGATAGGTCGGGGCGGCTGCCGGATCCTGCTCGGCCCAGGCCTGGTAGTAGTCGACCAGCGGTGCGGTCTGCTCATGGTAGACCGCCAGACGGTTGCGCACGGTTGACTCGCGGTCGTCATCACGCTGGATCAGCGGCTCGCCGGTGACGTCATCCTTGCCGACCTCCTTGGGCGGATTGTACTCGACGTGATAGACGCGACCGGACCCCTGGTGCACGCGTCGGCCGGCCAGTCGCTTGACGATCTCCTCGTCTTCCACTGCGATCTCCAGCACGTGGTCGAGCTTGACGCCCGCCTCCTTCATGGCATCGGCCTGGGGCAGGGTGCGCGGGAAACCGTCGAACAAGAAGCCGCTCGCACAGTCGGGCTGGCTGATGCGCTCCTTGACCAGGCCGATGATGATGTCATCGGACACCAGACCACCGCTGGTCATGATCTCCTTGGCCTTGACTCCCAGCTCGCTGCCTTCCTTGACCGCAGCACGCAGCATGTCGCCGGTGGAGATCTGCGGAATGTTGAAACGCTCGCAGATGAACTGGGCCTGGGTGCCCTTGCCGGCACCCGGGGCGCCCAACAGGATCAAACGCATGTTCTTGTCCTCAAGTACAAGTGGTTGTCAGTAATGAAGAAATGGTTGGGGTGGAACGATAACCGCGGCCCGGTTTCGGCACAAGCGCCATGCCCTACCGGGGCCTCGTCCGCGGATGTAAAACTCCTTTCAGATCAAACAGCTCAGAGCCGAATAGCACTTTGGTCTGGCCGACCATTGCCGCAGCGGCGCGTCTGGTGAAACGACCGAATGGGCCCGACGTGACGACGGCGCCCGAAGGCGCCGTCGCGTTGCTGTCCGAACCGCCGGACAGAGAGCAGGGTCACAGCAGCAGGCGGCGGATATCGCTCAGCAGCTGAGCCAGCAGCGCGGTGAAGCGTGCCGCATCGGCGCCATTGACCGCCCGGTGGTCGTAGGAGAGCGACAGCGGCATCATCAGCCGCGGCTCGAAGGCCTTGCCATCCCACACCGGCTTCATCGACGCCTTGGAGACGCCGAGGATGGCCACCTCCGGGGCATTGACGATGGGCGTGAAGGCGGTGCCCCCGATGGAGCCCAGGCTCGAGATGGTGAAGCAGCCGCCGGTCATCTCCTCACGCTTGAGCTTCTTGGACTGCGCCTTCTTGGCCAGCTCCACGGACTCCTTGGCCAGGTCGATCAGCGACTTTTTATCCGCATCGCGGATCACCGGCACCATCAGGCCGTCCGGGGTGTCCACGGCGATGCCGATGTGCACGTACTTCTTGTGCACCAGCGTCTCGCCGTCGCTCTTCAGGCTGACGTTGAACTGCGGGTACTGGCGCAGGGCATAGGCGCAGGCCTTGATCATGAAGGGCAGCGGCGTGAGCTTGGCGCCCTGGGCCTCCGCCTCGGCCTTCATGGACTTGCGGAAGGCCTCCAGCTCGGTGATGTCCGCCTCGTCGAACTGGGTGACGTGGGGCAGATTGACCCAGCTGCGATGCAGGTTGGTGGCGCCCATCTTCATCAGGCGGCCCATGGGCTTCTCTTCCACCTCGCCGAACTGGCTGAAATCCTGATCCGGAATCGGCGGAATGCCGGAGCCGCCAG
>LFIK01004269.1_pt1 | contig 11573 bp, 20 predicted proteins | sample 643401 | NCBI WGS metagenome assembly LFIK01 (sample SAMN03777447, study PRJNA286221) | soda lake metagenome | biome: soda lake; feature: Kulunda steppe; material: water; isolation source: sample T5-Br brine of Lake Tanatar-5 | place: Russia: Kulunda steppe | collected 2010-07 | reverse complement strand
GACAAGGCAAGAGAAGGCACCTGCGCATGTTTGCGCACGCACGCACATGCACGCGCGCGTGTGTTTATGTGTGTGTGTGTGTGTGTTGTGCGCGTGCTCACGTCACGACAGCCTGTTTAGACGGTCAAAAGCAACCGCTTGTGGGTAGCGCCTACGCCCTGCTGTGGGCACGTATGGCCAAACAAGCAGAATATTGCAATGCGCGACAACAAGCAACGTGGCACACAAGAAACAGAGGACACACCGTGACAACAAGCAATACAGGACAGACACACCGTGACATTGCGCAGGCCCGGGACGCCCGAAGGCAGTGCTGGGCCCGTCTGCTGTGCTTGCTCCTCCGGATGGTCATCATCGTCATCCTCGGCCCCGCCGTCTGCGCCCCCCTCTGCCTCTTCTTCAGCCATCTACATGATGCGTAAAGAAGCAGCGTGTGGAGTGTGCACGCGCAATGTGCACGCGTGCGCGCTCCAACAAGAGCAAATGTTGCTCTGCATGGGCCAGTCCATCTGTCCCATTGGCTCCTTCCCCAGATCATTGCTGCTGCCCCATCTGCTCCTTGGCTTCATCCTGCGTCCCTGCACTGCCAGTGCAACCATAAGCCGCCTGTGCACCCCCAGAAAGGGTTAGGACTCCCGCCCCACCCCTCGTAGCTCAGTGCCTGCGCAACAGAGGGCTGCAAGCTGTCACCTCAACCCACCACCCTGCAAGGGCAGCGCGCCCCCTCACCTCGACCTGGCTAACCCTGCTGCACACATCCAACCTGCTGCGCTGCGCTGGCAGCACGCCTCCTCACCTTGACCTGCCGCTCCGCCAGTGTGCGGCAGAAGGCAGTGGGGATGAGCAGGAACACAGCGTACAGGCTGTGCCGTATGTTGGTTACGCGCACGAGCAGGAAGTAGCTCCACACGATCGCGCCCATTGCCACCACCAGGTCCACCACCATCAGGCCCCAGCCGAGGCTGGTTGTGTCGTCCAGGTCTTGCAGGTCCCTGCAGCCAACGGGGGCACACGTTTTACACGTGTGCATGCGTGTGCATGCATGCGCGTGTGCACGCCTAATGGTCAGCAGCGCAGATGGCGATAGGCGCTCAATGCGCTTCCATTGAAGGAGCCAAGAGTCTACGAGAGGAGTCTGCACAGTGGCCTGCAGCTATGCGCCTCCCTGGAGCAGCCCCAGCGGGGGGTTGCAGGCACAGCAGGCCCATTCTGCATGAGGCGCGACCACACACGCACAGGCATATGGACGCCTTCACAAAAGGGTGGGCGGGTGCGCACCTCTGCAGCAGCCCCGACAGCGACTGCAGGTACTGGTGGTTCAAGTTGACGGGCCCATTCTGCATGACGTACTGCCAGTTGCGATCAGCGCGGAAATCATTCCCAGTCGCCTGCGCGATGAGCTCGTGATTGTGCAGCACCTCTCGCGCGCTGGACGCAAACTGGTTGCCCATGAGCCACAGGTTAGAGGTGTCCTCTTCCACCTTGGGCTGCCTCACGTCCACAAACAGCTCCTCATGCAGGCTGGAGCCCTCCCACAGGTCCAGCAGCTGGAATTCATCGCGCAGCTGGCGCAGGCCATCAAACCCTAGGTACACGCCCTGGTGGTAGCGCTCAAAGTCATCGATCGCGCCCTCCAGCCGCGTGAGTGTGGCCTGCGGCAGCGGGGGCCGTGAAGGGAGAAAGACCACAGCGGGTGTGAAGTGATCTGGGGGACGATACACTGGGCACAAGTCCACATTTGCACACGGCACACCCAGACGGCACTGCTCACGGCCTGCCTGCACCGCCCTGCTGGGGGAATGAGGCAGGGCTGCGCCGGCACGTTGCAGGGGGTGCACAGCACACGCAAGCAGCCAGAGCTTGATGCGCACGTGACTCTCAGCCCTAGGCCATGTGCAACGGGAGGCTTTGCGCGCAGCCCTCCAGCAGCATCTGAAGCCTGCACGATGACTTGTGACACCGCGCCCCTGACCCCAACCCTGGCCTCACCTCCAACTCCGCCTGGTACATGTCATAAATGTCCGGGTGCGTCACGCCCCGGTACATGTTCATCAGCTTTTGGCAGTTCATGACAATGGTCTCCACAGAAAATAGAATCTTGCCATTCCCGTCCAGCTCAAACACTGTGTCGCTCTGCTCTTGGATACGCGACACCCACACCTGCATGCAGCAGTTCCGGCAATGGCACACATGCGCACACATGCATGTGTGTGTGTGTGCGCGCACATATGTGCATGTTTATGTGCGTATGAGGGTGTATGGGAATGTGTGCAAGCCCTGGCCTGCTCATGCGCACTGTTCGTAACTTGGCCCCTGCCTCTGACCAGCTGCAGGCGCAGCACGTGCAAGGTCATGCGCCCTAGTTGGCCCAGGAAGTACCTAGCAATGGACTACCAAAGAGGGTCCCTTGCAGCAAGAAGCACAGAGAGGCGTGCCACGTACCCCACAACAAGATGGCATAGGCGCCAGCACGCTGCAGCGAGAGCAGATGCGCCGCACTAGGTACACTAGGTCACACCCAGCTACGCACCCCGAACAGGATGGTGTGGACAGCCAGGATGATGAAGAGGATAAGGTAGGTGTGGTGCACATAGCGCGTCTGGTCCACAGTCGCCTGCTTGCTGGTCAGCAGCTGGTGCAGCTTCTTGAGGCGGCGCCCACGCTGCCACTCTGTGTCCATCACGCCCTCGTACTCCACCGCACTTTCCCTCCTGTCATCCTCGCTTGTCTCGCTCTGCGGGCCGGGCGTGAAAACACACATGCTGCTCGCAACTGGACCATACTGCCTGTACCACTCGTGCGCGGCTGCGTAGCAGCAGGCTGGACAGAGCAGTGAGGTGGCTACGACATGATGTTCACAATGTTGGGGAAGCAGGCTCCCCTCCCGTCCAACCTAAAAGAAGAGCCTCTACGATGCCACAAAAAGCCCTGCAAGGCCTGCCAGATCATTGACACACATCTGAGCTCCGCTTTTGAAGCACCCCTCCCCCTCCACTGACGATGGTACACTGTGCACCCTTCCACACCGCCTCCCAGCTGCAACAATGGTACACATGTGCCACGCCTGATCTGGGCCTGAGCCACGCACTCACAGCAAACGCACAAGCGCACCTCAGATCTACCTGCTTAAGAGAGCATACATTCAAGAAACGCGCACGCATGCATATGCACACGTGGTCTTGCACGACCACACGCGTCTAAGTCACATACCTCCTCCTCCTCCTCCACGACCTGCGCCTGCAACTCCTCCTCTTCCTCATCGTTCTGGCCATCGTCGTCACCCACGCCAAGGTCACTGCCGTTCCCTGCCCCATCATCAGAGTCCTGCAAATGCGGGGGCGCGTGGACTCTGTGGTTGTAAGAACCCGAGGGCTGTTGGGCAGCCCTGTGAAAAGGTAGAGTACACATACAGGGTGCAAACACACGCACACGCACACTCACACCATGCCCCTACTGAGTGCGCACTGCGCACGCTCTTACCCACAAAAGTACACAGGTGTTGAGAACTGCACCCACGCTCATGCTTATGCGAAGCCTTCCAGGGTTTGCCGCCTGAGTGCACAGCACACCACGCCGGCCCTTTCCAACACATGCCCTCAACCTGAAAAGGCAACGATCCACTGTGCCCAGCGGGGGCTCCCTGCACATGCTGGATGCCCACCTTGCCAGCGCCGGCAAACTTGACGCTCTTGATGCCGCCCCCCCCCCCGCCGCCCTGCCCAGCTGCCGGCCTTGCCGCAGCGTGCGCGGCCTCCTGCACGGCCACCTCCTTGCCAGCATCCTCCAGCAGCCCCACCACTGGCAGCTCCATCTCGCTCTTGGCGCCCCAGTTGCTGTTGCGCCGGCTCTTGCCCTCCTTGCCATCCAGCGTGGCCCTGTGTGTGCGCGCAGGTCCCTTGCCAGCTTGGCCCTGTGTGTGTACGCAAATCCCTTGCCGTCCAGCGTGGCCCCATGTGTGCGCACAGGTCATTTGCCAGCGTGGCCCTGTGTCTGTACGCAAAGCCCTTGCCATCCAGTGTGGCCCCATGTGTGCGCACAGGTCATTTGCCAGCGTGGCCCTGTGTGTGTGTACGCAAATCCCTTGCCATCCAGCGTGGCCCCATGTGTGCGTACAGGCACCGCCATGTCACACACACACGCGCACGCACACATGCACACACACATGCACGCACACAGCGCATGCCCATGGGGAGCACCCACATGCCACAGGCTGTGTCCTTGTTCCCATCCCAGCCTAGCCTGGTGGGCACGTGCGGGCACCCAGAGCGCGATGCCCGCCCTCCTGCGTGCCACACCCTGCACGCCAGAGCTGTACCAAACACCGGACAGCGCAGGTTGCAGCCTCTTGCGCTCCAAGAAAAATCCACCACCACCACCACCACCACCACCACTGCACGAGATCACGAGGGTGCAGCCCCGCGCGCAAAACGAGGGCTGAGCGCACAGCAGGGGACTGATAATGCGCACGGAGCAAAGCCATGCGCGCATGCACTTGCTGCACGCCCGGACGCGCCACCTCGTGTCTCAGGCCCCATGCGGGCAGGTGCCGCGTACCCAGGCAGTGCCCAACAAGCGCGGCAAGACGGAGAGTCCTCAAAGGAGCAACTTAAGTAGCGCAGCAAGAGAGGTTGACTGGTCGAGCGCGGCACACAACCCTCTGTGGGGCCGGCCTTGAGCCCAGCAGGACATGCCTGTTTGCCCTGGAGCTGCTGCCTGCTGTGCTGCTCCAAAACAGCAGGGGTTGCGGCTCACCTGAAGACGTCGACGTCGCCGACCTCCAGCGTCTCAAAACTGAACTTGGCCACGTAGTGCTTGGCGTTGTTGCGGACCATCTGAGGGCAGCAAACGGCGCACACGGGTGTGTGGGCGCGAGGGCGGCGCGCCCAGTGTCGCGGTCGGTACGCGGCGCAGCGCGCGGTCCACTGCCCGCACACAGGTGTGTGCTCTCGTGTGCTCAGCAAGGCGGTGCGGGCGGGCATGTCACTCGGGTGCCACATGGGTGTGCTTGCCGGGCGCACTCTGGGCGCGCATGCCATGCAGGCAAGCACAAAACGCAGCAGCAGCGGCGGCAGCAGCAGCAGCAGCGGCGGCGGCGGCGCACGAACATTAGAGCATGCAGCCGCCACGCACCAGCACATGCATCTTCAGGGGGGCGCCATCCACATGGATGCCACTGATGGTCTTCAGGGGGCCCACTTTGCGCCCGGTGGTGCCTTTTTTCATGGCCCCCTTCACCTGCAGGCCCAGGCAGCCATGTGCGCGGGCGCATGCGATGTAGGTGCTAACAGCATGTAGCATGCGTGCATGCTTGCGTGCGCATCGGTGACTGCATGTCCTTGTGCAGGGCAGGCACACGCATGTCAGGCTCAAATTGGTCCTTTGGGGTGAGGAGCGCTCCCAGTCAGGCAAGCCACCCCACACCTACGGAGCTGTGGGGCTTGCAGCCACTCTTGCTGTCAGGCACCTCTTGCATCATCGCTAGCCATGCACCACAGCCGCAAACAGACTGGCCTTGCCCTCCAGCACCAATGCTTTCCTCACAATTCAACCAGTAGCCCTAACAACCTTGCCCACCTGCAACAACGCATCCCTTGCACCTAAACCAGCAACCAGCAAGTTTGAAAGACTGACCTTGCCCTCCTGCACCAATGTGCGCCTTGCAATTCAACCAGAAGCTAAGCCTACCTTGCCTTTTTGCAACAACGCATCCCTTGCACCTCTTCTAACAGCCAAATCGACCTCGCCTTCCTGCTTCAATGTGTCCCTTGAAATGTGACCAGTACCTGAACTGACCTTGCCCTTTCGCAGCAATACACCCCCCCTTGCACCTCAACAAACAGCCATACTGACCTTGCCCTCCTGCACCAAGGATTCCGGGCCTTTGCCTGGCAGGTGGATGTAGCGGGTGATGGGGGTGCGCATCATGCTGCGCACGGACCAGCCGTACAGAAGACCTGCACAATTGAGTGCACCAGTTTGTCCTGGCCTGGCAGCACGTCCTGTCTTTGGTAGGCCTCATGACAGACAGGATCCCGTGGGGAAGCCACTGTAAGGAGGCGAGGGGCCTAACCCAGAGAGGGTGCACAATTGTCCATCTCCATGCGCTCACAAATGCAGGCAACAAGTGCGTCCACTCTTGCATGCGCACTTGGTGTGTCATTCCCAAGGCAGCTGCCCCTCCATCCCCAGAGCAATGTGGCACCCGAACTTGCTGCCAGACCACACACAATTGGCACTCAAGGACCACACATGCACACACAACCGCACACACGCATTCACAATCACGTACAAAGCCTACACATACCTGTGGGGTGAAGCACGCAGCACGCAGGCTTGGTGATGATGCCCCGGTGGTCCATGTGGCACACGCCGGTGATCTGCATGAGCCATGCAGTATCCGCAGCACGCAGAACATGCCAGCGCAGCTCAAGCCATTTCTTTTGTTATACTTGTTGCGTCATTTGATGTGTCACCCAGCGCATCATCTCAGGCGAGGGGGCGAGCAGCCCGGCCAAGACGGAAGCAAGCTCTTGATGCACGCACAACGCACGCACTCAACTTGCACACTGCATTGAAACAGAACTCACCATCTCTGCCTTGTATAGATGCAGCCGGATCTCAGGGATGGCATCTTCTTCCTCCACCTCTTGCAGTTCAAGCTGCGTCAACAGCAACCAGCAGAAGTCAGCAATCAGAAGTCGGCAGCAGCCAGCAGAAGTCAACAACAGCAGCAGGAATAGAAGCCTGCTTGGCTTGCTTTACCTCTTGCTGCTCAAGTTGTACCGACACCACCACCACCACCACCACCTCCACCACCACCACCACAAATCATGTTTGTCCTCATCCTTGTCCAAGTCCTCATCGTCAGTGATTACCAGCAGTGAGCTTTTGGTCAATGCACAGGGGATGCTTGCTTGAGTGTGCATGTGAACGCTAAGGCCCTTCATGCCCCCTATTGCTATCTGGTCAAAGTTCAATAAGCAGACGAACAAAGGGATCTGAGCAAGCTGGTGGGATATGAACAGGCACAGGGTGTGCCCACAGGAGTCGCTACAACTCAGGTAGCTGCACACTCTTTTCCAGCCAAAATTTGCCACGAACTAACCCCCAAACCATTCTACATGCGCTGCACCTGCTCACTCCACACACAGCACTTACCCCTCCCACAGACGCACCGTCCAAGACCCCACCCCACCCTCACCTGCATGACTGCTGGCCGCGTGCTGCGTTGCTGCACAAGCCGCTCAATGGCGCTCATCTCCTCCCACGGCTTTGAAGGGGGGCTCACGCCCACACGCCAGCTGTAGCCAGGTCTCTGTGTTACCTGCAGTAATGCATTTGCGCAAGGCAGCAGCTGGAATGCTTTGGGACTTGCTGTCCAGCGGCGGCTTCACAGTGCACTAAAGCTCAAGGCTTCAAATATGCGTGTGTTGGCATGATGCACAACATGAAGCATGCTCAATCCACACATGCATTCACGCGTTCATAAGCGTGTACGCGCGCGCACACACACACACGCATATGTATGGGAGGCAGCATGCACTGAGAAAAAGGTCACAGGGCACAAGGCACACACACACACACACACACACACACACACACACACACAAACCTTTTGCGCCATCTTTGCAAGGATGCTCGGCAGCTCATCCTTGAGGTATGAAAGGACATCGACAACGCTGTAGATGTTCTTGCCCACCATCTCAGATGGGCTGCAGCCAGATGCACCAAAAATGTGTGCACGTAAGAAAATATTTCTTAGCAAAGTATGCCAGACCGCTGCATGGGGCAGCATAGCAGCACCCCAGTCTGCACCCAAACTTCTAAGGACTGCACACATGTGCTTTTGGCAACATCAGCGACAGAGAAAAAAGGTCCTGCAAACCCTATTCAAGTAAAACCACTAGAGTCTGAACTGAAACCCTGTGCCTGAACTGAACCATCCCAGATTTGACAATGGGGCGCACTCTCTGAGAGGGATGAAAGAAGGATATGCATGGGCGGCTGCCATGCAGCTAACAGTTCCCCACCCATCATAGATGTATCCCTGTAATCGATTCCTAAGGCATGCAGCCAAGTGGTGACCAAGAAGTCCTGAAAATCAAGCAATGACCATCAGGATAGGATGCTCAGGATTGACAACGCTGAAATTAGTTCTTGAACAACAGAGCACGCTTTCCTTAACGCAAAAGATTTGCCAGCAGGCTCTGTACTGCAGAAGCTAGCAGGAAATTGTCTACCACACCACGACAAGCTGGCCATGCACATGGGCCGGCACCGCATCTCGGTCTGCTTCAGGACTTACTGGCTGTCTAAGGCTATATATTCATCTTATGTCAAGGGGCATGCAGAACCTCACAAGTTTGCCCTGAATCCTCAACCCAGCTGGACAGCCCTTTTGAAAGTATGACAAACCAGGGTTTATCGTCTGGGGCCCCTAGGGTTAGGGTTTAGGGTTAGAACCCTGGCAGGGGTTCTGCTGCCCTTTGCTTGCCGCCTGGGCATCCTTTTCACTCACCAAAATCCAAACAGGGAGGTGGGAGCAGATGCGTTCACTCACCAAAATCCAAACAGGGAGGTGGGAGCAGATGCGTTCACGTCCAAAATGTTGCCCTCGGTGTCAATCCTGAAGGTCAGCCTGCGCTCATCCAGGCCCCGCTCCCAAGAGCTGGGCTCAATCTGCACTGCATGCTGCACCGAGTCCTCCACCTGCAAGCAAAAGCACGCAGAGGCTAGCTGCTGGACGCGCAACTTAGGACATAGTGACGCTGCTTTCCTGGAATGCTTCATTAAGGGGTGGCATTGGAACCTCAGCAATGCTTCATTAAGGGGTGGCATTGAAACCTCAGCAATGCTTCATTAAGGGGTGGCATTAGAACCTCAGCAATGCTTCATTAAGGGGTGGCATTAGAACCTCAGCAATGATTCTTGACCCAGACACAAGCGGTGCCATTCAGTATCAGCATGACAACAGCACACTCAATCCCTGGGCTGATCCTCAGGACCCAAAGACATCCCTCAATTTCTACAGTGGTCTAGCGAATTGAGCACGGCTTGGTAAGCACAGAACGCCTTGATTTCAGGGCTGGTATGTACACATTCACCTCCTTGCTCTGAATGTGTGGCTTGACCGTCATTGGCTTGCCTTGGCCATCAAGCATCACCACTGTGGCAGAGCACCTGCAGTTGTACATGGTATCATGCAGGAAAAATGCTTGCGCACAGCGCACAACACTGATGTTGCTCTTCTTGGACGTCCTACTTATCCATGTGCACACCCAGCCTGGTGTGCATCTAACTTGACACTTCCACCAAACCCATGCACAAAAAAACAGCCAGTCCCTTCCCGCTGAGGCAGGCACACCAAACAAGACCCACCTGCAGCTTTGCTTGGGAATCTTGGCACTGGGTTCCTTCATCCACTTGGAATGCAGGAAGTTAAAGGGCAGGGGAATCTGGTTTTCCAGCTTGGCATGCTTGATGGCCTGCAAAGAGGAGACCAGAAGGCCAGCATGCAGCGTGAGCTCTTGCGCCAACAAGGAACAGATGTGGCTCAAAAGGAGAGAGCCCGCAGCAAGCGGCCCACTTGAAACCACTGCAGGATTTCTCAGGGAAAGGCCGTTGAGGCCTCTGACCACCCAAACTTAAGGTTTGTGGCAAAATGTGCATGAAGACTTGAGACTGCTATTACGTCCGATTTTTTTCATAAGTTTGTCTGCAGTGGCTGGCGTAATAAACTTCCAGCTCTCAATTTGGCACAACCTGGGCAGTTGCAGTCCGCATTCATGTGCAGATTAACATAAACCTTTTCCCGATACATGGTCTTTTGGCTTGTGCTTGCGTCAGCCTACCATGTGTCCAGAGCAAACACAGGCACACACACCGCAATGTCCTTGAAGCCCAAGGCTTTGCGCATCTCGTTATTCATGTACAGCACCCTTCCTTCTGTGTCAAAGACCTGCGTGGCAGCCAGGACAGCAGGAGGTGTGGCGAGGAGGCAGAGTTGCAAATACTCCATGCACCACTACATCAACGAGCGTTCCTCCATCTTGGAGCTTGTATTCCTAACTCCCACTGACGCAGAATGATCCTTCACCATGTAGAAATCCAGCAAAAAGGGTAATACCAGATGCCCGGCATACCACGGTGATGCAAAAAAGTTTTAGGCATATGCAATCCCCGAGAGCCCCTAGCCACCCCTGCTTAAATGAACCCAGTGTCTATTCACATTGCCGTGTATCCAGGCAGCAGGCAGGTGGAGCCTGTGTTAAGGGGAATGCTTCTTTTGCTGTGTCCATTACCCGCTGTTCCGTACTATTTTCACTGTGCAGGCTCACGAGGCTCGCCACAGTGCTGAGCAAGCCGCAGCCCCCACCTGCAGCATGCCCTGGGATTTCAGGAGCCTGATGTTGAAGGCAAGGAGCCGCTGTGTGTCGGAGCCCCCAAGGTCCACCTGGAGCTCAACCTGAAGACGCGTGTGCGCACATGGAAATGTCCCTCCCTATACCCAGTGGCATGGACTCGGTGTAAGCGTGGTTGTTGTGGTGCTGGTGAGGACTACACATCTGGGAAGGCTATGTGTCAGCAATGATGGCCCGGGTGGGCGCATAGCACCCCACAAGTGGCGTGCGAGGAGCACCTTAGCCTCGTAGGAAGAACAAGATGCCGCACTACAGCAGGGCAGCTGCACGTTTTGATGCAGAGAGCGGGCCTCCAGCGACAGCCTGCCCTGCAAGTGCGCATAAGCCGCGCAAGTGCGTCGCCTCACGCGCACGCTGCCCTGCTGCAGCCACCCTGCAGAGCACGCCTGCACGCCTTCCACAGTCGCCCCTTGCAGCAGCAGCGGCTCGTGCGTTGGACCCATGCTCGCCCTGGCCAAGCTGGCAGGGGCACATATCTCATGAGTCCTGATACAGGGCACCCGTGCGCACCTCCACAGGGTCCGGGAACTGGTGAAGAACGACCCTCTGACCAAGCCAACATGTTCACACATGGCACATTGACCTCCTGCGCACGCACCTCCTCAGGGTCCGGGAACTGGTGAAGAACGACCCTCTGACCAAGCCAACATGTTCAGACACGGCACATTGACCTCCCGCGCGTGCACCTCCACAGGGTCCGGGAACTGGTGAAGAAGGACCCTCTGACCAAGCCAACATGTTCACACACAGCACATTGACCTCCCGCGCGCGCACCTCCACAGGGTCCGGGAACTGGTGAAGAACGACCCTCTGACCAAGCCAACATGTTCACACACAGCTAGGGGTCGGCGTATAGCGCTATATGGAAAAATATATAGCGCTATATAGCGAAAAATATACAGCGCTATATTCCAGGCGCTATATACGCCGGATCTCCCCCCGCCAGCCCGAATTTTGTCATAAAACTCGAATGTCGGATGGAATATGATGTATGCACCCCTCTTACAAATTAAGAAAGGAAAATGTTCATTTAGGCGCGTTTTATGGCGTCGTAGGCTCCTATATAGCGCTACATTTGGTGCACCTGGGCTACAAGTAAGGGCCAGGTGCCTCAAGTACACCATCCTCCCTGCACCCCTGCACCCCCATTTT
>LFIK01004268.1_pt1 | contig 11573 bp, 12 predicted proteins | sample 643401 | NCBI WGS metagenome assembly LFIK01 (sample SAMN03777447, study PRJNA286221) | soda lake metagenome | biome: soda lake; feature: Kulunda steppe; material: water; isolation source: sample T5-Br brine of Lake Tanatar-5 | place: Russia: Kulunda steppe | collected 2010-07 | reverse complement strand
GGTTTCGTCCGGGTTCGGGTTTCGGTTTCGAAAGGGAGAGGATCCGGTTTCGAACCCGAAAGGTGTTCCTTTCGAAACCGACGTCTCGTGGTCATCGACAATCGTCGGTGAGTGGTGGACGAGCGCATCGACGACGCGGCGTTCCAACCAACGCTGGTGCGCACGACGATCGACGAAGATGAAGCGAACCATACCGTGTGGGAGCCTGTTCGACGTGCCCATCCACGTGCACGTCGTGCTGCCCGTGTACTGCCTGCTCACGGCGCTGCCGTCGTTGCTGGTGGGAAACCTGTACCTCTTCTGCACAGTGCTTGTGTTGAACGGACCCGTGCTGTTCATCACCGTGCTCGTGCACGAAATGGGACATGCCCTGATGGCCACAAGGCTCGGAGGTGTCGTGGACTCCATCCTGCTTTGGCCACTAGGGGGTCTGGCCTACATCGGTGGTGTCACCAGTGCCAAGGATGATTTGCTGGTGACCCTTGCCGGTCCCATCACGCACATTCCCATGGGATTGCTGTGGTGGCTGGCGCTCAAGCTGCACGTGTTTTTCTTCTCCAAGATGCTGCGGTACATTGCAGCGCAAGCCATCTACATGAACTTCCTGCTCTTTGCCTTCAACTTGCTGCTGCCCGTCTTTCCCATGGACGGAGGAAGGCTGCTCGTGAACGTGCTCATGACGCTGGGCATGCAACCGGAGACCACTGCAAAGACGAGCTGCGTGATTGGAGGGGCGTTCTTGGCAGGAATGGGGGGATACGGTGCCATTCTGCTCATGCGCGAGGACCATTGGGGTGTCATGTGGATCATGATCGCAGTGTGGCTGGGAATGCAGCTGATGGAAATTTGGCGTGCCGTGCAGGAAGGTCGCATTGAAGAGCACCCTTCCTTTAGCTACCGCGAAACGGACACGTTGGATTCCTACTTTGAAGAATCTTCGGGGGATGCAGAGGGCGGTTTGGCCAAGAATTTCCTCCGTGCGGATCCGAACTGAACACTCCTTGCACATGGACGCACGCCTAGGCACATCTGATCCAGCCATTCATTGGTTTTGAAACATGCATTCCTCCAGCAAACCACGCCCAATCGAGGAAATCCTCGTCCCTTCCCACCACGCATCCTTCCGCGTTCCCATGGTCATGCCCTTCGGTTCAGGATCCTGGTCCAGATCCAAGAGCCTTACCGGCTATTCCACCTGCTTCGTATCCACGGCAATTCGCGTTGGCAAGCACGCTCACCGTCGTTGGCTGGTGGTCTCCACCACGACCATCTCCAACACTGCCTCTTCTCCTCCCCTCCTCGATCCATCGATACCTCCTCCCGCTCCGGACCCTCGAGATCTCGATGCAAGGGACCGAGGTATCGATCCGAGTCCATCGAGACCTAGGGTTCTCGGTCCAGTCCACGGGCCAGGCGGCGGATTGGAATCGCGCGAATTCGTCGTCGTCCATCGCGCGCAAAGATGCGCGTCGCAGCGCGCCTTGCGGCCGCCGCGAGGCGCGTTGGATCGAGGAACGGATGCAGGGACCTCCTGACGTCGTCGAGGTGCGAAAAAACGCGGTCGAAAACGACCCTGGAAGGCCTCCGAGCGCGTCGGTTGGACGTGGTGGAGGACGAAGCGATGGACGCGCACGCACGCGAAGGCGGACGCGCGCGGAGCCTCTTGCACGTCGAACGGACGGATGGGAACGGAAGAGGACGAAGGAAGGGAGCGTTCGTGGTTCGATGGCGGCGGAATGGCGAACGCAGGAATCGCGGCTGACGGTTGGAACGGCCACGACGCCTGCAACGACATACCGTTGGAACACGAACCGCGACGCTACAACGCATCGACGACGACGTAGCGCGTGGAACGGGACGCACGCATGGCCGTGCGAGACCATTGCCTGTGGGAGAAATCTCTCCGTCGAAAACGCGAGGTTGTGGAGGCGGTGGTTGGCGTCCAGTTCGGATCGTAAGTGACGCTCGGAACCGAAGAAGGACCGTCTCAGGTGGTTGAAAGTGCAGTTCTGACGAGTTCGCCTGGTCGTCTCGCGAAAATGCCTTGCGCAGTGCCTGCACACCAGGTTTTGACCATGCCCGCGCTGTCGCCAACCATGACGGCAGGCAGCATCTCCGCCTGGAAGAAGCAGGAAGGAGAAAAGGTCGAGCAAGGGGACGTGCTCGCAGACATAGAGACCGATAAAGCAACCATGGAGATGGAATCGATGGAAGAAGGTTATCTGGCCAAAATTATTCTACCAGAAGGCTCGCAAAACGTGAACGTCGGTGTGCCTGTTGCTATTCTTTGCGAGGAGGAAGAGGCCGTTTCTGCTTTCTCCGACTACACCCCCTCGGACGCGGACACGTCCAGCAGTCCCAGCATAAGCCAGAAAAAAGCTCCTCAGGAAGAATCCAAAGTGCCGGAAGGGAAGGCAGCAGAGCCTGCAGAAGCCAAATCACCCCCTCCACCGGCAAGCGTGGCCTCTCCTGCAAAGCCTAGGCCTGCTGCCGCCCCCAAACCTGCCGACGGCTCCAGGATTTTGGCCAGCCCATTAGCAAGGCGCATTGCCAGGGAGCTAGGCACATCCTTGGAGGGAATGGTGGGAACGGGTCCTGGAGGAAGGATTGTTGCAATCGATGTCCATGAGCAAGCGGTTCCATCTGCAGAGGCATCGACTGCTTCGGCCATGGCAGCTGCCTATCCAGAGTACGTTGACATACCAAACACAACAGTGAGGAAAATTACAGCCGCCAGGTTGCTTGAATCCAAACAGACCATTCCTCACTACTACCTCTCTATTGAGTGCAACGTGGAGGAGCTGATGAAGCTGCGTACGCAGCTCAATGAGACCTTGGCCGCTTCCGATGGAGGGAAGCTTAGTGTGAACGATTTTGTGGTCAAGGCTAGTGCTTTGGCCTTGAGAAAGGTTCCGGAATGCAATGCCAGCTGGAACGAGGACTACATCCGCCAGTACAAGGAAGCCAACATCAATGTGGCAGTGCAGACGGAGCACGGTCTGATGGTTCCGGTGATTCCCAAGGCGTGTGGGAAGGGGCTCGCCACCATTTCTACGGAAGTGAAGGCTTTGGCTTCCAAGGCCAAGGAGGGGAAGCTCACACCGGAGGACTTCAGCGGGGGGACTTTCACCATCAGCAACCTGGGCATGTTCGGAATAAAGCAGTTTTGCGCCATTGTGAATCCGCCACAGGCCTGCATTTTGGCAGTGGGCGGGGCATATCCCAAGGTGGTGTCGTTGGGTGGGGACAGCTATGCCGAACGCAAGCACATGACCGTCACCTTGAGTTGCGACCACCGTGTGGTGGACGGTGCAGTGGGTGCGCAATGGCTACAAGCGTTCAAGGGATACGTGGAGAATCCACTGACCATGATCTTGTAATTCCAACCACGACGTTCGCATCCAAGCACCTGGCCATGTCCACGCCACCGTTCGTCGGTGTGTGCAGGTGGTCCCATCTCACCACCATTCTATCCAATCCTTCGTCCACGTCTGCGCACCGCCATGGCGACGCCGAAGACGCGCGCGGCAAGCACGGTGGTCGTGGGCGGCGGCGTGGCTGGTCTGGCGGCCGCCAACCGCCTGGTGCGTGCGTTGGGACCACGTCGCGACGCGGTGGTGCTCTTGGAGCGATCCGACGCGGTGGGCGGACGTGTGCGCACCGACGTGGTGGATGGATTCCTGCTCGACCGCGGCTTCCAGATCTTCTTGACTTCCTATCCGAGTGCCAAGGCGCTCCTCGACTACGAACAGCTGCGCTTGCATCCGTTCTACGCCGGTGCGCTCGTGCGTTGCAACGGTGCGTTCGAACGTGTTGCAGATCCCGTGCGCCATCCGTGGGACGGCGTCCACTCGTTGGCCAATCCGATTGGAAACGTGCTCGACAAGTTGCGCGTGGGATCGGTGCGCGTACGTGCACTGCTCGGCGTGCTCGAACAAGAGCAAGAAAGCACCACCATGGAAAGCTTGGTACGAGAAGGATTCACCACCAACATGATCGATCGATTCTTTCGACCGTTCCTTGGTGGCATCTTCTTCGACAACCAGCTGAACGTCACCTCCAAGTTGTTTGCATTCGTCATGAAGTCGCTGGCCACGGGCCAAAATTGCCTGCCTGAAGATGGCATTGGAGCGGTGGCCAAACAATTGGCCGAAAAGTTGCCTCCGGGGACCATCGTGCTCGATGCAGAAGTGGTCAAAGTGGATGCAAACGGTGTGGAATTGGCAGACGGAAGCAGGGTAGAAGCAGAAATGGGAGTCATCGTGGCCACCGAAGGTCCTGTAGCCGCAAATTTGCTTGGAGTTGCGCTGGAAGAAGATGCTTCAAGCCAAGGAACACCCGTAGGCACATGCAACTTGTACTTTGCAGCTCCACGCCCGCCGGTAGATGAAAACGTCCTATTTTTGAACGGAGAAGGGAAAGGAATGGTCAACAATTGCTGCTTTCCATCCAGCGTGAGCCGTAGCTACGCACCGGAAGGACAGGCTCTCATCTCTGCATCCACAGTCGGAGTCATGGAACACCTGGGGGAGAAGGAGCTTGAACTTCAAGTCCGTGAACACATGGCCGAGTGGTTTGGTAAGAAGGAGGTTGACACATGGACACACCTCCGAACCTACCGCATACCTTATGCCCAACCCAATCAAACTCCCCCGACCAACTTGATGCGCAGCGTGAGGCTTTCCAGAGGGCTCTATGTCTGTGGAGATCACCGAGAAGCTGCCACGCTTGACGGGGCGCTGCATTCTGGTTTGCGAGCTGCTGAAGCTTTATTAGCTGACAACAAGAACGTGCATGTCGATCAATAATAATGAAAGCCTTCACATTCGGTTATTTTGTTTACGGCACAGGTGTGCATGGCATGCTCTTCACCTCCTTTACGCCTTCCCTAACATTGGTATTTGACGTATTCTCGAAAGGCGGTGGTGTGCAGTTCATACAGGCACGTCAAGTCTCCTTCAATGGTTGGATGCGTCGGCACACAGACTTTTGCTGCGGGAAGGGAGAACGGTTCCTCATCCATATTGTTCTGGTAAAAATCTCCATGACTCACATTGCGATTCACTCCTTGAGGAAATGTTGTCGTTATGAAAAGTCGGGCACCAGATCTAATCACGTTGCAAATGAAGCTACTGACCTGCTTCAGTGGGAGATGCTGGAGGACGTCCCGTGAATGTACCAGATCGAAGTGCCTCCTTTCTTGCCCGACCAGTAGAGATGGAAGTGGACACTTTGTTGCATCCCACTGTTGGAAAACTTTGTTCGAGTGATGTGCAAATCTTTTTCTGCCTGCTGCCAAAATGGGGCTTGCAACATCCAAACCCAAATAGTAGTCCAAAGAATCTGTGGTCCAACTGTCAAAGATCCAATTCAAGTCCCCGCATGGCACATCGATCATCGATATCACAGTGTAGTTTTGTATGGCCTCCATCAAGAACTTCATGGAATTTTCTGTAGCAACACCCAATTCACTTCCTAGACCAGAAGAAGCCATCCTTTCTTGGTGTGGCCAAGTAGCGTTGTAGTAAAAATGTCCAGGCGAAGCTATTTTTACCTTCCCACTTGCCCAAGTCCCAGATTCGTAGATCGTGCGAAAGGTTTGATCCACGACATCGCAAGAAGAAGGTTCAATGTCGAAGCTCTTCGGATGTCTGGAACGAGAGAAGCTTCTCACACGAGCTTTCGTTGTTGTCGGTCGAACGCTCCATACCAACGAAACGCTCAGAACGAACACTGCGAGTACCAGCGACGCCAAGAGTCGCATGGACATCCACAGTGCGCGCATCATCTGGCGCCGCCAGCTTTCACATGCGAGTTGAGCCAATCAGTGCAATTCTTATTGACTTTCCATCGTCGCGTTCAACACGAACACATTTCTTCAAAAGGCAAGTCGAAGATTCGTAAGAAATTTCCGCAACGCTGAGGATTGAGCGGATGTGCAAAGCCACGCGAAATCACAGATCATGTGCTGAATACAGCTTGCACTGGCGAGAAAATGAACAGCAAATGTTGTATGGGAAGGTACCGGACAGCCTCTGATTTGCATTCCCATGCCCAACATGGATGCAAGCGAGGAAAACGAAGATCAAAGACTGCAATGTGTGTAGAGAAGGACATGGATGAGAGACAATGACCGCAATCACGTCACCGCAAAGAAGTTCTTGCAAATCTTGCCTCTCTCACAAGCACATGGAGACTTGAAAACTAATGATGCTGCCGTTGCAAGTTGCTCGACCCATGGCAAACTCAACGTTTTGCAAACTCTACAGATTTCAAGTACGCACCTGCAATGCTTTTATCGATCACGCACATTTTACCGAACCGATTTGTGCATCTTTTTGAGATGCCATGGAAGCACTTTATACGAAGTTGTCTTCAAGTTGACCGTTGCATCGATCAAACATTCACCTCAATCTATCTGCAAGTAACTCGAGTAGAACAATCTTTCGTGCGCCAGGATGTTAGCCGTCCAGGGCCAAGTTATTCACGCAAGACACCTAGAGGGAACGTTGATGCACAAGGTAGTAGAGAATCGTGTCAACCACAATGGAGACGACAACGTGGCATCGTGAAGTCCTTTCTTGTCTTCTCATACAAACAATGTTATCGCTTGAGGACGATTCCTAATTGAAACCACTAAAGTAGTTCGAAATTGTTGCTTAATCAAGCTTTGCAAATGAACGGATGTCGTCAACATAGTCGTCATGCGACTCCCAAGTTGGATTCCGAGAAGAAGGGAGACCGGATTCCCAAGGTCTGGAAAGGAGGCATCATGGGCTTATTGAAAGCATTAGGACATGTTGACAACAACACGATTCATGGTGGCCCATGTAAAGCGATTTCATGGAGACCTCCATGTCACGTAGCTTACGAAATCATCTTTCCTATCAAATTGGAACGGAGAGGGAAAATGTCCTCCGTGCCAAAGCACGACATTGTTGTTGGCGGTTCGACATGGATGCCACGTGCCCCTTGAGCTTGCGAGGACCAGTACGAGGCCAATTCTTCGACCACCACCGCACGATGAACGCTTGCGAGATGGAACGTTTGGCAGGCGGCACGAAAGTACCAAGGAGTCTTTGCGGAGGGATGCATCTTAATTTCTTCGGTCGTAGAAGGTCGAATGTGTTCTTTGCATGGTGGCAATCCTTGTTACGAGAAGGATGCAATGCATGTTTCTCCGCCTCGCTAGCCGCCATCCACGTCGACTGCCACGCCAGTCTTCCCTGTTTCTTTTCCATCCTTTCGTGCCGCATCTCCGCTTGCTTGCTTGCTAGCTTGCTTGCTTGCATGCACCGTTCTCTACGCCTCCTTCGACGTGGTGGTCGTGGCACATGGGATGTTGGCGAGAGAATCTTCTCGCACAAGCGAATGCCTCGTGGATGTCGGAAGAAGCGGTCCCTCGAGTTTCACGTTGGAAGCGACGAAGAACAGACGAAGTGGATCCCGAGGAAGAGAATTCCACCACGACGTCGAAGCGTCTGGAGACGTGCACGATGACGTCGGAAGGGATGGAAGATTGGCGGCAGGAACTGGACATTGTCATCCCGACGATACGAAACTTGGACTTCTTGGAGCTGTGGCGGCCCTTCTTCGCAAAGTACCATCTGATCATCGTGCAAGACGGCGATCCTACCAGGAAGATCAAGATACCGGAAGGATTCGATTACGAACTGTACAATCGTGACGACATCAAGGAAATGCTGGGCGAAAAGTCCTGGTGCATCTCCTTCAAAGACTCCGCATGCAGGTGCTTCGGCTTCCTGGTGTCCAAGAAGCGATACATCTACACCATCGACGACGATTGCTTCGTAAGTAACGGCAGAAATCCTCTCGACAGAAAAAATGTACCAGCAAGAGAATCCTGGACTGACGTTCGCTCGCTTGTTCGCCCGCATGGATCCTTCGGATAGGTTGCCACGACTCCGTCAGGAGAAAAAATCAACGCAGTTGAACAGCACATCAAGAACCTTCTCACACCTTCTACCCCCTTTTTCTTCAATACCTTGTACGATCCATTCGCTCCAGGATCAGACTTTGTGCGAGGGTACCCGTTTAGCCTAAGGGAAGGTGTCAAGACTGTGATTTCTCACGGACTTTGGTTGAACATCCCTGACTATGATGCACCAACGCAGCTGGTCAAACCTGCAGAGAGAAACAAAAGATACGTGGATGCAGTGTTGACCGTTCCAAAGGGGACATTGTTCCCCATGTGTGGCATGAATCTGGCATTTGACAGGCAGAGTATCGGTCCTGCTATGTACTTCGGGCTTATGGGGGATGGGCAGCCCATTGGACGGTACGATGACATGTGGGCGGGTTGGTGCAGCAAGAAAATTTGTGACCACCTAGGGCTTGGGGTGAAAACAGGGCTACCGTACATTTGGCATAGCAAAGCATCTGATCCTTTCGTAAACCTCAAGAAAGAGTACAAAGGGATATTTTGGCAAGAGGAAATCATCCCATTCTTTCAAAACTTCCAGTTTTCAGAGAACTGCAACACCGTGCTAGAGTGCTACCTGGAGCTGGCCAAAGGTGTGAAGGACAAGCTTTCTCAATTGGACCCATACTTCTCCAATCTCGCAGATGCGATGAAGACATGGATTCAATGCTGGACAGCATTGAATTGAATAAGCAGCCCAACATTCTCAACCCGTCAAAAATCTGGGCAACTCGCACCGCGTCGTGACAGAAAAGGTTTTTGCTATCGTTTTACCCAATAAAAAAGGTTTCCTGTGCAGCAAACGCATCGAGCCATTTTAGTCTTCTTGCATCAAAACACCCCAACAACTGTAGCAACAGCAAAAAGCAAGAACAGGATGCCACCCGTTAGGCTGATGAGCTTCTCGTTGACCCACTTGGAAAGGAAGGCCCCGCCCCCCACAGCAATCGCAGTTGCAACCAGATGCCCAATGAATGCTCCTGTGAATACTCCAACCGGGTTCTGCGCTGCGCCCAGTGCAATTGTGGCAAGCATGGAGCGGTCTCCCCACTCCGCCACAAAGATGAGCCCGGCTGTCTTGACCATGGTAGCCCAGAAGGTCTTGGGCACGGTCGTTTTCGTCTCTGAATCTTCCACTTCTTTTTCTGCCTCTTTCCATTCGTCCGTCACCTCTTCCTGCGCTCCCATGAAAGGCCCTGGCATCTTGAGTGCCTCGTTGATGGACTTCAAGCCGAAGAAGACCAGCAGTGCCACGGCCAAGTATTCTCCGATCGGCACAGTCAGGTGTATACTGTCGGGAACTCCCTTGAGCACACGTCCGATGACCACGGATATCGCCGTCATGGCGCCAAGGGAAAGCATGGATCCTGCCAGCACAGCGGCCGCACCTCGTTTCATGGCCAGCAGTGCGGCGATAAAGAACGTCTTATCTCCAACCTCCGACACGAAGATCAAGGCCAAAGCGGCCGTGAACCCTGTGCTGCGCACAAAATCCATCAGTGGCGCGTGCGTGAAGGCTGCTGCCGCCGTCGCTGCGGCAGCAGCTGCACCAGCAGCCAGTGCGATCCCTTTCCAGTTCGTGTTCGGCGGCACCTGCCCTCCTTCCGCCGCTGCTTTGGCGTGGACGGCTCTCCTGGCGCACGTCCTTCTTCTCACGCACGTCTCGGTGCTCGTACACCTCCTCGCACGTCCCGCTCGACCCGCCATCGCCGTCGCGTTCGCCACGTGCGACGCCATCGCCATGTCGCACTGGTCCGTGCCACGTCTCGACACGTCTTGGACGTGGCCAAAGCCCACCTTTGCTTTCCACCTCGGGTCTGTTTCGGATCGAAAGGGAGTCTCGAAAGGGGAACCACCCCCTTTCGACCCCTTTCGAACCGAAGGTATTGGACGCCCCGACGAACGTATCGATGCAAAAGGAATGATCTCGATGGGGGTGCGACGCGCACGGATCGATATCTTATCCACAGAGGTGTCGATGGATTGATCGAGATCTTGTCCAGGGTATCGATCGGAGCGCAAACGTGGCGGATGCGGTTGGCGTAAGCTTGGTTTGCTGTTCCTTCGATGGAAGTGTGCGCCGCCGCACCTGCTCGAGGTGCGCGTGCGTCGTGACGAGACGCGATGCGAGGCTTGGAACAAGATAAAGAGACGTGGAAGGAAAGGAGACTGACCAACGGTTGGCAGTTTCGGTTCGTACGAGGAAGTCCCGTTCGTCCAAGCGCACCACCAGGATGGGACTCTGCTTGTCCACCTCGGCCAAGCCTGCCACGAAGAAGATCATCATTGCAGGTGCTCCGGCGTCTGGAAAAGGCACGCAATGCGAGACCATCGTGGAGAAGGTACGTGGACGGGAGACGCACGCTTGTGGAACGGCGCTTGGGACGGATCCCAAGCTGGTGGTGGACCGTCCGACTGTCTTTCGCCATGGACGAACCGCTCGCACCTGTGCATTTGCAGTGGCTGACGCGTACATGGGATCGAACGTCGTTCCACGTGCAGTACGGTTTGACGCACATCTCTGCTGGTGATCTCCTGCGTGCAGAGGTGGCTGCAGGAACGAAGAACGGCAAGATTGCCAAGGAATACATGGACCGTGGCGATCTCGTGCCGAACGAGGTGGTGATCGACATGGTGAAGGATCGGCTGTCGCAAGACGACGCACAGAAGAACGGCTGGTTGTTGGATGGATACCCTCGCAGCGCAGACCAAGCCAAGGCGCTGGAAGAGGCAGGCATCCATCCAGATTTGTTCTTGAACTTGGAGGTACCGGACGACGTGTTGGTAGAACGCGTGGTTGGACGTCGCATGGATCCAGAGACCGGCAAGATCTATCACATGAAGTTCAATCCGCCTCCAGAAGAGATCGTCGGTCGGTTGACACAACGTTCCGACGACACGGAAGAGAAGGCCAGGAACCGCCTGGCCACCCACCACAAAAATGTCGGTGCGGTGGTGGAATCGTACAAGGACATCCTCGTCACGATTGACGGCAACCGTCCACGTGAGGCCGTTTTTGCAGACATCGAGAAGAACCTGGAACGCGTGGCGGCATGAATGGCTGCAGTTCTGCGGTCCGGACGTACCCCTCTCACGGACCTGGTTCAAGTCGCGTGGCACCAACGCGTTGTTTCAGTATTCTTTGGATCGATCTTGTCCCACCACCACGATCCGCTTCGGATATGGACTTCCCACGTCCACGTAGAGATACGAGTACTCGTAATTCCCGTCCTGCTTGTACGCATCGGCGTGCACGGTGGCGGTTCCCGTCGGACCACGCACTTGAAACTGCACCTGCACGTGCTCGTGTCCGTCCGCAGCGTCGTAGATGCGATGTCGGATCCTCTGCCGTGCCGCACGGTTCTGCACATCTGCACCGTATCCGCTGAGCGGGCTGCCGAGCCGCACCGTCACGCGCGGATCGCTGCGGATGCGTTCCAACGCCACGTGGAACACTTTGTATTCCTTCGGTTCCAACACCAGCTCCTTGATGACGGCCCATGCCGCCGCACCTGCAACGCCCAAAGCCGCCAATATCACGATGCTGTAGGACGTGCCTTCCACCACGCTCACAGGACGCTCCGGAATCTTGTCGGTGATGGCGTCGGCTTTGGCTTGCGCCTCGGCCAGT
>LFIK01004267.1_pt1 | contig 11575 bp, 10 predicted proteins | sample 643401 | NCBI WGS metagenome assembly LFIK01 (sample SAMN03777447, study PRJNA286221) | soda lake metagenome | biome: soda lake; feature: Kulunda steppe; material: water; isolation source: sample T5-Br brine of Lake Tanatar-5 | place: Russia: Kulunda steppe | collected 2010-07 | reverse complement strand
GACCGGACTGGACCCGGATACCGACTATACGCTCAGCTTCTGGATTCCGGCAGAGGCGCGTGGCCCCAGCCCGGAGCGCAGCGCGTTGGATAAACAGGGCGGTGGTCTATTTAATGGGCACTTGTTGGTGACGGTGGGGGTTCAACTACCGGTTCTGCACCCCGAAAGCGCGATGCTGCTGGAGCTGACAGCGAATCCAACAAACTGATATCAGGACTTGCCAATGAACATTCTCGTCGTCGGCGGTGCGGGCTACATCGGTTCGCACATGGCCAAACAACTGACTCGCCATGGCCACCAAGTGGTGATACTGGACAATCTATCCACCGGCCATCGTCGGCTGGCAAGCCATGGCACGCTGGTGGAAGGGAATTTAGGCGATGCGGAACTGCTCGATCGGCTGTTTGCTGAGACCGCGTTCGATGGCGTCATGCACTTTGCCGCCAACAGCCTGGTTGGGGAGTCCGTGCACCAGCCGGACAAGTACTACCAGAACAATGTAGCCAACACCCTGGTGTTGTTGGATCGGATGCGCCATTTTAACGTGAAGAATTTTATCTTTTCTTCCACCGCCGCCACCTTTGGCGAACCGGAGTATTCGCCGATCGACGAAGATCACCCGCAACGCCCGATTAACCCCTATGGGCGCAGTAAATGGATGGTGGAACAGGTGCTGCAGGATTATGCGTCGGCTTATGGGGTGAACTCCGTCAGCCTGCGTTATTTCAACGCGGCGGGCGCCGACCCGGACGGCGAGCTTGGCGAGTGCCACGAACCGGAAACTCACCTGATTCCGCTGATTCTGCAAGCCGCATCGGGGCGCCGGGATAATATCAAGGTGTTTGGGCGTGACTACGCGACTCAAGACGGCACCTGTGTGCGCGACTACATTCACATCGAAGATCTCTGTACCGCCCATGCGCTGGCGCTTGATGCCCTGGTCGATAAGCGACTGAGCGGTGCACAGGCATTCAACCTCGGGAACGGGCGTGGGTTTTCCGTGCAGGAAGTCATTGCCGTGGTACAAAACGTCGTGGCAGAAGATGGCTGCTCGCTTTCCGTCGAGGATGCTTCCAGACGCGACGGCGACCCCGCCGTGCTGGTTGCTGACGCCAGCCGTGCCAAGGATACTTTGGGCTGGCAGCCGCAATTCGCCGATCTCGAACTCATTGTTCGGCACGCCTGGGCGTGGGAGAAACGGCTGTCGTCAGCGCCGGATTGATCAGGTGGAAAGACTAATCGCGTCGATTATTGGCTGCCAGCAGATCCAAAATCAACGCCGACGTATCGGACCGCCCGTGCCCATGGTTTTGCAATCGTTGATAACGGGTCAGAACTTCACCGGTCAGCGGTAGGTCCAGGTTGTTCTTGTTGGCTTCATCCAGGGCATAACCCAGATCCTTGATCATCCAGTCGATGGCGAAACCGAAGTCGAACTCCCGGCGACTCATGGTTTCGGCGCGGTTGCTCATCTGCCAGGAGCCAGCGGCGCCTTGTTCCAGCGTCTTGACCAGGTCGGCAATGTCCAGTCCTGATGCCTGGGCCAGCAACAACCCTTCGCTCAGTCCCTGAAGTATGCCGCCAATGCAGACCTGGTTCACCATCTTGCATTTCTGGCCATGACCAGCGGGGCCGAACCGGGTGATCTGACGGGAGTAGGCGTCCATCACGGGTTTGATCTTGGAGAAGGTGTTTTCCTCGCCGCCGCACATGACGGTCAGTTGGCCGGTCTCGGCGCCTTTCTGGCCACCGGACACGGGGGCATCCAGGAAACCGAGCGACCTGTTGGCGCATTGCTTAGCCAATTCTTCTGCCAGCACCGCCGATGTCGTGGTGTGGTCAACCAGCACCGCGCCCGATTTCATAGTCGCCAAGGCACCGTCATCACCCAACACCACGGAGCGCACATCGTCGTCGTTACCCACACAGGTGAATACTACGTCTGCCCCCTCGGCGGCTTTGGCCGGAGTTTCCGCCATGTTCCCCGGGTGCTGTTGACACCATTGACGGGCTTTTTCCGCTGTCCGATTATAAACGGTCACCCGATGCCCCCGCGCTGCCAGGTGACCGGCCATGGGGTAGCCCATGACGCCGAGGCCAACAAAGGCGACTTGACGAATGGTCTGGCTATTGGTCATGATCCCTCCCCGGATTTCGATGCTGGTCAGGTGGTTGATTCTTGCTTGATCCTATCAGCAATCCGCTCGGCCACCATAATGGTCGGGGCATTGGTGTTGCCACCGATCAAGTTGGGAAACACCGAGGCATCGACGACACGTAACTTGCTGATTCCCCGAACCCGACAGTCTGTGTCCACCACCGCCATCTCGTCGTCGCCCATGCGACAGGTGCCAATGGGGTGATAAACGGTGTCGGTGCGTTGCCGAATCAGTTTTTCCAGTGCGGAGTCAGACAGCGCCGACTCGCCATATAGCTCGCGGTTCCGAAATGGCGCGAGTGGAGCCGTTTCAAGCAGGTTTTTCATCTGTTTGACCCCGGCGGTCAGAGTGCGCAGGTCATCAGGATGCGCCAGAAACGCGGGGTCAATCAGTGGTGCCGCCAGCGGATCGCTGGAGGCCAGTCTCAGTGTGCCCCGGCTCTTGGGCCGCAATACACAGACATGACAACTGAAACCATGGCTGATGTGTAATTTGCGAGCATGGTCTTCCACGATGCTGGTCACAAAGTGCAGTTGCAGGTCAGGGCGGTCCAGTTCCGGACGCGTTTTCAGAAAGGCACCACCCTCCGCAAAGTTGGTAGTGAGATAACCGGTACCATTGCGTAAATAATCCACCAGGCCCTTGGTGCTGTTCCAAAAGCCTGCGGGGGTCAGGCCAATGAGGCGCCGGTCCCGCGAACTGTATGCACTGATGTAGTCTGGGTGATCCTGTAAGTTGGCACCCACTCCGGGCAGTTCGTGACGCACAGGCAACTGGTGCGGTGTCAGCTCTTGTTCTGGGCCAATGCCCGATAACAGCAGGATTTGTGGCGACTGCAGGGCGCCTGCACAAACGATAACCTCGCGCATGGCTTCCAGGCTTTCTATCGCGCCCTTGTGCCGGAACTCCACACCCCGGCAGTGTTTACCGTCCAGTTGCAGGCGAGTGACATGAGCCCCGGTAATGACCGTCAGGTTCGAACGGCTGCGGGCTGGGGTCAGATAGGCCGTGGCAGCACTCCAGCGGCGACCGTTTTTCTGGGTTACCTGGTATAACCCCACACCCTCTTGCTCCACGCCATTGAAATCGGGATTGGCGGCATAACCGGCGGCCACCCCGGCCTCGACAAATGCCTGGGACGCCGGGTTTGGTGAGCGCAGATCGGCCACATTCAGTGGTCCGTCCACGCCATGATAGTCATCTTCACCACGTTCGTTGTGCTCGGCTTTGCGGAAATAAGGCAATACCGAGTCCCAGCCCCAGCCTAGCGGCGCCCAATCATTGTAATCATCGCGATGACCACGGGTGTAGATCATGGCATTGATGGCGCTGGAGCCGCCCAGGGTTTTGCCCCGCGGCTGGTAACCTCGGCGGTCATTCAATCCGGGTTGCGGCACGGTGGAGAAGGCCCAGTTGTTGTGCCGGGTGGGCAACATACCCACAGCGCCAAAGGGCATGTGAATCAGCGGCGACCAGTCCCGCCCGCCGGCCTCAAGCAGGCAGACTTGGCAGTTCGGGTCTTCGCTAAGACGCGACGCCAGAACGCAGCCAGCCGAACCGCCACCGATGATGATGTAATCGTACTCCATGATTCTACTTCCTTGAGAGAGTGATGGCTGACTCAGACAGTGCTGGGTCGCAATATATGACGAGACAGTGTAGACAACTTTGTCGGCGTTTGACTACCACTATTGCAACTCAAAACCACAGGTTACTGGCCCCCTGGTATAGCAATCGGCCGCCGGTGATAATCAGGAAGGCATAGCAGATTCGGTAGAATTGGGCTAGAGGAATGCGGGTGTGCAGCCAATAACCGGTGTAGACGCCAATGATGGCCACTGGTGACAACGCCAGCGCCGTCATCAGGTTCGTGGTGTCGAACTGGCCCAGCAGCGCATAAGGCACCAGTTTGACGTAATTGACCACAGTGAAGAACACCACCGTAGTCCCTACAAACAGGGTTTTGTCGAGTCGTTGCGGCAATAAGTACAGGTTCATCGGTGGGCCGCCAGCGTGGGCTGAAAAGCTGGTGAATCCGGAGATGGTGGACCAGAAAACACCCTTGGACCAACGGGCTGGTGTTGGTGTCGCCGTGTTGGATGCCTTATTCATATAATAGTTGAGCGCGAAGGCCACGGCGATGATGCCAATCAGTACACGCAAATGATCGTCACTGACCCAGCGGTAGGTTATAAAGCCAACCATAATGCCCAGCACAGCGCCGGGTAACATGATTCGCAGATTGCGGTTGTCCCACCGTTTCCAGAATGCTTTCAGGCTGGCCAGGTCCATCACACAGAGAATGGGCAACATGATCGCCGCTGCCTGAAAAGGCGGGATCACCAGCGACATCAGTGGCACCGCCATCACACCAATACCGCCGCCGAAACCGCCTTTGGATATGCCCGCGATCATGACCGCAAAGATAGCCGCGAGGTAGAACAATGGATCCTGAATCATGAGCGCGCCAACGCGCGTCGCGAAAATTTGTCTTGTTCATTATGCATAACCGGCTTCCGTTGCTAAGAGTCGATGGAGTCTAACCGGCCCACACGGCCTAAACAATTTAAGGTCATGTGATCGGTTGACAGGCCGAATAGTCTAACCACCCACCAGCGCACAGACGGCCGCATTCGGGTAGAATGTAGCGGCAACCGGCGTAGGAGGACATTAACTGGATTTTTTCGCACAATTCCCAACAGGCCAGGTGCTCTGGACCGGCTTAATTTTTCTGTTTGCGGGCACGGTCAAAGGGTTGGCCGGTTTTGGCATGCCGCTGGTGGCTATCCCGGCTTTGGCGCTGTTTTTCAATGTCCCCATTACCTTGGCCATGGGCTGGGCGTTGGGGCCAATCTTCCTGACCAATGCCCTGCAGTTGTACAACACTCGACGAAGCTATCACGGTGTCCCTAAACTCTGGGCTTTGTTTGTGCCGCTCTTCGTCACCATGTTGCTGGCCGTGCAATTACTGAATGATATTGATGCCGGTCGCCTGTCTGCTCTGGTTGGGCTGGTAGTATTGATTTCGGTTGGTGCGCAACTCTACAGGCCGGTTGTGATCACCGGGCGTTGGAAGACCCCCTTTCTGGCGTTAACCGGCTTCATCAGTGGGCTGATTGGTGGCCTGACCTCGTTTATGGGCTTCCCGGCCATTCAGGGGATGCTGGCCGTGCAGCTGAAGCCCAACGAATTCATCTTCGCGGTCAGCAGCATGTTCTTGTTCGGCACGCTGATCATCGGGACTGCCCTGGCATCCTTTGCCTTTTTGACCGGGGCAGATGTCATTCTTTCAGCACTGATCACCCTTCCGGCGGTAATGGGGCTGCGCCTCGGCCAGTGGGCACGATCCCGTGTGCCCGTAGTGGTCTTTCAGCGGCTGGTGTTACTGATTTTGTTGGCCAATGGCGTCAGTCTGATTGTCACTGGGCTGCAAGGCTGATTGACGGATTACTTATCACCAAGAGTGCTAAAAAACCCGCCTAATAACTAATTCATTCAACAGTAATTATTGACAGGGTGCTCTTCGCGAGTATCATTTGTGTCAGCGAGTCTGGATCAGGGCTGAAAGTATGCCCAATATTTTGCTCTAGGTACTGGATTCTCGCCTGGCCATCAGGCCGGTAGTTGTAAGTATAAAAATAAATACTTCATAAGTAAGTAATAAAAACAATCCCTATAGTGGAGGTCAACAATGACGATTATTTCCAAAGGCCAAACCCGAGAACGCCATGGTCGCCAGCGGCCCTGGGTCGGCATGCTGGCAGGTGTAGTAGCAGGCAGTCTTTTCGCAGCATCGCTGGCATCAGCGCAAGACACGACGATTCGCTGGGCACTTCACCCCGGTGAAGAAGCGGATGCAGTCATCGATTACTTTGCCCCAAAGTATGAAGAGGAGACCGGTATTCGGGTTGAAGGTGAAATTCTTCCGCCTGACCAATTGCGTGATCGTATGTCGATTGAAGCCATCGGTGGCACCGGTCGCTGGGACCTGGGGTATCACTCTCCCGGCTGGTTCGGTTCTTTTGCCAATCACGTAATCGATCTTTCTCCGCTTATCGAAGAGCACGGTTTTGATGTTTCTGCCTATCCGGAACTGGTTGTTGAATCGCATATGCGCAGTAGTGCTCGTCCGGATGAGTACATTGCTCTGCCAACCACCCCGGCAGCCCCCATGCTGATCGCTCGGCAAGACTTTTTTGATCACCCAGACGAGCAGGCCGCGTTCGAAGAGGAATATGGCCGCGAACTGACCATTCCGAGCACCTACTCAGAACTGAGAGAGGTCGCTGAGTTCTTTACCCGGTCAGCGGGTGAAACGGTAGCTGGTGAGGAGTTGGAGCGTTCTTTACACGGCTGGGCTGATGCACTGGCCTCTGGCAGTGGTATTGCCCGCAGCTTTATCGTTCAGCTTTACTCCGCCGGCCTGCATGGTTGGGATGAAGACTTTCAGACCGATCTGGATCACCCAATCCTGTTGGACGTAGCTGAGTATTTCGTAGACCTGGCTCGCAACACGGCGCCTCGTGAGGCAGAGAACTGGGACTTCCTGGAAGGCCTGGATTACTTCCGTGATGGTCGTCTGGCCATGGCGGTCATGTGGCCGCAGGGTGTTGGTACGGTAGAAGACCCGTCTGGTCAGGCTGCCGGCAATGTGGCTTATCAGCCGCTGCCCATGTGGGAAGATAATCTGGCTGGCTACGACCAGGGTGTGCCTTTCCTCGGTGGTGGTGGTGTGTTCGTTTTCGACACGCCCAACTCTGAAGAAGCATTCAAGTTCCTGAAGTGGATGTTGCAAGATGAAGAAGTGGAATGGGCGCGCCAGAGTCAGCAGTTCTCGCGCGAAGCTCACTTCAGCAACGAAGAACTGCGTGCAGCGGAACCCTATTATGAAGATTTCCTGCCTGCGTACGAAGCGACGCTGGAGCAAGTCTTTATTCGTCAGGGCATTCCTGAATACGGCGACGTCATGTGGCAGGGAACGGTTGATTTTATCACCGACGTTTTCTCCGGTGATCTGACCCCTGAACAGGCGCAAGATCGCTGGGTTAACAATATGGAATCCTCCTTCCGTCGTGCCGGTTATATTGACTGACACTTAATGGTAATGATGACCCCGCCGTGATGGCGGGGTCTGAAGGAGGAACTTATGTCTTCTGCTATCAGTCACCGGTTTACCAAAGCCTGGTGGTTTGTTTTGCCGGGTCTGCTGATAATGATTCTGGTGGTGGGTGTACCACTGGCCATCGGTTTTCGCTACAGCCTGCATGATGTCTTTCTGTACAACTTTCATAACCAGTTGTTTGTTGGCCTGGACAACTACGCACGTGTGCTTGCCGATCCGCTTTACCAGCGGGCCGTGCGTGTCACCTTTATTTTTACGTTCTTCAATCTGATCTTCACGGTTGTGTTCGGGCTGTTGATTGCGTATCTGGTCAATACCAAGGGGGTTAAATATCGATCCTTCTGGTTGGCAGCTTTTCTGGTTCCTTTTGTCGTTACTCCCGTTGTGGGCGGTATCGCCTGGCGGTTTTTTATGTGGCAACAGGAGTTTGGAGTGATCAATCAGTTCCTTGGTCTCTTCGGGATGGAAGCCCGTTACTGGTTGCTTGATCGCGAGACGGCACTGGCGGCAACGATTATCTCGAATTCCTGGCAACTTACGCCGATCTGTATTCTGGTGTACTACGCTGCCCTGACTACTATCCCCAGCGATCTCGTAGAGGCCAGTACCATTGATGGTGCCAATCCGTTACAGACGCTCTGGCACATCATCATCCCCCTGCTAAGACCGCATACGCTGTTTGTGTCGATCATCATTATTACCAGTGCATTTCGTGAGTTCGACATGGTCTGGGCACTCACTGGCGGCGGACCGGGCCGGGCAACCACGACACTGAGTATCTTTGCCTACAACCGGGGTATCGCGAACCAGGATATGGGCATGGCCAATACAGTGTCATTTACCATGTTCATCATTATGGCCACGATCGCCTGGATCTACATCACCCTGTACCGTCGTTCTGGAGGTGAGAAATGAGTACGTTAACCCTCCGTAAGGTAAAAGATACTCCGCGTAACCGGCATGTTTGGGTCTATGTCGGGCTGACCTTGTGGTTGATCTTCTCCCTGCTGCCTCCGGTCATGTTGCTGGCGGCATCACTGAACAGCACGGCGGTTTTCCGTTCACCAATAGACCTGTTGTTGCTCAGGAATTTCACGCTGGACAACTTCGCTGCTGCCTTTGTGCGCGGGGATTTTCTGTTTTTCCTGTCCAACAGCCTGTTCATCTCTTTCTTTGCGGTATTGATATCCGTCGTCGTATGCGTACCCCTGTCTTATGGCATTACCAAGCTGAAAGACCGAGCGCGTAACACCGTTGCTTTCGGGGTGCTGGCGATGCGGTTTATCCCTTATGTGGTGTTGGCGCTGCCGTTGTTTCTGATCTTCATCAACCTCGGGATTTCCGGCTCTCGCCTGGGGCTGTTGCTGGCGCACCTGTCCATCCACATTCCGTTCGCGGCCTGGATGATGGTGGGCTTCTTTGACACTGTGCCCAAGGAGCTTGAAGAGGCGGCCATTGTTGATGGTTGCGGACCCTGGCGCCTGTTTTGGAATATCTCATTGCCGGTAGTGCGCTCCGGGATCATCGCGATGGCCATTCTGTTGTTCATCATGTCTTGGAACGAGTACCTGTTCGCCCTGTTCCTGTCTGGTAGTGATGCACAACCACTGACCATCGGGATCACACGATTCCTCGGTGGCGTGGAAGCCGGTGCCCAGTATGGTGTGATTGCGGCCTACGCGATATTGGTGATCGCGCCAGTGGTGTTGTTCGCTCTGGTAGCCAACCGCTTCATTATCAGTGGTATGACGGCCGGTGCGGTCAAAGGGTGACGGAAACAGCCAACAGGTAATGACGTGATGAGTAGTCTGAAACACAACACGCAATCGGTATTGGAACTGATTGCCGATACCGCCAAGCCTGGTGAGAGAACCCTGATTGCCATCGCGGGGCCGCCTGGCTCTGGAAAGTCGACCCTGGCGGAGGCCGTGGTCGATCGGGTCAATCAGTCCGCTGACCCGTCCTGGTCTGCCGACTTGTTACCCATGGACGGGTACCACCTGGATACCGAGGTGCTGGAGCCGATGGGTTTACTACCTCGACGGGGTGCGCCGGAGACCTTTGATGCCCAGGGTTTTCTTGATCTGCTGAAAAAGGTTCGCAGTTCGGGTGACGACATTCGCTTTCCTGTCTTTGACCGGGCACAGGATCACTCGGTACCGGACGCGGGTCTGCTCCGGGCGGAGACGGAAGTGGTGGTCGTAGAAGGTAATTATCTATTACTGGACCAGCCCATCTGGCGGGAGTTGCACGAACTGTTTGATGCCAGTGTTTTCCTGCAAAACACGCTGGAGACATTAAAGCAGCGATTAATGAACCGGTGGCTGGGTCTGGGGTTTTCCAACGCTCATGCGGAACGCAAAGTTTTTGACAATGACCTTAAGAATGCTCAGTTGGTGTTGGGCCACAGTGTGGGGGCGGATCTGATACTTCATGAGCCACTGCCCAAGCCAAACGATCATTCTTTATCCAGTCGTTAATCATAGGAGACTTTATGACCAGTCTGTTAGAGCAGCTGGGTCAACTCAGCACTGTGGTGGCCGATACTGGGGATATTGAAACTATTCAACGATTCTCGCCCCAGGATGCCACCACTAACCCATCTCTGATTTTGAAAGCGGTGGAGTCAGGCCGATACGACGCGCTGGTTAAGACTGTGCTAGCGCAGGCCAGCGAAGAGCCCACTAGTGACGCAGAGCGTCTTGATATCGCTTGTGACAAATTGATTGTCGCCATGGGTAGTCGTATTCTGCAACACATTCCAGGCCGAGTCTCGACCGAAGTCAGTGCCGACTTGTCGTTTGACACGGCTGCCAGCCTGGCCAAGGCTCGCCAACTGATTGCTCGGTATGAAGAAGAAGGCATATCGCGTGAGCGAGTGTTGATTAAGCTGGCGGCCACCTGGGAAGGGATCCAGGCTGCGGAGGTTTTGGAACAGGAAGGCATACAATGCAATCTGACGCTTATCTTCAATTTTGCACAGGCCAGGGCGTGCGCGGAGGCGGGAGTGTATCTGATCTCTCCCTTTGTCGGGCGCATACTTGACTGGCACCGCAAGGCTGACCCCACGTTGGCGTTCAGTGCTGAAGATGAACCCGGCGTCCAATCGGTTCGGGCCATTCACCAGTACTTTCGAGAGCGGCAATACCCAACCGTGGTGATGGGTGCCAGCTTTAGAAACGTAGGCGAAATTCTGGCATTAGTAGGCTGTGACCGGTTAACAATCTCACCAGGGCTGCTGGAGGAGCTGGAACAGGCTCAGGGAACTGTGTCGCGTCAATTGCATGCTACCGCACAGCCAAAACCCAGACCTGAACGCATGACGGAAAATGAATTCCGGTGGGCTCTCAATGAAGACGCCATGGCCACAGAGAAACTGGCCGAGGGTATTCGGGGGTTTGCTGCGGATCAACGGAAGCTGGAAGCGCTATTGACAGAGCGAATGACAACTCATGTCTAAGCCATGCGGTTGCTGATCAGGCCCGGCTTACTGAGAGCGCAACAATCTGGTCGGTGTCTCTCGTAGCAGGGTGTTCTGATCAATCATGTACTCCGTGGAAATCTGGTAGGCTGCGGCGCCCATGGCGCGGGAAATGGCGCCAAAATGCCCTGCTCGGACATCCGGGCGAAGCACGGTCTGTAAGTCCAGTTCGTCCAGTTGATCATTCACGATCTTGACCAAACGCTGGCGGATGGCGGGCGGGAACGCGCCATCAACGACCACTGCTTCAAAGTCCATTACTGCTACTGCCGACACGATCGCATGACCTAGACTGCGACCTGCCCGATTAAGCCATTCCGTCAACTCAGGCTCAAAATTCGACCAGTCGACCTGTTCTGTGCACAGGGATTTGGCTAATGCCACATCCCGTTTGGCCAGTGCCTGTTCCAGAACGACCAGCGAGGCATGATCTACCAACCGATTGCCTCCCGGCTCGTCAGGTATCCGCAGTGGACCAAAGCCGCCGGCATTACCCCGTCGGCCAGGAAAGACACTGCCGTTCAGCACCAAACCGCCGCCCACAAAGGTGCCGATGAACAAGTACACAAGATCCTGAACATTGTTTTTGGGTCCAAAAACCAATTCTGCCCGACAAGCCGCCGTGCCGTCATTTTCAACCGTAACGGGCCAGGGCACTCTTTGACCGATATCCGCGGCAGGATCAAATTCTCGCCAGGCATCCATCTCTTCTTCGGGCGCACCAAAGTCTGACGGCCAGCTCCACAACTCAAAGGGCGTGGCAACATTCAGCGCTACAATGTCCTCTCGGCGTAATCCGGCCGCCGTCACCAG
>LFIK01004266.1_pt1 | contig 11577 bp, 14 predicted proteins | sample 643401 | NCBI WGS metagenome assembly LFIK01 (sample SAMN03777447, study PRJNA286221) | soda lake metagenome | biome: soda lake; feature: Kulunda steppe; material: water; isolation source: sample T5-Br brine of Lake Tanatar-5 | place: Russia: Kulunda steppe | collected 2010-07 | reverse complement strand
GGGACGCTCGACGCGGCGGCGGAACGCCGCGCCGAGGCCGCGCTCGCCGCCCGCCGCGCGCCCGACGAGGTTGACATATCCGCGCTCGAGGCCGAACTTGCAGGCTTGGGCGGAGGCTGACCATGGCCGAGGCGACGGATTGGGACGAGGACGCCGCGCCGTCGGTGGCCGAGCGCATGGCCGCCGAGGCGCTGATCGTCGATGTGGACGGCTTCGAGGGGCCGCTCGATCTGCTCCTGACGATGTCGCGCAGCCAGAAGGTCGATCTGCGGCGCGTGTCGGTGCTGCAACTCGCCGAGCAGTATCTCGATTTCGTCGAGCGCGCGCGCAGCCTGCGCATCGAACTTGCCGCCGACTACCTCGTGATGGCGGCGTGGCTGGCCTATCTCAAGTCGCGCCTGCTGCTGCCGCCCGATCCGGCCGAGGAGGGGCCGTCGGGCGCGGAAATGGCCGCCCATCTCGCCTTTCAGCTCGAGCGCCTGCAGGCGATGCGCGATGCCGCCGCGCGGTTGATGGGGCGCGGCCGGTTGGGGCGCGATGTCTTCGTGCGCGGCATGCCCGAACATGTCGGCCGCAGCCGCGAGGTCCGTCATGAGGCGACGCTGCTCGATCTGATGCGCGCCTATGCGCGGCTGCGCACCCGCGACGAGTTCCGCCCCTACGCCTTCGACCGCACCGCGATCTACAGCCCCGAGGCCGCGCTCGAGCGGATGCGCGGGCTGCTCGGCGCACGGCTCGACTGGGCGCGGCTGGAAAGCTACCTGCCCGAAGGCTGGCGCGCCGATCCGCAGCGCCGCCGCTCGGCCACCGCCTCGACTTTCGCCGCCGCGCTCGAACTCGCCAAGTCCGGCGCCATCGAGTTGCGCCAGGACGACACCTTCACACCCATCGAAATCCGTCCGCGCCCGTGACCGAGTCCGGTGACACCCCGCCGGCCACGCTTTTCGGCATCCCGCCCATGGCCGAGCAGGAGCGCATGGTCGAGGCGATGCTGTTCGCCAGCGCCGAGCCGCTCACCGCGACGGCGATGGCGGCGCGCATGCCCGAGGGCTGCGACCCCGCCGAGGCGGTGCAGCACCTGCGGCGGCGCTACGAGGGGCGCGGCGTGCGGGTCATGCGGGTCGGCGAGGCCTGGGCGATCCGCACCGCGCCGGATCTCGGCTTTCTGATGCATCACGAGATCGTCGAGACGCGCAAGCTGTCGCGCGCTGCGATTGAGACACTGGCCATCATCGCGTACCATCAGCCGGTGACGCGCGCCGAGATCGAGGAAATCCGCGGGGTCGCGCTGTCGCGCGGCACGGTCGATCAGCTCCTCGAGCTCGACTGGATCCGCTTTGGCCGGCGCCGCAACACGCCGGGGCGTCCGGTGACATTCGTGGTCACGCAAGCGTTTCTCGACCATTTCGGGCTCGAGAGTGCGCATGATCTGCCCGGCCTCGCGGAACTGCGCGCGGCCGGGCTTCTGGATCGCCGTCCGCCGCCGGGATCGGTGGCGGCGCGCGACGATGACGACGGCCCAGAGGGCCAGAGCGAACTGTTCGAGGATTGAACCATGAACCGAATGATCAGCATGCTGATGCGAATCTTCATTTCCCAGGTGATGCGCCAGGGGATCCGCCGCGGGATGCGCGGCATGGGCGGCGGCGGCCGTCGCGCGGCCCCGCGCCAGCAGCCGCGCCAGACGCGCGAGCGCCTTGACGATCGCAGCGGCCCGGGCCCTGACAATGGCCCCGGCGGCAGTCACGGGGGCTGACGCGCGCTCAGCCCGCTGGGCTGCGAAAATGCTTCGACAGCTTGAGACCCTGGCCCTGATAGTTAGAGCCGAGTCCGGCACCGTAGAGCGACTCCGGCGGGGCGCTCATTCGTTCGTAGACGAGCCGCCCGACGACCTGGCCATGCTCGAGCGCGAAGGGCGCCTCGCGGCAGCGCACCTCGAGCACCCCGCGCGCGCCCGCCCCGCCCGCCGGGGCATGGCCGAAGCCGGGATCGAAGAAACCCGCGTAATGGACCCGGAATTCGCCCACCATCGCGAGATAGGGCGCCATCTCCGCGGCGTAGCCGGGCGGAATATGCACCGCCTCGCGGCTGACGAGGATATAGAACGCCTCGGGATCGAGGATGACGCGGCCCTGCGTGCCGTGCAGGCTGTCCCAGAATTCGGCGGGGTCGTAGTGGCCGATCCTGTCGAGATCGATCACCCCGCTATGCGGGCGCGCGCGGTAGCCGACGATGCCGCCCGCGGCGGGCCGCAGATCCACGGAAAAGCCGAGGCCGTCATCGATCACGGGGCGACCCCCTGAGACGAGCTCCTCGGCCGCGTGCAGCGCGCGCAGTTCGGCATCCGTAAGCACCGCCTGACCCCGGCGCAGCCGCAACTGATTGAGCCGCATGCCGGGGCGCACGAGCACCGAGAAGGAGCGCGGACAGATCTCGGCATAGAGCGGGCCGCTGTAGCCCTCGGGAACGCGGTCGAACTCGGTGCCGTCATCGGTGATCACGCGGGTCAGCAGGTCGAGCCGCCCGGTCGAGCTCTTGGCATTGGCGACCGCCGCGATGCCGGCGGGCAGGTCGAGCCGCTCCATCAGCGGGATCACATAGACGCAGCCCTTCTCGAGCACCGCCCCGTCATCGAGCGCCATGCGGTGCATCTCGAAATCGGCGAGGCGGTCCGCGACGCGGCGGCCGTGCCCGGCGAGGAACGAGGCGCGCACGCGCCAAGCGACACGGCCGAGCCGCAGATCGAGGCTCGCGGGCTGGATCTGTTCGGGGCGGATCGCGGGATCGGCGTCGATGCCCTCGGCGGCGACCATCGCGCGCAGTTGCGCATCGGGCAGGACCCCGACCGCGCCCGTCATGCCCTGCCCCGTCGCCTCATCGCGTCCCCCGATACCAAACCGCCCGCGCCGGATGGCCGGCGCGGGCGGTTTCCATTGGTCGGGCCGGCGAGATTCGAACTCACGACCTTCCGTCCCCCAGACGGACGCGCTACCAGACTGCGCTACGGCCCGTTGGCGGCATGAATACTTGATTTGCACCTGCGGGCAAGAGTGAATTTCGCCGAGTCCGCTCAGCCGTCGGACTCGCTCCGGCGGGCGTGCAACGCGGCGAGATGCCCGCGCAGGTCGCGCAATTGCCGCGCTTGATTCGCTTGCGCCGGGGCGGGCGCGGCGCGCAGACGCTCGGCCATGGTCGGCCCCGGATTGTCACGGTGCGGCGCCTCGGCGACGCGCTCGCGCGGCGGCGGCGCGGCGGCGGCCACGCTGCGCGCCGGGCGCGACGACGCGGATCGACCGGGCGCGGTGGCGAAGACGATCGCGCTGTCCTCGGCGCCGGCGGCGATCGCGGGAAGGTCATTCGCTTCGGCGACGGGTTCGGGCAGCGGGGCAAGGCTGCTCACATATTTCACCCCGCGCTCGCGCAGGAGCTTCTGTACGCCGCGGATCGTCATTCCGTCCTCGCGCAGCAGCTTACGGATTCCGGCCAGGAGCGCGAGGTCCGCGGGCTTGTAATAGCGCCGTCCGCCGGTGTGCTTGACCGGGCGCAGCTGTGTGAACTTGCTCTCCCAGAAGCGAAGCACATGCGCTGGCGTCCCGAGGATCTCGGCAACCTCGCTGATGGTGCGGAAAGCGTCCGGTGCCTTGTTCATGCTCAGCCGCCCCTGTTTCCGCGCGCGACGCGCTCCTTCATGATGTGCGACGGGCGGAAGCTGAGCACGCGGCGCGGCTCGATGGGAACTTCCTCGCCGGTCTTGGGATTGCGGCCCATTCTCGGCCCCTTGTCGCGCACATTGAAGGTGCCGAAGGAAGAGATCTTGACGGTTTCGCCGCGCACCAGCGCGTCCGACATGTGCTGAAGAACGCTTTCGACGAGCTGCGCGGAATCGTTGCGCGAAAGGCCGACTTCGCGAAACACCGCTTCGCTCAGATCCATCCGTGTCAATGTCTTGTTGTTGTTCGACATGCCATCCCCCTATTGTGACACGAGTTTGGCACAAAGCCTTTCCGAGTCAATATCAATGACTTGGGAAGGGCTTTTCAAGCGGCTACCAGCGCAGCACCAGAGCCCCCCAGGCGAGCCCGCCGCCGATCGCCTCGAGCACCAGCAGATCGCCGAGCTTGATGCGCCCCGAAGCCCGGCCCACCGACAGTGCGAGCGGGATCGACGCCGCCGAGGTGTTGCCATGATCCTGCACGGTGACGAGCACCCGGTCCATGCCCACGCCGAGGCGGTGCGCGGTGCCGTTGATGATGCGCAGATTGGCCTGATGCGGCACGATCCAGTCGATGTCGTCGGCGCCGAGCCCGGCGCGCGAGAGCGCCGACTCCGCGGTGGATGCGAGCTTCTCGACGGCATGACGGAACACTTCCTTGCCCTGCATGCGCAGATATCCGGCACGCTGATTGGTGCCCACCCCACCATCGACATAGAGCGCGTCGCGAAAGCGGCCGTCGGAATGCAGATCCACAGCGAGCACGCCGCGATCACCCGTCGTTCCGTCGCCGGTGCCGGATTCGATGATCGCCGCGCCCGCACCGTCGCCGAAAAGCACGCAGGTGGAGCGGTCGCTCCAGTCCACGATGCGGCTGAAGGTTTCGGCCCCGATCACCATGACGCGCTTCGCCTGCCCCGACAGGATCATCGCCTGCGCATTGGCCACCGCGAAGATGAACCCGGCGCAGACCGCCTGCACGTCATAGGCGAAGCCGCGCGTCATGCCGAGGGCGGATTGCACCATCGTCGCGGTGGCCGGGAAGGTCAGATCGGGCGTCGAGGTGGCGAGCACGATCGCGTCGAGATCGTCGGGGCCGAGCCCGGCATCCGCGAGCGCGGCGCGGGCGGCCTCGGTCGCCATGCTGGCCGTGGTCTCGTCATCGGCGGCGATGTGGCGACGCTCGATGCCCGAACGCGAGCGGATCCACTCGTCGGTGGTGTCGAGCGTGGCCTCGAATTCCGAATTGTGCATCACGCGCGCGGGCAGGTAATGCCCTACGCCACGGACCACGGCGCGGATCGTCATTCGGTGTCACCGTGCTTTTGCGTTGCGCCATCATGGTGTCCCGGCGAAGCGACCGACGCAACCCGCGCGGCGAGGCGCTCCTGAAAGCCGGATTCGGCGAGTTGGAAGGCGAGCTTGATCGCCGCGGAAACCCCGGTCGTGTCCGCCGCGCCATGCGACTTCACGACGGTGCCGTTGAGCCCGAGAAACACGCCGCCATTGAAGCGCCGCGGATCGATGCGCTTTTGCAGCCGCTTGAGCGCCGGCAACGCCATGAGCCCCGCCACCCGCGACAGCAGCGTCGCGTTGAAGGAGTCGCGCAGCAGGTCGCGGATCAGCGTCGCCGTGCCTTCGCCCGTCTTGATCGCGACATTGCCCGTAAAGCCGTCCGTGACGATGACATCGACCCGTTCGGAAGGAATGTCACCGCCCTCGACGAAGCCGACGAATTCGAACCCGCCAAGCTCGGTGGACTGCCCGATAAGCTCATGGGCGGCCCTGAGTTCGGCGCGGCCCTTGTGCTCCTCGGTGCCGACATTCATCAATCCGACGCGCGGGCAATCGATATCGAACCCGTTGCGCGCATAAGACGCGCCCATGAGCGCGTATTGCAGCAGGTCTTCGGCGTCGGCGCGCACATCCGCGCCCACATCGAGCATCAGGTTGAAGCCATGCGCATTGCGCGACGGCCACAAGCACGCGATGGCCGGGCGGTTCACACCGGGCAGCTTGCGCAGCCGCAGCATCGACAGCGCCATCAGCGCCCCGGTGTTACCACACGAGACCGCCACCGTGGCCTCCCCGTCGCGCACCGATTCAAGCGCCGACCACATGGAGGTGTCCTGGCCGTTGCGCACGACCTGCGCGGGCTTGTCCTCCATCGAGACGGCGCGCGGTGCGTGGACGATGCGGCAGCGATCGCGCAGATCGGAGTGGCCCGCGATCAGCGGTTCTAGCTCGGCCTCGTCTCCATGCAGGATGAAGAGGATCTCGGGATTCTTGCGCGCCGACAACTCCATCCCGGAGATGACCGCCGATGGCCCCGAGTCGCCGCCCATCGCATCGACGGAAATCGTCACGCCGCCTGCGGCGCCTGCGCGCTTATCGGCCGACAGGGCCTGTTGGGTGCCATCAGTCGCCATGCCAGGCGTGCCGCGATGGCCGCTTATGCCGCGTCGTCGTCCAGATCGACCTCGTCGGCCATCGCGACGACCTCGCGCCCGTCATAGTGCCCACAGGCCGCGCAGACATGGTGCGGGCGCTTGAGTTCGCCGCAATTGCCGCATTCATTGGGGTTCGCCCCCTCGAGCGCGTCGTGGGCACGGCGCATGTTGCGGCGCGAGCGGGTGACTTTGTTCTGATGGACGGCCATGGTTCAACCTCTGGTATCTTGCTGGATGAGGGGGGCGCAGCCGACCCCGCACTAGTCTTTTCGAGCCCGCGCATACACCGATGCGGCGCAGCGTCCAACCCCGACTTTGCCGACCCAGCGAAAATACATTCATTCTTTGCTGTTGCAAGCGCCGGGCGCGGCACGGTGCCGCGGGGCTAGTCCTCGTCGCGGGCGAGCCGGTCGCGCAGCCCGGCGAAGGGGCGCGCATCGGCATCGCGCATCGGGGTCACGCCCGGCTCGGCATGGACCGCCTCACCGAGATCCGCCCCCTCGACGCGCGGGTAGAGCGGCATCGCGAGCGCCAGCGCCTCGATCATCACCGCCGCCGGATCGATCACCGCGCCGAGCGGCTCGAGCGTCTCGTCCTCGGGGATCTCGGCTTCCTCCTGCTCTTCGGGATTCCACTCCGCGAGGTAGCGCCGGTGCACTGTCTCGTCGATGCGGGTGGTCACCGGCTGCAGGGTCACGACGCAGCTCTGCAACAGCGTCGCGCCCAGGGTGCCCTCGAGCCGCCAGTCGCGTTTGCCTTCGGGGCGCAGAGTGCCGGTAAAACGCAGCTTGCGCAGCGCCTGCGCACCCAGATAGCCCGCGATCGCAGCGCGCAGCTCGGCGTCGGGCGCGATCTCGAAGGTGACCGGCTTGCGCGCATTGAACTCGGCCAGCCGCAGCGGTTGCGTCAAGGGCAGGGCGGGGATGTCGGTCTGCTCGGGCATTGGCCGGCCTTTCGCGGCTGGGTGCGGGCGGTGCATTCTTGAACCGGGCGCGTTCCTTCTGTAAGCGGGATAAAAGCCCAGACGGGCCGAGGCAAGAGGGCGGTATGAGCAACATGTCAAACGTCGCACGCGGGGTGGTGGCCGCTGCCGCCCTTTTCGCCCTCGCCGCCTGCAGCGCAACCTACCGCAACCATGGCTACACGCCGCTCGAGGCCGATCTCGAGCGTGTCGCCGTGGGGCAGGACACGCGCGAGTCGGTGGCCGACAAGATCGGCTATCCCGGCTCCGAGGGGCTGCGCGAGGAGGACGCCTGGTATTACGTGCAGAGCCGCTGGCGTCACTTCACCTACAACGAGCCCGAGGAGGTGGATCGCGAGGTGCTCGCGATCAGCTTCGCCGCCAATGATACCGTCGCCAATGTCGAGCGCTTCGGCCTCGAGGAGGGCGAGGTCGTCGCGCTGTCACGCCGTGTCACGGACACCTCGACGGTGCGCGGCGCGGGCACGCTGCGCCGTCTGTTCGGCAATCTCGGCGGCCTCGATCCGCGGCGGATCCTCGGCGACTGATCGTCAGCCCGCGTCGTCAGTCCGCGGGCGCGAAGGCGAGCGCCACACCGTTGATGCAGTAGCGCAGCCCGGTCGGCGCGGGGCCGTCCTCGAAGACATGTCCCAGATGCGCCTCGCAGCGCGCGCAATGCACCTCGGTGCGGCGCATGAAGAGCTTGCGGTCGTCGTTCGTGCCGATCGCCGCCTCCGAAACCGGTTGCCAGAAGGAGGGCCAGCCGGTGCCCGACTCGAACTTGTGCGCCTGATCGAAGAGCTCCGAGCCACAACACACACAGGCGAAGCGGCCGGGCTTCCTGGGGAAGTCGTCATGGCTGAAGGGCCGTTCGGTGGCGTGCTGGCGGGTGACGCGATAGGCTTCGTCGGAAAGCTGCGCGCGCCACTCCGCGTCGCTCTTGCGCAGCTTGTCGGGCGCGGTGTGCGGCGTTGCGTCGCTCATGGGTCTCTCCTTGCATCATCGTGGCATACTCCGCATAATTAACTGCGTTTCGCCAATCGCCAAGTCCCGTGGGGAGACCGCGCCGATGTTGCTGCGCAAGGGGCGCTACAGGGCCCGCCTGGCCACGACGCCGGGGGATGTCGGGCGCGCTCAGCGCCTGCGCCATACCGCCTTCAAGGGTCGGCCCGGCTCCGATCGCGATGCGTTCGACGCGGACAGCCGGCATGTGCTCGTCGAGGATGACGCCACGGCGGCGTTGGTCGCCTGTTTCCGGGTGCGCGACTACGATGGCCCCGACGAGATCGGGCGCGGCTACGCGGCGCAGTTCTACGCGCTGGCCGGCCTCAGGGCGCTCAAGGGGCCGATGCTCGAGATGGGGCGCTTCTGCATCCGGCCCGGCCGTGCCGATCCCGACATCGTGCGCGTCGCGTGGGGCGCGCTCACGCAGCTCGTCGATGCGCGCGGGGTGCAGTTCCTGTTCGGCTGCTCCTCCTTTCCCGGCGCCGCGCCCGAGCGTCACCGCGACGCGCTCGCGCTGCTCAGCCGCCGGCATCTCGCCCCGGTGTCGCTGCGGCCCGGGCCCCGGGCGGCGCGGGTCTTTCCGTTCGCGCACGCGCTCGCGCGGGGCGCGCCGGATCCGCGCCGCGGGATGCGGGGGATGCCGCCGCTTCTGCGCAGCTATCTGATGATGGGGGGCTGGGTGTCGGACCATGCCGTGATCGATCTGGATCTCGACACACTGCATGTCTTTACCGGGCTCGAGATCGCCGCGATCCCGGAGCGCCGCCGCCGGCTCCTGCGCAGCGTCGCGGCACCCGGGCTTGACGCCGAACCGGCCGGCGGCTAGCCGGTCGCCATGGCGCGCGCACCGCTTCTGCAACTGTCCGACATCGGTCTCGGCTTCGGCAACACGCCGCTGTTTTCCGGGCTCGATCTCGTGGTGCATGAGCGCGACCGGATCGCGCTCGTGGGGCGTAACGGCGCGGGCAAGTCCACGCTCCTGCGGGTCATGGCGGGGCTCGTGGAGGCCGACACAGGGACGCGCAGCCTCGCGCCCGGCGCGCGCGTCGGGTATCTCGAACAGGATCCGGATTTTTCCCGCTTCGGCACGCTCGGCGACTTCGCCGGTGCCGATCTCGACCCCGGCGAGATCTATCTCGTCGAGATGGTCGCCGAAGGGCTGCGCTTCGATCTCGACACGCCGGTCGCGACCGCGTCGGGCGGCGAGAAGCGGCGCGCGGCGCTGGCGCGGCTGCTTGCCGACCCGCCCGAGCTCATGCTGCTCGACGAGCCGACCAACCATCTCGACATCGCGGCCATCGAGTGGCTCGAGGAGCGGCTGCGCGGCGCGCGCAACGCCTTCGTGCTGATCTCGCATGACCGCCGCTTTCTCACCGAGCTCACGCGCGCGACGCTCTGGGTCGATCGCGCCATGGTGCGCCGCTCCGAGCAGGGCTTCGCCGGATTCGAGGAGTGGCGCGACAAGGTCTGGCAGGACGAGGACTCGCAGCGCCAAAAGCTCGACAAGCGCATCAAGGCCGAGGCGCACTGGGCCGTCGAGGGCATCAGCGCGCGGCGCAAGCGCAACCAGGGCCGCCTGCGCAACCTCGAGGCGCTGCGCGCCGAGCGCCGCGCCATGATCCGCCGCCAGGGCACCGCCGAGATGGCGCTCGACTCCGGCGAACGCTCCGGCAAGATGGTGGCCGAGGCGCGCGGGATCTCGCGGCGCTTCGGCGACACGGCGATCGTGCGGGACTTCTCGCTCAAGGTGCTGCGCGGCGACCGCGTCGCGTTTGTCGGGCCCAACGGCGTCGGCAAGACGACGCTGCTTCGGATGCTCACCGGCGAGGAGGCGCCCGACCGCGGCGAGGTGGCGCTCGGCACCAAGCTCGAGCTCGCCGTCTTCGATCAGGCGCGTTCGCAGCTCGATCCGGACGCGTCGCTTTGGGAAAACCTGACCGGCGATCCGCAGATGCGCGTTTCGGGCGCGCATGATCAGGTCATGGTGCGCGGAAATCCCCGGCATGTCGTGGGTTACCTCAAGGAGTTCCTGTTCGACGAGAGCCAGGCGCGCGCCCCGGTGCGCACGCTTTCGGGGGGCGAGCGCGCGCGGCTTCTGCTGGCGCGGCTGATGGCGCGGCAGTCGAATCTCCTGGTTCTCGACGAGCCGACCAACGATCTCGATGTCGAGACGCTCGATCTCCTGCAGGATCTGCTCGGCGCGTATGAGGGCACCGTTCTGCTCGTCAGCCATGACCGCGACTTCATCGACCGGGTCGCGACCACGACGGTGGTAATGGAGGGGGACGGGCGCGCAACGGTCTATGCCGGTGGCTACAGCGACTACCTCGCGCAGCGCGCGGCCGGGGGCGGCGACTCGGACCGCGAGTCGCCTGCGAGGGCGTCGCGGTCCCGCGGCGAATCGCGACCCGCAAGCCAGGCGCGCACGCAGCGGTCGCACCCCGACCCGCTCACCTTCACCGAGCGCCACCGGCTCGCGGCGCTGCCTGACGAGATCGAGCGGCTCGAGGCCGAGATCGCGCGGCTTTCTCAGCTGCTCGCCGATCCGGAGCTCTATGAGCGGGCGCCGGCGAAGTTCGACAAGGCGACCGAGACTCTCGCGGCGCGCCAGCAGGCGCTCGCGCGGGCGGAGGCCGAGTGGATGGAACTCGAGGAGAAAGCCGCGGGTTGAGCCCGCCGCAGCCGCCGCGATTCGAGCGCGGCCGCCAGCGCGCTCCGGCACGCCGTACGATCTTGTGACGCGCCGTCGCATTCACGCAACGCCGCTGTCGGCGATACGGCACTCTCGATGCCAGCGCCCGTCTGTATCTCGGCGCGAAGCTGCCGGCGGATGATCTGGCGCAACCCGCCGCGCATGAACCAAAAATCTCTTTCCGGCCGATTGTCGGAACCGGATTTGTTAATTGAATTCGGCGGGGTTATGCCGAAAGTCGAGAGTGCGCGCCTGATCGGCAACTCCGCTTTGAAATCCCGCGAAATTTCCCCTAGCTGTTGCCCATGCGGACACGTCGGTTACAACGACACGAGAAGGCCGCTTAGGCACGCGAGAGTAGCTGAAGGAGAAAACGCGATGATCAAGAAGTTTGCGATGGCAACCGCCGCTATTGCGCTCGCCGCGCCGGCATATGCCGGTTCGAAGATGGCGCCGATCGAGGAACCCGAGGTCGTCGAGCCGATCATGGAAGAGCCGGCGGCGCCCGCGCGCGACTGGACTGGCCCCTATGTCGGTCTCAATGGCACCTATATCGGCGTCAACAACCGCGACCGCGGCAACTTCGGCGGCAGCGGCCCGGGCATCGGCGCGCATCTGGGCTACACGCAGGATTTCGGCGGCTTCGTGCTCGGCGCCGAGGCCGAGTGGGACTTCTACAATGACGTCACGCTCGACGAGGTCGGCCGGTTCCCGACGGCTGGCGAGGTCGAGAGCATGGGCCGTCTGAAGGCGCGTG
>LFIK01004264.1_pt1 | contig 11578 bp, 9 predicted proteins | sample 643401 | NCBI WGS metagenome assembly LFIK01 (sample SAMN03777447, study PRJNA286221) | soda lake metagenome | biome: soda lake; feature: Kulunda steppe; material: water; isolation source: sample T5-Br brine of Lake Tanatar-5 | place: Russia: Kulunda steppe | collected 2010-07 | reverse complement strand
CGGGGTGATCGGCTTCACCGCCGCGATCGCCGCCTACGGGCCCTTCATCTTCGGGATGCTGTTCGCCTGGTCCTTCGCTTCGTTCGCCGCCGCGACGCCGATCTTCTACGGCCTCGCCGCCTTCTTCGCCTTCAACGTCGCTCTCAACTGGTGGATGTACGCGCGCCGCAATGCGGCCAACCCGTGCTGAACGCCTGAAACACTCTTCGAGAGGAAACCACCATGTCACATTTTCTGGATCGCCTGTCCTACCTGCGCGAGAAGGTCGAGACCTTCGCCGGCGGGCACGGCATCACCACCACCGAGAACCGGGCCTGGGAGGACAGCTATCGCAAGCGCTGGCAGCACGACAAGGTCGTGCGCTCCACCCACGGGGTGAACTGCACCGGCTCCTGCTCCTGGAAGGTCTATGTCAAGGGCGGCATCGTCACCTGGGAGACCCAGCAGACCGATTATCCGCGCACCCGGCCCGATCTGCCCAATCACGAGCCCCGTGGCTGCTCGCGCGGTGCGAGCTATTCCTGGTATCTGTACTCCGCCAACCGGGTGAAATACCCGCTGGTGCGCGCGCGCCTGGTCAAGCTGTGGCGCGAAGCGCGTGCCACGATGAGTCCTGTCGCAGCCTGGAAATCGATCGTCGAGGATCCGCAAAAGCGCGACGCCTATACCAGGCGGCGCGGCCTCGGCGGTTTCGTGCGCGCCACCTGGGACGAGGTCAACGAGATCATCGCCTCGGCCAATGCCTACACGGTCAAGACCCACGGCCCGGACCGGGTGATCGGGTTCTCGCCGATCCCGGCCATGTCGATGGTCTCCTATGCGGCGGGTTCGCGTTATCTGTCGCTGATGGGCGGCGTGTGCATGTCGTTCTATGACTGGTATTGCGACCTGCCGCCCTCCTCGCCGCAGACCTGGGGCGAGCAGACGGACGTGCCCGAGAGCGCCGACTGGTACAATTCCGGCTTCCTGATCCTGTGGGGCTCGAACGTGCCCCAGACCCGCACGCCCGACGCCCATTTCTATACGGAAGTGCGCTATCGCGGCGCCAAGAGCGTGGTGATCTGCCCGGATTACTCCGAAGCCTCGAAATTCGCCGATCTGTGGGTTTCGGTGAAGCAGGGCACGGATGCGGCGCTGGGCATGGCCATGGGCCATGTCATCCTCAAGGAGTTCCATGTCGATCGCCAGGTGGATTACTTCACCGATTACGCCAAGCGCTATACCGACATGCCGATGCTGGTGCGGCTGGTGCGCGACGACAAGGGCAACCTCGTTCCCGAGCGCTTCCTGCGCGCCTCCGACATGGACAAGGGTCTCGGCGAGAAGAACAATCCGGAATGGAAGACGCTGGCCATCGATGCGCCCTCCGGCGAGATCGTGGTGCCCAACGGCTCCGTCGGCTTCCGCTGGGGCGAAACCGGCAAGTGGAACCTCGACGCGAAGCGCGCCGACGGCAAGGCGGTCGATCTGCGGCTCTCGCTGGCGGGCGCTGAAGACGGTTTCGAGGATGTCGCCTTCCCCTATTTCGGCAATCTCCAGCACGAGCATTTCACCTCGACGGATCACGACAGCGTGCTGTCGCGCCGCATTCCGGTGAAGAAGATCACGACGGCGGAAGGCGAGATGCTCGTCGCCACGGTCTATGACCTGTTCCTGGCCAATTACGGCGTCGATCGCGGCTTCGGCGGCGAGAATGTCGCGACGAGCTTCGACGATGACGCGCCGTATTCCCCCGCCTGGGCGGAGAAGATCACCGGCGTGCCGCGCGACCAGATCATCACCGTCGCGCGCGAATTCGCGCTCAATGCCGAGAAGACCAATGGACGCTCGATGATCATCATCGGGGCGGCGATGAACCATTGGTACCACATGGACATGAACTACCGCAGCGCCATCAACATGCTGGTGATGTGCGGCTGTGTGGGGCAATCCGGTGGCGGCTGGTCGCACTATGTCGGCCAGGAGAAGCTGCGCCCGCAATCGGGCTGGCTGCCGCTCGCCTTCGGCCTCGACTGGGGCCGCCCGCCGCGTCAGCAGAATTCCACCTCGTTCTTCTACGCCCATACCGACCAGTGGCGCTACGAGACCATGGAGGTGAAGGACATCCTCTCGCCCACCGCGCCGGCGGGGCCGTGGGACGGCGCCATCATCGACTACAACATCCGCGCCGAGCGCATGGGCTGGCTGCCCTCCGCGCCGCAGCTCGAGACCAATCCGCTCGAGGTGGCCAGCGCCGCCGAGGCGGCGGGTATGGAGGCGAAGGATTACGTCGCCAAGGCGCTCAAGGACGGTGATCTCAAGCTCTCCTGCGAGGATCCCGACAATCCGAAGAACTGGCCGCGCAACCTCTTCATCTGGCGCTCGAACCTGCTCGGCTCGTCCGGCAAGGGGCACGAATATTTCCTCAAGCACCTGCTCGGCACCGAACACGGCGTGCTCGGCAAGGATCTCGGCCCCGAGGGCAAGACCCGGGCGAAGGACGTCGTCTGGCACGACAAGGCGCCGGAAGGAAAGCTCGACCTGCTGGTCACCCTCGATTTCCGCATGTCCACCACGGCGGTCTATTCCGATATCGTCCTGCCCACGGCGACCTGGTACGAGAAGAACGATCTCAACACCTCCGACATGCATCCCTTCATCCACCCGCTGACGGCGGCGGTGGATCCGATCTGGGAATCGCGTTCGGACTGGGACATCTACAAGGGCCTCGCGCGCACCTTCTCGCAGGTGGCGCCGGAAGTGCTGGGCGTGGAGAAGGACGTCGTCCTCACCCCGATCCTGCACGACACCCCCGGCGAGATCGCCCAGCCTTTCGACGTGAAGGACTGGAAGAACGGCGATATCGATCCGATCCCGGGCAAGACCATGCCGCAGGTGACCGTGGTCGAGCGGGATTATCCCAATCTCTACAAGCGCTTCACCGCGCTCGGGCCGCTGATGGAGAAGATCGGCAACGGTGGCAAGGGCATGTCCTGGAACACCGAGCACGAGGTCGAACTTCTGCGTGAGCTCAACGGCACGGTCACCGAGGAAGGCCCGACCAGGGGCATGGCGAAGATCGAAACCGCGATCGATGCCTGCGAGGTCCTGCTCATGCTCGCGCCGGAGACGAACGGCGAGGTCGCGGTCAAGGCCTGGGAGAGCCTCGGCAAATTCACCGGGCGCGAACACGCCCATCTCGCCCTGCCCAAGGAGGACGAGAAGATCCGCTTCCGTGACGTGGTCGCCCAGCCGCGCAAGATCATCTCCTCGCCGATCTGGTCGGGGCTGGAGAGCGAGAAGGTCTGCTACAATGCCGGCTATACGAACGTCCACGAATTCATTCCGTGGCGGACGCTGACCGGGCGACAGCAGCTCTATCAGGACCATCTGTGGATGCGCGCCTTCGGCGAGGGCTTCTGCGTCTACCGCCCGCCCGTCGATCTGCGCACGATCAAGCCGGCCCAGGGCAGCGTGGGCAGCAACGGCGAGACGGAAATCGTTCTCAACTTCATCACGCCGCACCAGAAATGGGGCATTCACTCCACCTATACCGACAACCTCCTGATGCTCACGCTCAGTCGCGGCGGGCCCTGTGTCTGGATCAGCGAAAAGGATGCCCGCAAGGCAGGCATCGTCGATAACGACTGGATCGAGCTCTACAACGTGAACGGGGCGATCTCGGCCCGCGCTGTGGTCTCCCAGCGCGTCAAGGACGGCATGTGCATGATGTATCATGCGCAGGAGAAGATCGTGAACACGCCCGGCTCCGAGATCACGGGCCAGCGCGGCGGCATCCACAATTCCGTCACCCGCGCGATCCTCAAGCCGACCCACATGATCGGCGGCTACGCGCAACTCTCCTACGGCTTCAACTATTACGGCACCGTCGGCGCCAACCGCGACGAATTCGTCGTGGTGCGCAAGATGAGCAGGGTCGACTGGATGGATGACGAAGCCGCCCCGCAATCCAATCAGGCCAACCAGGCCGCTGAATAACAGGTGATGACATGAAAATCCGCGCTCAAATCGCGATGGTGCTGAACCTCGACAAGTGCATCGGGTGTCACACCTGCTCCGTGACCTGCAAGAACGTCTGGACCAACCGGGAAGGCATGGAATACGCCTGGTTCAACAACGTCGAGACCAAGCCCGGTATCGGCTATCCCAAGGACTGGGAGAACCAGGACCGCTGGAACGGCGGCTGGAAGCGCAAGAAGAACGGCAAGATAGAACCGCGTATCGGCTCGAAATGGCGCATTCTCGCGCATATCTTCGCCAATCCCGATCTGCCCGAGATCGATGATTACTACGAGCCCTTCGATTTCGACTACGCCCATCTCCAGGATGCGCCGGAGACGAAGACCTTCCCGACGGCGCGCCCGCGCTCGAAGATTTCGGGCGAGCGCATGCAGAAGATCGAATGGGGCCCGAACTGGGAGGAGATCCTCGGCGGCGAATTCTCCAAGCGCAGCAAGGACTACAACTTCGCCGGCGTGGAGAAGCAGATCTATGGTGAGTTTGAAAACACCTTCATGATGTATCTGCCGCGCCTGTGCGAGCACTGCCTCAACCCGACCTGCGTAGCGGCCTGTCCCTCGGGCGCGATCTACAAGCGCGAGGAGGACGGCGTCGTCCTGATCGACCAGGACAAGTGCCGCGGCTGGCGCATGTGCGTCTCGGGCTGCCCCTATAAAAAGATCTATTACAACTGGTCTTCCGGCAAATCCGAGAAATGCACCATGTGCTATCCGCGCCTCGAGGCGGGGATGCCCACCGTCTGCTCGGAAACCTGCGTCGGGCGCATCCGCTATATCGGCGTCGTGCTCTACGATGCCGACAAGATCGCCGAGGCGGCGGCCACGCCGGACGAGAAGGAGCTCTACGAAGCCCAGCTCGGCGTCTTCCTCGATCCGAATGATCCGCAGGTGATCGCCGAGGCGCGCCGTCAGGGCATTCCCGAGAGCTGGCTCGAAGCGGCGGTCGCTTCGCCCGTCTACAAGATGGCGATGGAGTGGAAGATCGCCTTCCCGCTGCATCCCGAATACCGGACCATGCCGATGGTCTGGTACGTGCCGCCGCTCTCGCCGATCCAGTCCGCCGCCCAGGCCGGCAAGATCGGCCATGACGGCGAGATGCCGGATGTGCGCTCGCTGCGCATCCCGGTGAAATACCTCGCCAACCTGCTCACCGGCGGCAAGGAAGAACCCATCGTCACCTGCCTCGAACGCATGCTCGCCATGCGCGGCTACATGCGCGCCAAGACCGTGGACGGCGTCATCGACGAGAAGCTCGCCGGCGATGTCGGGCTCACGGGCGGGCAGATCGAGGAGATGTACCGCTACATGGCGATCGCGAATTTCGAGGATCGCTTCGTGATCCCGACCTCGCATCGTGAGCTCGGTGTCGAGGATGCGGCGGACCTGCGCGGCGCCTGCGGCTTCTCCTTCGGCTCCGGCTGCTCGGAGGGCAATCCCAGGACCAATCTCTTCGGCGCGCCCACGGGCAAGCCGCGGAATCCGGTCGAGATGGCGTGAGGAGGAATGACCATGAAAACGCTCAAGGCCCTTTCCGCCCTGCTCGCCTATCCGACCGGCGAATTGCAGCAGGCGATCCCGGATATCCGGGATCTCATCGCCCGCGAGGGCGTGCTGGACGCTCCCGCCCGCGCCGCCCTCGCGCCGCTCCTCGGCCGGCTGGAGGGCACCGATATCTACGAGGCGCAGGAATCCTACATCCTGCTCTTCGACCGCTCGCGCTCGCTCTCGCTGCACCTGTTCGAGCATGTGCACGGCGAGAGCCGCGATCGCGGGCAGGCGATGGTGGATCTGCTCCAGGTCTATGAGGAGGCCGGCTTCACCATCGCGGCGAACGAGCTGCCCGATTTCGTGCCGCTCTTCCTCGAATATTGCGCCACGCGTCCCTCAGTCGAGGCCTGCGCGCTGCTCTCGCAGCCGGCGCATATCTTCATCAGCCTGGGCGAGCGCCTCGGAAAACGGGGATCGGATTACGCGCCGGTCTTCTCGATCCTCGCAGCGCTCGCGAGCGAGAAGCCGCAGCCGGAAGCCTTCGAGGCCATCGTGCCCGATGGCGAGGAGGATCCGCAGGATCTCGAGGCCCTCGATGCGATCTGGGAGGAGGAGGAGGTTCTCTTCGGCCCCGGCGCAGCCAACGAGGAATGCGGGGTCGACAGCCTCGCCGCGAAACTGCGCCAGGCGCGACGTCCCGCGCCCGGTCTCGAAACGCCCGCAACACCCGGTCCGCGCACGGAGATCGTCCACCGCCCGCGCGATCCGTCCATCGGGCCGGCGGCCCGTTGATCACAGAGGATGAGGACAATGGATTTCTTTCTCTTCGGCATCATGCCCTATATCGCGCTGTCCGTGCTGATCATCGGCTCGATCGCCCGCTACGACCGCGCGCCCTATACCTGGAAAGCCGGTTCCAGCCAGTTCCTGCGCCGCAAGCAGCTGGTCTGGGGGTCGGTACTCTTCCATGTCGGGATCATCATCGTCTTCTTCGGCCATCTCGTCGGCCTGCTGACCCCCGCCTGGCTCTTCACGACGCTGGGCATCAGCTATGGCGTGAAGCAGTTCATGGCGATCGTCGTCGGCGGCATTGCCGGGGCCATGGCGATCGTGGGCGGTGCGATGCTGATCCACCGCCGGCTCTCCGATCCCCGCATCCGCCGGGCGTCGAGCCTTGCCGATACCGGGATCATCATGCTGATCTGGGCGCAGCTCGTGATCGGCATGGGCACGATCCTCGTCTCCGTCCAGCATCTGGATGGCGGCGAAATGGTCAGGTTCATGAACTGGTCGCAGGGCGTGTTCACCTTCCGCACGGATGCCTATCTCGAGGTCGTGGGCGTGCACTGGGTCTACAAGCTGCACATCTTCGTGGGCTTCATGATCTTCATCCTGTTCCCGTTCACGCGCCTCGTGCACATGTTCTCGGTCCCGGTGAAGTACTTCTTCCGCCCCGGATATCAGGTCGTGCGCTCGAAGAAGATCGATGCCCGCAGCGCGGCGCCCGGCCACAAGGTCCACCCCGCCGAATGATGCGCCTTGCCCGCGCCGGCACGTCCCGGCGCGGGCGATCAGAACCTGTCCGATCCCCTGCCAAGCAGAGAAAGCGAGACCCGTGATGTCCGCCGAGAATTCAGCCCCGTCCGCCGATTGCTCCGTCAAGCCGGATCTTGCGCAATCGGCGCCGCGCAATGTCGTGAAGGTCAACGGCGCCGTGATCTCGCGCGCGATGATCTCCCGCGAGACCCAGAACCATCCCGCCGCCAACCCGGTCGGCGCCTGGAAGCAGGCGGCGCTCGCCCTCGTCATCCGCGAGGCGCTGTCGCAGGAAGTCAAGCGTCTGGGCATCGAGGCCGAGCCGGCCCGCGACGCCGAGGGGCGGCGCGAAACGCCCGACGAGGCCAACATGCGCGCCCTCGTCGAGCGCGAAGTCGCCCTCCCGCAGGCGAGCGAGGACGAATGCCGGATCTATTACGAAAAGAACCGCGAGCGCTTTCGCGCGCCCACCATCGACGAGGTCAGCCATATCCTGATCGCCGCCGATCCGGCGGACGAGACCGCCTTCGCCGCCGCGCGCGAGAAGGTCGGACACGCCATCGCGCAACTGCGCGAGAGCCCGCAACTCTTCGCCGATCTCGCGCGCGCCCTGTCGCAATGCCCGACGGCCCGCGAGGGCGGCCGGCTCGGCCAGATCGGCCCCGGGGATACGACGCCCGCTTTCGAGACGGCGCTGCGCGAATTGCGTGAAGGCGAGATTTCCTCCGAACCCGTCGAGACGCATTACGGCTTCCACATCATTCGCCTGCATGCCCACGCGAGAGGCGAGATTCTGCCCTTCGCCGCCGTGCAGGAGCGCATTGCCGATTATCTCGCCGAATCCGTCAGCCGCCGCGCCCAGGCGCAATACATCGCCAAACTGCTCGCGCGCAGCAATGTCGAGGGGATCGAGATCGGTTCGCCCGGCGATCTCAACGTGCACTGACGACGAGCGATGAAAAGGGAGAAACGCCATGCTCATGGGTGAATTGATCAACCGTTTCGAGGATGAGGGCGTGGCCATGGAGACGCTGATGGCCATCGGCGATCTGACGCTCGCCACCCAGGTTCGTGAAGCGGCGGCGCTGGAGGGGATCTCCCCCGGCACCTTCCTGACCCGCGCCACCCGCATCTTCACAAACGAGGCGAGCGAAGACGACTGGCTCTCGCTGATGGGGGCGATGGGGCGCGCCGACGATCCCGGCCTCGTCTGCCTGCAGCGGATGCTCGCCTTCGCCTTCCGACCGAGGGGAGCCGCTCATGCCTGCTCTCACACGCAAGCTTGATGCGAAAGCGCTCGACAGGCTCGACCCGGCCCTGCTGGCGCGCCCGCTCGCCTATATCCTCGCGGATCATCACCGCCAGCGCGGCCTGTGCAGCGCGCTGGAGGCGTTGAGCGAGCAGAGCCCGCCCGATGCGAAACTGCTCACGCAGGTGCTGCATCACCTCGAAACCGAAATGGCCCGGCATCGCGCCGATGAGGAAGAGGATCTGTTTCCGCTGCTGCGGGCGCGGGCGCGCGACGAAGACATCGAGCGGGTCCTTGCCCTGCTCACCCGCGAGCACCGCCAGGACGAGATCGACACGCGGATCATTGGCGAGGGGCTCGTGGAGGTACGCGAGCGCGGCGATGCCGGCCTCGATCTCGATCTGTGCGAGCGCATCCGGCTCTTCGTGCGCCGCCAGCGCCGTCATCTCGCGGTGGAGAACGCCATCGTCATGCCGCTCGCCGAAGCGCGCCTCGGCGCAGCCGACCTGCGGCTCATCGCCGGGAACATGGCACGCCGGCGCAGCCTGCCGCCGCCGCCCGCAGCGCCGCAGCCCCCTTCACGAAAGAGAAAGTGAGATCATGCCCTGTCCCGGCTTCGCCTCCTGCAACGCCCCGCTGATCGACGGCCATGCGCGCCGGGTCAGCTATCTGCGCGTCTCGGTGACCGATCGCTGCGATCTGCGCTGCGTCTATTGCATGTCGGAGCAGATGAGTTTTTTGCCAAAGCGTGATCTTCTGTCGCTGGAGGAGCTCGACCGGCTGTGTGGCGCCTTCATCGGGCGCGGCGTGCGCAAGCTGCGCCTGACCGGCGGCGAGCCGCTGGTGCGCCGCGATGTGCGCGAACTCTTTCGCATGCTCTCGCGCCACCTCGCCAGCGGCGCGCTCGATGAACTCACCCTGACGACGAACGGCACGCTTCTGTCGCGCTATGCCGATGATCTCGCTGCCGCCGGTGTGCGTCGCGTCAATCTCTCCCTCGATACCCGCGATCCCGCGCGCTACCGCGCCATCACCCGCTGGGGCAATCTGGGCAAGGTGATGGAGGGCATCGCCGCCGCGCGGGAAGCGGGCATCCGCATCAAGATCAACGCGGTGGCGCTCAAGGGCGTGAACGAGCATGAGATCCCCGATCTCGTCACCTGGGCGCATGCGCAGGACATGGACATCACCTTCATCGAGGTGATGCCGCTGGGCGATGTCGGCGCCAATCGCGACGACCAGTTCCTCTCGCTCGCGCAGGTGCGTCGTGATCTGGCAAAGCGCTTCACGCTCACGCCGAGCCCCCACGATTCGGGCGGCCCCGCGCGCTATCTGGAAGCAGCCGAGACGGGTGGGAAGATCGGCTTTATCACCCCTCTCAGCCATAATTTCTGCGAGAGCTGCAACCGCGTGCGCGTCACCTGCACCGGCCATCTCTATACCTGCCTCGGCCATGAGGAGGGCGCCGATCTGCGCGCGGCCCTGCGCGGCTCGGAGGGCGATGACCGGCTCCATGCCGCGATCGATCACGCGCTCGCCAACAAGCCGAAGGGCCATGATTTCGTCATCGACCGTCGCGGCGCCCCGGTCCTGCCCCGGCATATGAGCGTGACGGGAGGATGAACATGAACAAACCAGCCCGCATCGGCATCCTCACCGTCTCTGATCGCGCCTCGCGGGGCGCATATGAAGATCGCAGCGGCCCCGCGATCCTCGCCTGCCTGCAGGAGATGCTGACCTCGCCCTTCACCCCGATCAGCCGCATCGTCCCCGACGGGATCGACAGCGTGCGCGAGGCGCTCGTCACTCTCGTCGATCGCGAAGGCTGCGATCTCGTTCTGACGACGGGCGGCACCGGCCCCGCGCCGCGCGATCTCACCCCTGAAGCGACGGCGCAAGCCTGCGACCGGCTGATGCCCGGTTTCGCCGAGGTGATGCGGCGGGTGAGCCTGCAACAGGTGCCGACCGCGATGCTCTCGCGCCAGATCGCCGGGCTGCGCGGCAAGGCGCTGATCGTCAACCTGCCCGGCAAACCCGCATCGATCCGCCTCTCGCTCATCGCGATCTTTCCTGCGGTTCCCTATTGCCTCGATCTCACCGGTGCGGCGCGGATTGAGACCGATCCCGCAATCGTCGCGGCCTTCAGGCCGCAATCCGCCTGAACACATGCAACGGAGGCCGATCATGGCCACGCTTTCACAAGGCCGCACCACCGCGATGCCGGAGCTGTTCAGCTACGGTTTCAGGCCGTTCTTTCTCTTCGGCGCGCTCTATGGCGGGTTCGCGATCCTCGTCTGGAGCGCCATGTTCGGCCATGGCGCAACGCTGCCCACGCAGTTCGGGCCGATCGATTTCCACGTTCACGCGATGCTCTACGGCTTTCTGCCGGCGGTGATCGCGGGATTTCTGCTCACCGCCGTGCCGAACTGGACCGGGCGTGCGCCGATCAGCGGGGCGCCGCTCGCGGCTTTGTTCGCGCTCTGGCTCGCGGGGCGGGTCGCGACGCTGGTCTCGGGCGTTATCGGCTGGCCGCTCGCAATGGCGATCGATCTCGCCTTTCTGGCGGCGCTGGCCATCGTGATCGGGCGCGAGATCGTGCTGGCCGGCAATAGGCGCAATCTGAAAGTGGTGGCGGTGCTCGTGGCATTGCTTGCCGGCAACGGGCTGTTTCACTGGGAAGCCGCGACGACCGGCATGGCGACCCATGGCACGCGGATCGGCATCATAGCCGGCGTGTTCCTGGTCATGCTGATCGGCGGGCGCATCATTCCCGCCTTCACCCGCAACTGGCTCAACCGCGAAAATCCCGGGCGCCTGCCGGTGATGTTCGGTCGTCTCGACCTTGCCGCGATCCTCGTTGCGCTGACCGCGCTCGCCTTCTGGGCCGTGAGGCCGGATGATCTCGCCACCGGTATCCTGCTGCTCGTCGCGGCGGGGCTCAATCTCGCGCGGCTGATGCGCTGGGCCGGAGAGCGGACCCTGCGCGAGCCGCTTCTGAGCATCCTGCATCTGGCTTATCTCTTCATTCCGACAGGCCTGCTGCTTCTGGGGCTCTCCGCGCTCGATACGCGGATAGCGCCGAGTGCCGGGCTGCACGCCCTGACCGGCGGCGCCTTCGGCGTGATGCCGCTCGCGGTGATGGCGCGCGCGAGCCTCGGCCATACCGGGCATCCCCTGCGCGCGGATCGCGCCACGCTCGCGATCTTCGAAAGCATCCTCGCAGCGGTGGTGATCCGCGTCGCCGCAGCGCTGATGCCGGAATTCGCGAGCCTCCTGCAGATGATCG
>LFIK01004260.1_pt1 | contig 11581 bp, 18 predicted proteins | sample 643401 | NCBI WGS metagenome assembly LFIK01 (sample SAMN03777447, study PRJNA286221) | soda lake metagenome | biome: soda lake; feature: Kulunda steppe; material: water; isolation source: sample T5-Br brine of Lake Tanatar-5 | place: Russia: Kulunda steppe | collected 2010-07 | reverse complement strand
CGCGTACACACGCACACACACATGCGCGCGGACATATGCATGGACGCATGGACGCATACAGGCACACACGCACGCATCCTCCCCCCCCCTAAAACACACATGCACACACGAACACACTTGCAGGCACGCATGCACATGCACACGCTCACGTAAACACACACACACGCACGCAAACGCACGCACACACGTACGAACACGCACTCACGTATGCCCACCCGAAATGCAACGCCTTGACCTGTCACAGGTGAAGCAGCACAAGGTACTTTTTTTCATACATCGTGTACTCACAGGCAGGAGAAAAGTCCCAGCAAAAATTTATAGAGGTGCAGCAAGCATATGAAACACTCAGCGACCCCGCAAAGAAGAGGGAGTACGACTTAGGTGGAGGCCACAGTAGCTACAGCCGGGGGGGAAGTGGGTTTGGACGCCAGTACTCCAGCTACTCTGTGAGTGCTAAGCAGATGATGCACAATGTGCATTGCACATACCTTATTGTAGAAGTCCCTTCACGGATTGGCTGGCCCTGTCGCTCTTTGGTCCTTGGCAAAGGACTCCTTGCTGGGCCATTCCGCCTGCCAAGCTGAATACACTTCCCACGTGAGGAATTGTCTGTGGACACCACGCGCCTGTGCATGCAGAGTTGGGGAAACGCCTACTATGGCTTTGGACAGCAGAGGTAAGTCAATGCAATGGGGTTGAAGAGGCCACCTGGGGCTCTGCTTGGCTCGCAATCGATTGCTCAGTTACGGACAAAAAGAAAAGGTCTGTGGACCCAGGTACCGCAATTGAACCGCAATCAAATGGGGCACATGTTCTGGATTGCAAGATGAGAATCTTTGTTCAGGCGGCCACTGAGCTGACCACAGCAGCTTTTCCTGAGGCATCCAGACAGAGAGCTCATGTGCGCGTGCAGCTAGAGATGAGCACGGCGTGTCCTCCGAAGGGCACCTGAAGCATGTACTTGCAGACGCCTCCTCTCTCTGCCGCGGCACACCAAAAGAGCATCAGCACCAGCAGCAGCAGCCCCAGCAGCCCCAGCAGCACAGCGGCAACATACCTGCGTGCGTCCTTTGACCGCCAACGCTGACCAAACCATTTGTCAGCAGCCCTATGGGCTGAGGTCCTGTCCTGCTGCTAAACTATGTGACATGACATGACATGCCACTGGTTCTTTTGGGCCTCACCTGCGCTAAAGGATTGCCTGGCTGCAAGGGAAGCAACCCAGAGGCCTTTTCTGACACACGTGCTCTCCTAGGCGCACCTACTACGACACATCCTTTGACAACATCCTGCCCAGCGAGACCCTGCTCCTCACGTCCACCAACATGCGCCAGCTTGTGTTTTATGGGGGCAACCCCTGGCTGATCCAGGTGGGCAGCCTCCTCTTGCCTTGTGCTGATGAGGCAGCCTTGTCTTGCCTTGTGTTGACGAGGGGAATTGTTGTTTGCTGTTCTCCCAGCGATCGGCTGCAAGGTTGTGAAGGGATGCACACGCTCTCAAGGGTATCAGGGTATGTTGGGCCAGGAAGAGATGAGCTGGTTCATGATGATTTGATGTTTGCTGTGGTGATGTATGGATGCACAGATTGTGCAAACATCCCTTCTGAGTAAAATCAGCTGACGGCAGGGACTTTTTTTTGCACGATATTGACAAATGAGGATAAATCCACTCATTCTACGGTAAACACCCGCAATCACCTCTGTGCACAGTCATTCACTTGTTGCAAAACACGTGTTTGAGCAAATGCACATGCACACTTGCATGTACACTTGAGCTGGTGCCTGCTGCACACGCACACAACGTGCACATGCACACACGCATACACATCACACACACGACATATACATACAGGTGTATAGCGAGGACAGCCCTGCATGCCGGACATTCTCACCTGTGTGGGAAGCCATGCACAAGGCCATGTTTAGTGGCACGCCCGGCAAGCCGTGGGTGTCGCTTGGTCGCATAAACTGGAGGCACCAGCGCAACCTGGCAACTTGGCTGGTGAACGCGCACGTGAGTGAAGAACTCCAGGACAAGGTCTTGCCAATGTGCTGAGGGGCCTGGAAAAGATGTCCCCAAAGCTGCCAGGGTTATATTTGGGCCTCTTGCAACTTTAAAGCTTGCCCGTCAAACTGAAGTTAAAGGTGTGATTGCAGGTGCACACTGCATAGAAGCGTCTACTATCTGACACCCTCAGCGTCCCTCGCCACTGCTCACCCCTGCGCGTGCCAAACGCGGCGGCTGTTCCCCGTACAGCCGCGCAGCAAAGCGCAATATGCTACCCGCGCTGTTCACGTGCCCACCAATACCCTTTCAGCACGAATGCATGCAGGCCTCTGCTCACCGCAGAGCTTGGCATGCATCCTAGCACCGACAGCTGCCCCCCTCCCCTCCGTCGATCTAAGCTGTGCCCACCACCTCCGCGCCCTGCCTTTGCTTCAGCTCTCTGGCGGAGACATCCGGTTTGATCAACTCCCGCTCGTGTACGGTGTGCCAAAGAACTGCGTGGACCCTCGCTGCTTCATGAGGTGTGGCCTCACCCTCTCCTCCGCATCTTGCTCATGAGCTTGCTTCAGGCGCGCGCCGTGCTGTTGCAAGCACCTTTGTCGGCCGCTTTAAAATGAAATTCCTAGGGCCCTCCTGTGTTCCATGGGAGGTGGCCGCTGCTATTGCTTGAAACACTTGAATGGAAGTCCAGTGCGCCCAATTTGCTTCTGCGTTGCTGAGAGGTGGCTGCTGCCATTGTTATGACCCAGTGACCTCCTGTGATGCTCCGAGGTGGCCACTTCTTGTTTGAAATCTTTGAGTGAACCTTTCCCTAGGGAAAATTAGGATCACAATATTGTGGCCCAAAAGCAGAGGGCTGCTGCAGTCAACAGCTGGCCCCCTCCCTTTCCCAGCCCCCACCCATCCTTTGCATACCAAGTCATGCTGCTGCTGCTGCTGCTGCTGCTGCTGCTGCTGCTGCTGCTATGCCCCTAGGTACTACGGCCCCCTGGCGCTCCCAGCCCTGCAGGAGTTTGCTGCAGCCAAGCTGCTGAAGCTGCCACCTGTTCCCAGTGTTAGCCTCCCCACCTTGGTGCGCACGATGGGGTGTGAGGAGTGAGCTCCCTGGGGCTGCTTTCAGGATGGGAGTGCATGCCCCTGAGTCGGCCTCTTGCTCGTGCTTCACCAGGCCTGGACCCCCTATACAGTTTGGACCCCCCTATACAGTTTGGAGCCCCAGCACACGTGAATGCAGCATGTTCTCAATCCAGGAATGCTTGACTTTGAACCTTGTTGTTGAGATACATCTGCAAGCAATGCAAAACTGGGCCTGCCTGACAGAGGTTGGTTTGAGCCCCCCCCCTCAAGATTACCGCTGCTAGCATGTGGGTTTGAGGCACAGTGTGCTCCAATCCGTGTGTGTCTTCATTTGACTTGTTTGCGCATACAGTCTCAAGGCGCGCACAAGCATGCACTGGCCCTGCCATATGGGCACACTGCTGCCTGAGTGCATCCCGGCTGGGATAGTCTTCTTGCAGTGCCCACGTGCATGTGCGCGCTCTCCTCTCCGTCTGCTGCGGGCCCTCCATCCCTGCCTAGGAAGTTTGTGCTCCCCTGCCAACGCAACCCCTGCTGGGTACTTGCGCTGCGCACAGGACGTGCTGCTGCAGCGTGCACACCCGGCCAAGGTGGTCGCCATAGCCTTCTCCAAGTCAGAGGGCCACGGCAGCATACCCCTGCGCCAGCTTGCCCTGAAGCACCAACAGATGATGCACTTTGCACGCGTCGCCATTGGCGGCGCACCCAGCAGCTCGAAGGTGAGAGGGCAACGCAGCCCCACTGGCGCCAAGGCGTGAGCTTTTGTTGGCCGCCTCGCTGCCTGCGCCCTAGGGGTGTGGCTACCTCATGGAGGGAAGTAGGCGCCGGGGGAGCCAGGGCCAGGAGCGGCATCAGCCGGACAGCGCCGTCACTCCTGTACTGCATTGTGTGCTTGCGTGTGCCCACGGGCGTCTGTGCGACGGCCTGCCCCCGGCCTGTGCAACGGCCTGCCATGTGCGTTGTCACATGCGCGCGCTTGCGTGTGCTCACGGGTGTCTCTGCGCCGGCCTGCCCATGGCAGGGGCACGCCAAGGCAGGCAACACCCAGGAGCAGCAGGAGCAGGAGATGGCTGCGGCCTTGGCCCTGGAGGAGTGGTCGCAGCGGCTGGGCGTCAAAGTCAGCGTGCCATCGCTCGTGCTGCTCAGGGGACCCGGCACAAAGCCCCAGGTGCGTGTGTGAGGGCTGTGGCAAGTGTTAGGTGGAATGCAGGCGTGCTCGGCAAGTAGCGCGCACTAATAGGCTCGCCCGTGTGCCCTTCCCTGCTGGTGCATGGAGCATGGCGGGTGGGCATGGGGCTGCACGAAAGCCGGCGCTGTGATGGGGTAGCGTGAGCGTCTATGGTGCAGATGAGAGCGGGGCCAGGGCTGTTGCTCTGACGCAGCGAAGCAGTGGGAGCGCCGCGTTCCCTAGTGATTATGGCTCCCTTTAAGGCGTGAGAGCTGCTGCAGTCGCAGCTGACGGTCGCGTCCTGCAGTAGCACCAGGCATTGGGCCGCAGGTGGGGGTGCCGGATGAGGCAGCTGCCTGCCTGACTGACTGACTGGTGCCCGCCCCAAGAATGTAGGGAGGCAGGGTTAGAGTAAGGGTCAGGGCAGCCCAGCTCTGAGCTAGGCCCAACACCTGCCTGTCCGTACCACAGCTTCCATGACATACTCCCATAGCAGCTGGGCGCGGCCGGCCATCACGACTAGGTGGGGCCCCTTGAGGCCAGACCCACCCGAGTCAATGCCCAGCAAGCACACAGCCAGTTGGGCCCCCAGCCGTATCGGTGCACAACCTGGTGCACCCCTGCCCCTCTCGTCTGGGCCCCCAGCCGTGCTGGCGCGCACCCCTGCCCCATCCGCCCGCAACCTGGCTCCAACCCTGCAGGTGCTGACGATGAAGCCCGGGGAGGTGCAGGGCTATGAGGAGGCCATTGACGCTGGGGGCCTGATGTGGCAGGTAACGCGGCAGGCAGCATGTGCTGTGCGTGTCATCCTATGTTTGTGTCTGTCATGTGGTGTGCATGTCATGTGAGCAGTTCTTCATCTGTGCCACTCATATCATCTGTGCCAGCGGTGCCTTGTGCAAACTTTGCAAACTGGCTGCGGTTGCGGTATGGGAGGCAGGTGCAGCGCAAGCTCAAAACTCACCTGTGCTTGTTGCACAAGTGCTGAGTGCAAGGCAACGGTTGGTGCCCGTGCACGTGCGCATGTGTGCATCAACACGCCCACCCTGTGTGTGCAAGCGTTGAACCAATATCCAGATGCGTAGGGCTGCACAATGTGCTCATGGCATTGAAGCTGATGCCCCTGGGTGTACGTGTATGTGTGCATTCTTGCATGCTTGCATGCGTGCATGCCCATGCGTGTGTTTGCATGTGTGTGTGTGCGTGTGCGCACGTGGGCGTGTGTGCATTGCACACCAAAGGTGTTGGGTCCATTCTGGAGCTTGAAGAATTTTCCAGACGGGCGCCCTCATGCTGAGGCTTGCCTAGGTGCACTTGCCAGCATACTGGCGCATCTTCATTGTCAAGTGCACACAGCTAACGCATGCGCGCGCGCATGCGTGCATGTGCACACGCACACACGCACACACACACACAAACACGTGCACAAATGACGCGCATGCTCACATGCACATTTATACACAAAAACGCTCGTGCTGCATCCCGACGCCGGATGGCAAACAGGCCATCAACCCGCTGCGGCCCTACACAGTGGACTTCTTAGGCGTCCGCTGGTGGGACGGGCGCCGGCAGTCGGCGCACGCTCGCAAAATCGACCCCATTAAGCTGTGCGTCGTCGTGGTGGGCAGGGGCAGGATGGAGCAGGCCCGCAGCAATGCCCTGGCGGTGAGTCGCGGTGGCGCGCAGGGCGGGTGCATGACGCTCACCTGCGCGCGTTACAGCGGCTGCATGGCGTTGCACGTGACATGGGTGTGGGGTGGCAGTGCTCTGTGGGCAGGCGCACCTTCTGCGCAGTGCCCAAGCATGCATGTGCATGCGCCCCAGCAGCACGTCCACGTTGCGCAGTGTAAAAAAGTGGGATCCACATCTTGTTGTGGGCTCTGCTCCACAGGGCACGATGCCTGTCCATGCTGTTAGGGCTGACCATCCAAAGCTGCCTAGCTTGGAGTAGGCGAGCTGGGCTCTGTATCTCAGCAGGGGCTCAACTCCATGGCTGCATAGGTTTGGTATTTGATAGTAGTGCACGTGTCTGCTGCATGCACGTGAAGGCCCATGCACAGATGCGTGTAAGGACATGGGCACAAGCATGCGCACACACTCACGCACACACATATGGTAACTTTCGCGCTTGCACGCGTGCTCATGCGTGTGTGTGGAATGCAGCTGACCCAGCTGCTTGCCGCCCTTTCCACCAGGGAGAGCCGGGTACAACACACTGCCGCCGCTGCGGCTGCATCCTTTGCCTCAGCCGCCCTCATGGCTAGCCAGCTGCGCGTGGCGTGGCTGGATGCGCAGGTGCAGCACGCCTTCTGCGTGCACCACTTCGCGGACTATGGTGCGGGACAAGGGTGTGCGGGAGGGGGCATTTGCACGTGCATGGTTGGATCCATGGTCCGCTGATCCTGATCCACACCCTGGCCAGGCCTCTTTAGCCAAGCTGGTTTGCATGCCTGCGGTGTTTATCTGTGCATGTGGGGTTCTCAAGCCAAGCTGGCTTGCCCGCCTGCGGTCTTGATCTGTGCATGTGGGGTCAGCGACTTCTACCCTTCTCTGTTAGGAGGTGCCTGTACAGCCGTTCAGGCGCCGGGGACACCCGTGCTTGCCTGCCGTGCAGCGATTGACTTTTGCGCATGTGGCATTCCTGCTCAGCATAAGCCTCGCTGGATCTGTTTCAACACAGGCTTGGTCAGCCCTGACCCTCTGCAGAGGGCTCAAGCTGGGCCAGCCCCATTAGCTTTGTGCTGCCAGCCCACACTCTTCTCATATATATCCCGTGCTCACAGCGCTCTGACGCAGCCCATGCGCGCCGCCCATAGCTCCCCACTCATGCGCGCCCCACCCATTCATGCGCAGATGGCTCAGACAGTAGCAGGGAGCTCCAGCAGACAATCTGCGGGTCCGGGGGCTGGGCTGCATCTGTGAGTAGCGCCATCCAGGCGCTCCTGGCCCAGGACTTCTCAGCTGCGCTGCGAGTCCTAGTTCAGCGTGACCCGCCTCCACGCGCCGCGCTGGTGGCGTACGTGCCCACCCCAACGCCCTCTGTGCGCGGCAAAGAGGTAGGCTGGTGTGCGCATGCGTGCTCCTGTTACTATGCCCAATGTTTATTGGTGAGCACGTGCTCAAGCTGGCGGCACACATGCCCACACCTACGCCCTGTGAGCAGCAATGAGGTAGGTTGGTGTGCACATGTGTGTTTGCGCGTGTGTGTGCAACAAGATGCATTGGTTGGCACATGCGCAAGGCACGTGTGCGCACTTTGATGTGTGGGTGTGTGCATGCTCACTGTACCAGGGAAGCATAATATTCCGGCCATGGCAGGCAGGCTTGCATGCATCGTGAGCTTGCATGCATCGTGTGCTTGCATGCATTGTGTGCTTGTAGGATAGCCTGCTACAGCACGCAGCCGTGCAAGCAGAAAATGCCTGCGGGGGTCTGCTAGCCCCTCTTGGGGGCCCATGTCTGCAGGGGCCTGCTAGCTATATTCGGACGGATGGGCACCTTTTGGGGGCCCATGCCTGCAGGGGCCTGCTACCTCCTTTTGGGGGGAGCTCTGTGTTCCACAGCAGCTGTGTCCCTCAGCAGCCTTGTTGCTTCTGTGTGAATGGCGTGGCCATGATGTGGCTGGGCTGGCAGGTGCAGCACAGCCTCAAGGCACAGAGGTAGCTGTTTTGAACTCTACCAGAACCAAATGGTGCAGCTGCAAACTGGGGCCCCTGGGGGCATATGTATGTCCAGAAAATGCCCTCCATCGGTGGCCCACGCAGCTGCAGTGCCCCAACACCGTGTTTAACCCATTGCTGCTCCGCGCAGCCTACACAATATTGTGCCGCATGCTCGCAGGCGCCGGTGCACCTGTTCAGCACTTTCACCCAGGTGCGTGGGGACTCCCCGCTGGGTGGGGAGTGTGTGTGTACGCGCGTGCGCGTGTGCTGACAGGTGATGCAAGAGGCTGGTGCTGAGCTTCTGGGTTGGAGCAAGCAAGCTCAGCAACAGGCAAACATTGTGTGTGAGTGAGAAGTGCGCGCAAATGCGGTAGGCTGCAAATCTTCCAGGTATCTTCCTGAAATTTTCCCAAAGCTAAGGCTGCTTGTATTCTTTTCAACAGATGGCCATGCAACATCACTATGCCTGCTTGGTCATCTTGCAGCTCCTTTAAGAATTCTGGTGTCCCACACCCCAACAGCACATTCCAAAGCCCACACACACCTCTGCTGCTCACACCACGCAGCTGATGAGCATGAGCGAGCGCCCCTTGAGTGAGGAGGAGCTTGTTCGGATTGCTGCATGGGCCTCGCAGTGAGTGCACACAGGCAGTGGAATAGCCGGTGTGGGGCAATGCCCGTCCAAGTCGCTGCTTGGGCTTTTGGGAGTGAGTGCATGGAGGCTGTAAAATGGCCGGTGTGGAGCAATGCATGTCCAAATCGCTGCTTGGGCTTTTGGGAGTGAGTGCATGGGATGCGCAGCGAGCGTGAGGTGATGTGGGCAGCAGCTCAACAACATTCTTCCTGGTCTGGAGCTTAGGCAGATGCATCGATTTCCGCGCTTCCGAACCCCACCTTCACAACTCTTGCCGCCAATCATGGGCCTGATGCACATGACACTCTCAGGCTGGTCTTTACAGGCTGCTTGCCGTGTTTGAATGAGCTGCCTGCCTGCTTGCACCCCCTGCAGGTGGTGCGCACCTCATGTTGTTGCCACTCTTCATGTGTATGTACGTCTCAACTTGCGCATGCGCTCGCCCTTGTGCGCTGCATGGTGCCATCCATGCAGGTGTGTCGAGCAGGAGGAGAAGAACCGCAAGGTGGGCTGGAAGGACTGGCTCACTGGAAAGCAAGCCAGAGCTGATGGACCCCTGAAGATTATGCAGACGCCTGATGGCAAGCTCAGGTGTGCAGCAGCAATGCGATTTGCGGTGTTGTGCTCTCACGCTTCGTGCATTCTGCTGATGCTCCCCTTCCAGGGGGGCGTGTTTAGCTCAAGGCCGCTGGCCTGTGCATCTTGAAAGCCACCCTCAATGGAAAAACCGCCACTGAGGCATTGTTGTGAATGCCAACCTGGCATCGACGACGATTCAATGGTGGGCTCACCTGAAGTTTCGGCCGCGGCCCATGAGCTGTGTAGCTATTCTGCAACTTCAACATCTCGCTCACCTCCAAGCTTGAGTTGCAGCCTTTGGAGTTTGGGTATTTGTATTGACGCAGTCTGCTTGGCCAAGCTGTCTTTGAGAGCTTTTGTGATGGAGGTCGTGTCCTGCATGGTGCAGATCCCGCAGGTCACGGTGCTGATTGTTTGGGATTTCGCTGCAAAAGGCCCGAGGCAACGCTGCTGCTGGTCTGATCTACTACCTTGTGGCATCCTCCTGCGTTGCAAGTTTTGCAATCAATACATTGGTTGTCTCCAGCCTTATATCACTGCAAAGCCCAATATGTCTTTGCTCCTGCCCAGGTATCCCCCGCCCCTGGTGGATGACGATGCTGAAAGCACGCTTGAATTTCTGCACGACAGGGCCAGGTGAGGATGCCGGTAGATGTGTGAAGGTGTGTGCATGCGTGCGTTTGCCAAGCTGTATTGGATTGTGCTTTTGGGGTCTATAACTGTGCCAGTGGCAAAAAGTTTGGAATGCCCAAGAAAAAGGTTTTGGAATGGGGGGCAAATGAATTGGTTGCTGCTGCTGCTGCTGCTGCTGCTGCTAGGCTGCAAAAGAGCAAGTCAGTGGGATGCCTGCTTTTTGTATAGAGGACATGACCTAGCGTTTTCATTTGGGCTCCCCTAGCCAAGCTTGGGGCCCTCTCGTGACACTGAGCTTGGGGCCCTCTCGTGACACTGCTTTCAAGGCCAGGGGTCCTCGTAACTTTTAAAAAGATTAGGGGTCCTGAGGAGCGGGGACCAGGGTTGTTTAGCATGGCTTCTGAATCCTGCCTGCTCAGACAGATGGGACAGGCATCGATACAGTTGCAGCAGGCACTGTTTGAGTTCTGCACGTTCAAGCACAGCTTGATTGCCTGAGTGAACAGCCTGAGTGCAGGCACGGGGGCGCGGGCCAAATTGAGCACAAACCAAAAATCCTTGGCACCTCAATGTTTTATTGTGTGCAGGAAAGTTTGGAGTAAGCTTCAAGATGCGGCTGGACCTTTGCTTTACTTGATTGGCCCAGAGCTGAAGCAAGTGCTGGGCCTGTTCCTCACCATTGCCGTCATTTTGTTGCTTCACCAGCTCACTGGCAGGATACAGCAACAGCAACCCCCGCAGCGGTCCCCGCAATAGCAGCAGAAGTAGATGATGGGAAACATCAGTAGTGGCGAGAGAACAAAGGTAGCGGCAGCAAAGCCTGCAGGCTGGAATGAGCCGGTTTCAGGGTCTGCCACCCGCAATTCTTGCCTGATGCTTAGTTATACTATAGCAATACTGTGGGCAACTGTGGGCACCTGAGTCAAGAACTGCACTGGCTGCAGCTGCAAGGTTGCTCTATGGTGTGAGGGACATCTTTGCACGGGAAGTCTGTCAACTAAGACTCTTTCTGTAATGCGTCAATGGGATGCGTTTTTATGACTGCATTAAACTGGTCCCCGAGTCTTTCTCCCTTGATCATGATACCGGTATCAAGGTACCTTCCTGGCTTGTGGGACACACATATGCACGCGATCAGTTGAGGAGGCCAGCTACAACTATTACTTATAGCTAGAGGCTTAAGAAAAAGAAGAGAAAAAAGAAAAGACTACGCCAACAATGTAACCCCTGCTTGCGTAAATTAAGGAAGAAGTTTACATCTGGTGCAAGCACCAGGCAAACCTCCACCATCAGACGAGGAAAAAGGTCAGTAGTGGGGGTCGGGAGGGTTCTGAAAAGAGCCATATGTTCATTCCTTGGTGTTCTTCAACCTCCAACTTGTATTTATGATCTTTGTTGCATATTGAATGGAATGAGTTTAGATCGAGAGCAAGTTTTCTTACTCTACACTGTTCTAGGCCAAGCTTACAAGGTTAACAAGGTTTACAAGGATAAGGCCTTCAGTCAAGAATTGCGACTGCTAGCCTGCTCATAAAAAACGATTAATTCATGAAGGAAAAAAGGAAGTTTATGGTTGTTCTGGTTAAAAAAAGCGGACACATCATGAGATCCTGCCTGTGAGATTAAGGGAACATACTTCCTGCGGAGAGAGACCACCTGGGGATGTGTGCAATGAAATAGGACATGTTGTTCAACCTGGACATTATCATCAGCCTCGCAAAGGTCACAATTTAGGGGAGACCTGTGATTCCAAGTAGCTGTCTCATAGCGAAGAGTGTGAACACGAAGTCTGAACCGAGCCACGTTGCGAATGACATCATG
>LFIK01004259.1_pt1 | contig 11581 bp, 9 predicted proteins | sample 643401 | NCBI WGS metagenome assembly LFIK01 (sample SAMN03777447, study PRJNA286221) | soda lake metagenome | biome: soda lake; feature: Kulunda steppe; material: water; isolation source: sample T5-Br brine of Lake Tanatar-5 | place: Russia: Kulunda steppe | collected 2010-07 | reverse complement strand
TTCTCGCGCGCCATCAACGAGCACAGCGGGCTCGCAGCGCGCATCCCAGAACTCTCTAATCCCGAGCGCCGGAAGTGGAATCTCCGCGAAGTCAGCATGATGCTGACGCTGCACGCGGAGGGCGATCGCATCGCGCACCTGAAGGCGCTCGGCGAGCAGTTGCTGGCGAACGCCGCCGCTGAGGTCGGGGACGACTCGTCAGTCGGAGCCCGTGAGCATCTCGCCGCTGTCAGAACTTGGGCCGCGGGCCTCGATCGCGCCGCGTACGAAGTCACCCAAGCAGACGATCGCCTGATGATTCAGCAGGCGGTTGATCCCGAAGTTGAGCAAGTACTTGGAGAGACGAACAAGGATCTTCGTCGGACGAACGACGCTATCGGACTGACTGTTAGGCACGCGCATGTGCGAGACAATGGTGGCCGCGCACCCGACATCGAAGCCGAAGCTCTCGCATCCGACATAGCCCTCGCGAGAGAACTGTTGGAAGACCCGCCTCAGACCGTGGGCTTCTCGGCGGACGGACCCGTGGCAGCCGCGGCGTCCGCGATCGAACTGCACCTCACCGGCCGGACCATCGTCGCGGACGACGATCTCGCCTGGAGCGCTACAGCCCTTCTGCGAGTCGCGGCGGCCATTGGTGAACACCCGAGCGATCTCTTCGATGATTCCTTCTTCAGCCAAGGAGCCGATCGATCTGCTGCGAGAGCGCTGCCGTTCCTCTTGCTGCCGGCGGCGCGTGACCTGCGAGCAGTCCTCGGCGTCGACGGAAGCGATGAGGTCGATGTCATCGAGCTCAGCCGAGCGGTCGCAGTGAGGGGGGCAAGCGAGGCCCGTCTTGCGTACGCCCGCGCGCTCGACGCCGTGTGGAGCGCGCCTTGCGACGCTGCGCACCTGCACGACCGCTGCCACCACCGCCTCGCCGTCGACCTCGTCACGGAGTCCTTCTTGGACTCAGTTGTGGGGCCATGGGACGCCGCCGCGCAGCGGCGGTCCATAGTCAGGCTCAACCCGCCCGAGGCGAGATCACTTGACGCCTTGGGCGGAGACGACATCTATGGTCGAAGGCTCACGCCCGCGCTGCGAGCGCTCGGGGCCGCGGCATCCAGCTCTGCGTGCTGCCGGGACGATGCACGAGCGGCACTGCGATCACTTCTAGCGGCGCATCAGCGCGCGATGCTGGCTTTCGAACACGGATATCACCACAGCCAGAGTGACTCGCTCGTCGCGGCACGATCAGCACTGTGGCAGGCGATCGATGACCGCGATGACGTCCTGCTTGAGTACGTCCGCAACTACATCACGAACACGCGTGTTCTGGCTGAAGGGCTACAGGCGGTCGCCGCGGCGGCGGAGGAGCGGGACGAAGCTGGCAGACACGCTCACAGGCTATGGCCCCGAATCATGGATCTGGTGCTCGACGCAGCAGAGGCGAACTCGACGCTCTTCACGGAACGCACTTGGGGGGACTACGCCGAGGCAGCTCTGATCCCAAACCCTGCCGCAGAGTGGGGTTATCTCACCATCGAATTGGTCGGACCTCCGTACCCCTGGCGAGACCTGCTCTCTTGGACGCCGCAGGTAGAGCGCTGGCTAGGAGCAATCACCTGCTCTCGCAAGAGCATCGACCAATTGGTGATCGCCGTGCGGGAACTTGATGTTGCCGACCAGTGCGAACAAGGCCTCATGTGGATCGAGCCAATCGTCAGAGGGAGCGGTAACGACTGTGCGTCGACTTACACGCTCCCCGAGTGGCTCAAGGAGCGACGCGGAGATTTGGTTTCTCCCGATCAGATCTCTCGCTGGCAACGCGTCGTTGACCTGCTGGTCGTGGCCGGAGATAGTCGCGTCGCCAATCTCGCGGACTAATTCGAGGCGCCACATGAGCCGGGACTATGGGCGGCAGCGACCTCCGGACCAAGCGCGCGAAGTCACGGTGATGGCGTCGCCGGCCAGGTAACTGCAACGGGCGTTGCGAACCGGTCACCAACAGCAGCCTGGTCTGCACGGATCGCGTCGTCGCGTGTATGTTGACAGCATGAGTGGCCAGCGTCTGAACATCACCATCGACGGCGAACACGCGGCCAAACTCGCGAGCCTCGCCGCTCGTGTCCACGTCAACGAGGGAACGCTGGCCCGCTCGCTCCTGAGCACCGCCATCGATGACCTCGACCCTGATCCCGCGAACGTCGCGTCGCTGCTCGACGGGATCGAAGGCGCCTTCGAACGTGCCCAGCTCGGAGCCGGGCAGGCTGCCGCTGGCGACACCATCGCGCTCGACGAGTTGTAGGACGTGGCGCACGTCGCGCTCGCACACGCTGCGGTTGATGACCTCGATCGACTCGTGCTCACGCACTCGCTACCGGACGACACCCGCCAACGTGTGCGCACGACACTCGAGCCGCTGCGCCAGTTCCCTCGACTCAGACCGGAACTCGCCGGCCGCTGGGAGGGGTTTCGGTTCGTCCTCGGACCCTGGCGCTGGGGGCTGCTCGTCTACTCCTTCGACGAGGCGCGCGACCGCGTCGTCATCGTCACGATCCAAGACGCACGAGCGTCGAGGCCAGCGACTGGCGGGTGACCCGGCCGCATCCTCCGGTCGGCGATCCGCACTTCCGCAGCTGGCGCGTCGCTCGAACAACCCTCGTACCGGGCACCGACCGCTCACGAGCGGGTAGCCATTCCGACGCGCTGTTCCCATGCTCTGTAGCCCTGCGTGGCGTCTGGCCGTGACGACGGGAGGGTTGCGGATGGGCCGTGGCTGCACCGCGGGCCTCTTCGTTGATACGGCGAACACGAACTGAACTGGTCCTACGACCGGGAACCGTGGAGGTGGTCCCAGAACTGGCTAGCCGGTGGTCCCATCCCCGTGGCGGACGACATCGGCTGTTCGCCCGGCTGCGGTAGTCGCGCACGTGCGCGTGAAGCTTGTCGGCGAGGTGCTGGGCGAGGGGGATCACCGGGATGCTCGGCGGCGCGATGCCGGCGAAGTGGAGGAGGTCGCGCAGCTCGAGGCGTTCCAAGGGGCGTTGGTCGTCGGGGACGGCATCGATGTCGAGCTGGATCCGTTCGAACTCGCGTCCGTCAAGGCGTGCGAGGATGGCGTAGCGCAGCCCTCCCTCGTCGGTCTCGGCGGTCATCGGTCGGGCAGCGCCGGCCTCGAAGCGGAAGCCATCTCCGAGGTCGACATCCAGCGCCGCTTCGAGCACGTCACCGAAGTGATCGAGCGCCGCGTCACCGCAGAAGGGTCGCCCGCCAGTCGAGGTAGCAGCGCCGGATCTCCTCGGACCCAGGTCCCTTGACCCAGGCCGTTGACGCTGGCGGAACATGTCGGATTCCGGTGTGCGACAGGTCCTGGCCACCCCGCCGACCTCCACGTCCACGACCGCCGGTTGCACGTCACCCTCAACCCGCTACCCACCCCACCCATCGGGACAGACCGACGTTCACGCGTTGTGGACCTGCTCGACGACACCCGCCATCTGTTCGATCGCGGCGAGCCAGTGCCGCTGGGTCGGCTGCTTCTCGAGGTAGCAGCGCACCTCATCGATCCCGAGCTCGCCGAGGGACAGCAGCTGTTGCGCGGTCCGTTCATCGGTGGGCTCGCCGTCGACCACCGGGAAGTAGACGTCCAGGGACCGTCGGATCGACCCCGGGTCTCGTCCGACGTCCTCGCAGGCGCGCTCCAGGTCGGCGAGGTGGCCGGCGACCTCGCTCAGGTCGTTCGGCGCGGTCCACCAGTTCCACTCGTCAGCCCAGCGGGCGGCCGCGCCCTTCATGCGTGGGCCGCCGGCACCCACCACGATGGGTGGGCCCTGCTCGCGCGGGCCGGGCAGCACCAGCTGGGCGTCGGCCACCTGATGGAACCGTCCCTCGAAGGTCGCGTGTCCGTCCCGGAGCAGGGCGGTGATGATCTGCACGCTCTCGACGAAGCGTGAGAACCGGTGGTCCGCCGGGATGCCGAAGGCGGCGTAGTCGGCATCCGGGCTGTTCCCGGCCCCGATACCCAGCACGTACCGGCCGTCCGACATCTCGTCCAGTGTCGCTGCGATCTTGGCGATCAGCCCCGGCGCCCGGTAGGGCGCGTTCAGCACCGAGTGCCCGATCCGGATGCTCGAGGTCGCCTCGGCCAGTCCGCCGAGCAGCGAGACGGACTCCCATGCGCCACCGGTGATGTCCCCCTGCGGCCAGGACAGCACATCCTCGACCACCACCAGATCGAACCCGGCCGCCTCGGCAGCCAGTGCCCGTGCGCGGATGTCCGTCCAGCGCGGGACCGGCCATCGCCCTCCAGGCAGCACGAGCAGCGGGATAGCCACCCCCAACTGCATCCATACCTCCGTTGTCGTGACGCCCCGGACCCCGTGCTCCGCACCGGGCCGCCTGCAGGCAAGCAGCCGACACCTGCCAGCACAAGGCCACCCGCGCAGATGACAGCCCAGGCAGTCAGCCAACTCGCACCCTGAACCCGTCCCGGGATCGAGGTCACCAAGGACGGACCCTGGCCCCTGCCCCCTGGCGCTGATCGATCCATCGCCGTGGACCTCCACGGCGTGCCGGAACCGCCGGACGTCGATCCCGGTTCTCGCGGCGCATCTCCGTGGTGGTCCCGGGGCTGCGAAGCGCAGTGTGGGCGAGCGCACGACCGGTGGTGGATCATCGCCGTGTCCGGGCTTCGGACGCAGCGACGTCGAGGTGGCGGGACCACCCGAGCGTGCTGGGTGATCCCGCCACCGACCGCTCCACCGGGCGGCCGTACCCCGCGTTGATCAGGGGACGGTCACGGTCTCGAGCATGTCCTTGCCTTGGGGGTTGTCGACCTCGGAGACGAAGGCGTACTCACCGGGGGTCAGGTGCACGCTGACGTAGGCCGTGCTGCCCGGCAGCATCCCGTTCACGCCACCGAGGAACGTCGCCGGCGGGGTGATGCTGAGGCCCTCGGGCTCGACCCAGTTCATCCACACGTCCAACGCGTCGAGGTCGGTGTCATCGTCGAGGCGGGCGATGTGGACGCTGTTGCCGAGGAAGTTGCCGTGCGGGGTGTCGTCGTCGAGGTTGACCTTGAAGGTGCGCTGACCGGGCCGGACGTCACCGTCGATCTCGATGCCGGCCTTGGTCAGGTTCACCTCGAAGTCGGCGACCGGCTCGTTCGCGCCGCCGTCGTCGTCGGTGACGATCAGATCCTGGATCATGGTCTCGGTGTGGAAGACGTGGTCGCCGGTGTCCTCGTCGAAGGACTTGACGTAGCACTCGATCTGGTAGTGACCGGGCTCGAGGTAGACGGTGGTCTCCGCGACCTCGCCCGGAGCGACGAGTCCGGGGCCGCCCATAGGCACGACGTCCCCGAACCACCCGGGCAGGTTCGCGAACTCCGCGAAGGCAGCCGAGGGCTCGTCCCCGTCGACGCTCCGGTCCATGGCGCCCTGGAAGACCGGAGCGACCTGCTGCACGCTGTCCTCAGCCGTGATGCCCTCCGGCAGGTCGGCGAGGTAGGCGAGGTGCTCCCCGTTGGAGCCGTTGTGGTAGCGGAACGTGGTCCAGCCGGAGGGGATCTCCTCCGGTAGGCCGACGAAGTGGTGGCCCTCGGAGGTGAACTCGACCACGTTGGGGTTCTCCAGGCCCTGGCCCTTGCCCTGGCCCTGGTCAGCACCCTTGCCCTGGTTGGCCAGTGACGGTGCTGCGATCAACGTGAAGGCGAAGGCGAGTGTCATGACAGTGGTTGTGATCCTGCGCACGTGTTGTCCTCTCAGTTCTTGGGATCCTCGGAGCAACCCGGCTCGGGTCTGCGACCCGGGTTCGGTGAGCGCTCGCCACTACCCGAACCTTCCGGGCTGACGGCACTCGCCAGGTCATGCGCCGGCGTTCAGACCCTCCGGCACGATGTTGTGGTTGGAGCGGAAGAGGTTGTCGGGGTCCCACTCCTGCTTGATCCGGGCGAGACGCCGGTAGTGATCGCCGTACGCGGCGGACACACGATCCACCTCGTCTGCATCGAGGTAGTTGACGTAGACCCCGCCGGTGGCGTGTGGTGCCATCGCCTCGTGGACCCGGCGGACCCAGGCGATCTCGACGTCGTCGTCGGCGGGATCGCTCCACCCTGCTTGGACGGCGAACCCGTACGCGGCATCGCGATGGGGCCACGCGGTCGCGTCGGTCGGCTTGTGGGCGATCGCGCCCCCGAGTGACTCGAAGAAGATCATGGAGAAGTCGCCAGGGAGTTCCCCGACCTCTTCGAGCAGCGCGCTGATGGCGGCATCGGAGAGTTCCGGGAGCAGGTGGGCCCGTCCGTAGTAGCGGGCGCCGTCGGGGGTCCCGGCGTCGAAGCTCGACTGGAACGTCGCGTAGGGCATCGGCGCCACCACCTCGACGAAGGGGTCACCGATCCGTGCCAGTTGCGCGACCGCTTCCTCGCCGTCGCTGACCTCACCGCTGTAGCACCCGACCAGTGCGAGAGCGGGTCGTCCGTGCAGTTCGGTCGGGAACCCCTCGACCGGGGGGACCTTCATGACCATCGGATAGCACGCCAACTCGTCGGGTGCGTCGGCCATGACATCGCGGTAGTCCCGCAGCACCTGCTCGGCATCCTCGAGCCGGTGGAACAGCTGCGCGGTGAGTACCTCGGGCCCGACCGGGTGCAGCTGGAACTCGAACGAGGTGACGATCCCGACGTTGCCGCCTCCCCCGCGCAACGCCCAGAACAGCTCCGGGTGCTCGTCCTCGCTGGCGTAGACCAGCTCGCCGTCGGCGGTAACGACGTCAGCGGCGACGAGGTTGTCGCTGGTCAACCCGAAACTGCGGGCCAGCCAGCCGATGCCGCCCCCGAGGGTCAGGCCGGCCACCCCGGTCCCGGAGTGCACGCCCGCCGGGGTGGCAAGCCCGAAGGTCTGAGCTTCGCGGTCGAACTGGCCCAGCGTCGCCCCGGGATCCACGCGGGCGGTCCTGGTCTCCGGATCGACCCGTACCCCGTCCATCTCCGACAGATCGACGACCAGCCCGTCGTCGCAGACGGCCTTGCCCGCGACCTGGTGGCCGCCGGCCTTGACCGACAACGGCAACCCGGTGCTGCGGGCGAACCGCACACACGCGAGCACGTCCGCCGGGCTCTCGCACCGCGCGATGGCGGCCGGCCGGCGGTCGACCATGCCGTTCCAGACCGCCCGTGCGGGGTCGTAGCCGTCGTCGTCCGGCAACAGGAGCTGGCCGCGCAGGGTCTCGGCGAGCCCGGGCAGCGTCGAGATGTCGGCGTCGAGTTGGCTCATCGTGTACTCCGATGTCAGGTCGGCGCAACAACTCACGCCGGTGGACGGGTCTGACATCCACCTTCGGCCTAAGGGCCGACCGACGGCATCGGGAGAAGGTTCTAGATCACGCCATAGGGCGCGCGAAGGACCCAGGGTCGCCAACCGAACGTGCAGAGACGGCTACGCAGCGTGGCGTCAGCCGGCCAGCGGGTCGGTGAGCCCGGACCGGTGTGCGACGGCGGCGGCTTGCGTGCGGCTGTCGACATCGAGCTTGCGCAGGAGGTTGGTGATGTGCACGGACACGGTCTTCTCGCTGATGAACAGCGTCGTTGCGATCCGGCGGTTGCGTAGACCCTGCGCGATCAGCTGCAGCACCTCGAGCTCACGAGGCGTCAAGCCCAGTTCCTCGCCGACGTCGTGTCCCGCCCGCTCGTCCGAGGTCTGCCCCGGCAGGGCGATGCGGCCTCGTCGGGCGAGAGCCTCCACGGCCTCACGCACACCGCGAGCACCCGTCGCGGCTGCGTCGTGGTGGGCCTCCGCGAGAGCCCTTGCAGCGGCCCCACGGTCCCCGATCGAGAGCAGGGCCTCGGCCGATCTCCATCGGGCGTAGATCCGCCAGTAGGCGTACGCCGCCTGGTCGACCACCGAGCTCCAGGCTGCGGGATCCGGACCCGTGAGGCGTGTCATCTCCGCCTCGGCGAGCGCGAGGTAGGTGCCCGGCACCTCGAACTGTGGCGACCCCTCGAACGGTAGGGGGAACCGCTGGAACCAGCTTCGCATCGTGGCGAGCAGCTCCTCGCCCCGGGCACGGTGATCCTCTGGACCCGCGTCGGGGGCAGCATCGCCACGTGCGGGCTCGCCTGCGGGGTACAGCTGCAACGCGGCGTCGACCTCGGCACGGACCAGGGCCCGCATCGTCCCGATGCGGTAGGCGATCTCCGTATCCGCCACCTCGGTGTCGAGGTGGCGCTCGACGACGGCGCGCAGATCGGCAAGACGACCCTGATCGGCGGCGATCTCCGCCTGCAACGGCAACACGTCGTGATACCAGCGGGTCGGGACCCCGTGGGCATGGAGCCTGGCGACCTCGGCGTCGGCCGCTTCGAGCTCGCCTCGCATCCAGTACAGCGAGGCGCGGACGGTCCCCACCCCTGTGCCCGTGTACCCCTCGCTGTGCACATCGTTCATGCGATCGACCACCTGCTCGGCGAGGTCCCAGGCGCCACTGCGCAGGAACGCGAAGCCAGCGTGCACCAGGAGGTCCACGGACGCCGGTGAACGCGAGGTGCGTGCCGCGATCCAGTCCATGGTGTCGAGCGCGAGCCGGTGGCTGCGGTCGTCACCGACCGCGCTGTCCAGCAGATGCGAGACGTCGAACAGCGCCGAACGAGCGCGACGCTGGAGGGGATCGTCGTCCAACACCTCGGCCTTGCGCAGGGCCTCCTGCAGACGGTCGTGGGCTTCGTGGATCTCAGCCGTCCAGGCAAGTGTCGCGCCGAGGGTGGTCAACGCGCGGCAGGCGAGGCCCTCGTCATCGAGCTGCGCGGCGTCAGCGACCGCGGCCCGCGCCGGGGCAAGGGCCTGTCGGGGATCCCGCGAGGTGCTCAGCTTCAGCAGGGTCGCGTGCGTCATGGCCACCGACACCGTCGTCGCGGAGGGGGGCGCATCGACCATCAACCGACGGGCCTGCTCCGCCTCGGCCAGGGCCGCGTCGCCCAGCCCGGCGTTCCACCGGGCTTGGGCAAGCCGACCTCGGAGACCGGCCTCGCGCAGCACGTCTCGTCGCTCTTCGATGGTTGCACCAGCCGAACGGCTCGTGAGGAGCGCCTCGAGCTGCTCGACCGCCCGGTGCCAGACCCCTGCCTCGGCCGCCGTCTGAGCGACGGCGTCGCGAAGCTCCTCCTCCGTGTGGTCCAGAAGGGTCGGATCGAGCTGCGGCCACAGCTCCAGGATGCGTTCGAGGTGGGCCAGCGCATCGGGGTAGGCAGTGACCTGGCGTGCCCGTTGTGCGGCGGCCCAGGCGGCGACGGCAGCCTCGGTGGCCTGACCGGACGCCTGTCGGTGGACCGCCAGCTCGGCGTGGACATCGCGCTCGCCACCGAGGGCCAGGTCGGGGCGTGCGGTCAGCGCGTCCGCGACCCGACGGTGCAGATCGGCACGTTGTGACGGGAGCAGCTCCTCGGCCGCAGCCTCTCGAACCAGCGCGTGACGGAACCGGAACGCTCCCTGCTCGTCGATGACCAGCAGGTGGCGGTCGAGTGCCGCCCGGAGCGCAGCGGTCAGCTCCTCCTCAGGCACGGATGTGGCGATCGCGAGCAACTCCTGGGTGAAACGCTCCCCGATCGTGGCGCCGTGGGTGAGGAGCAGGCGGGTCTCCCTGGCGACGGTGGCCAGCCGAGCTGCGACGACGTCACGCATGGCCGGCGACAGGCCCGTGGGGTCACCAGCGGCCAGCAACTCCTCGACGTAGAACGGGTTGCCTCCTGACCGCGACACCACTTGCTCGAGCACGCCCCGGCCGGGACGTTGCCCCGTGATCGCTTCGATCTGCGCAGCTACCCCGACCCGGTCCAGCGGGGCGAGGTTCGCACGCGTGACCTGCGGCAGCCGAGCGAACTCGGCCAGCAGGGTGCCCAAGCGGTGATGATCGGCCGTCTCCTCCTCACGCAAGGTCGCGATCAACGTCAAGGGCCCGTGCTGGACGGTCCTCGCGAGGTAGAGCAACAGCTCGAGCGTCGCATCATCGGCCCAGTGCAGATCCTCCAGGGCCAGCACGAGCGGTCGCTCCGCACACAACCGATCGATCAGGTCGATGATCGCCGCGAACAACCGGTCACGGCGGCTACCGACCTCGCCCTCCCCGACCTGCTGTCCGGGCGGCGGACCGCCCAGGCTCGGCACCAGCCACGACAGCTCCCGGCGGCTGCGCCCGAGGAGCTCCGAGAGCCGTGCTTCCTCGACGTCACGCGCCAACTGACGGATCATCTCGGCGATCGGAGCGAAGGGAGGACTCGCGCTCCCGACGCTGAGCCCGTGACCGACGAGCACCTGGTCGCCGGCAGCACGTGCCTGGTCGGAGAGCGCGGACAGCAGCCGCGACTTCCCGATCCCCGCTTCACCGGTGATCAGGACCAGTTGTGGCGTACCGGCCCGAGCGGTGTCGAGGCAGGCGCCAAGACCCCGTAGCTCACGGCTACGGCTGACCAGGTCCGGGCTGCTGATCCGCTTCCACATGGAACGCATGGTGACAGGTCCGGCGCGACCTCAAGGACAGCGTCCTCGAGGAACATGATCTGCAGCGTTGAGCCGCTCGTGGACCCCGGGACCAACCGCCGTGAACCACGCTCCTCGCGGCGCATGTCCGTGGTGTGGGGCTGCTGGTTGATGGCGAGGTGGTCGGGGGTGTGGGCGCCGCCGCGCTCGAGACCCTCATCGCCGAGCTCAAGACCGCCGGGTACGCCCCGAACACCATCGCCTGCCGGGTCTCGGCCCTCTCGGCGTTCTCCCGCTGGTGTGTCCGTGAGCGGCTCGCTGACCGAAACCCGGTGGAGTTGATCCGCCGCCCGTCCCGTCCGGCCCAGTCGGCTACTGCGAGCCTGACCCACCACCAGCTCACCGACTGGCTCGCCGCCGCCGAGCTGCGGGGCGGTGCATGGTGGGCCGCCGCGATGTTGCTCGGCGTGAACGGCCAGCGGTGCGGGGAGCTGATCGTCTGCATCGTCGAGGACCTCGGCAACCACGCGTGAGACCCTGTAACTGACCGCGACCAAGGGTGATCTGACGGGTGGTCGGGTCCGGGGTGGTGCACATGGTTGCTCTCCTGGGCGTCGGTGGGAGTGGCGGATGTGCCGCTGCCGGTCGGGCGTGCCCTGGACGGGAGACGTTGAACTGCGTAACCAAGCCCTAACGGCACCGGGACGGCCGGCACGACACCTGCAGGCGCCGACCGGGCCGTGCAACCAGCGCACCACTGTCGCGATCCGGCCGCCGCCGGGGGACTACCGACACACCACCCGTCACGACAGGAGGACCGAGATGGGCACCGCCGCCACCCTCACCGGCCAGCCGCCGCAGCCCCCGCACTCCGCCACCATGACCATCCCCGAAGCCGCCCGGCTGCTCGGCATCAGCCGCTCCGCCGCCTACCGCGCCGTCGCACGCGGCGAGATCCCCACCATCCGCAGCGGCCGACGGCTCCTCGTCCCCACCGCCAAGCTGTACGCCATGCTCGGCTGGACCTACAACCCCGCCGCATGACCCACCCTCACCGCCGCCGACCAAGGTCTGTGCAGACCCCAGTCACGGTGATGGCGCCCGGTCGTGGGTGGAACCAACGGGCGTTG
>LFIK01004258.1_pt1 | contig 11583 bp, 16 predicted proteins | sample 643401 | NCBI WGS metagenome assembly LFIK01 (sample SAMN03777447, study PRJNA286221) | soda lake metagenome | biome: soda lake; feature: Kulunda steppe; material: water; isolation source: sample T5-Br brine of Lake Tanatar-5 | place: Russia: Kulunda steppe | collected 2010-07 | reverse complement strand
CTAGGTCTGTGTTGGTTTGGTGTGGCACAGCTAGGTCTGTGTCGGTTTGGTGTGGCACAGCTTGGTCTGTGTCGGTTTGGTGTGGCACAGCTAGATCTATGTTGGTTGCTGGTGGCACAGCTAGGTCTGTGTCGGTTTGGTGTGGCACAGCTGGGTCTGGGAGGTGCTGCCAGGGAATGGGGCGCTTAGTGCAATGCTCCACACTCCTCCGCCCACACAAAGACGGCATAGGCTCCACCCAGCACTCAAGCGGTCCGCAGCATGACGCCATGCATGCAAAGGGCTGAGTGCAACGCAGGCGGAGCACGACCATTGCACCACCAGCATGTGCGTTCTCCTAGACGGGAGGGGTGCGCACAAGTGCATGCAGGTGTGCACTCTTTCCAGCTGGCTTAGAGGTGCAGCGCGTATCTAGTGCTGCATAGCCCGTCAGGGCCGGCAAGGTCACCGGGCTGAAGGACGCGCATCTGGGAATGCAGGACTGGAACCGGGAAGGCGCATAACTGGAGGGCGCGGCCTCAGTGTTCCTTTGCATCCCTATTGCCATTTGCACCAAAAATCCAACAACCCACCGGCATGCATGCTGGCAAGCCCTGCCATCAAACAGAGCACAATATGCAGACAGGCCCGCGGCTTGTACAGGGTGCGCTGTTCTGCCACCCGACATGCGCACCTTGCGGGTGGTGGGCAGTGCCTCCTACTCGTGCAGAAGGGGAGTGGGGGGACGGTGTGGCCTCAGTACGCCTGCCCACCCTTTTGCCATTTACTCTGGCCCTGCAGGGACTGCGCGGCCTGGGAGTGGGACCACCGCGGCACCTGCACCAGCAGCAGGAGGCGGGGGCGCGCCACCTCGTGGCAATGCTGGGGGCAGCGCTGCCACCCGGGGCGGCGTGGGGGTCAGAGGAGGTGGAGGAGGAGGCATGACGTCTAAGCCGCTGGGCTTCACGTGCTACCTCGTAAGTCGTGGACTTAGCTCTGTTTTGCCTCATATGCACCCATAAGCTGGTGTGTGCGCCTCACATGCCACCTTTATGGGCTGGCCGAGCTCTCAGCTTATGTAGCTCTAGGCATAACAAGTGCGGCAGAGGGCTGCATCAGCCTGCTGTGTGTGTCTTTGTGTCCAAGGCATCTCCTTTCCGTTTATGTACAATGGGGCCTCCTTAATAACGCACCCCCATTGGCTAGGGCTTAAGGCCAGAGAAAAGCTAAAAAAAATGACAAGCAGGTAGGCCAGGGGACCATGGCATGATGGCGCTGTGGGCAGAAAGGGGACTGGCAAGCGTAGCTGCAGAGCTGGCGCGTCCAGAAATGGCAAGTCCATCACTTACAACTATCACTAGGCCCGTCATGCACACCAAGCTGTTCCACCTTCCATTACCTTGCTGCCCCATGGAATGGCATTGACTTTGACTCTGGCCCTCGTGCCGCGTTTCCAGCTATGCCGGCACCTCCTCTTTCTCACATTGAATGCTCATGCTGCGTAAGCGCGTGCGTGCAGTGTGGGCAGCAGTACGGGTCTGCCAGCCTGCTCATTCACATTGGGCAGTGCCAGAAGAAATGGGTGAGCATGGAGAGCGCAAAGCCCAAGCGCGAGCAGCGCCCCCTGCCGCCGCCTCCGCCTCTTCTGCATGACTTGGAGGCGCTGCCCACCAACCCCCAGGTGTGAAACTGCCGAGAGGCAAAGCAGCACACCTCGCACGAGTCTCAGGTCTTTCTGCATGATGTGCTCTGATGGTCGTGCATGCCGGTGCGCTGTGGGCTGCTCTGCACCGTCAAGGGGCAAGAGCCACGCCCTGCCAGGGCTCCTTGGCCCTCTTGCGCTGGCTAGGTGATGTCAGCGTGTCTTGCAAAGAGCACAAGGAAATGTTGCCGCTAGAGCGTATTGGGATACTACTGCACAAGCACATGGGGGTATTACTGCAAGTGCTGTGTGCTGGCTCAGCCTTGGCGGACCACGGGGTAGGCAGCAGGGTCTCTGACATCCCAAGTGAATGCCATACGTCTCAAGGAATGGTCCACCCGTGGGATGGTGACATCCCGAGTGAATGCCATATGTGACAAATGATGTGTCTCAAGGAATGGTCCACCCGTGGGATGGTGACATCCCGAGTGAATGCCATATGTGACATATGATGTGTCTTAAGGAATGGTCCACCCGTGGGATGGTGACATCCCGAGTGAATGCCATATGTCTCAAGGAATGGTCCATCGTGGGATGGTGACATCCCTGGGAGTGAATGCCCGCGTGAATCATGGAACTGTCTATGTTTGTGGGAGCCAAAAGCATCAGAGATCCTTGCTGTGGTCTCAGCCCCCGACACATCTCAGCACAGAGGGACTTCCACCCCAATTCTTGACACAGATGTGCAGCGCCTTGTGTCCAGACTGATGGCTGCGCAGGAGCCCTGTGCACATGCACATGGAACCAATAGGGCCACATTGCCGGTCAGGGCTTGTCAAGCCTCACACCTTGGCATTGATTTTCTATGGGAGGGTGTGTGACCGCGACACGCACCGCAGGGCATTGAGGAGTTCAACCAGGCAATGTATTCCTATTGGGACAAGGTCAGCTTGGTGGCGTGCGGTTTATGCGGCAGGACATTCAGGTGCGCTCCGCTGTGCTCTTTTCTTCTCACATGCTGAAAGTGAGAGCTTTCTCTCACTATGTGAAGGCGCTCTGACCCAGAGACCAGGCTTGGGTGGAGGCCTGCAAGGGCGGACCATTGCCCGGCATCCCCAATTTGTGGGGACAGTCACTCCTCAAGGGGAACACCTGTGTCCCCACAGAACGTGCCCTGCTGCTTTTTTCTCCATTAAGCTGGACCTGGAGGCGACATGTCTGAGTGTGTATGTGCGTGCGTCTGGATGTGTATGGGCGTGTGGCTGGCCCTGGAAATGATGAGAGCCCGCCAAGAAATGCACGAGCCCTGCACTGCAAGAGGATCACCCTCCTCTGGATCCTGATGCCCCCCATAAGCACCCCCTTGCTTCTCAGACAGCTGCGAGCAAAAGCTCCCTGTAGGCGCACTCCTTGAAGGCGTGCATGCCCTAGCACATTGTGAGGGCCCTCCCCTCCGTATGACCCTGTGGTTCGCCTTTCTTGCACAATGGGGACAGGCAAGGCACAAGGCACCCCCCTTCGCCCGCAGGCCTGATGCGTTCGAGCGCCATGCCAAGGTGTGCACGCCCAACAACCCTGGCAAGCCAGGCGTGCCCACCAATGGCCCCACTGCAGCACCCAGAGCCGGAGGAGGGGGTGGGGCAGCCAGAGGGAGCGGTGGCGGGGGCAACTACGACGCCAGGCCCCGCGCTTACAATTGTTACTTGGTGGGTTGTGTCCTCTGCTGTTGTGCAGCAGGGGCTACCTGGATTGCACTGTGGGGTAGTTGCACATGGGTCAGCAGCAGGAGAGTCTGCCAAGACGCGTGCGTGTAATATGCAAGCATGTGAGCAGGGATGTTGGAGGCAACAGACTCAGTGAAAGTGGCATCTTGGGTGCATCCTCAAGAGAGCTGCTTACCTGCTTCCAAGAGCCTTCTCCATTGCGTGGCGCAGACGTTTGTGAGTCTGAAAAGCCTGCACCATTGGCCACGTGCGCACTCCGTGCCCGCCCTGAGCTCGTGCGCATGCCCTGGACTTCATGCTTTGCAGTGTGGCCAGCAGTACGGCAGCCAGAGCCTCTTGATCCACATCCCCCAGTGCTACGAAAAGTGGCTGAAGGCAAGTGGGGCACTTTGATCCGAATCCAAGCAATGCCTCTAGGGTTCAACCCCCCCCACTGGTACGAGACTGTGCTGGTTGTCTGGTGAATCGGTAACGCGATATGAGGCTCATGACCAAGCACCTGCATTTGCTTGACTTGAGTGTGGTCTGGGCCTTTTGTTGGCGTGCAGTCCCATTGGCACAAGCCAACATGCATCAGTCATTTGCAGCTGTGTGTGTGTTAGTGCAACCGATGCCGGTTGCGTTGTCTTGAAGAGCTGGATACCTGTGTCCTTGCAAAAAGTGCACGGCACGAATATTTAGCAGGGGATGCTGGTGTGTTTGGCTGTGGCTGGGCACGGGGCGTTCATTGTCAGTCCAGACCCCTACTGCCCCATTGCCGCTCAAGTTTCCTCATTGCCGCTCAAGCTTCCCTTTGTTAACGCGGTTAAGGCCCCCACTCCTCTGTTATGCTGCCCATGCACTCACCCGGCGCGGGATGTTGAGCCGATCAGGCAAAAGGCCCATTTCAGTGACCCTCCACCACCACCCTCGCATTGCAGATTCCCCCTTGCCCCCTTGCCCTCTCTTGCCCCCTGTGCAGGCAGGGCCATACGCCATGCTGTGTATGCTCCTCTCTCCCTTGACCCTCACCCACTCCCTTCCCCCTTCTTGTCCTTTCTTGCAAAGTGCCATGCGCTGGCCATGGATTCTTCTAAGCGCAACCTGTTTCCGAAAAATGGGCGGGGGAAGGCTGCCTCTAGCCGCGGCCCCGCTCCGCTGGTACCCCCCCACCCCAACCCCCTCTGTCCTCACCCTTGGTGTGCACCTCCAGGTGGAGGCCACCAAACCTCCCAAAGAGAGGCGTGAGCCACCCCCACCTCCGCCCGAGCTGGATGAGCCCCTGCCCACGCACCCTGATGAGATCGACGCCTTCAATGCAAAGATGTGTGGCGCCTTCAATGAGAAGAGCCTGGTGCGCTGCCAGCACTGCGGAAGGTCCATGAGGTGTGTCAAAGCGCCTGGTTCATGCACCTGTGCTCAATCTCAGCATCACACTCGCGTGCGTGCCAGCCCAACCAGCCTCTGTGAACACCCTCAGCACCACGCACACACCACACTTGTGCGAGCCAGATCAAGGCTGCCCTTGCCCAGACAATGTGTTTGCTTCCTGTCTGCCCTCTGTCTCAAACAGACATGCCTGCCAAGGTTATCAGCTGGCTATTAAGTTGCGTGCCTTTGGCTGTGCGTCTCATTGCACGCCCTTAACTATGCCCCTTGCACACACCATTCATACCGTGGCTGCACAGCTGCTGCAGCTCGCACTTTCTCTATTTGTTCAAATGAGGTCAAATTGGGTCTGCCGGCTTTCATACTGAAGAAATAGCCCGCTTATGTTGTCACACCCACAGCTGTCAAAGCTGACCACGCGCACAGGCCACTCCTCCTTGACCACTCCTCATGCATTGCACCATCTCTCCTTCCCATGCTGCTCAATACCTCCTCTCTGTGTCTTGTTCACTTCCTCCATGCACCTTGCCCATCAACGCGCGGGGCTGGCTCGTGCCATGCTGTGTGCAGGGACGACGCGCTGCCCAGGCACCAGAAGCTGTGCACAGCAGAGAATCCCATGAAGGGAGGCTCCCCCGCAGTGCCCCCCGCGCCGCGCACACCGGCAGGTGGGGCAGCCATGGGCGGGGGAGGTGGATTAGGTGGCGGCAGCGGCGGCAGTGCTGCTACTTCAGAGTACCCTGAGGGCGAAGGGAGCGAGGACCTGGCGCATTGCCAGCACTGCCATCGTCGGATGCGGTAGGTCCTTGGGCTTGCAGGCCAGGCAGAGGTAGCTGGCCCTGCATCCGTATGCAACGAGGAGAGCCATGAGGGACATGAACAGCGCTTCAAGCTGTCTGAACGCAACATATTGTCCATGATAAAGTCAACTTATTAAAAACCCAAACTGCAATGTTAGATACAGCAGATTAGGGGAGGGGCGGCGCATATGAGTGTGTAAGGCAGGTAGATAGCACGTGCTTCACCCTAAACCCTGGTACTATGTACATGATGGAATCCAGTACTTGGGCGTGCACCTCTCCTTTTGTTGTTGCAAGCCACCATTGCGCGTGCAGTGGGCCCCCCTGCATGCGTGGACGCAAAGTGCAGTCTGTGCCCAAGAGCTGAGGGTCCCCTGCCCTGCCCAGGGGCTGGCCTTACGCAGAGCTTTGCACGCTTGCATAGCAGGCCTAGTGGCTGCCTGCAAATGCTGCTGCACAGCACAGCGCCTGCTCGGCACTGCACGTGCACAGCGCAGGAGGGGCCTGCCTGTGCCAGGGCACGTGCACGCAGCACAGGTCACTCCTGCAGCCGCTGTATAAGGAGTGCTGCACGCAGCACAGGTCACTCCTGCAGCCGCTGTATAAGGAGTGCTGCGGCTGCCTAGGGTTTGTGCGGATGCCTAGGGTTCGTGCGGATGCCTGCCCCATTCCTCCTCTGTGTGCCCATGCACTCGTGGACTTGGTAAGCTGGTGAGTTCCCATGCCCTGTACAGCCATGGCCCATGGGCCTTTATGGACCCGCGCTTACGTGCAGGCCTGACGCGCTCGTCAAGCACCAACGCGTGTGCACGGCCGACAAACCCATGAAGGCCGTCACCCGGCAGCCGCAGCCGCCTCCGGCTCCCAGGCCCCCGTCTGCAGGTGGGCACAAGTGGCTCAACAGAAAAGGCCGCAGCTCGCCATGTTGCTTTGGGAAAACTTCTCCCAGAAGCTGCACGTGCACCCAGGCAAGTGAGCAGTGCCCCGCAGACACAGCGCGTGTGGAGTGGTGCAGGCGAGCGTGCAGTGCAGGCAAGCTTGGCAGGAAAGCGTGTTGGGCAGGTAAGCGGGGCAGGAAAGCGTGTGGGGTAGGCAAAAGTTGCAGGAGTGCGTGTGGCGCCGGTAAGTGTTGCAGGAGAGTGTGTGGTGCAGGCAAGTGTGTAGTACCCCGCAGACACAGCGCGGCGTGTTGGCAGCTCACGAGCACAGCGCAGCATGTGGGTGAAAACATGCGTACTTGAGTGTGCATTTGTGCTTCCAAGCACGCACTAGAAGCACACACAGTTTGCGCTTATGTGCATCCAGGCACGCCATGCACAGGCAGCACGGTCCTGAGGGTGCACAATCAAGCGCGCTGTCAGCAGAGGCAGTGCGGTGTCAGCAGGCAGTGCGCTGTCAGCAGAGGCAGTGCGCTGTCAGCAGAGGCAGTGCGGTGTCAGCAGAGGCAGTGCGGTGTCAGCAAGCAGTGCGGAGCGCGGTGCGCAAGGGTCAACTGTCAATGGGGTGGTGGGTGGGTAAGAAAGAGCCTCTATGTGCAGGCCAGGTCAGCATGAGGTAGCAGAGGGATAGACAAGGCGCAGCCTCGAATGAAGCAGACAGTGAGCGTTTGGCTGGATGGCGTTCATTTGGAGGAATCATGCAAAAATGACAGACACACAGGCAGGCAGGCAGGCAGACAGCGACACGCACTGGCGCACACACTGGCACATAAAGTGAAGCTCCTGGCAATGCAGAGCATCTGTGCACTTTAGACTCAGGCCTGTTTGAAGTCACGGAGATTGTGCTGCATTGTTCGTCTTGCTACATCGCCCTGGCTGCCCCTGCCTTGCTTTAGCTGGCTGGCTGGCTGGCTGGCTGGCTGTGTAAGGTTCACCCTGCTGTGGCCAGGCAGCCAGGCTAGGAAGGGCTCTGCCTGCAATGCTATGGCTACCCTTGGGCCTGCAATGCTCTGGATGGTGAGCTGCTCAGCCTCACTCCTGCCCTGTGCTCTCAGCCTCCCCCCTGGCCTGTGCTCCCAGCCATCCGTCTGTCCCCGCTTGCTCTGTTATGCAGGTGCACCGCGAGGGAGACCGTCACCCCCTTATGCTGCTGCTGCAGGCGGCCAGAGGCTTGGGCACCCACGCCCATCACCGCCACCTCTGCCTCCGTCCCAGGTGGGCTCTGCACGGCGCCATCCCGCCATGGCCCTCTGGCCTACTTGCTTCACGTCCTTTTCATCTGTTTCTCATGGCCAAAAACCCTAGTTGAGCCACCTCATGCTGGCCTGGTGTGAGGCAGGCGCCGCTTGTCACCCCCCTACCCCCCATTCCACCTGATTTGTGCTGCATCTGTTTGTGCCAGCTGTGCCTGAGGCAGGCCAAAAGGGTAGAGGCCTGTGCCCACCCAACTGCCCTTTTAGTGTTGGTTCCTGTAGTCCGGCCAGCAAGGCATCAGTAACCCCCATTGGCATCAGTACAAAATGAATGCTCGTTGTGCCAGTAGCTGAGGCCTGGGGCGCCAGGCGAGGGTATGCCTAGCCATGTAGGCCTGGGGCGCCAGGTGAGGGTATGCCTAGCCATGCGCCAGGTGAGGGTATGCCTAGCCATGCAGAAAGCTTGGGGGGAAAGCTTCCCCTAATGGGGGTCATGACTTGCCATACTTGGTGCACAAAGCCTGATTTTGGGTGCGAATGCACCTGTGTGCACGGGCAGGCGTGCTTTGGCCATGTTTATGTGTGTGTGTGTGAATGTGAATGTATGTGTTTATGTTTGTATTTTATCACTGATGAAAGCTTAAGCTACTTAGATTTCCGCACACAACTTCATGGATCCCTTTCACGGTACAGCACAGCACCATGGGTCTGCGGGCACCTGGCTTTGCCAGGCAAACACCCAGCTGCGTTTGCGCATGCGTTGCACAGATAAGTGACACCAGTGTGAGCATGTGTAGGGCGTGTGCTGGGCGTGGTAGGCAATATGCTCTTCTGGTTCTGCTTTTAAGCAGGTCTATGAGCCAGAGCCAGAGGTGGATGAAGATCAGGATCAGGAGGAGGAGGCAGTCTCCTTCGGGGCATCCTATGGGGGAGCTGCAGGATATGGCGCAGATGCGTACCAGGACACGGGCGGAGATGGGGCGGAGGTGAGTGCTGAGCAACATGCGCACTTGTGGAGGGTGGGTGTGCGTGGTGGCATGTGGGGTGCTTACATGCATGTGTGCTAATGGGTCCATGTCAGCCAGCTTGAGCAGGTGCTACCTGGCCTTGAGCTGCATGCACCATGCCATGCACCAGAGAGACTTTGCCCCATTGGTTGCTGCTCAAGCGCTTTTATGCTTACTTGCAGTGCATCCCTTTTGATTGGTTGCTGCTCAAGCGCTTTTATGCTTACTTGCAGTGCATCCCTTTTGGTTGGTTGCTGCTCAAGCGCTGTTGTGCGCACTCACCGTGCATCCCCTTCGATTGGTTGCTGCTCAAGCGCTTTTATGCTTACTCGCCGTGCATCCCCTTTGATTGGTTGCTGCTCAAGCGCTGTTGTGCTCACTCACTGTGCATCCCCTTTGATTGGTTGCTGCTCAAGTGCTGATGTGCTCACTCACTATGCATCCCCTTAGTTGCGGTGCCGTTCCTAATGTGGGCTGCCCACTTGGTTGTCGTGCCAGTCATGCCTTGGCTGCCAACTCCTCCGCCTTGTCTGTTCTGGCCCCTGGGTCTATTCTGCACCCTAAGCCACCTGACTGACTGACTGACTGACTGCCCAACCTGCCCGCCTGCCTGCCTGCCTGCCTACCTGCCTACCTGCCTGCCTCCCTGCTCATTCTCTCCCGCGCAGGATGGGGACCGCATACCCTGCGAGTCTTGTGGGCGGAAGTTCCTACCTGAGGCGCTGGCCAAGCACGCGCGCATCTGCGCCAAGGTCTTTGCCAGCAAGCGTAAGCCCTTCAACATGGCCCGGCAGAGACTGCAGGTGGGGGGGGGCCAGGGGTTGGCCGTGCCGCGCCTTGGCCATGCATGGGCGCATTCGCACTTTAGAATGGTTCATCCCCCTTAGAATGTGTGGTCCATCCCCTGAAGTGCAGCTGCGCACATGCGCATGGCCTTGTAACACATTGAATCGCCCTCCTAGGCATACGTGTTGTCCTCAACAAGGCTCGGCTTGGTAAGCCAGCCTCCCCCACATGCCAGCCCCTTGGGTATGCGCCGCATCCGCTTGGCAAGCCAGCCTCCCCCACATGCCAGCCCCTTGGGTATGCACCGCATCCGCTTGGCAAGCCAGCCTCCTCAGCATGGTGATTCTCAGCCCTCAGTATGGCAGGCCGACTCCCTCTCAAAGAGCGGCTGCCTTTGTTCTGGGCACCCAACCCAAAACTCTCAACCAACGCCCAACGTACACACGCGTGCCTCTGCTGGGGGCCACCTGGAACAGCCACAGCACCAATTAGGGGTTTCTCTCTTGGCTAGTGCTGGTCCTGCGTGATTGCTGCATGCCCCTGGTTGATGCCAGCGCTGGCTTGATGACTGCATGCGCCTGGGCTTGTCAGTGCAGCTCGTGCTGCCTGGCCGCAGGGCACCAGCGCGGCCATCCCATCCCTGCCAGGCGGGCCTCCCTGCTGCGCTCGTATCTTCCCTGCCTTTTGTACATGCCGCACGTGTCCTAGAATTGCCTGTGCTGTTTGTGCGTACGCGTGCAGGGCACCGGTGCAGCCGTGCTTTCTCGGCCGGGCAGACCTCCCAGCTCCTCTGCCCCTGCGCGCGCCCAGCAAGCCAGTAGACCAGCTGCAGGGGGTGCTGGCGGCATGCCCAAATGGAAAGCGCAGGTGAGAGGCATGGAAGCGGGGAAGGGGCTGGTGTGAATCTGCGTTCTTTCATGTGCCTCTTGAGCATATGTCTATGTACGTGTTTGTGTGTCTGCAATAATGCACATACACTTGCAAGTCCGGGGGGGGGGATATGGGCAGGTGTGGGATTGTGGATTGGGGGGGGGATGCGCTCAAGTGCACGCCTGTTTTTTTGGCTTGCGTTGCAAAGGCAGAGATTATTGGTGGTTGTGTGCTGTGGGGAGCCCTGCTCCCACAAACACCCAGGGCAGCTCGCCCACGGCGCGTGCTCCCGGCGCCACTCAGCAGAGCATCACAGCCACAGCGTCTGGGTGCAAACGAGGCAGCCATACGTTTTGCCCCTGGACCCCCTGTCTCCCATCCGCGCCGGACTTCAGTCCCTGCCTTTCTGGGCACTGGGGTCTCGTGCTCCTGTGTCTTCACTCCGACCCCAGTGCTCCTGTGTCTTCACTCCGACCCCAGTGCTCCTGTGTCTTCACTCCGACCCCCCAGTGCTTAGCCCTGATACAGCCCTGCATGGACGGGGCTCCTCACCATAGGCCCTTAGCCAAGCCCTGCACCCTGAACTACAGTGCACAGCCCCTGCCTGCATGCAAGCCAGCAGTGTGTGAGCCCTGCCAACACCCTGACTTGCAGTGCACGGCCCCTGGTTCTGCGCTTACCCAGTATGCCTGGCTCCTGCCTGTGCGCAAGCCAGCCGTGTGCGGCCCCCGCCAACACCCTGACTTGCAACGCACAGCTTCTGCCTCCGTGCGCTTTCATGTGGACCGTCCAAGCAGGTCATTGCCCTGCTTCATCCCCCAGTAGCGCCCTGCCCAACCCAGGCGCAGTGTGTGCACACTCGTCCCGTACACTCCCCCGCACATATGTGCTCTCATGCTGTGGGTGCACACAGTCTGAAGCCCTGCGCCAGGCCATGGCGGCAAACAGGCAGGTCACGGCCGCTCTGGCGCGCGGGGAGGACCTAAGGAACCTGCCGCCCCCTCCGAGCGTGCCGGACCCCAGCTTCATCCAATGGTGGGTGCAAGACCTGCGACCAGCCGCCGCCCTGGCTACGTACGTGCGCGCGCATGTGTGCATGAACGTATGCATGTGAAGTTGCACCTTTATGCGCTTGTGTGCGCGTTTGCTTGTCCACGGCCAGCTGCCGCCCTGGCCCTGTTCAGCAGCGCGCGCTCCTCCTCCCCTTCCCATCCCCCCCCCCCTTTTCTCTTTCCTTCCAGCTCCACGCCACACCCACAAATAGAAGCTCAAGCCT
>LFIK01004257.1_pt1 | contig 11584 bp, 19 predicted proteins | sample 643401 | NCBI WGS metagenome assembly LFIK01 (sample SAMN03777447, study PRJNA286221) | soda lake metagenome | biome: soda lake; feature: Kulunda steppe; material: water; isolation source: sample T5-Br brine of Lake Tanatar-5 | place: Russia: Kulunda steppe | collected 2010-07 | reverse complement strand
TGGGGGTGGGTATGTGTGTGGGGTGTGTGTGTGTGTGTGTGTGTGTGTGTGTGCGTTGCGGGCATGTGTAGTGTGTGTGGTGTGTATATGTGTAAGTGCATGTGCATGTGCTCTTGCATGTCTCTTGTGTCCGCAAAGCAGGCACACTGGCATCTTTGTTCAAGCTGACACGCTGGCCTCTATGTTCAAAGCTCACACATGCTCAAGTACGCATGTGCACGCCAAACCAGGCTACCACACTAGCCAACCAATGCTGTCTGTGTGCACACAAGCCAACCAATCCCTTCTGGGTGCACACGAGCCCACCAATGCTTGCTTCGTGCGCAAGCATTGTGCTGCTTGTGCACGAGCATGCACGTGAATGTGCGCCCTTATTATGTGTATCTTCTGCGCACGCACGCACGCACTCGTGCGTATGCGCTGTAACTTCCACACGCACAGGTCACTGACATCCCTGGCGTCTCCGACGCCACGCGCCGCACGCGCGCAGAGTGGCGGCGCAAGCAGCACGACCTGCGGCAGAGCGAGCACAAGGACCTGCGCGCGGGGCGGCCGCCACGCAGGATGGAGGAGGCTGCCGAGGAGGGGTGAGTCTCGCCCTTGCAGCATCACTCCACGGGGGTTGGATGGGCGAGCCTCTTGTGTGCGGCAACACCGATGGAGGGTTGAGTCTCGCGCATGCCACATCCAATTCACGTGCTGCTCACCACGCACACACGCCATGCTTGCCTCAAGGGATGGGCCTCGTGTCAGTGTCAGTGTGACTTCTTGTTGGCTGGCTGCCAACCCACCCGTGCCGTGGCTGCCCTGATGCTCGCGTCCTCCCTGTGCCGCATCACGCTTGAGCTGGCAACTCCACGCTTGGGCCGACACTGCCACGCATGTTGTGGCTGCCTGACCCAAGCTGCTTGCCTCACCATGCAATCACTGCCACGCATGTTGCGGCTGCCTGACCCAAGCTGCCTGCCTCACCATGCAATCACTGCCACGCATGTTGCGGCTGCCTGACCCAAGCTGCTTGCCTCACCATGCAATCACTGCCACGCATGTTGCGGCTGCCTGACCCAAGCTGCTTGCCTCACCATGCAATCACTGCCGCTGGTTGGCTTGAGGGCCCTCCTCTCATGTGAGCAGCGCTGGGCCTATGCATGGTGCTTGGCATGCTACCAGGCTGGGGCGTGCGTGCTGCTAGGCGTGCTGCCAGGCAGATGCGTGTATGCTGCAAGGCCGAGGCCTGCAGTGAGCTGGGAAAGTATTGGGCAATCGCTGCCTATGCCCCTTGCGTAGCTGTAGATGCCATTTCTGTTAGCATTGCTGCTGCTGCTGCTGCTGCTGCTGCGTTGTGAGATCAGTTGGCTGCACGATTGTGGAGTGCTTGTGCAGATGGGATGCTGTGCTTGACAGCCTGCATGCGCATACAGCTGGATGCTCGCTGCGCTCCCTTGACATGCATGGGCACATGTGGCGTGTGCGTGTGTGTGCGTGTGTGTGCACGTGCACGCTCGGATGCAGCACTACTATGTGGCAGTATTCTAGTGTGCCCAGAGAGCGGTGTGCTGTATCATGGCCCTTGGCGCTCGGCCAGGAGGCGTGTGCTTGACAGAGTAGACGTGAAGGAGACGTGTGGGTAGGTGCGGGTGCGGCTGCGCAGCTCCCTGGCAGGAGTGTGGCATGTGGCCCGCCAACCTTCAAGGCTCCAGCCCAAAAAACTGAGGACACACGAATTGGCACTGTGTACATGTGTGGATGCATGCGCCAGCAGGCCAATGCGCCCTGGACAAGAGACGGCCGCTGAGCTGGGGTGGGTCGAGTGCTACAGCTGCTGCCGCAGCAGCCGCTGCCACAGAAGCTCTCCTGCAGTGCTGCGTGCGCTCTTTCAGAGGGGGAGGAATGTGTGTATATGTGTGTTGAATGTTGGTGCTTTAAGTTGTGCGCCTGGCGCTGCTTGCGCTGCTGTGCCTGGGAGGGGTGGCTGGGGTAGATAGCAGCAGGCATGAGCATGCACATTGATGTGGGAGTGCATTGCACAGGGCCTGACCATCCAGCTTAAGTGCGCTCAGATGCTGCAACCTGAGTTGTGATGGAAGCCCGCGTGGCTCCTTGCTTGTACCAACTTGTACCACACCTGCCCCCAAATGAAATGCATGCTCCCTACTTGTACTGCACCTGCCCCCAAAGGAAATGCACGCTCCTTACTTGTACTGCACCTGCCCCCAAATGGAATGCACGCTCCCTACTTGTACTGCACCTGCCCCCAAATGGAATGCACGCTCCTTACTTGTTTCACACCTGCCTCCAAATGGAATGCACGCTCCTTACTTGTTTTACACCTGCCCCCAAATGGAATGCACGCTCCTTGCTTGTACTACACCTGCCCCCAAAGGAAATGCACGCTCCTTGCTTGTACTACACCTGCCCCCAAAGGGAATGCACGCTTCTTGCTTGTACCACACCTGCCCCCAAAGGAAATGCACGCTCCTTACTTGTACTGCACCTGCCCCCAAATGGAATGCACGCTCCTTACTTGTTTCACACCTGCCTCCAAATGGAATGCACGCTCCTTACTTGTTTCACACCTGCCCCCAAATGGAATGCACGCTCCTTGCTTGTTCCACACCTGCCCCCAAATGAAATGCATGCTCCTTGCTTGTACTGCACCTACCCCCTTGCTCGTGCCACACCTGCCCCCTTGCTTGTGCCACATTTGCCCACAAATGGAATGAACGCTCAAAGGACTGCATGGTGTGCATACCGTTGCCACCCGCACACATCCCTTCTCCCAACAATGGAATCTTCTCTGTCTGTGCGCGCCACCTGCCTGGGTCGTGCAGCCCTGTCTACAGCAACCACAGGACTCGTGTTCCTGCAGAATTTGTACAGCGCGCTTTGAGGATTCCATCCAACACAGCCCTCCGTAACAGCCACCTTCTCAGAGTTGCTCACCCCTGCCCTCGCCTCCACACCTGCCTGCCATGCCTGCAGCCTGGTCGTGTGCCCTCCCTCCCTCAGCACCAGCAGCACCCATCAGATTATGGTCAACGAGCCGCCCATGTCAGACTCCCCCATCCACATCATGGACATGCCCCAGCAGGCAGCCCACCTCGAGAGTAGGGGATCGCAGAACATGTACCTGCCGCCAAACTTGATGCAGGTGCGTGTGCCCGCCCGCCTGCTGGCCGGCTTCATCGGCTGCACTGGGCGCCGCTGCTTGTGTTGCGCAAGCATGTCTTAAGGGCCCTGGCGCTGCTGTCCATGAAAACACCTCTTGGGTGTTCACTGGCCGTGCGTGCAAAGTGGTCAATCTAGCTGGGTGTGGGAGAGAGAGGCTGCGCTGCTCCCGGCGGCGTGTTAGTGGGTGTGCTCGTTTGATAGCCAGTTTTAACGCTTAGAGTCCTTGCCCTGCTTCCCATGGGTGTGCAGAATGCTCCAGCATGCGGTGCAGCTGCATGCTCATGCTTTGCCGTGGATGGCCAACCATGCACACACGCACACACACACACAAGCCAAGGCCCTCGCACCATGTCCTGAGCTGCCCCTCTACGTTACATGTCACACTTTTGTGTTGCTCCGCTCCGCGCAGCTTCGCGCTTGCCGCTCCCCAAACCTGCGCGCGTGTTTGCACACCTCTGCTTGCATTAGCTGTGGCAAAGAATTGCGCGCCTCTGCTTGCGCTAGCCGTGGCAAGGCACACGCCACAGGAGGTAAGGCTGGTCTGTAACCTCCACAAGCAGAGAGCAGCGCACAAAGGGGGCCAGGCAATTGCGGGTGGAGGGGATGTGACGCTTGTACTCATAAGCCAAGTGCCCGCCTCTCACCCCCTATTTGCCGCCCCCCTCCACCCGCGACTGCGCAGAGTGAGGAGCTCCGCCGCATCCACCGCAAGCAGTTGCAGCGCTTCAACCTGTCGGACGCCGCCCTGCTGGATCCGGTGTGCGTGGCCAAGGGCGCGCTGGGGCCGGGCCACATGAGCCCCCAGGTGCGAAGTTGCAAGGGGCAGTGGATTGCAAGGGGCAAGGGCCACATGAGCCCCCAGGTGCGAGGTTACAGGGGAGTAGAGCCGCGGGGGGCAGGGATGAGTGGCCATGGGCACCCCAGGTGTGAAGTTGCAAGGGGCAGGGGTGTGTGGCCAAGGGCGCGCCAGGTGCGAGGTCGCAGGGGGCAGGGGAGCAATGTTGCAGGGGCACAGGCATGTCAGGAGTACACACAAGGATGGCAAGGATCAGACCTCCAGTCGAGAAGTGTGGCTGCTAGTCTGGGGCACATGCATCTTATTTCCCGGCTCAACTTTGGTAATGAGCTCCAAGGTGCAGTTTAGGGGGTGTGGGGGCGCAGGCTGAGGGCTGGGGGCTGGGCCGTGCATATGGCATATGGGGGAATGGCATGCACACGTGGAAGGAAATTGGGGCAAACTTGTGGGCGATAAGGGCATATCTGAGGGACAGGGGCCCACGCTTGGGGAACTGGGAGGGCTGTGCCCCACATGTGTGTGAGGAGATTAGGGGTCCTGGGTATTTGGGCGACGTGACGTTGGGGCGTGTTTGGAGGGGGGCCGAGGCACACTCACTTGAGCAGGAGGGAGTGCACAGCATCCATGTGTGTCTTGATGGACTCAGCCTCTTGCAGTGTCCACTTTGAGGCTGTGTCACTTGATGGACATCAGTCCATGTCTGATTACATGTCTGAATCCATGCCTGATTCCATGCCTGATTGCATGAACCATCCCCAGCTGCCCTTAGGAATTTCTTTGTTTTAAGGTTGCCTGCACACGCACACACATGCACACACGCACACATGAACACAAACCTATACACCAAAAGCTAGCATGTGCATAATCGCACTTGCATGCATTGTCTCTTGCATGTGTAGGACTTTGTGCACCAGGAGTTTGTCTCTGTGTATTCTGAAGATGAGCTCAAGGCCGTGAACCTCGTGCATGATCTCTCAGACCTGGAGCCTTTGTACCAGGAGTTCAGCAAGGTGGGTCTGCAGTGCGTGTGCATGCTAGAGCTGTTTTGGGTTTTGGCATGTGCTTGAAGGCAACATCTGCACCAGGAGATCAACGAGGCGTGTAAGCTGAGCACATGGTTTGCATTTGTTATGCGCGCGCTCGTTTGGGCCCTTGTGGATGGGTGAGGTATAGGCCCGGGTAATGCAGCTGTGATGGCCAAACGAGGGCAGTAAGGCTAAAGCCTGTAAGGTGGTACGCCCTTTGAATTGGTGTATGTGTGTGGAGAGCAGTAATAACTTGTTACTATTAAGTCACTTAAGCTGCTGCGGGAGGTGGCTGGGTGCTGCTGACCTGCTGCAAGGCTGGCGGCATGTCTCCATGAAGCTGCAGCAGGGTGCATGTGGCTTCTTTGCTCTCGCCCTCTGTCATTTGCTGTCAGATTGATGCAATCAAAGGCCTTTGATCGGTGATGCAATAGCATTACTCACCCCCAAACGACATGCCTGCAGCTGAAAGAGAGCCTGCTTGACTACATGGACGAGTGTCGGCACAACCAGGCGATAGGACGGCCCATGAAGCGCAGGAAGGTAGGCAATGGCAGCCTTGGGCTGTGCCGAAAGACAGGAGAGTGTGTGGCAGCGGCGGTCCCAGATCAACGAGCCTGAGGGTCAAGTTGAGGGGTTTAGGGCAAGAGTTACCCTATTCTGACCCTCAGCAATCCCAGACCCACAAGCCTTCGCTTTGAGGTGCAAGTACACGAAGGTGGTGGGAGTGCAAAGCAGCGTGCGTGGTAAGCTGGAGCCTTGGGCAGCCTCGCTGGTCTGTTGCTGTGAGGGGCTGAGGCTGTCGGTGTGTGTGGTGCTGAGGCTGGTGGTGCCACGCCTCGACCTCATCCCCACAGCCGCAACTCGCCTACTTTCCCAGGCTCCGCTCTGCGCCTAGGACACAAATAATGGCGTTGCGCCCTTCGCTCATGTATCATCCCCACCATGTATCATCACTTGCCCTTCGCTCATGTATCATCGCTTGCCCTTCGCTCATGTATCATCCCCACCATGTATCATCGCTTGCCCTTCGCTCATGTATCATCGCTTGCCCTTCGCTCATGTATCATCACTTGCCCTTCGCTCATGTACTAGGGTTTAGGGTTTAGGGTTAGGGTTTAGGGTTAGGGTTAGGGTTAGGGTTAGTTCGCTCATGTATCATCCCCACCAGCTCCTTTCCCTGCCCTGCTGCTGTGCCCCCCTCAGCCCTCTCCTGCACTGATGGCCCGACCCCAATGCAGCTCTCCCCCACTTTGCTGCCCCACCCACCTCCTGCAGGCCTTGCTGTTCATGCCACTGTATGGCAGCTGGGGGCTGCGCATGTACGGCCCAGGCACCTTCAAGCGTGTAGACATGCTTAAATTCCACTTGGCCAGGTGTGCGCATGCGCTCACTCGCGAGCTGATTCTCGAGGGGCTTTGTAAAAAACCCGCTTTTTTATATGCAAAAGTGCAGTAGATGTGTTTGGCATGTATGCGTGTGCGTGTCTGCATGCGCTAAGGTGTGCGTGTACACACGTGCTTGAGAATGTGTGCACATGCACATGCAAGGATGACGACCTTTGTCTTGGTCGTTTTTGGAGCGCGTATGATTACCCAAGCAGGGTCCTTTTTCTGTGCATGGCTGCACTACAGCATCGCAGCGCATGGTCTACGAGCTTTGGAACTGGAGATCCACCTGTACCTGGCCACCTCTTGTTGAACGGCTGTGTCGCCCTTGGCAGGCTGTGCGAGCTTGTTGGAGTTTGCCATTCGGCCATAGACGGCTGCGTCGTACCTGCTCCCTGACCTTATTGGGCATGTCCGCGTGTACATGCGTACATGCACGCAGGCTGCGCGAGCTGGAGCGGGCCATCCTGGATGAGCAAGGGAGGGTGAAGACCCTGGTCTGGCCATCCGCGTTTGTGACCTTTTCGTGAGTGGTGGTGGCATGGGCCGGCTGCGACCGTGGCCGATGAGGCGTGCACTTGACTACTTTTGAAGCACGCAAGCTGTGCTGATGGTGGCCTGTGTAGCTTTTTCATGAGCGGCCGACGGCATGGCTATGGCCATGGCAGGTGCTGCGCGCGCCTGCTGCTCGGCTGAAGCCTCATGTGCCGGTGGCTGCGCATTCGGCGCCGGCTGAGTGCACTGCCGGCTGAGTGCACTGCCGGCTGAGTGCACTGCCGGCGATGCGCAAGTGGCCCGTGCGCTCTGGCAGCCCCGCTTCATATGGTGCCTGCTTTGCGCAATGACCTGGGCATCATTGACAAAGAGGCACGCCTCGTCGCTGGGCAGTGCTGCCCAGTAAATTCTTGGCTCGACCCTGTCTTGGATTCTTTTTGAGGTCCCATCTGAGGTCTTGTGCCTGGGATGTGCATGCCCCTCAAATTTGAAAAGCCCATCAGTTGCACAGAATGCAAATCCCCTCTAAGCGCCTAGCAATTCTCTCAATTGATGCCCAGATCATCTCCAATGAGGGTTAAGTCTGTGTGCAGCCCAGTACGTCTGGCATCCGCTTGCAGCAGCTTGCTGCTGAGACAACGCAGAATGCATGTGCCGCACGCTGCACAGTGCGACCCTCCTGGCATGCTGCTGCGGCGACTGCTGCTGAGCCCCACACCACGGCAGTGGCCAACCTGGTGGCCCTCAGGCCTCGTCCCTACATTCAATGCATCCCCACAAACAATGCTGCGCCCCTACAAACAATGCATCCCTACAAAAAATGCTGCGCCCCTACAAACAATGCATCCCTGCAAACAATGCTGCGCCCCTACAAACAATGCTGCGCCCCTACAAACAATGCATCCCTACAAACAATGCTGCGCCCCTAAGAACAATGCATCCCTGCAAACAATGCTGCGCCCCGGACTGCAGGTTGTGCACGTGAGAAGGTATAGTGCCAGGGCCCTGTGGTTGGCCCTCTGGCCTTGGCTTTTTTGGCCAGTCAGCGCGCTCGTGCACCACAGCTTTCCCCACCCCTCTGTTTGCCACGCAGGTCGCGGGTGTCCCAGACCGTGGCCGCGACCTCCCTGCACCACCACGACGAGCGCACATGGCGCGTCCAGCCCGCACCACCTCCTGACGAGCTGGTGCGTGCGCGCCCCTTCCTGTGCCCGTGTGTGCCGGGCCAGTGCCGCTCGGCTGCCATAAAGTTACGCCGATGCCGCTAGGCTGCCTTGGAGTTGCGCAGCTGCTGATAGGCTGCCATGGAGTTACGCGGGTGCCGACAGGCTCTGCCATACAGTGCTGCCGGGGTGCTGTAAAGTTACGCTTGTGCCGCTAGGCTGCCATTAAGTGCTGCTAGGCTACCGAGCAGTTGCGTGCGTGCTGTGTACTGGCCACAAGGCCATGTGTCATGCTGTCTTGCACGACCACTGTGTGCCTTGCACGACCACTGTGTGCCTGTGTCATGCTGTCTTGCACGACCACTGTGTGCCTGTGTCATGCTGTCTTGCACGACCACTGTGTGACGCCAAGCCCAGGCCTTCAGTCTTAAGCTCGCAGGATCGGTGGTGCACCCCTTGCATACCCCCAGGCGGCCCTGCCTCCCTGTGTGAGTGCAGCCGGCCTGCCTGCCTGCATTGCGCGCTGGCCTCCCTCCCTGCATGCAACGCGCGTTTGCTGCCTTGCCGCCCGCCCACCCATGCGCGTGCGCGCACATCTGTGCGCCCTCAGGTGTGGAAGAACCTAGGCCTCAGCCGCCCGCAGCGGAAGGCGTCGGCGCTGGTGCAGTGGGCCCTATTCTGGCTCATGACAGCATTCTACTTCATCCCTGTGGGCGCGCTGCAGGTGCGCGTGGGGTTGGGTGCACGTGTGTGGATGTGTGGGAGTGGGTGTGGGAATGGGTGCGCTGAAGCCTGGGTGGACGGGCTCCTCATCTAACCGCATCCAACCTCATGAGGACGCCGCAACTGTGTTGTGCTTGCACCAGCAAAAATGGTACGCATGCAAGCCTTCGTGTGTGTGTGTGTGTGTGTGTGTGTGTGTGTGTGTGCAGTTGTGTGTGCGCTTGGGTCCAACCTGTGCAAGCTTATTGCCTTGCACACACGCACACACACACACTAAGCCTCACGTGCACCGCTGCCACTGCCCCAGCTGCATTAGGGCTAGGGGGAAACGCGTGCTCACCAGGTCTGGTGCCCGCAACCTCCGTGCACGCGCGTGCCGCAGGGCCTGATCGACGCTGCCAAGCACCCGCCAGACGACGCACCAGGCCTGCAGACGTTCCTGCACAACGTCGTCGTGCGCAAGCTGCTGGAGGCCGTGGTACCAGGTGCGCCTGCCGCCCTCCCGCACAAGAGGTGTGACCCAAAGGCCTTTCGTTGGGCCTCCATGTGCTGCGTTGTGCGTGAGCGTGGGTGGGTGTGGGTGGGTGAGCGTGTACGTGTGTGTTAGGTGAGCGTGAGCGTGTGGGTGTGGGTGTGGGTGAGCGTGAGTGGGTGTGGGTGTGGGTGTGTGTGTGGGGGGGGAAGCGTGTGTTTGTGTGGGTGTGTGTTGTGTGGGAGTGGGCGCTGACCGGGTGGAGCCATGTAGGTGCTTGGGATAGGATTGAAGCTGTGAGGGGGCCATGCAGCACGTGCAGCTTGATCCCTTGCTGTGGCTCCTGACCGCTGCGTGCCCCTGCGCTGTTTGTCCTTTTGTTCTTAGAGACAGTGAATGCCCACACCATTTGCTTTCTTGTTTCCCAACACACACCTACGCGCTGGCATGGCACAGGCCCTGGTTCCTCCATGCTCCACATCGCCCCGGCCTTGCAGCAGCACAGAGACTGTCCCCTCACACTGGCATGCGCCTGCAGTCTCCAAGATCCTTGCACTCAGGGCGTCATGGCGGCTGCACACTGCTGTCCCTGAGCTTGTGTGCTAATGCCTGGCATTGTTAACTGCTTGCGCTAGCGTAGCTGTCTCTGCGCAAGTTGCTACACTGCGTGCGTCCACAGGACGGTCTCTCGTTGGATGTTGTGCATGGCAGCCAGGGGCTCCGCATTGTGCCACCCCGCCTTGCTCCCGCCTCACTGCCTGCCTGCTTCGCCAGGCCCGGCCCTCCATAAATCTTCCCGCACGCTGGCTGTGCTCACTGCTGTGCTGGCGCTGCGCGCTCCTGCTGCGTTTGCAGGCCTGGCCCTCAAGATCTTCCTGTGGTTGGTGCCCTTCATCCTAGCGGCCATGATGAAGAAGTCAGGCGCCTTCAGCTTGGCCCAAGTGGACCTGGGTGTAGTCACGCGCTTCTTCCTGTTCCAGGTGCGAGCGCGAAATGCCAGGGGGTGGTGGTGCGACTATGTTGGCGTGCATGGTTGTGTGTGTGCGTGTGTGTGTATGTGTGTGTTGAGAGCAGTTGCAGGCTGGCTGTGTGTCAGCAAGCGTGTGTGTGTATGTGTGTGTGTGTGTGTGTGTGTGTGTGAGGGGGTGGGAGCGGGGGAGGTAGGGGAATGAGGAAGGTCAAGAAGCTGCTTGGATTTTGTCCCCATTGCTCTGTCTCTCAGGAGCTCCTTGACTTCAGGCCAGTTTTCTTGTTTGACGCAGCTAAGCTGCAAGGAGCGCTGCACATGCCTCTGTTTGGTTGGCTCGCTAGGTGCGAGAAGCTGCTTGTGCAGCTCCTTTTGTTTGCATGCAAGCTGTGGCATTTGCCTCATCCCCCATCCACCTATGTATGGCTGCGACTGTGCAATCTGCCCGCAGCTGATCGTGGTGTTCTTTGGCGCCGTGCTCGCGGGCTCCTTCTTCTCGCAAGCAGCACAGTAAGTGCTGACCGCACATGCACACGCTATGTGTCCTAGTATCACAAAGATGTTGGGCTGCCTGCCGCGCTGTGAGTGCCCGTGACATTGGTAGCGAGGTCTGATGCTAAAGCACTGGGCAGTGCACCTTCTGAAGCTCTGCTTGCTGGTGCAAGTGGCGATGCCCTAACTGCCGGTGCAATTACCACAGGTGCTCATGGTGATGCAGTAGAGTGTACGGTGTGATGGCGCCTGCATGTTTGAGGGCGCATGTGTGTGTGTGTGTTGCACGTGGCGATGTAGCAGTGCACGCGCGCTGTGCGGCGTCCTGTGCAGCGCGCACGTGCGCTGCTCAGTGACACCTGAGCTCACACAGGCAGGGCAAAGAGTGCTCATGCGCAGGGCAGAAAAGTAACCTGGGCAGGCATTATGATGTGTGGACTGCACAAAAGGCAGCGGTGCTTGAGCATGCCTTGCCCAATGGTGTTGTGCCAAACAAGCAAGCCCTGGTGCCGCGTCCACCTGGCACGCCTGCTTCTGCCCATTGCGCCTCCTTGCACGGCTATTTCATAAGTTATCAGAATAGCTGATGATAAGTAGTGACTGATGGCAAGTCCCTACTGAAACCGGCATTCAAGGCAGTCAGGGGCGTCCCACCCCTTGCCAAATAATCTTTCATGAGCTGCCAGTACGCTGCACATTGCTGGATGTGTATGCAGAATTGGGGCCAGCCCTGTGGGCGTGTCTGAAATGAGGGCCAGGCGTTTGTTTCATGAGCAGAAGCACACGCTCACCAAATGCTGTCATTCCCTGCAGACGCACTGCCTGGTCATACACACACACACACACGCACACACACACACACACACACACACACACACCAAATGCTTTGATG
>LFIK01004256.1_pt1 | contig 11584 bp, 6 predicted proteins | sample 643401 | NCBI WGS metagenome assembly LFIK01 (sample SAMN03777447, study PRJNA286221) | soda lake metagenome | biome: soda lake; feature: Kulunda steppe; material: water; isolation source: sample T5-Br brine of Lake Tanatar-5 | place: Russia: Kulunda steppe | collected 2010-07 | reverse complement strand
CCTCCAGTTGCTTCCCGGCAAAGATCAGACGCTGTTGGTCCGGTGGGATGCCTTCCTTGTCCTGGATCTTCGCCTTCACGTTGTCGATGGTGTCCGAGGACTCCACCTCCAAGGTGATGGTCTTCCCTGTCAAGGTCTTCACGAAGATCTGCATGTTTCCTTCGACGTGCAGCAGACTACAGTCCTTCCTTGCGTTGCGTTTGTCTTCTGTGAGTGAGAAAAGAGCGCGTGCTCACACACGTGCACTCGGTCGTGTCACGAGGATTGTGACGTGCTGCAAGGGGAGGGAATCCGAGGGGTGACCCAGCACCCTTTCGCACCGGTGCAACCCTCCCTTGGCGGGCGGTGCCCGAAGAGGATGCAATTGAGCACGACAGAGATCCTCGTCGGGGGATGATACCCGTACCCCCCGAGTATGGATCCAAAAAGGCATTTGCGCAGAGGATGCGTTTAGAGGGGCTTACGATGCTCTGCGAGGCATGGTGCTCTTTTTGAACCGGAGCCGGTCCGGGTCTCGTCACTCCGTTCGGGATTATGGAGACGACGGGATTGGCTGGAGGACCTGGGCAAGAGATCCGAGGAGGTATTTATACCCCCTTTTGATCACCGTCGTCGTGAAAGGCGTAGCCCTGCCTGTTTGTAAAGGGATGGAGCGGTTGATAAACAGGAGCGTTTCCGATCCATCGACACGAGAAGGAAAGGGGGGACGATTCCCTGGCAGCTCCACGAGCACTTTTTTCTCCACCAATCGCAGCGCTTCGTCTACGACCCTCCGACCCCATGCACCAATCCAATGCTTTGATTAGAGTTGGATGTCCTCGTGTATCCAATCAGCGTTGCGGACCAACCTCGGACGGTCCGGGGTGCGGCGCATGTGACGCTCGTCCGTCCTCCCACTCCACTTTCGGTCGAATGTCCCAGTCGCTGCAGAGGAATCTGTAGGGACCTGTCACTTGTCCTCTGCGGGGAGATGCGTGTGTCGATGCGCCATCGGACCATTCGCCTTTGGCTTCGTGGTGTCGGCGGACGAATTCTCCACTTGCGACGTGTTCGCAACGTTTGCAACGCACCACAGGTGCGTCCTTGGATCCACACCATCTCCATTGATCGTCCTGAAATCCTGGACCAAGCAAAGGAGGGACAGACCCAAGGATCGACACGTGGGAGCCGTCAGCGCAAAGGATAGACCTCAGAAGCGTGCTGCCATGGATGGAGGAAAGCGACTGTGGTTGGAGGAATCCATCCAAGAAAATCTAAAGTGGATGTACACAGTGGACAACATCCTGCACAAAGAAGCAAGCAAGTTCCAAGACGTGGAGCTCATCGAAAGTGGACCCTTTGGTAAAGTACTGTTGCTGGACGGGAAACTGCAGAGTGCAGAAGCGGATGAATTTGTTTATCACGAGTCCCTTGTGCACCCTGCCCTACTACACCATCCTAATCCAAAGAAGGTCTTCATCATGGGAGGTGGAGAAGGATCCACAGCAAGAGAGGTTCTTCTCCACAAGAGCGTGGAAAAAGTGGTGATGGTGGACATCGACGAAGTGGTCGTGCAGTTCTGCAAAAAGCACCTGGATGCAAATCACGAAGCATTCGAGGATCCACGTCTGAAAGTTATAATCAGTGACGCGAGGAAGGAGCTCATGGAATCAGATGAGGATTTTGACGTGATCATTGGGGATCTTGCTGATCCAGTGTATGGTGGTCCTTGCTACCAGTTGTACACCCAAGAGTTCTACGAGACTGTCGTCAAAAAGAAGCTCAGTCCAGGGGGTATCTTCGTTACACAGAGCGGACCGGGTGGGATCTTATCTCATACCGAAGTTTTCACTTCGATCAACCGCACATTGGCCACAGTGTTTCCAACAGTGATTGGATATGCAACTCATTTACCCTCTTTCGCAGACACGTGGAGTTGGAACATGGCTTTTACGAGCCCAGATCAGAAGTTGCTAGATGCAGATGAAATCAATGCAAGGATTTCGATGAGGCTCTCAAAGGAGCTAGGCTTTTTAGATGGGGCGACCATGCGGAGCATTGCTTCCTTGAACAAGCATGTGCGCAGGGGTATTGAGAAAGAGGAACATATCTACACCTTGGAGAATCCCAAGTTCATCCACGGACAGGGGCTTCAACAAGAGAAGTTTTTAGAGGAGCAGAGAAACTCTATCCAAGGTTGAGAGCGACCAAGGTTTTTGATTGTATCACACAGGATGCCTAGCATTGTGGTTGCTATGGGATCCCCAGTGATTTTTCAGCTTTGCCAGATTTAATTCATTGCCATTTTCAAACAAGTGTACATGCTTCTCCAGCATACAAGAGTGAATTCGAAAGGACCTTCACGACATGCAAAGTTGGATCGTGTACGCTAGTTGGGCCTTTGATTCCTTCTTGTGCCTCGATGAATCCCCGATTTGATCACATGAAACATGTCGTAGCTTCGCATGCAACGTTCCGAGAAAAGGAAGTGACTATTTCTCCCCGTGGAATGTGTACATGGTGTTCCATCTTTGGCTTTTCAAGGCCCGTATGAAGTCTTGGAAGCACTCGTCTCGTCCGAAGTCGACGGCTTGCATGTGCCCAATGACCTTTTGCCGAGTGCCGATTTGCCCTTCGTGAAAACTTCAAGGTTTGCATTGGTGATCCAGGGATCGAGAGACTAATCCCTTGGATTTTTGAAAGCACATTTTTCGCGGTGTTCATTTTTTCCTCCTTCGCAACTATCCCACAACCCAGACCACTTCCGCTCTACACTTCTCACGCCGCATGGTTGCGCGCGATTGGTCTATAAAACTGTCCTTTCTCCTTACACGGATTCTATTCGACGCGAATGTGCACGCCATGCGGTTTCACGCGGTGTGCACCGACACTTGCCATGCACGTGTGACTCTCCATACATGACCTTTGGTGCACCTTCCCAAGCAGGTCGAACCGACCCTCTCCATCCCTTACCCAGAGAAGAAACTCTCTCGGTCGGGTCAAGCATCCACCCTTTCTCTGGGGTCTAATCGGGTTCGATCCCGGTTTCGAAAGGACGGCGTTTCGGTTTCGAACCCGGATCGGCTCGGGGTTGAAAGGGATCCACGACCCGAACGTGTCTCTTTGGCGACCTCGGTGCGACACGACCGACGGTGCTAGGCGGCATGGCGATGTTCACCTTGCGCGTATCGTCGTCCATGGACGTCGGAGGGACGCACAAAGGGAAGGAGGACGTAGAAGACGATGGAAGAGACAAGGCAGAAGCCCAGATGGACGCGGTGGAGTTCAGCGCAGGGAATCCCAGCGTGGAAGTGACACGTGGGACCGTGCACTTGTTCCGACCCAGGAAAGACCATGCCGACGAGAATTTAAGTGGGAAGAACGCGTCCGAACAGCTCCTGGCGCTTGCCGTTCCTGACCACGTCACCGTGGCCGACTTCTGCGACTACTGTGCGACGTTCCTGCCCAAAATCAAAGCCATGAGGATCTTGAGAAGGACCATGTCGGACGCCAGCTACATGGTGCTCTTGAACCTCGACAGCGTGGAATCTGCCATTGATTTCCACAAAAAGTACAATGGGAAGCAATACACGAGCCTGGAAAACGGTGTCTGGTCCTTGGTGTGGGTGTCCTCGGTGGAAATCACCGACGTGGAATCCAGTGTCCAAGGTGCACCACCGGGACAAACGGAGCTGCCCAATTGTCCGGTGTGTTTGGAAAGGTTGGACCAACACATCAGTGGTGTCGTGACCACCGTGTGCAACCACGCCTTCCATTCCCAGTGCTTGAGGCAATGGGCAGACGCATCCTGCCCTGTGTGCAGGTACTGTGACAGCAAACAAGCCACTTCTTACTGCACGGAATGCGGCACTTCTTCCGGGCTCTGGATGTGCCTCATCTGCGGATACACTGGATGCGGCAGGTACCACCAACAGCACGCAGTGGAACACTGGAAGAGTACGCAGCACTGCTATTCCATGGAACTTGAGTCTCAAAAGGTGTGGGACTACGTGGGGGACAATTACGTACACCGCATCATCCAGTCCAAGACGGATGGGAAGTTGGTGGAGCTCCCATCGCCACACGCTGGACCCGCATCCTCGCCTTCACAAGAGGACAAGGCCCTAGAGGAGGCTCTCTTGGCCAGCAAAGTGGAGGCCGTTGCTTTGGAGTACAACACATTGCTCACCACACAACTGGAAAGCCAGAGACAGTACTACGAAGGCCTACTAGCCACAGCAGCTCAGGAAGCAGAAATGGGTTCCAAAGCTGCTGCTTCGGCTGAAAAATCTGCTGCAGTGGCCAACGTGGCCGTGAATGCGGCCAAGCGGGCAGACAAGGAATTGAAAGCCATCAGGAAGCGGTGCACAGGGCTTGAGCAGGAGTGTGAAGCCTTGAGAAAGGAAAAGGAAACGTTGGAAGAGTTGAACAGAGTTTTGATCGAAAATCAAGACCAACTCCGAGCGAAACTGAATGCGCAGGCCGAGGAATGGGAACAGTTGGAGAAGGCAAGAATGGGGGAGATATCTGAACTACAAGAGCAGGTCAGGGATTTGATGGTCTTCATTGAAGCAAAAGAGAAAATAGCGAAAAACAGCGAGGCCCTCCTTCACGACATCAAGGGTGGGGATGCCTACGTTGGAGGTAGCAGCTCGGCAGCACCTGCCCTTCGAGAAAGGTTGAGAGAAAAGATAAAACACGCACGTGGATAATCGGATGGAAACGCCAAGCCTGGCGAGAGTTTTGCCATGCAGTCTGCCTTGCATTACATTACCAGTCTTTGAACATTTTCCCATGTGGCCAGAAGCTCACCATAAGATGCACTCCTTGGATCCAACGTAAGGATATGCTCCTGCAACTTGTCCTCTTGATTGGATTCTTCTTCTCTCTCTGATCTGAAAAAAGAAGAGGATACTTCCACAGCTCTCTGGATAACCGAACATGGCACCCCTGCAAGCTGGGCAACATTCATGCCATAAGACTTTGGGCATGCTCCGCGGCAAAGCTTGTACAAAAAGGCAATATGGTCAACACCCGTCTGTGATGGGGTGATCTTGCAGCCCATGTGCCTCAACATTACCCATTCGTCCCCATCTTTTGTGCCGCAGTGTTCGTGGGAAGTTGCCAAGGAGTGAAAATGAGTGCTAAAGAGGACCCGACAACGTTTCTCTTTCGCCAGGTGGTCCATCACAGCACTTGCTATGGCCGCACCGTCCGTGGTAGCTGTTCCTCGTCCTAACTCATCCAATGCCACGATGGATCTTGCAGTTGATCGACGGAGAAGTGAAGCAGTCTCTGCCAGTTCAACCTCAAAAGTGGACTGACCTGCCATGATATTGTCTCGTGCCCCCATTCGTACGTAGATCCCATCTGTCAGGGTCATTGACAGGGAAGATGCAGGAACACATGCGCCAATCTGAGCCATCAAAACAGCGAGACATGTCTGTCGCAGTAGTGTTGACTTTCCTCCCATGTTTGGTCCTGTGAGCAACATAAAGAGGGGTTCGGAACCGCCCAGGCAGATGTCGTTGGGTACAAAGGCACCCCCACCAACCAGCCCACAAGGGTGACGGAGTTGCTCCGCATTAAATACTGGTTTCGATCCAGCTGTGTATGGAATGAACTTTGGGACGCAAACTGGAGCGTCCGCGTAAGAAGCAGCGAGGGAGAGTGATATAAGTACATCCAGCTCTGCAGCAGCTGCTGTAGCAAGCATCCAGGTGTCCATTTCAGATGCAAAGTTGGACAAAAGGCTTTGCAGGATCCCGCTCAATACTTGCTCCTTCTTCTCTTCTTTATCTTTCCTTGCCTTCACAAGTGCATCCAGAGTCGTGGTCGTGTACCTACAATATCCCTTCTTCTGCCCAACCTTCTGATACTCCCGCGGTACTTTCTTGGAGAATTTGTCTGGCACCTCTATCCTATGTGTGTCCTTATTGACTGTTACGTACATGACCTCATGCTTCCCTGCACCAAAAATTCTCCTTTGCTCCCGCATGAACTCTTCGAGGCCGGCGTCTGCCTCCTGGAGCTCTGAGACAACCCTCTCATACTCTTCGTTGGTACCCTGAGTTGGTATGATACGCCCCTCCTCTTTTGCATCCTCCCAATCAAACGCCTCCCTGAAATATGCAAGCTTGGAAGAAAGTTCTGGAAGGCCCCTCGCAGAACCTTGGGTCACCAGTCTTCTCAAGCGATCCGATTTCAACCTAGCTCGAACGTCATCAAAAGCCTGTGATACTCTTATCAAACTCTCAATACCTTGAAGTGCGGCAACAAAAGCCACCAACTTTCTCTTTGCCACATCCTCATAGAGGACAACATGTGCAGAATCTCTGCCTTTTCCTCCTGTGCGAGCAGCAGCCAGTCTAGCAAGTGTACGCTCCATGTCAGGAGCTGCAGACATTTCTTTACGGGCAGTGCACGCCGCATCGTCCCCCAAGCCCTGCAGGTCTTGAATGGCTTCTTGACGGTCGATGATGGCCTTGTGATTGAGAAGCGGCCGAACTAGCCACTCGCGTAACAATCTCCTCCCTGGTCCACTTGCACAATGGTCGAGCTGTTCCAACAAAGATCCTTTCAAGCCTCCCTCGCTATTCTCAAGTACCTCCAGGTTTTCAAGAGCCGCTGCATCAAGGACAAAGTGTTGAATAGCAGTGTCTCCGTCTTCTGCCGTGTGCTGCGCTTCTTCCTCCCATACTGGCAAAGTACAAAAGCGTGCGTTGGGAATTATCTGTTGGTCCAAGAGTACAGATTCGAGGTAAGAAATGCAGCCTCCGAGTGCACTTATGGCGTGATCGCTGTTTCCTATTATTGAATCCAGGAGCATGGGGAAACGCACGCCGTCCTTACTGAAGTACCCAAGGGATTCAATCTTCTCAAGCACTCGTTCAGACGCACCGAATTCCTCGGCACCAAGCCTGTTGACAATGGGTTTCCTGGAACCATTTCGGAGCGTTTTCCATGTTGCTGGTGATAAACCTTCTATTTGCCTGCCTTCTCCACGAGGAACAATCAACTCCACTGGCCTGAGAATGGACAGCACAGACTGAAGCTTAGACCTGGCTGTGTCGTCAGAAAGCTGGCCCACAAGTATTGTGGCGGTGGCAACGTCCACTGCACAAAGCCCAATTTGGGGCGATTCACCTTGTTCAGTGACTTGCAGAGCTTCCACCATGGACAGGATGTAGGAAGCATCCGTGACCGATTCTACCATGGTGCTGTCCACGAGTGTTCCTTTGGTAAGCACTGCCACCTTCTCTCGATTGACCACACGGGCTTTTTTCTTCCCCTGCTGACCGAGTAGTTTGTTGCGCTCGGCCAGCATCTCTGGGGTCTCGGTCTGCTCAATCACCACCACTCGAAAGCCTTTTCTGGCCAGCCTCTCAGCATGCGTGTGATAATTCTTCTCGGGAAATCCACAATGAGGCTGCTCGCCTCTCATGTATTGCAATCCCAGGTGCTCGGCTCCCACGTGAGCGTCCATTTCAAACATTTCGTAAAACTTCCCCATCTTGAACAACAGCACCGCGTCGAAGTTTTCGGCCTTAAATTTCCACCACTGTTCCTGTCCGCCCGTGAGGCTTTTGAGGAAGGATTGAGGCACGTGCAGAGTCGAAGGGTCGTACGCGGGATCGTCGGGACGCCTTCGATTTGCGTCTCGAAGCTTGTCTGGTTGGAGGAAGTCGAGGCGAGATTCGTCCCGACGTGCGAATCGGCCTGGTCCATCTGCATCCGGCGTGGGTGGTGCAGGAGGAGATGGCGAGGCGGGCGTGTTCGATTCTCTCCTGATCTTCTTGCTGCGCTCTGCCTTCGCGTTTCGGTGGTTCGTGGGCGTCCTGCAACCTTTCGTCGACGACGGTGGACGTGGTGCAGGGACGTATTCGTCTTCCTCCTCGTCTTCGTCGTCCGTCTCCTCCGAAGACGCCTTGTATTCCTCCTCTTCTTCCTCTCCATCGGAATCGGACTCGATCACGGCTCTCCTGGCAGCCTTCCGCTTGCGTCCGCTCCTCGATCCAGTGGCCAGTTCCGCGTCTTCCAGGACGTGTTTCGGAGCGGGAGAAGGCGTGGTCGGGCTCTCCTCCGCCTCCTGGACCGCCTCCTGGACCGCTTCTTTCGCGCACGTGTCCCGTGGCGCTCGGCTGAAGAACGAAGCGATCGTGCGCTGCTGCTTCGACGCCATTCCTGCCGTGCTGCGCGTGCTTTGGTCCGTCCGAGAACCGGTTCCGAGGAATCCCGCGCATTCCCATCCCATCCCCCGCCACCATCCCGCCCCGATTCTTCCCCTCGCCGACGAGGACTCTGCATCACTTCCCTTACTGTCCTCTGCGGCCCCCGGGAGTGGTTTTGAACCGTCGTCCACAGGAAAGGCTGGGTCGTTTCCCGGGTCCACTTTCGGATCCGTCCGAGGACGTATCGAAGCTCGCCCCACCAGCCTGTGGGAAACCGGGGGAGGACGACCCTACGATGGAATCCAACGGACGGGGTCACATCCAGTTGAGCCATGAGAGGAACAAGTGGGATGCAGTGTGTGCGGTTGAGATGCTGCCTGCACCTGGAGGTGATGCACAGGAGTGTTCCAAAGGATTGGAGGGAAGAAAAGGGTGCGCGCTCGCAACCGTGTGGGACGCGAGAGATTGCAAAGGAATCGATGCGCACGTTGACCGGAACCCCCGGTACACGCGCAGTCGAACGTGGAACCCGATTGGTGGCTTCGCTTGGATGGATGGGAACGTGTAATTTTAGAACGGAACGACGGAGGATCACACATCACTCGCTCTCTACCCAAAACCGACGAGAACACCACGCGAACTGGAAGGTCAGAGTCCTGAGAAAACGAGGAAGGGAATTTATTGCAAGTGGCAAAGAGAGGAGGTGGGACGCACCGCGAGGGATCAGCTCAGCTCCTGTCCTTGGAGGGTGTGGATGAGGTCTGTGATGGTGCTCATGTTCTCGGCCGTCATGGAATGCGTGCTGGAATGGAACTGGTGCAGGCGATGGAGCAGGGTGGGAAGGGAAGAAAGGCCGCCTTCCAAGTGAATGTCCACGTCCTGCCGCACCTCTGCACTTCCCAGCACCAAGAAAGAGAGCAGCAGAGCTGCATAGGTCTGTGCCATGGCACGCATGCCGTCCCTCTCGTTCTTCTGGAGCATCTCTTCCGTCACCTCGTCCTCCGACTCGTAATCCGTCGGGAGCAGACCTGTCGGGCCAACCAAACGACACAAACGTCGTACCAATGGCTCTCCATGCAGGGTAAGGCGTGCAATGGTCTTGCGGTTCTCCTCGTCCTTCTCCACCAGGTTGATGAGCAGGCACAAGGCCATGTTGGTGGTGTCCGACACCTCCTCGGAAGGCGCAGAGGATTCCAACAGACGCAAAAGCGTCGAACCGATAGCTTCCAGCCCGTCAAAACGCGCAACCTGGCGGCATCCTTCCTCGCTTCCGTTGGTAAGGTTCACCAACAATGCCAACATGCTCTTCAGCGCCAACACGGAGAGCTTGCACTCCTCCTCGATGCTTGCAGAAAGGTAACGCAACCAAACTAAGCAAGCTTGCACGCAAGGAGCCCTCCTCAACGATCCCATGGATGTGCTGGAATCAAATTCCAAGGCCAACAGCATCCGAATCCCTTGCTCATTCAAAAAGGTGATGTTTTCCAGCACCTGCAAGGACACCATCAAGCATTCCAAAACCTGCAGCGGACGCTCCCCTACCTCCTTGGCCGCCACAAGGCTTTGCACAAGCTGGTCCACCAGGACCACCAACGCCTCCAACCCATCCCGTTGGCAGAAGGAAGCTTTGAATTGTTCCACCACGATCAGTGCTGATTCGCTTTCGGGCGCACGTGTGCAGCTTTCCAGCACGTGCACGGCCAGGAGTGGCGCGGAGATTCGGACTTCCTCTACCAGTCCATGTTGGTGCAGTGTGTTCTCCAAGGTTCCGCCCACTCGGAACATTTTCTGGGTCTGCTCTAGGACCGTTCGGCTGTTTCTGTCCGACAAGAGCTTCGTCTGCGGACCTGATGCTGGTTGTATGAACAGTTCGAACAGACAGGTCATTGCTTCGCTGCTGGACAGCTTCGGCACGTTGGCCGGATCTTGGGCCAGGACGAACAGCAGCGCTGCGGCCTGCAGCGCGATCACTTCGTCTTCCCATCCGTTTTTGAACGCGCACTCCATCACTTTTTCGAGCGTTCCTGTGGCTCGCATCATTCTTCCCGCCTTCTTGGTCGCGCAGAGTGCAGTCAGCTGCACGAGGCTGCTCCTTCGAACCGCTGGTTTGGCGGCATGCGCTCCCGAGAGCAGGTAGAACACGTCGTCTTCGAACTGGTTCCGCTCTCCTGTTTCCTGTACTTCGAACAGGGACGTGGAGGCCTCCTTGGCGGACGGTCTCCTCGGCGGTGGCGGCGGCATGAGGTGCGTCGACGGGCTCCATGCTTCTTCTTCGCCACCACCGTCGGTCTCTTCGCCTTCCGTCGTCGCCACCTTCCCTCTGCGCGGGGATGCGTACCGCAGGAGGGTGCTCTTCCCTCCTTCTGCACGCGGAACGGTGCGTTTCGGAGCCATGCAGATCCGAAGCCACGCCGTGCGCCAAGCAGACGTGCGCGACACGCGTTCGCGCGCCTCCTTTCGCGCCACAGGGAGTTTCTTCTCCTCCTGCGGTCGCCTTCGGGCGGTGGGTCGATCCCATCCGCACGAGCTTAACTCGCGGTTATTATCGAGTTCGTGGGGGCTGCGAGGGAGAACACCCGCGGTAAACACCTTCGAAACACGGCGGGCGGGGGTGAGGGAAGGGGCAGAGGCGCTGTGGCAGGCGGACATGGCCACGCATGAAGCGAAGCCAACAGGTGCATGGCTGGATGCAGAAGCGGTCCAATTGGATGGACCAGATCGAGGAAGCAGTCGAAGGTTCGTGCAAGGATGGAAAACGCACGTGTGTTGGATCAAAGTGAAGCAGCAACGGATGAGGACCTTGGATGCTGGGAGGGATCCGAGTTGGGCTGGTACACCTCAGGGACGGCTTCCTTCTGCAAATGCACAATTTATTGGAGGAGGCTGCTTGGTGCTCTCGTTGGTGGAGAAGCCACCGACCATTCCACACGGCTCCGTGAGAACCTCCCGTGCATACGTGCTGTGATCTTTCCTCCGGATGCAGAGTTTGCTGCAGGTCGCTCGCCTCGACTCCTGCAACTGGTATGACGTTCGCAACCGTTTGCTTCCCTGCGATCCATCGGCAAATGCATCTCTATGGGATGCAATGCAAACCACTACCGTCCCTTTGGTTGCCTGGTTTGTTGTTAGGCACAGGTCCCGAGTCTGGCAGGAAGAACGTGCTTCCGGGCGAGACTCGTCCAGACAGCATGCGCTCGGACCAACGGTGGGATCGAGCTCGCCCGTATGGCACGTCCAAGTCCAGCATCGAGGCATGGTTGGTGTCCATCGCTCGGCGCCTATCTCCCACGCTCTCGTGCTTGGTTTGGCAAGCCGTCCATCCTCAGGGATCGGTGCATCTGGTTCTACCGGACTTGCATTCGTTTATGGTGCTTGTTGCGTGCGTGCTTTCGTGCTTTGCTGCGTGCACTTCCGCTCCCGTGCTCTCCTCTTTG
>LFIK01004255.1_pt1 | contig 11584 bp, 11 predicted proteins | sample 643401 | NCBI WGS metagenome assembly LFIK01 (sample SAMN03777447, study PRJNA286221) | soda lake metagenome | biome: soda lake; feature: Kulunda steppe; material: water; isolation source: sample T5-Br brine of Lake Tanatar-5 | place: Russia: Kulunda steppe | collected 2010-07 | reverse complement strand
GCATCCATACCCTCTCTCAACAAGTTCAATCCCGGATTTATACATATTCTCCCGAAAGTAATAGACATTAATAGGAGGATAATTCAGTTCAAACTTGTCCGTGTTATTTGGAACAGCCACATCAATCCTTGATGGATTAAACGTCGTTAGTGCGTGATAGGCAAGTGCCGATCCGAGACAAATAATTGCATTATCATTGGCAGTATGGACATCTACAAATCCTTCGTATTCGTCTCTCTCGAAATAACGGAGCTTATAAAGGCCTGGTTTAATTTTTATGATAAACTCTTTATCCACAGCCTCACGAATTTTACGCGTGTGTATACCCGCTTTTTTAAACTCATTCATAGTAGCATAACCACTACGAGATTTCATAAATTGTTTGATTGTCTTGCTCATTTACTCGGTTCGATTTCAAGGTCAATAGGAATTAATGACCTTGTATTTGAACCAAGTGTAACAATTATAACTATTTTTCAGAAATTAGTATTTAAAAGGTGGATTTTTCTAAAACACTGACACTTTTGATCATGCATTAAGTTAAAAGTGTTTAAATGGCTATTACATGCAGTTTGTTCACAAATTCTACATGTTCACGTAACGTGAACACCGTTAAAAAGTGAACAATCGCTTAAAAGCGATTGAACTTCTTGCTAATCTGCTTCACTACATTATACCCGATAAGGTATAATTATTGAGATTAACCCGATATTATACCCGATCAGGTATATTATGAGTGCTACAAATGAACTTATCGACTTTGTTAAAACCAAGCGTAATCAGTTAGGGCTAACCCAGCAGGATCTCGCTTACCGGGCTGGTGTTGGACTTCGGTTTGTCCGAGACCTGGAGCAAGGCAAAGAAAGCCTGAGGCTGGATAAAGTGAATCAGGTTCTGGCTCTTTTTGGCCATAAAATAGGTCCGATTAATATTGACAATCGTGATGAACTATAGATAGGCTATTCTTACTCTATCACCAGCAGATAAATCAAGTCTTTCCATTCCATTTTGACCAATATGCAAAAGATGTGATTTGTTATTGTCACGGTATGCAAAACGTATTCTCTTCCTTGATTGTCCAATAGTTATCAAAACGATTTGACTTGATTCTGGAAAAAATGTTTAAAATCTACTGTGATTCGTAAATATCCCCTTTTTATATCGGTTGGCTTAATACGATTATTTTCTGCAGGTAAAACAAATGATGGATTCATTATTCTGATTCTTTTATAAATTTTGCCATGTTTTTGAAGACGACTAATTCATCAGGAGTCAAATTCAAATCATCATTTCCCAATCTAAGTTCTACATTTTCAACTTCACTAAATTCAAAAAAAGTTTCTAAGTCCATTGTGAATAATAAACTTTCAGAAACGGTGCCAGAACCTACCAAACTAACTCTTTCAATTTCACCGTAATCATGACGATTCCCGTCGATTATTACAACTAAGTTTCTATTGTATAAATATTGCCAGTTATTAGATTGACTTGAAAAAGTAAAGACGACTTGATTTGGAATACATTTACTTTCACCTTCACAAGTGAAACTGGATTTTAAGTTAAGTCGATGATTTTTAATATTCATTATATCATCAAAAAGTCCTGGTCTCAAGAGCCTGACTTCAGGAGTCTCATATTTAGTCTTATCATCAAAACGATCATATTCTGAAGTGACTTCTGTTGAACTTCCAACAACACCAGTAGATGCACACCCCCAATTAACAAAACAGATCGCAAGTAATAAAAATCCTTTTTTCATAACCAAGTAGTTTTCTATAAGATTAAAACTTATAACGACCTGCGGTTTAACCGGCTTGGCCTTATTGGCAGGTAATGTAATTAAAATTCCGAATTTCTTTTAGCCAACGAATTTTAAAACGGCAAACAGCGGCCTAGTCCGTGTTGGAACCGTTTTTAGCCTTCATTTGGGCATTATGTTCTCAATAACCTCAACTCCGAGAATATTTTTCATTGGAATTAATTCATTTGGAAGTGAAGTTCCCAACACAAGCATCGATCGTGCATTTTGAGGTAATTTTTCAACAGATTGATATGCCTCCATTAAAAACTGATATTTTATGCACTGAAATAATCCACGAGTAATATCTAACTTATTTGAAATTTCCGATTTGACTTCAATACCAATCCATTCATTTCCATACTTAAAAAGTACGTCAATGGCATCTCCAGACGGAAGGTAAAACTCAGTAATACTTTCCGTATTTTTTGGAATTGAAAACAGTTCCGGGTGTTTTGAAACGTAGTTCTTGAGTTTGAGGTGATTTTGACTTTCCCCACCACCATTATAATTTCCTACCTTGGAAAGCAATTTTGAATAGTCAATATCAATAGTTTTGAGTGAAAATTTTTTCAATATTTTCAACCATTTTTGATATGAATAAACTTTTAGAAGTTCTGCTTGTACACGCGACCTTTGTTGTTTGCGTGATAGTTTTAAAAATTTTTCTTTATCACCTGTAATAAACCAGCCAATTCCTTCACCCGGTAAACCTGTTGTCTTGTTCAAGACTAAGCATTGAATAGGAGGTATTTCTTCTTTCCATTCATTGGAAAGATCAACGAGTGATTGACCAATACTTCCAAGTACGTAGTTAAGATTTCGTGCATTTGGCATTCCAAGTTCACCTGCCAATTCAGAATATGTTATTGGTGTATGCGCGTGTGCTTGCCGAACTAAAATGGGTAGTGCTTCGCGGGCACGTTTCTGATAAAGTTTATTTCCAAAAATTGGCTCTGCTATTTTAGCTGTACTCATTATTCCTCCGGCATTCTCATGGGCCTTCCCAAATTATTTGAAGATGCATTAGCCAAACGCCCCGCCCATCTTTGGATAAAATCATCCATATGTTCACCATCAATGATTTTAGGATGGAAAGCGTGATTTACAGAGTGCATTACATTTGATGCAGCATAATCCGCGTCTTCAAACTCTCTTTGGTTCTCAACAGCGTATGGTTCAAAGTCTTTCGTTTTCTGACCAAGTGTCCAGTATGCTATTTCAACCCACCTGAAATTATCACCTCTTTTCATATACCAAAGATTAGAAGATCTACCTTTATAAACTCTCGGGTCCTGAGTAACCTCAATTATTGAACCACAAACAATATCCATATTGCTATTTGGGAAGGAACTTTTTGGTATGTAATTGAACCTTTCAGTGACTGTTATCCGTCCTGATCCTAAAGTAATCTGATTACTGAACATCTCTGCAATGGGAGCCTCATTTTTAATATGCTGAAAGAGTTCATTTATTATGAAATTAAAACTTTCAAAAGCATCCTTAGCCAGTTGTTTTCTTTTTTGCTCTTTTGTCTGAGTTTTTACTCTTTCAGCTTCCTTAGAGGCCCTTTTTTCTGCAACTTTTACTCCCGCTTCAGCTAGCTTTGAGCTACTTGCTTTATTTTTCTCAACGTTCTGCAGTTGATTTAGTAATGAATCAATAGAAGGTCGTGATTCAGGACTTTTTCTTAAGCACATCAATACAACCTGTTTTAAAAGTGCACTTTCAGCATTTAATCTTGGAGGTTGAGATTTTAAATGCATTTCTCTCAATTGGTCAATTCGATCAGAATTAAATGGAGGAGAACTAGACAATATTTCATGAGCAATTATTCCAAGCGCATAAATGTCAGTTGCTTTACTTGCTTTTTCTAAGCGCCATTGTTCTGGTGCTGCATAATGGGGAGATAAGCATTCTTTTAGGGTATTTAGTGAAGTTGATTCTTCAACAAATCTTGCGATACCAAAATCTGCTATCTTCCATTTATTCTTGTGAAAGAGAATATTTGCAGGTTTAATGTCCCGATGTATAATTCCTTTTAACTCCTTTAACCCAGCAGCAATTTCTTTTAAAATCTCTGTAGATTCTAATTCAGGTATTGTTGTTTTTTTGTTTAAATAATTTTGAAGAGAATAGTCTGCCATTTCCATGACAATAAAATACCTTCCACTTTCAGCATCAATTCCATAATCATGGATTTTAATTACATGATCAAAGTTTAGCTTTGAAAGGTCATCTGCCAATTTTAATTCACGATGACCAGCGGTTTCCGCTTCAATTTTAAGTCGCTTTACTGCAAATAAGTCTCCGTTAATATTCCTGCCTTCAAATACTTGTCCAAAGCCACCAGTTTCACCTAATGGCTTTTTCTCATCATAGAACCAATTACTTTCTTGAAGTTTAACTTCTATCATAATTTATCTTAGTTCGGTTGCAATAAAACTCTCCACACCGCTAATAAAACTAGAAGCTTCATCTTGTGTAAATTCATCAAATTTACCATGTGCTGCAGAATTTCCAATATCTAGCCAAGCTTGTATTTGCCTCCAAAGAGGTTGGTTGTAACGTTCTTCTTTACGAAGTAGATCATTTATTACTGATGCTTTTTTTTCAGAATTTATACCAATCTCTTCAGCAATTTTTTTAAGGGCTTTTTCAAGAACCACTCTAGACAAAACTGCAGCGGGATCTTTAAAGCCATTTTTATTTAAATAATCTGCTTCTTCTAAAATTGAATCAAAAACAATGCCAGCTACAATGAATTCTTGACCCAATAAAAAACCATTTTCTAAATCATCTTTTGCACCAGTTAATATTCCTAATATGGCATGAACTTCATAGCTATAATTTACTCCATTATCTCTATACTCCTTAAATCTTAAAATGTGTGGGCTAGATTCAGTGAAAATGTTAATAAGTATATTTTCAACCTTAGTTAACCAAGCTAAAAGAGCAGTCTTGTCATCAAGATTATTGTGACCTATAAATGTTTCGTAATCAGGGCCTCTTTGAAGTTTCGCCACCTGACGACCTTCAGTAATTAAAGCTTCAATTCTTTCAATATATCTTCTGTATTTAAGATTCATTTGTGATTACGTAATTAAGGCTAACATGTATTTAGCAGTATTTTTGCAACCGCTAAGGTTGACAGATAATAGTTTAGACATGCCAGTAACGCAAATAATACCCCTTTTCAGACCGAAAAAATTTAATTAGCAATTTTTTATGTCCGAATAAAACGCCGATAAAATCTGAATAGGGGGGCATGCAGCTTGTTTGTGTTTAGGTTTTGCTCTGACTGCACCGAGCTTTGATAGTCCAATGCTGAGTTGAGTGATATTTTATCCATATCGATTACTACACTTTACAGTTGGACGGCAAATTTTCTGAAGACCCCCTTCGTAACATCAAAAAAATGCGGCCGCAGATGGAGAAAGAGCATAATTGGAGATAAAAAAGAGGGAGGTTTTATATGAATAAGAAACCTAAGTACACTTACCGTGTCACCGATGACAATGTTTTTATCTTTGATCTGGATGGCAACCCAGTTAAAATAGACACCTATTCGATTACTATAGCTGATTGAAAATAACTACCCTTTAAAAACCTGCTCCTGGTGCCAGTCTAAAAAATCAGGGGATGGACGGTCAATTAACTTCTCCGGAAGATTGGAAAGTTGCTTGCCGTGGTATGCATAGTACTCTCTCCCATTTTCATATTCTTCTCGAATACGACGGCTCACCTCAAGATGATGATCACCGGATACAGTCATGTACCCTTTATCGAATAGAATATGCATATCAGATCGGAGAAGTAACCCGTTTTTAGTAAGATTGGGCCCTGCTTCTGAATAAGGTTTGATATGAGCAGCTTCAAGTACTGGAAGTGTCTTTTCGCCGGTTACTGCACATCGTTTGTTATAGGCATCTGTGACCATCGCCCTGAATGCACCCTGCCCGATCCTTGCGCGAAGCTCATAGGTGTTTCCGTAACGTGTTTCAGGTTCGTTTACAGCCAGTTCCCCCTCTCTATACTTTTGGGCATCCAGGCGCTCTTCTACCTGTCGCCATACATTTGCTCCAACCTCCTCATTCGTACTGTAGGATTTTCCTTTCACAATATTCTTACTCCAGTTGGAGGGAATTGGTATCCAAGCATCACGATTAAAGAAGAAAGGTTCAGTTAGTATGGTACAGCCGATTGTTGGGTTCAATCCATCACCGGATCTAAACTTCATAATGGCATTCCTGAATTGATCATATTTAGGAGCACCGTTTTTATGCTCAAAAGAGTCCCATGCAAGGGAGAGAGGAAGAAATAGATGTCTAACAAAAAATCCTCCTCCTACTATAAAATTGTTCGGTGAATGAAGCTTGAACAGAAAGGGAGCTCCTTCCTGAATCACTCTGAAGTTCGATTTGTCCTTCGGCCTCCAAAAGTTTACCTCTTCCGGCTGGTGCTGAGCCAGAAAGTGAAACCAATTATCATCTGTGACACCAATGTAGAATTTCATCTTATTATTGTAACTGTACAGTTGCCTATTTTCTCAAAATCAGATTTAAATTTATCTCGATCTGATATCTGTGCTTCTGGATCATAAACAAGGAAGAGTTTGTGACTTTCACTTGGATATTTTGTTAAATCTGCAGCAATTCCATCTGAAGCTTTGCTTGGTGTAGTATTTGATCGAATATATTTTGTTTCAATTAATAAGTCATAATCATTGTAAGAATGGTCTACTATCACTTTAGCTAAAGCAAAAGGAGTGAGTGGAAATTCTCTTTCATACCCTTTTCGCTCACCTTCAATAATTGCATTAACTTTGTCATTCAGGTCGTTTTCATCTTTGGGCTTATTCTTTTTAAATGCAATTGGTATAGCTTTTGATAATTTTTCAGAAACGGTATCTGCAAGCCGTTTGGCGGGTTCTTTTAGGTATTCTTGTTTCCCGAGAAGGTCCAAAAATGAACCAAGTGTCACTTCGTCAAATGGCTGATACATTTTTTTGATAGCCTGTTCAATTTGTTTACCGTGTTTTATACAAAGCTGGTAAATTTTGTCGATTTTTTCTTCTTCATCATCTCCCTCAATATAATCTACAATCTCTGAAAGCTCTGATAGTTTTTCATTACAAAACGTTCGATAGTTCATTTTTTTAAAATCTCTCGCAAGCCGAACAAAATCTATAATGGTAGTTTTCTTATTTCGATCTTCAATCCTCTCATTTACAAAGTCCAAATCATAAATTGCGGTCCCGTCATAATTATCCACATCTGCTGCGTATGCAGCAAACCTCCGATCAACACATTGTGAGCATCCTCCACAGTGTGTCGCATGTGGTGATTTCATGCGTGTTGCGCTACATGAGACGGAACTATTGATATAGTCTTGTTTTTTGTGATCAGCTAATATTTCAAGAATGTCAGTTTTGGTATTAAAAAGAAAAGGGTGCTCAATTTTAAAAGGTGATTCATGAATTTTAGTCAATAAATCAGAAAGCAGGCCGATCGTTTTGGGATGTGTTGTTCTACTCGCACGTGCATTTAATAAATCTCCTCTCTTCTTAAAGTTTATTGAAGTAACTCCATTTTCGTAGAAGTAAAAACTGTCTTGGGAATGAGCGACAGCAATAGCATAGGCTATAGATGAATAAAGAAAAGAACGAGTTCTCTGAGTTTCTTCTCGAGCAACTTCACCTTTTAGGTTACATTTAAATTTGTAATGCTTTCCCCGTCCTGGATAGTCACGTTCTAATGCTGAAAAAAGTCCTTTTTGTGTTTTTTGCACTCCATGTTGTGAAATATGGCTTATAAGACAAATATTATCTTTAGTGGTTTCAAATGTATCAACAATTCCTGCTAATGAGTCTAACCCTCCCGAAAAAAGTACAACTCGGGTAGGAATGGATGGACTTATGGTAAATTCTTCTTTATCAAAAAAGCTTGACTTACCTGTAGAATATCCATTTACAAACTCAAACGAGTATGAGCTATCACCTGTCATAAATTTCAGGGCTTCAGCCAGCGCTTCCTTTACCGATTCCTGCTCCCAGAATTCATGATCTCTTACTTTAATTATAAACCGTAAACTCCTGCTCCAGCTCTGATATTCAACACTATCAATTACTCCTCTTTTAATCTTTCTGTCAGCCGCAAAAACATAAGCTGCAATTTCCAATAAATCCTTGACCCTTTTTGGTAAATGAAAGACACTATCAACAAAAGATGGAAGTGGTATATTTACATTTATATCAGGGCTGTTCGGATCATACTCCAGTTTAACGACATCCTGATTATTTGATGAAGTACTTTGAGGAAGTTTAGCACCATTACATAAAATGATATGTTCTTTCGTCGTACTCATTACTCTTCCTCTCTAAGTAATTCATCTCTCATTTTTTTGAATGAAAAGGATAAAAAACCTTTTATCTCTTTATCGGAGGGTAGAGTCTCTTTAACGTGTTTATTAAACCATCCGGCGGCAAATGATTGGGTTATTTTTGCCGTTTCAAACGCATGATTTGAAATTTCATCAATGTGATTTTCCAAATGGGCTTCAAACCTATCTCTTTCATCAATAGAGTTAAGACTGGCCGATGCTTCTCTCTCCAAAAAATATTTGAGATAATCTTCAGTGAATTTTGAAAAATACAATCTTGACAATTCACAAAATCCCGCTCCGTCCGAAGCTTCTCTCCAAATTGTAGACGAGTCACTTTCTGATGAAAATAAATTGACCTGTTTTGTCTCGTGTTTAAAGTACCATTCACTTAATGCTCTAATTGTTGATTCTTTTGCAATCGCTGCATATTCATTTGATTCCGCGTTTCGATCTGTCCATTCATGAACAGCTTTTGCAAGATGAAGAGGAGTAAAATTATCCGGTAAATTGATGCCCTGTTCAGATAGAATCTCAGAAGGATTCTTACTTTTTGATGCATGAGAAAGTAGGACTAAAAATTTAAAAGCTGAAAGTACACCACTATCGCTTTCAATATTCTTAAAACGAGACCTTACATTTTGAATGGTCTGTTTTGCAACTTCAGAGGTTTCGCCAGATTCAGAGAAATCAGCAATTTGATTAACGATCTGATCCCAGCGCTTCCTTCTAGGTAGAATGCCTACTCTTTCATGCCCCATAATCTGTAATTAAATATATTCATAATAGATAGAGGAATAATTCTAAACATCTAATTGACTTTTTAAGTCCTTAATAGTAGCTAATGCCCCCTGAATCTCGGTTGAGATTTCATGTTTATTAACATCATGATGGCTTAAAGGGTTTAATACTAACCGTGTGTAATCATCGATATCACTAGCTGTACCCTGTTGTAAACCACATTTTTGTGGCTTCGCTTGTTTATACTTTTTTACAGCTCTCCAAAATTCATCAGTTTTAATTTTTGAAGGGTTTGTATGAAATAAAACAGGTACACTTCCATAGCAAAACCTCTTAAGAATAAATTCAAAAGCTGATCTTATATAAACCCCCGCTGCTTTATTATCGCCATCATTAAAATATTGTTCAGCTTTATCAATATAGTTTTGAATATGGTTATGTGTCCCTTTGTCAATAGTTACAGGAATTTCAAAACCCTTTCTAGCCCTTCTTGAATAGAATTCAAAACATTTCCAATCTGAGTTTCCACTCAGGTAAATTTTCATAAATTCATACCAAGGCTTATCGTAAGTAGTAACAAAAGTTTGATAATCGGGAAACTCATTCTCTAATATCTTAAAAAGCGGAAGTCTATTCCCAATATCCAACCCGATAAATATGTCATCAAGAAATAAGACTTTACATGGTATCCCTTGAATGTGACGCTTTATCATTCCCAAATAAATTGAAATAGCAATCGCAGATAACCTTGCTTCATTAAGAAATAAATGAGGCTTTTCAACTTCTTTGTTTAAATACTTTATTTTGATCCGTACATGATTTCTTTCAACTCCATCTAACTTACTATTGGGAATAGCCTGAGTGTAATTAAGATCTATTTTGATATTATGACCAAATTGGTCCAGTATTGGTTGTGCATGCTTCAATATGTATTCAGGATTACTTTCATCAAAAAGTTGGGAAAAAGCATTGTTAAAAGTTCCTATAGCTTGTTTGACATCCTTTTCCTTTTGAGCTCTATTATACTTTCTGCCATCTAAAGGTTTTTCGATTGCATTTATAACGTTTTTCCATAGTTCACCTAATTCTACCCCTCCTGTAATTGCTACACTTTTGAAATGCTTTAAGACTCCTCCAACTAGTAGATCAAAAAGGTCTATTTTTTCATTCTTACTTATGTAATGTATTCCTAGTAAATGCTTATAAGTAAGAAAACTTTTTAGCTTTACCGCATCCCGAATACTTGTATCTCCAGATGTATAAGTATTCTTTGATGTATTTTTAAAGTGATATTCTTCATTAGTATTGTTTCCATCTTTATCTGGTTTAAAAGTGACCTTGACGTGCCCATTTCCTTTTTGTCTCTGAGTCAGAAAAATATTCTCCAGATTAGCAAAATCTATATCTTCTAAAGAGCTCTGAAAAAAATCTTTAAGTGCATAATAGAAAGAGCTCTTCCCACTCCCATTTTCTCCGTAGATAAATACATTCTTACCATTAACATCGAAAGAATAATCTTTATGGAATGCTTTGTATCCCTTAACCCTTACTTTTTGAATCTTCATCTTTCTGATATCATTTTTGCCCCTTTAGATTGATTATGATACCTACACAACAATTCCCCATTCTCTATTACAGTTTCACCACCTTTGCTGTGTGGAATAACATGATCAGCCTGATACTCGGACCAACTTACTTTAGCTTCTTTCTCAGGTTTTCCTTCTCTTAAGCATTGCTGACACAATCCCTTACCATTCCGGTATATCATAATTCGTTCTAACTCTGAAAAGGCTCTATTTTCATCTTTTTCAATTATTTGAGTATCATTTTCATTTAGATAATCAAAGAATAACTGCCGCATAATTCGATCCCTGACTTCAAGGTCATTTTCCCCTTGCTGGCGACGGTTACTAAAAGTTAGCATATCATTGTCTTCAGACTCATCAAATGTTTTCCACCTCTGATGGAAGTCATAAATGAATTCACGAATTACTTTTTGCATTTCATCACTAATGACATAATACTTTCCTAAATGCCTTATTAACACATACACTGAAATAATAAAATATTCTGTGCTAAACTCTCTTATACCTGATTTATCATCTAATGACGGATCATCTTTAAAAATTTCATAAAATACTTTTAGAGTTTGTAGTACATCTTTTGCAATTGCTTCATTTTCAAACGAATAGTCACTAATACCACTTTCTCTTTTATATTTTTCAATAAATTCTAGAATATAATCTTTGTTTAAATCTGCATAGCCTCCACCTTCTTCAATCAGCAGGAACCGAGCCATAAACAGGAGATGTTTCATTCGGTTATTATCCACATTTAGTAGAGAAAAGAATGGGTGTTTGTCGGTATTAGAGTCAATGGGCTCGTAGTTTTCATAGTCAAATGTCTGGTCATCTGAATACTTAACAATGAAATTCCTGGAAAGACTTGAAAGTTGGGCATGGGCTACTTCCATATAATTCAGTGACTCTCCCTGCTGCAATCTCCAAAAAATTTCAGTTGCGATTATTTGATGGCTCACATCCTCCGGTTCATCAATATCCTTGATTACATCGGCTTTAAACTTTAAAGACCGATCGATAAATCTTCGAACATCGGTATCTAAATCTTTGTAATAGGCACCGGATAGATCTGAATTAACGTCTT
>LFIK01004254.1_pt1 | contig 11584 bp, 11 predicted proteins | sample 643401 | NCBI WGS metagenome assembly LFIK01 (sample SAMN03777447, study PRJNA286221) | soda lake metagenome | biome: soda lake; feature: Kulunda steppe; material: water; isolation source: sample T5-Br brine of Lake Tanatar-5 | place: Russia: Kulunda steppe | collected 2010-07 | reverse complement strand
CGACAAGGCCCGAAAAGCATTGCGGGAAAGTCTCATCGCCAGCGACGAGCTGTTCCGCCAGGCAGAGTTCTTCCTCAGCGAGGAGTTCTCGGTCATGGATTGTGCCCTGGCGCCGCTCCTGTGGCGGTTGCCGCGGTTCGGCGTGGATCTGGGTGACCAGGCGCCGGCGCTGCAGGAGTACTGCGAGCGGCTGTTCAACCGCGAATCGTTTCAGCAGAGTCTGACCGAAGCCGAACGCACCATGCGCGGCTGACCCTCCTACGGCGAGGGCGCCGGATTGCGGGGTCCTCGCGGCTTTCAAGCATGGAGTCATCATGTCCGTTTCGATGACCTCGAGCAGGCCGTATCTCATTCGCGCGCTTTACGAATGGATCGTGGACAACGGCCTGACCCCCTATTTGCTGGTCGATGCGGCCAATGAAGCGCTGCAGGCGCCGATGGAGTACGCGGACAACGGGCGCCTGGTGCTGAACGTCTCGCCGCGCGCGGTCCGGGATCTGGATCTCGGCCAGGACGACATCCTGTTTAGCGGCCGATTCGGTGGCAGGGCTTTCGATGTGCGCGTACCGGTCCAGGCCGTGCTTGCCATCTATGCCCGCGAGAACGGGCAGGGGATGCTGTTCAGTGATGGCGACGACCAGCAGCCGCCGCCCGGCGGTGGTGATGCAGACGGACCTGCACCGGGGAACGGTGAAGGGCGGGGTGCACGCCCGCGGCTGAGGGTCGTGAAGTAGGGCGCTTGCTCAGTCGCTGTATTCGAACATGCGGACCACCTCCCGCACACCACTGATGCGGCGCACCGTCTCGGTGATTGCCTCGGCTTCTGCGCGGGAGACACGCCCAAGCAGGTAAAGGCGCTGGCGTTCCACCACGACGCGAACCCGATCCGGGTCCAGGCTCTCCGGCGCTGACAGGCGGCGGATCCGGGTCTGTGCACTACTGCGGATCATTCGATCCCGGCTGCGGGACATCACCGAGCTGAGCGGTGCGATGACCAGTTCGTTGTAGACCAGTCGTGCATCACGTTCTTCGCGTGCGTGCGTGGCCAGGCGGCGGCCCGCCTCCGCGTCTGAGACCTCTCCGGTAAGTAGCACGACCTGGTTAAACACCGTAACCGTCACGTTGCTCTCGTGTAACAGGTCTTCATCCTGCAGCACGAACCCCTGAATGCGGCCGCGCAGCCGCTGATCGCTGATCAGGTCGTTGAAGGAACGGCCGGTGGGTGCGGCCACACCGGCCTCGCTCTCCGGTGCGCCCGACGAGGCGCAGCCCATGAGCAGGCCCATGGCGATCAGGAGAACGAGCGTCATCAAGGGCCCGCGGGCGCGATGCATGGTCACTTACCGCCAAACAACGTGTGATCGATGAGATCGCAGAGGCAATGGATGACCAGCAGGTGCACTTCCTGGATCCGCGCGGTGACCGAGTCCGGTACGCGGATCTCCACATCCCCCGCCTGGTACAGGCCTGCCATTGCGCCGCCGTCCTTGCCGGTCAGAGCGATGACCGGCATCCCCCGCTCGTGAGCGGCGCGTAACGCGGCGACAACGTTCTCCGAGTTCCCACTGGTGCTGATGGCCAATAGCACGTCCCCATCCTGGCCGAGAGCCCTGACCTGCTTCGAGAAAATTTCCGCATAGGCGTAATCGTTGGCGATGGATGTGATGGTGGAGCTGTCGGTGGTCAGCGCCACGGCAGGCAGCCCCGGGCGCTCCATCTCGAAGCGGTTCAGCAGTTCCGATGAAAAGTGTTGGGCATCCCCGGCTGAACCGCCGTTACCGCAGCTCAGTATCTTGCCGCCGTTGGCCAGGGCCGCGACCATGATGCCGGCCGCCTCCACGATATGCGGGGCGAGCTGGTCCATGGCTTTCTGCTTGGTGTGGATGCTCTCGTGGAAATGCCGGATGACCCGGTCGGTGGAATCCATGGTGGTCCGGTCCTCGTTGTTGCATTGCATGTGCGCTCAGGCGCCCGGTTCAGCGTGTCTCGACGGCATTGCGAATCCAGCTGATCTCGCCTTGCCCGTCCAAGGCGACGACATCAATACGACAGGGGCCCGGCCATGGATGGCGCTGCAAGTGGGATTCGGCCGCCCGGATCAGCCGGCGTTGCTTGCTGGTCGTGATGCTCGCCAGTGCGCCGCCCCATTCCGGGCGACTGCGGAAGCGGACTTCCACGAAGACAAGGCAATCGCCCTCCTGCATGACCAGGTCCAACTCGCCGGCCCGGGTGCGAACATTGCTGCCCAAGCACCGCAGCCCTCGTGCCTGCAGATAGTCCCTTGCGACCTGCTCCTCCCGGTAGCCCCGGTCTCGCGCCTGCAGTCCCTTGCGTCGGCGGTCGGTCATTGCCGAGTGTCATCCTCCACGACCCGGATGCCGCGTCGCTGCATCTGGCCGAGCGACAATTCCCGATGGACCCGCCCAGTGCTATCCACCCGCAGGCGTCCGGTGGCGCCCTGCAGGGTTTCGTCAGGTCGGCTCCGCAGCGTAGCCAGTTGTGGCACCAGGCGGTAGGCATCCAGCCCCAGTGCATAGAGGCGGGTGTCGCTGTCGGCACCATTCATGTTCAGGGCGCGGAACAGGTCCCGCTGGGTCGGTTCCGGCACGTCCAGCCCCAGCATCCAAGGTGTCTCGGTGAATAGCACCCCGGTGAGGTCGGAATCGGAATCGGTGACACGGCCGCTGTAGATATGGGATGTACTGATGACCGGCACGCCCACTGCGTGGTGGAAGCGAAGTTGGGGCCGAATAAGGCGCGCCTGGCTTGGGAAGGCCCCCATGAATACCACGTCCACGTCCTGTCGCCGACGCGGCTCAAACTCCGCGCCACGGCCGGTGACCCCGCGCAGCTGACGATTGCGTTGCTCGCTGAGATCCAGCCCCAGCACCCGGCGGATCGGGCTGGCGAAGTCCCTGGCGTCGGAACTGAAGGTGCTGGATGCAAGCACCACCCCGCCAGCGTCCTCAAAGCCATCCCGGAAGGCGCGCGCCACGCGCTGTCCCCAGTCGCTGGACGGGGTCAGCACCACCGCGTGGCGCATGCCGGCCGCGTATGCCTCCCTGGCGGCGGAGCGGGCATCGTCCTCCGGCAGCAGGCCGAAGCGGTAAAGGCCCGAGGGCGGTCGCTTGTACTCGGCGATGCCGTTCAGCGCAAGCACCGGCACCGGAAGATGGCGCTGGTCAGCGAACACCTCGACCGCCTCGCGGGTGAGCGGCCCGATGACCAGTTCCGCGCCGTCGTTGACCGCCTCCATGTAGGCCGCCCAGGGATCTGCGCCGTCGTCCCCCACATCGTGAAAGCGCAGCATTGGTCGCGGGGCAGGTGTGCTGTAGTGCGCGGCAAGGATGCCGTCACGAATGGCGGACGAGGCGTCCGACAACGGGCCCGTGGATGGAAGGAGCACGGCGATGTGGCCAGGGTAGCGCCTGTCATCCACGTAATCCTCCACCAGGCGCCGCACCAGTTCCCGGTCCGCCGGGTGATCCGGGTAGCGCTCGTGCCACAGTTCCAGTGATTGCTCCAGGACCGGAGGATCCAGGTGTTGCGTCCGGATGAAGAACGCGAGTTCCATCCAGGCCCCCACCAGGTCCGGCGGGGGCGGGAATATCGCCCGTAGTTCGGCCAACGGCACTTCCGTCAGCAACTGCCAGATGCGTTCGCGGTTGACGCTGCGCGCGGTTGGGTCGACCAGCACCTCGTCAAGTGCGATCCGGGTCTCGGCGCTCGCAAGGAGGTGGCCGAGCGCATACTCGGCGTCGGCTTTCAGTTCCAGCAGCCGTGCACGGGCGTCCGCATCGCTGGGGAGCCGCTCCTCTGCTGTTGCCAGCGCCTGCTCCGGGTCGGCCCGCAGCAGGGCCAGGCCCGCAGAAACGACGGCCCGCCAGTCAAGCACTGCGTCGGGTTGCTCCTCCGCGGGCACTTCGGACAGCAACGCTTCAGCGCGCGCGGCGTCTTCCAACTGCACGTAGAGATCCGCCGCCTGCAACCGGTAGATCAGCGCGTCCGGCGGTTCGTCCTGTTCGGCCGCGCGGAGATACAATTCCGCTGCGGCCTTGAGGTCGCCGACCGCCAGCGCCTCGCGCGCCGACACGACCTCGTCCGGGTACTCGGGTTCGGGCGGTCGGACCGCGCAGGCGGTCATCAACAGGGCTATGGCGACAATGGCCAGCAGCCGGAGAAGGCGATAGGGTAATGCCTCGGGCATGAGATCCGGGTCCGTGTTGCATGCGGGGCAGTTCCGCGGACGCTGGCAGTGTATCAACTTCCATTTCGCAGGAGAAAGGTGTTGCCGGACGCGGGCACTTTGCATGTGGTGGCGACACCCATCGGTAATCTGGGTGACCTCAGCGGACGGGCCGCCGAGGTGCTGGGCATGGTGGATCTGGTGGCCGCCGAGGACACCCGGCGCACCGGGGTGCTGCTGGACCACCTGGCGCTGCGCAAGCCCATGGTGAGTCTTCACGAACACAACGAGGAGGCGCGGGTCCCCGCGCTACTGGAACGCCTGCGTTCTGGTGAATCCATTGCGTTGGTCAGCGATGCGGGCACGCCCCTGGTCAGCGATCCGGGCTATCGCCTGGTGCGATCGGCCCACGAGGCCGGCGTGACAGTCACCCCGGTGCCAGGCCCGAGCAGCGTGATGGCTGCGTTGTCCGTGGCCGGGCTGCCCACCGATCGATTCCTGTTTCAGGGCTTTCTGCCCGCCAAGGCCGGACAACGCCGCAGCACCCTGGAGACGCTGCGACGGGAGACGGCGACCCTGGTGTTTCTGGAGTCCAGTCATCGCATTTGCGCCTGCCTGGAGGATCTGGCCTCCGTGTTCGGCGGCGAGCGCTTGATTCTGGTGGCGCGGGAGTTGACCAAGCGTTATGAAACCCTGCTTCGCGGCCCACTGACCGATGTGGTGAAGCGGGTGGCCGCGGATCCCGACCAGCAACGCGGGGAGTTCACGCTGGTGGTGGAGGGTGCTCCCCCGGTGGCCGGTGCCCAGGCCGCGCTTGACGCCACTGCCGTGCTCGAGGTGTTGTTGCAGGAACTGCCGCTCAAGCAGGCCGCCGCCTTGGCGGCGCGCATCACCGGTCTACCGAAGAACCGCCTTTATCAGCAGGCTCTGGAGAAAAAGCGCTGACTGCGGTTGCAGACCATGACGTGCCGTCGTTACGCGGCTGATCGCTTCTGCTAGACTCCCTGGCGGAGTTGGCCAGACAGCCGCTGCCGGTCCCGCCGGTGGAGGAAAGTCCGGGCTCCGCAGGGCAGGGTGCCAGGTAACGCCTGGGGGGCGTGAGCCCACGGAAAGTGCCACAGAGAACAGACCGCCTAAGCGCCTCCGGGCGCCGGCAAGGGTGAAAAGGTGCGGTAAGAGCGCACCGCGCGACTGGTAACAGTTCGCGGCACGGTAAACCCCACCCGGAGCAAGACCAAATAGGGGAGCAATGGCGTGGCCCGCGTCGCTCCCGGGTAGGTCGCTACAGGCGCATGGTGACGTGCGTCGCAGATGAATGGCTGTCCCAGACAGAACCCGGCTTATCGGCCGACTCCCTCGATTTCCGGCGATAGCCGGGCCCATCCCCGGGCCCGGCTTTCCCGTGTTTGCGGCTTCCGCTGCGGGCCTGCGCGGAGCCGATCGGATCCCTTCGCCAATGGAACCTGCCGCGCCAAGCGGTGCACGCCGCTTTTTGGTGATTTTTGGTTGAGAAATCCTGTCTAAACCGCTGATTTCCAGAAGGATCGTTTTTGATCAATTCTGTCGTTCGACAACGACACGCAAGGGTTTCGTAAGTTCTTGTTGCGAAAGCAAGAATTCAGGGTGTTTAGCTTGACAAGGGTTTCCCGGGCTACCTATAGTGTGACGAGGTGGGACAAAGTGGAAAAAAATGGATTTTCAGGGGCTCGGGGGGTAATTCGTGTTTCGAGGTGTCACGCATCTCAATCTGGACGCCAAGGGGCGCATGAGCTTCCCCTCCCGCTATCGGGAGAAGCTCGTGGACCTCTGTGACGGCCAGATCGTGGTGACGGTGGACCCGGACCGTTGCCTGCTGGTGTATCCCCTGCCCCAGTGGGAGGAGATCGAGCAAAAGCTCGTCCGGTTGCCCAGCCTCAAGCCCCACGCACGGCGTCTGCAGCGGCTGCTTATGGGGCATGCCACGGAGGCCCAGCTGGACGGGGCTGGCCGGATCCTGCTGCCGACGCCCCTGCGCGAGTTCGCCTCGCTGGAGAAGAAGGTCGTGCTGATCGGGCAGGGTAATAAGTTCGAACTCTGGGACGAGGCGACCTGGGCAGAACGCTGCGATCAGTGGCTGGCAGAGGCGGCCGATGATCTTGAGCTGTCCGAGGAACTGGAGTCCCTGTCCCTGTGAGCCTGGAAGACGTCAACGGGGACCATCACAGGCCAGTCCTGCTGGCCGAAGCGCTGGAGGGCCTCAACGTGCGCAGCGACGGCTTCTACATCGATGGCACTTTCGGTCGCGGCGGGCATGCGTCGGCGGTGCTCGAGCGGCTCGGGCCCGAGGGGCGGCTCTGGTTGGTGGATCGGGACCCGGAGGCAGAGGCTGAGGCGATCACCCGTTTCGGGGGCGACGCGCGCTGCACGTTCTTCCGGGGTTCATTTGCGGATGTGGACGGCTGGTTAAGGGAGGCCGGGCTGGAAGGCCGGGTTGACGGCATTCTCCTGGATCTCGGTGTGTCGTCCCCCCAACTGGACCGCGCCGAGCGCGGTTTCAGTTTTTTGCGCGATGGTCCACTGGATATGCGCATGGATCCCGACGCCGGGGTGCCGGCGTCCGAATGGCTGCAGCGGGTTGACGAGCGCGAGCTGGCGCGCGTGCTGCGCGTCTATGGCGAAGAACGTTTCGCGCGGCGCATTGCCAGAGCCGTGGTGCGTGCCAGGGAGCAGGGCGTGGCGCCGGGCACGACGCGGGAGCTGGCGGCGCTGATTGCATCGGCGGTTCCGGCAAAGGAGCGACACAAACATCCGGCCACGCGCAGTTTTCAGGCGATTCGCATTGCGGTCAACGGTGAACTGGACGCGCTGGAGCGCTTTCTTGACCGGGTATACGACTGGCTTGCGCCGGGTGGACGGCTGGTGGTGATCAGCTTCCACTCGCTGGAAGACCGAATGGTGAAGCGCTTCATTCGCGATGCCGCCGGTCGGCGCGATCTGCCGCCGGAAATTCCGGTGATTCCGGAAGGCTTGCGGCCGCGCATGCGGGCGATTGGCAAGGCCGTGCGGGCATCGGAACAGGAGCGGGAACTCAACCCGCGCTCGCGCAGCGCGGTGTTGCGTATTGCGGAGAGGCTCGCGTGACGGGCCGGATGCTGGCCGTGCTGCTGCTGTCACTGGCAGTGGCCGGCAGCGCGGTGGCGGTGGTTTACAGCAAACATGAAAGCCGGCGTCTGTTCTCCCTGCTGGAACAGGAAAACCAGACCCGCGATGCGCTGGATGCCGAGTGGGGCATGTTGCAACTGGAGCAGGCAGCCTGGGCCACCCACGGACGGGTGGAGCGGATCGCGACAGACGAACTGGACATGAAACTGCCCGCACGCGATGCGGTGGAAACGCTGCGTTGAGGCGGTGGGTGAACTGGGGACGGATGAGTGGAAGCAAGGCGGCATAAAGAAAACGAGTCGCTGATCAGATGGCGTTACGCGCTCATGCTGACGGTGTTCGCCTGTCTGGCGGCCAGCCTCCTGTGGCGCGCGGTGGACCTGCAGTTCGTGCACAAGGAGTTTCTCCAGAACCAGGGTGACGCCCGTCATCTGCGTACCATGACCATGCCCGCCCATCGCGGCATGCTGAAGGACCGTACCGGCGAGCCGCTGGCGATCAGTACGCCGGTGGATTCGGTCTGGGCGCATCCCGGACGGCTGCTGGAGGCTGGCGATCGCCTGCCCGAGCTTGCCGAGGTGCTGGGGCTGGATGCGCGCAGTCTGGCCCAGCGCCTGCAGGAGCGGTCAGGGCGCGAATTCGTTTATCTGCGCCGTCATGTGGCACCGGATATGGCGAGCCGTGCGGTGCAACTGGGTGTGCCGGGCGTCGCGGTGCAGCGGGAGTACCGGCGCTTTTACCCGGCAGGTGAAGTCGCCGGGCACCTGCTCGGGTTTACGGACATCGATGACGTGGGCCTGGAGGGGCTGGAACTCGCCTACGAAAGCTGGCTGCGTGGCCAGCCCGGCGCCAAGCGGGTCATGCGAGACCGCCATGGCCGGGTGATTGGCGACGTGGAACAGATCCGGGAGCCGCGTCCCGGGCGGGACCTGGCGCTCAGCATTGACCGCCGTCTGCAGTACGTTGCCTACCGGGAGCTGAAGCGGGCGGTGACCACACACCGGGCGCGAGGCGGCTCGCTGGTCCTGCTGGATTCCACCACCGGCGAGGTGCTGGCCATGGTGAACCAGCCGGCATTCAACCCCAACAATCGTCGGCAGATGGCGGGCGGCGTACACCGTAATCGTGCCCTGACCGATGCCTATGAGCCCGGTTCCACCATCAAGCCGTTTACTGTCGCGGCAGCCCTGGAGAGCGGGGAATTCCATCCTGATACGGTGCTAAACACCCATCCGGGCACCATGCGCGTTGCCGGGCACACGGTACGCGATGTGCGGGACTTCGGCCGGATCGATCTTAACGATGTGGTCAGCAAGTCCAGCAACGTGGGTGCGGCGAAGCTGGCCCTGGATCTGCCCGAGGAGGCTGTCTGGGGCACGCTGGCGCGTCTTGGCTTCGGTCGTTCGGTGGGCAGCGGCTTTCCCGGAGAGGTGGCGGGCGCCTTGGCGTCGGTGCCGCCGCGGTCCCGTGTCGACCGGGCAACACTGGCCTTTGGTTACGGCCTGTCTTCTACACCCCTGCAGCTTGCCCAGGCCTACGCCGCTATCGCCGCGGACGGGGTGACCCGTCCGGTTTCCTTTCTGCGCCTGGATGAGGCGCCCGAAGGTGAGCAGGTGATGAGCGCGGATGTGGCCCGACAGCTGAGGGACATGCTGGAGCTGGCCACGGAGGATGGTGGCACCGCAACCCGTGCACGGGTTCCCGCGTACCGCACCGCCGGCAAGACCGGCACCGTGCGCAAGTCGGTTGCTGGGGGTTATGCCGAAGACCGGTACATCGCCTGGTTTGCCGGCATGGCGCCGATGAATGATCCACGCCTGGTGATGGTGGTCATGATTGATGAGCCGGGCGGTGAAGCCTTCTACGGCGGGCAGGTGGCCGCGCCCGTTTTCGCTGAGGTGATGTCGGCGGCGTTGCGGCTGCTGAATCTGCCGCCAGACCAGCTGGATTCTGTTCCCGGTCTCACGGCCATGGCGGGGGCGGACTGACAATGGGTGCCGTGGAAGTGTTGGACAGACAGATCACGTTGGCAGAGCTGCTGCAGCGCCCGCTGGCAATTGGCGGTGGCCTGCGTGTGTGCGGTCTGAGCGCGGACAGCCGCGACCTGCAACCGGGCTGGGTGTTCGCGGCCTGTGACGGCCAGCGCAATCACGGCTTGGAATACATCGATGAGGCTCTGGCCCGCGGCGCGGTTGCGGTTCTGTGGGAGCCCGGTGCCGATACGGCGACTGCCAGGGGGCTTTGTCAGGATGCCGGCGTTCCCATGCTGGAGTATCCCGGGCTGAGCCGGGAGCTTGGCCGCCTGGCGGCGCGGGCCTTCGTCGATCCGTCGGCTGGGCTGCGCGTGATCGGCGTGACCGGCACCGATGGCAAGACCTCGGTGAGCCAGTTTCTGGCCCAGGTGCTGAACGGCGCGGGCGGTTGCGGCGTCATCGGCACGCTGGGCCATGGGCCCGCCGGCGCGTTACGGCCCGCAGCGAACACAACCCCGGACGGCGCCAAGGTCCAGGCACTGCTGTCGGAGTTCCGCGACCTGGGCCTGAGAGCCGCCAGCATGGAAGTGTCCTCCCATGGGATCGATCAGGGCCGTGTGGCGGCGGTGCGTTTCGATACCGCGGTGCTCACCAATCTGGGGCGGGACCACCTGGATTACCACGGCACAATGGAGGCCTACGCCGATTCCAAGCGCCGGCTGTTCGTCCAGGAAGGTTTGCGCAGTGCGGTACTTAATGTCGACGACAGCTTCGGCTGTTCCGTGCGCCGCATGCTGCCCGGGGGCACTGAATGCATCAGCTATTCACTACAGGCCGACGCCGATGCCGACGTGCTGTGCACCCACCTGGCCCTGCTGCCCGAGGGTCTGGAATTCACCGTGGTGACCCCCGTGGGGGTGGTGGAGACCACGTTGCCCCTCATGGGCCGGTTCAATGCTGCCAACATCCTTGCCGTGATCGGTGTGCTGGTGGCGGGCGGCTGGTCCGCGGCAGCCATGGTCGAAGGTCTGCGTTCCGTGCGCCCGGTTCCGGGGCGCATGGAACGGTTCCGGGGTAAGGCTGGTCCTTTGGTGGTGGTGGACTACGCGCATACGCCGGGCGCCCTGCAGGCTGCGCTGGCCGCCCTGCGGGAGCATGTCAGCGGCGACATCTGGTGTGTGTTCGGTTGCGGCGGTGAACGTGACCCCGGGAAGCGCCCGCTCATGGGGGCGGCTGCCGAGGCCGGCGCCGATCGCGTGATCGTCACCGACGACAATCCGCGGGGCGAAGCGCCGGACGCCATCGTCGAACAGATCGTCTCCGGTTTCCGGGGCGAACGCCCGTTGGTCGAGCACGACCGGGCATCGGCTATCAGCCTGGCACTGCAGTCCGCAGGACCGGAGGATGCGGTGCTGGTTGCCGGTAAGGGACACGAAACCTATCAGATCACGGCCCGGGGACTCCGCCACTACAGCGATCGTGATACCGTGCGCGCCCTGTTAGGCGGAGGTGGGGCATGATCCGGGCGCGTTTGTCGGAATTGGCCCAGGTGCTGGATGCGCGTATCCAAGGCGATGACCTATTTGTATCCGGGGTCGGGATCGACAGCCGGCATATCGACCGGGGGAGCCTGTTCGTGGCCATCGCCGGGCCGCGTTTTGACGGGCATGACTTCGCGGTACCAGCCCTGAAAGCGGGCGCCGCCGCGGTGATGCTTGAGCACGCCGTTGATGGTGCAGCGCCGGCTCTGCTGGTGGATGATTCCCGCGTCGCACTGGGACGCCTGGGGCGTTGGTGGCGGCAACAGGTTAACCCCTGGGTGGTGGGCATTACGGGCAGCAATGGCAAGACCACGGTGAAGCAGATGCTGCACGCCGTTCTCAGCCGTGCTGGGGATGCTTCCGCAACTCAGGGCAACCTGAATAACGATCTTGGAGTACCACTCACTCTCTGCCGCCTGCGTCACGGCCAGCGCTATGCGGTGGTGGAGATGGGCGCCAATCATGCGGGTGAGATCGCGCACCTGGCGGCTTTGGCGCAACCTGATGTGGCCGTGGTGACCAATGCCGGCCCGTCCCACCTGGAAGGCTTTGGTTCGGTGGAGGGCGTCGCCCATGCCAAGGGGGAGCTCTTCCAGGCGCTGACCGCCGGCGGTACAGCCGTGATCAACGCCGATGACATCTACGCCTCCCTGTGGCGTGAATTTGCCCAGGGCCGACGCATCATCGACTTCGGCATCGCGACCGAGGCAGCGGTGAAGGGTGAGGCCGAACTGGCGGACGGG
>LFIK01004253.1_pt1 | contig 11586 bp, 10 predicted proteins | sample 643401 | NCBI WGS metagenome assembly LFIK01 (sample SAMN03777447, study PRJNA286221) | soda lake metagenome | biome: soda lake; feature: Kulunda steppe; material: water; isolation source: sample T5-Br brine of Lake Tanatar-5 | place: Russia: Kulunda steppe | collected 2010-07 | reverse complement strand
CGGGCTCGGGCTCAGGCTCAGGCTCAGGCTCAGGCTCAGGTTCGGGCTCAGGCTCCAGATCCGGCTGATCGACGACCGGTTCTGGCTCACCCTCCGGCGAACCCTGCGACGCGGTCAGGCGGATCTCCATGCCGTACAGCGGTTCGGGCGGAGGTTCGGGCGGGCCCGATCGCCAACCGAGGAAGAGCGCCAGGTGCGCCATGCCGGCCAACACCAGCACCACGAGCCAGTGACGGGCGCGCAACTCCAGCATCAGGGCTCCGTCGGGTTTGTGAGCAGGGTCAGGCGATCAGCACCCGCGTCCCGCAGACTATCCATGACGGAGAGCAGGCGGTCGGCAGAGACGTCGGCGTCCGCCTTCAGGGTCAGCCTTCGGTCCGGGTCCGCCGCAAGCCAGTCGCCAACTTCGCGCTCCAGCCCCTCCAGCGACAGCTCCTGCTCGGCGAAGGCCAGCCTGCCATCCGCATCCAGCAGGATGACGCCCTCATCCGGCAGCTCGGTCTGCTGACCGGCACGGGTTTCCGGTGGGTCCACGTCGAACAGATCCGGCGGCGTGAGCACCCCTGCCAGCATGAAAAAGATCAACAGCAGAAAGACGATGTTAATGAGAGGAATGACGTTTTCCGCCTGCTCGCGGCGGGGAGCTTCGGGCAGGCGCATCACTCACCTCCCCGGTCCAGCCGCATCTGCGTGGCGCCGGCCGCCTGCAGGCGTTCCACGACGCGGGTGATGTGCTGCAGACGAACGCTGTCTGCGGGCCGGACGATCACCAGCCGTTCCGGCTCATCCCGCAGCGCGCCCTCCACTGCCGCTTCCAGGACGGTCAGATCCGCTATCTCCGCACCGTCCAGTTGCACGGCCGCGTCAGCGCCGATGCGAACGACCAGCGCGGTGGGCTCGCCGCTGGCTTCGCCGCCGCGGCCGGGGAGATCCAGGGCGATGGAACGCCAGTCCAGGAAACTCGTGGCCAGCATGAAAAACACCAGCAGGATGAAAACCACATCGATCAGCGGCGTCAGACTGACCAGGTTGCGCCGACGCCGCGGCGTCGTCTCAATACGCATCGGCGGCCCGACGTTCGCGCAGGGGCGCAGGCGCCACGGGCGCATCCGGCTGCCGGCTGCCGCCCGGTTCGGTCTGGGTGAACACGCGCGTGACCGCGTCCTCCATCTGATGGCGGAACCGGTCGACCCGGCGTTCCAGCCAGTTCAGCACCGCCACCACGGGAATGGCCACGGCAAGGCCCACGGCGGTGGTGGTGAGGGCTTCCCAGATACCCCCGGACAGTAGCGCCGGGTCAACCCGGCTGCCGGCAAGCTCCAGCTGACGGAAGGCCTCGATCATGCCCAGCACCGTACCCAGCAGGCCCAGCAGCGGACTCAGCGCGCCGATAACCTCCAGCCCCCGGAGTTGGCCCCGCAGGGCCTCCAGGTAGCGGGCACCCACACGGGACACCTCCTCACGGACCAGGGTGTCATCATGAGCGGGATCGCGGCGGCCCTGCACGGCCACCTCCATGACCCGCGCGATGGGATTCGGGGTTGCACGCAGCGTTTCCAGGGCGCGCTCGGTATCCCCCGAGCGCAATTGGCCCAAGGCAGCCTCGATAAACCCGCGCCGATGCAGACGCAGGCTGAAAAACTGCCAGAACTTCAACAGCACGATGGCCAGCGCAAGCACGGACATAGCCATCAGAACCATGACCACCGGTCCGCCCAGTTCAAACAGGGCGACGAAACGGGATAGGAAGCCGGCCGCGTCCGCGGCTGGTGCGGCATCAGACATCAGTTGCCTCCGATCAAGGGCGTGCACGAACCTGGGCCGTGCGGAAAATCAACTGATGGGAGACTATTGCAAGTGCGAATGATTTTCAATAACAATGGCATCTGCAAAATGCTGCAGCAGTCAAACGCTTGCGTGCATCGCGGCGCCCGCTTTCAGCACCAGGGCCGACCCTTCCAGCTTGCCCGCGCACACGGCAAATCGTAGACTTGGCGCCAGTTTACCCATGCCGATTGAATCCAGCCCGGCGCCTGCCGGGCGCCTGCCCGTGGAGCGCTGTAACATGGCGGAATTGAACCAGGAACTGGCCGTAGCACGCATGAACATGGTGGAACAGCAAGTACGCACCTGGGACGTACTGGACCAGCGCGTACTGGACCTGCTGGAAGCCTTGCCGCGGGACCAGTTCGTGGAAGAGGCTCACCGCCGGCTGGCCTATGTGGACATGAACCTGCCGTTGCCACACGACCAGGAGATGCTTTCGCCGAAGCTGGAAGGGCGAATCCTGCAATCTCTGGCGATTCAGCCCACCGAGCGTGTGCTGGAGATCGGCACGGGCAGCGGCTACCTCACGGCCTGCCTGGCCCGCCTTGCCGCCCACGTTACCTCGGTGGACATTTACCCGGACCTGCAGGAGCGGGCCAGGGAGCGCCTGCTTCAGCATGACATCCACAACGTGACGCTGGTGGAAGGCGATTCGGCCCGGGGCTGGGACGACGGCAAGCGCTATGACGCCATCGCCGTGACCGGCTCGATTCCGGAGCTGCACGAGGGCTTCCACCGCAGCCTCACCATCGGCGGCCGCCTGTTCCTGATCGTGGGCGAGGACCCGATCATGGAGGGGCTGCTGATCACCCGCGTGGCCGAGGACCAGTGGGCCACGGAAAGTGTACTGGATACCCGGGTGAAGCCGCTGGCCAACGCCACCCCTCTGCCCCGTTTCCGGTTTTGAGCGTGAACGGCGTCCCCCAGATTTTACCCGAGGAACTGGCCTGGCGACTGGACCAGGGCGAGTCGCTCTACCTGCTCGACGTTCGTGAACCGTGGGAATTCTCCCACTGCGCCATACCCGGATCGGTCAACCTGCCGATGGGACAGGTACCGGCCCGGCTGGACGAAATTCCTGCCGACCGCCCGGTGGTGTGCATCTGCCATCACGGTATACGAAGCCAGCAGGTTGCCGGCTACCTGCACCAACAGGGGCGTGCGCAAGTCGAAAACCTGACGGGTGGCGTCGACGCCTGGGCCAGTGATGTGGCCCCCGACATGCCGCGGTACTGATACGCCCTGATCCGCTGTGGGAAAACACGAAAGGCAATATGAAATACGAATCATTCTCATTGACATAGGCGTTTCTGCTTCTTATTCTTCCTTGCACCATTAATCACAAATCACGCGAGGGAGAACAGAATCCATGGGCACAAGAACAAGCCGCCTGCTCACTGCAGGCAGCGCCCTGGCACTGGCCGCGGCCTGGGGGCCAGGTAACGCGTTGGCACAGTCCGAGAGCGGCGGCGAAAGCCGCTTGCTGGACCGCATCACCATCACCGGTGATCCGGATCGGATTCGCGAGATCCCCGGTTCCGCGCAATCCCTCGACCGCGAGGAACTGGAACGCTTCAACTACGGTGACCCGCATCGGATCCTCCGCCAGATTCCCGGAGTCTACATTCAGGAAGAAGAGGGGTTCGGCTTGTTCCCGAATATCGGCATGCGCGGTGGCCGGGTTGAACGGAACAACCGCATCACGGTGATGGAAGACGGGGTGTTGGTGGCTCCGGCTCCGTACGCAGCTCCCGCCGCCTACTATTTCCCGCCAATGGCGCGCATGGACCGCGTGGAGGTTCGCAAGGGTTCCAGTTCGGTGAAATACGGCCCGTACACCACCAGCGGTGCACTGAATATGCAATCCACCCCCATTCCGCTGGACAGCTTCAGCGGACGCGCCAGCACCCTGTTTGGCAGCGACGGCGGACGCCGCACCCATGCCTGGCTCGGCGGCAGCGGCGAGCAGTGGGGCTACCTGGTGGAAGGCTACGCCGACGGCTCTGATGGCTTCAAGGAACTGGATACACCGCGGGGCACCAGCAACAACATGGCCACCCCGGACACCGGTTTTGACCGCCGCAACCTGGTCGGCAAGCTACGCTGGAACAGCGCTCCGGACGACCCCGTGTACCAGGAGATCGAGATGAAGGTCGGGGTCAACGACATGGAGGCGAATGAGACCTATCTCGGCCTCACCCGCGAGGACTTCCGTGACAACCCCCATCGGCGCTACGCCGGCTCCGCCCTGGACGTGATCGTCACGGATCACGAGCAATACCAGCTGCGACACTACATCGCTCCCACCAACAACCTGGACGTCACCACCACCCTGTACTTCAACCGCTTCGCACGCAATTGGTACAAGTTGCACGACGTGGAGAACAGCCCGGGGGACGGTTTCGTGGGTATCGGCGCCGTCCTGGCCGACCCCGGCGACAATGCGGGAGCCTATGACTGGATCCGTGGCGACGGGTCGGACGGCCAGCGTGGACGGGTACGGGCCAACAACCGGGAGTATGAATCGCGCGGCCTGCAGACCCAGATCGGCTATCTGTTCTCAACCGGCGACGTGCGCCACGACCTGGAAATCGGCCTGCGCTACCACGAGGACGAGGAGGACCGGCTGCAGTGGAATGACAGCTACGAAATGCAGGACGGCTCCATGGTGCTGGTGGAGCGCGGCGAGCCGGGCAGCCAATCCAATCGGCTGACGGAAGCGCGCGCCATCGCCGCCTACGTGCAGAACACCATGGAACTGGGCAACTGGACCATCGTCCCCGGCCTACGCTACGAGGACATCCGGATCGACCGGGCCGAGTACCAGCAGTCCCCACCTGACCGGAACACGGTAACGGACGAGCGCACGGCCACCTACCGGGTCTGGATCCCCGGCATCGGCGCAACCTATCAGCTGACCCCGGAGCTGAGTTTACTGGGCGGAGTCCACCGCGGCTTTGCGCCTGCCGGGGCCAACCCGGATGCCCGCGAGGAACGCAGCGTGAACTACGAGGCCGGTCTCCGATACCAGCAAGGCGCCTTCCGCTCGGAGCTGATCGGCTTCTTCAACGAGTACGACAACCTGCTCGGGGTCTGCACCGAAGCCGGCGGTGGCAGCTGTGATGTGGGAGAGACCTTCAGCGGCGGCGAGGTCAACGTCTATGGCGTCGAAGCCGTGGCGCTTTACGACCTGGGTGCTGCCCGGAACATGGGGATCAATATCCCGCTCAGCCTGAGCTACACCTGGACCCAATCCGAGTTCCGCACGGGCGGCAGCTTTGACTACGCACCCTGGGGAGACGTCTCCAAGGGGGATGAGCTACCCCAGATTCCGGAACATCAGCTGACCCTGAGCGCCGGCGTGGCTAGCGGACCATGGGCGGGCAACATCGCCGCCAACTATGTCAGCGCAGCCAGGGCAACGGCGGGCAGCGGTTCCATCCCCCGTGACGATAAGCTGGACTCGCGCCTGCTGATCGATGTGGCCGGGGAGTACGCGTTCACCGACAACGTCAGCGTCTTCGGCAGCGTCGAGAATCTCACGGACGAGGTGTACGTTGCAGGCTGGCGGCCAGCAGGTGCGCGACCCGGCGCGCCGCGCACGCTCTGGACTGGCGTGAAGATGCGTTTCTAGGCCGTGCCAGGAGCCGGCGGGGGCCACGCTGAGCACCCCGCCGGGGCCTATTCGGGCAGCAGCAGCTTCACTTCCTGCATCAGGCGGCCGCTGGCCCCGCGATTCGCTTCCACCAGGTCCCGCCCCCGGCGCCCCATCCGTGAACGGCGCTCGGGGTCTTCCAGCAGTTCGGTGACGGCATCGGCCAGGAGCCCGGCATCCGCTACCTGATCGCAGGCGCCGGCATCCACCAGCTGACGGACAATCTGGGCGAAATTGAAGCTGTGAGGCCCCACCAGCACGGGCACCCCCAGCGCAGCCGGCTCCAGCACATTGTGCGCACCCAGCGGCACCAGGCTGCCACCGACGAATGCCACGTCCGCCCCCGCATACAGCACGGGCAATTCACCCATTGTGTCGCCGAGGTAGATATCGGTGCCGTCATCGCAGGCCTGGCCACTGCTGCGCCGGACCACTGCATACCCCCGTTCTGCGCACAGGGCTTCGGCGCGCGCGAAGCGCTCCGGGTGCCGGGGCACCAGGATCAGCAGCGCGTCGGGCACGGACTGCCGAACCTGGGCATGGGCGTCCAGCACCTGCTCCTCCTCCCCTTCCCGGGTGCTAGCCGCGATCCATACCGGCCGGGACGCGCCCAGCACTTGGCGCAACAACTCACCCTGCTCGCGGGCACTGGCAGGCACCGTTTGATCGAACTTCAGGCTGCCGGCAACCACGACACGCTCGCCTGGCGCCCCCAACTCCAGCAACCGCAACGCGTCGTCCTTGCCTTGCGCCGCAATCCGGCTGGGGCAACCAAGCACCCCCTCCATGAACCGGCCAAAGCGCCGGTAGGCCTGCGCGCTCTGCTCGGAGAGTCGCGCGTTCACGACCATGAAAGGGATGCCACGACGCCGCAGCTGGTGAAACAGGTTGGGCCAGAACTCCATCTCAACCACCAGGCCGAGCCGGGGCCGGACCTGCCGCAGGAACAGCCAGACACTGTGCGGCATATCAAACGGCAGATAACAGTGGCGAACCGCATCGCCGAACAGGCGTTCAAGCTGCGCGGCTCCGGTGGGAGTCATGGTGGTGACCAGTAGCGGACGGTCCGGATAGGCGGCCTTCAGGGCCCGGATAAATCCGCTCGCCGCCTGTACCTCACCCACCGAGGCCGCATGCACCCAGATGCCGTCCCGAGGGAGATCCTCAGGCAGCCAGCCGAAGCGCTCGCCCCAGCGGCGCCGATAGGCCGGCTCGCGAACCCCGCGCCACAGCAGGTACAGCGGCAACAGCGGCGCAAGCAGATAGGTGAGCAGGCTGTAGATCCAACGCATCAGACTGCGGCTCCCCATGGAGCCTGCAGCCGCTGCTCCTCCGGTGTGTCCAACAGTGCCCGCAGGCGGCCCGTGACGTCGGCCACCGTGATCAACTCCATGGCGTCGGCCTTGCGCACCCGACGCCCCCAGCCCACGGCGTCCACCGTGCGCCCGTAGGCCGCCTGCAGTGCGTCCGGATAACGATTCACCACCCAGCGTCGGCTGAGATAGGGGCCCGTGCGGTCCGGGTTCGACGTGGCGTACAGGCCCACCACCGGCGTACCGGCGGCGGTTGCCATATGCGCGGGCCCGGAATCCGGCGAGATCACCACGGTGGCCCGGCCCAGGATAGCCAGCAATTCCTTGAGGCTGGTCCCGCCGATGCAGTTCTGCACCGGCACCCCGGCGAGCCGGGTGATGGCCTCGCCGTAATGCTGTTCCTCGGCAGTCCGGCCTCCGGTGAGCACGGTGGCAAGCCCCAGCTGCTCCCAGGCATACCGAACCACCTCCGCATAGGACTCCACGCTCCAGTTGCGGAAGTTGTTCAGCCGCTGACTGCTGCAGGGGCTGATCACCAGCGTGGACCTTCCGTCCGGAATCAGTTCCCGTGCGCGCGCCACGGCTGCGTCCGGCACCGGGATATCCCAGCGCAGCTGGCGTTCCCGGATACCCAGCGCCTGCAGGAAATCGAAGAAGCCCTCAAGCACGTGGGCGCGGGGATGGGCCGCGACGCGGGCATTGATGAACAAGCCGTGGGCATCCTTGGAGCGGGCTGCATCGAAGCCCAGCCGCAGATCCGCCGGCACGGCACGGGACAGCAGCCCGGCACGCAGCGCCACCTGCATCAGCAACAGCGCATCGAAGCGGCGACCGCCAAGTTGCTCGCGCAACGCGCGCCGCCCGGCACGGCCGGCCTTCTTGTCGAAGATGATAAACTCCACGCCATCCAGGTCGCCGAGCAGGCTGGCTTCGGTGCGGCCGATGATCCAGGTCAGGCGGGTTTGCGGCCAGACCGCCTGCAGCGTGCGCACCACGGGCACCATGTGGCAGCAGTCGCCAATGGCCGAGAGCCGCAGCAGGCAGAGCCGCTCCGGGGGCCGGGACAATGGCAACGAGGCGTGATGAGCCATCCAGTGATCCACCAATCGGGTTCGTGTTACCGGATTCATGATGCCAGCATTGTGGACCCGATTCCGACCTGGCTGTTCCAGCCGGACGCGCTGGCGCAACGGGGCCTGCTGATGGGCACCAGCACGGGCCGCCGCCAGGCCCACTTTTTCACCCACCAGGGACGGGCACTGGTCCTGCGGCATTACTGGCGCGGCGGTATGGTTGCGCGTTTGAATGCGGATGTCTATGTGTGGACCGGGAGTGAACGCACCCGATCCATTCGCGAATGGCGGCTGCTGAACGCTCTGCGCGAACGCCACCTGCCTGTTCCGCGGCCAGTGGCGGCACAGGCGCGCCGCAACGGCCTGGGCTACCGGGGCGACCTGATTACCGAGCGGATTCCGGAAAGCCGCCCCTGGGATGAATTGCTGCGCGAGGGGCTGGCCACGGAGCCGCCGTTATGGCAAGCCATCGGCGGCACCCTTCGCCGCTTTCACCGGGCCGGCGCCTGGCATGCTGACCTCAACGTGCGAAACATCCTGGTGGACGCCCGGCAGGCGATCTGGCTGATCGACTGGGATCGAGGCCGTCTGCACGCGGGGCCTGTGGATGGCCGGGGGAATCTGAGGCGTCTGAAGCGTTCGCTGGACAAGCATCCGCCCCTGGCCCGGTTGGCGGAAGACGGCTGGCCGCATCTACTAAAGGGTTACGAAATGCAGGGCTGACAGCACTCTGGCACCTCCTCCGTGGGTAGCCCGTCAAGTAGGCAGGAAACACTCGCGTTTGCCGGCATCCGGCCGCAGGCCGGGGGAGTGAGCCAGAGGCTCGTGTCTTGCGACCGGTGCCGGCAACCGGCTTCGCCGGTTACCGGCCTACTGACTTGTTCACCTTACGACGGGTGTAGGTGGGTAACTTCACCTTACGGCAGGTGTAGGGGGGTAACCGCGCAGCGGTTGCCACCATCGCGCGAAGCGCGAAAGTCGGGACCGCAGGCATCGATGCGCCGGTTCCCACCGGGGGTCGGGCGCCGGTAAACACGTCGCGTTTGCCGGCCTACGATGACTACAATCGCCAGACTACCGAGACGGTATCTACGCGAACCCCGGGATTGTGCTGTTGTGCAGAGGTCGGCGCCGCAGCGGCAGCATCGAAGCCATCGACGTCCGCACGCCACCGGCTTTCACCGCGCGGCCTACGCCTAACCCCCACGGATCCGTTCAATGATGGACGTGGTGGAAACGCCGTCGACGAAGTCCAGCACCACCACCTGGCCGCCCGCCTGCTGCACCGTTTCAGCCCCGGCGATCTCCTCCACTGCGTAGTCGCCGCCCTTGACCAGAACGTCCGGGACGATGTCCGCGATCAGGTCCGCCGGCGTATCCTCGGAGAACGACACCACCCAGTCCACCGCCGCCAGCGCGGAAAGCACGGTCATGCGCTGCTCCACCGGGTTCACCGGGCGCTCCGCCCCCTTGCCGAGCCGCCGCACCGAGGCATCATCGTTCACCGCCACGATCAACCGGTCACCCAGCGCCCGCGCCTGCTGAAGATAGGCCACATGACCGGCATGCAGCAGATCGAAACAGCCGTTGGTCATCACCACCTTCTCGCCCTGGGCGCGAGCATCCTCCACCAGCACCTTGAGCTGTTCCCCGGTCACCGGGCCGTGGTCATCCGCCTGCAGCCCGTGCAGGGCGCGACGCAGTTCCGCCACGGTCACCGACGCGGTGCCCACCTTGCCCACCACCAGGCCGGCGGCCACATTGGCCAGCGCCGTCGCCACCGGCAGGCTACTGCCGGCGGACAGGGCCGCAGCCAGCACCGAGATCACGGTGTCGCCGGCGCCGGTCACATCGTAGACCTCACGCGCGTGGGCGGGCAGATGCAGGGCGGGCGTATCCCGGCTCACCAGGCTCATGCCCTGCTCGCCACGGGTGATCAGCAACCCGCCGAGTGCGAAGTCCTCCATCAGTTGGCGGGCACGGGCCTCCAGCACCTCCAGGTCCGCGCAGTCACCCACCACGGCCTCGAATTCGGAGAGGTTGGGCGTGAGCAGGTCCGCCCCACGGTAGCGTTCGAAGGCCTGTCCCTTGGGGTCCACCAGCACCGTGCAGCCAGCCTCGCGCGCCACGCGGATCAGGCCCGGCGCGTCGGCCAGCGTGCCCTTGGCGTAGTCCGACAGAATGACCACGGGCGCACCCGACAGCGCCTTCTGGAAGCGCTGCGCCAGCGCGGCGGACGCCTCCGGCCCGAAGGGCTGCTCGAAATCCAGCCGAATCAACTGCTGGCGGCGGCTCAGCACGCGCAGTTTACAGATGGTGGGATGCCCGGGGACGGGCTGGAAATCACAGCCCACACCCGCCTTTTCCAGCCGGCTTTGCAGCGAGTACGCGGCCTCGTCATCGCCAGTGAGCCCCAGCAGTTCCGCCCGCCCCCGGAGCGCGGCGATGTTCAGCGCCACGTTGGCCGCGCCGCCCGGGCGCTCCTCCACCTGCCCCACGCGCACCACCGGCACCGGCGCCTCCGGCGAGATGCGACCGGTATCACCGTGCCAGTAGCGATCCAGCATCAGGTCGCCGATCACGACGACCTGCGCGCGAGTAAAATCGGGGAGCGTGAGTTGCATGGCGGTAGTCCCTGCCGGCTTTACACTGCGCGAATTCTAACAGGAAGACCGCTATCCAGCCGCGATCACCGTCTCGACCCGCCTGCAGCAACAGAGTACCTTTAGCACGCGCCAGGATACCCCGACGCCCGCCTGGCTGCTCCCGCGACGGAGCTACGCCCTCCCGGGGTTGCTGATAGGATAGGCCGGTCATGACGCAGATATCCGACACCAAGGCAGACCTTCGCAATGCGGGCGGCCGCCAGTTGGCCGCTGCAGACTCCCTGCACATCTACGGCCGGCTACTCGCTTATGTGCGCCCGTATTGGCCGCTTGGCCTGGCGGCGATTCTGGCAATGATCCTGGCGGCTGCGGGGCAGGCGGCGTTCGCCTGGATTGTTCAGCCGCTGGTTGACGGCACCTTCATCGAACAGGATCCACAGGCCCGCCTGTGGGTACCCGCGGCGCTTGTGGGCATTTTCCTTTTCCACGGGCTGAGCATGTTTGCCTCGGACTACACCATGGCCTGGGTCGGCCGCAACGTGGTAGCGGACATGCGGCAGGACGTTTTCGAGAAATATCTGGTCTTGCCGACTGCCTATTTCGACCGTGGCTCGCTTGGTTTTCTCAAGGCCAAGCTCACCTACAACGTGGACCAGGTTGCAAACGCAGCCTCCAAGTCCGTGGTCACTCTGGTCAGGGACACATTCACGATCATCTTTCTGATCGGCTATATGGTCTTTCTGGCAGGGTGGTTGACCCTGATTTTCTTTGCGCTGGCGCCCGCGCTCGGCGGCATCATACTGACGGCCAACAAGCGCTTCAGGAAGATTTCGCGTCGACTGCAGAACACCGTGGGTGGCATCGGCCAGGTGGCAGAGGACACGCTGCGCGGCCATGCGGAAGTCAAGGTGTTCGGAGCCACTGAGTTCGAGAAGCAGCGGTTCCGCAACATCAACAATCAGAACAAGCGCCAGCAACTCCGCTACAACATGGTGCGATCGTTGAGCCAGCCCCTGGTGCAACTCGTGGCGGTTATTGCTCTCGCCGTGGTGCTGTACCTGACCACCATGGAAATTGTGATGCAGGCCGTGACGCCCGGGGGCATCCTCTCG
>LFIK01004252.1_pt1 | contig 11587 bp, 13 predicted proteins | sample 643401 | NCBI WGS metagenome assembly LFIK01 (sample SAMN03777447, study PRJNA286221) | soda lake metagenome | biome: soda lake; feature: Kulunda steppe; material: water; isolation source: sample T5-Br brine of Lake Tanatar-5 | place: Russia: Kulunda steppe | collected 2010-07 | reverse complement strand
TACATCTCCCTTCGCGAGAAGAAGCTCTCCGGTTGGAATCTCCGCCGCATTGGTCCTCTCCCCGCGCCGCACACGTCCATCGATGGACACCGTTTGACAGAAAAGCACTTGAAGATTGCTAGAGAAGCACATGAAGAATGCTAGAAAAGCACTTGAAGATTGCTAGAGAAGCACATGGAGATTGGCAAAGAAGCAGTTGAAGATTGCTAGAGAAGCAGATGGAGATTTGCAGAGAAGCAAAGGGAAAGAGATTGTGAGAGAAGCAGTGGGAGAGAGATGAGTGAAACAGTTGGTGGCGATCGTCGGAGAAGCCAGCGGAGGGAGTTCGCCCGAGAAGCAGGTGGAGAGAGATCGTGGGAAAAGAAGAGAGGGAAGGAGGGAGATGCACGTCGTGTGTGGGTGTGGGGGAGCGTGCCACGTGGGATTGCTGAGTCAGTCGGTTTGGGGTGGAAGGAACCGAAGGAACCTCGGTCGAGAAGGATTCGATCGCACGACATTCCCGACACGTGAAGGAGAGATCGCAAAAGCAAGACGTCCGAAGAGAAGCAAGCGGAAGTCGTGCGGAAGAGATGGCCATGGCGGTGAGGAACGCATGTCGAGGCTGGACGTCCCGTAACGGGATCTCCAAGGCAATGGAATGGTGCCGTGGATTGGCTGGACACGCCGAGAACACCAACACGTTCGTCCGGAACGTGTTGAAACAGATGGAGTATCCGAGAGAAATGGAGAAGATCCTGCTGCAACCAATGCGTGAAGTGGCCATCACCATGACGCTTCGAATGGACAGCGGGGACGTGAGGTCGTTCCAAGCCTATCGTGTGCAACACAACGACAGTCGAGGACCTTTCAAAGGTGGGCTGCGTTATCATCAAGAAGTGGACATCGATGAAGTGAGGTCTTTGGCCAGTCTTATGACCTGGAAAACCGCAGTCTTCGATCTACCGTTCGGTGGTGCAAAAGGAGGCATCTGCGTCGATCCCTCCGAATTGACCGTCAGCGAACTGGAGAGATTGACCAGGAAGATGGTAGAAGGGTTTCGCGAAGTCATTGGCCAATACGTAGACATCCCAGCTCCCGACATGAACACCGGCGGCCGCGAAATGGCGTGGATTTTTGACGAATACTCCAAGTTTGAAGGGTTCCAACCTGGCGTTGTCACTGGAAAGCCTGTGTGGCTGCACGGTTGCAAGGGACGAGAAGAGGCCACGGGAACTGGAGTGTTTTTTGGGATCCGAGAAATGATCAAGCACTTTGAAGGGACATCCATTGAAGGAAAGACGTTTGCTATACAAGGATTTGGAAACGTCGGTCGATGGGCTGCAAAATGCATTCATGAACATGGAGGGAAAGTGGTGGCCATTGCAGATGTTCACAGTGGTGTACGTAATGAGGAAGGCCTTGACATACCCGCTCTTTCCTCCCACGTTGACACGGGTAACCTCTTGAGTGAATTTTCCGGTGGAAGTGCATACGACAGAATGCAGGTACTCTACCACCCTTGTGATGTTCTTGTACCAGCAGCCTTGGGGAACCAAATCACCGAGGACAATGCACACAAACTCCAGTGTAAGTATGTTGCTGAAGCGGCCAATGGTCCAACCTCTCCAGAGGCGGATACATTGCTACATGAGATGGGCGTGCATATACTTCCAGACATTTACTGCAATGGAGGAGGTGTGGTGGTAAGCTGGCAGGAATGGGTGCAAAATCTGCAGAATATTTCGTGGTCCAGGGAAGAAGTCATGAAGCGTCTTGAAGATTCCATGGTGTCTGCCTTTGCCAACATCTGGAAAATCAAGCATGAAAAGAAGGTTACACTCAGGACTGCTGCATTTATTGTGGCCCTGAGCCGTGTGAGCCGAGCTCAGATCAACAGAGGCTTTCACTAGACCGTTTGGTTCTGAAGGCGTTTGGGTACTGCCATGCACCATTCTTGAAAGCACTGGTGGGCTGATCTCGCTCCACCGCGGTACCAGAGCTTCTGTGCATTTATTTCTCTTCTTTTTATTTTGGGACACCTTGCGAGTCTTACTCTCGCCTCAACTGCTTTGTTTCTCTGCAAACTTCGCCATCCTTTGCAACTTCTTCGGGGTCAATTCGTAAACAAATGGTTTGCCTTTGCTCTCGTCCGGTCTGGTGTGCACGAGACCATTCTTCCGAAGGTACTTCAGAATCTGTTTCATGTGAGTCTTGCTTTTGAGACCTTCGCTTTGTGCTTTCGACCAGCATTCGTCTGACGTCAAAGCTCCTTCCCGTTTCAAAAGGTTGCAAAGTATCGTGATCACACCGACCCTCGAAGGTGCTGTGACCGTCGCGCGTCATCGTCAGCACGACGCCAAATGCCGATCCAAGACACGTGCATGTGGCGTTGCGATCAAGACGCATCGTTCCGTCTACTCTTCGCACCTTTGTCCGCAGTTTGCGAAGCCGCGAGGCCGAACAACGTTCGCAACTGCGACGCGGCCATCACTGCTTTGCGAAGTGAGGTTTAGGGTTGATGGATGAGCACTACTCCATCCAAGGTCAATGGCGAACCAGGCCAGTGGAGATCGCCTGTGTCCAACACAAGCCGAACACAGCACAGGTCGAGGTTCATGCGAACGAAGTGTGCAGGGAGTTCGAAGACAATCGAGACGTGAAAGTTCGCAATGTGGATTAGTCAAAACAGAAGCAAAGTGTTGTGAGTAGTTCCGATGGATGCGTTCCAGATTTTACCTACAACCGTCACTCCCCACTGTGGAAGGGAAGTGCTGCAGTCAAACATCCTCTTCTGATTGCTTTTGGACCTTCTTCATGTTGATCAATAGCTTGGACTTCCTATTTTTTAGGATGTTGGAAAGCATTGTGACATCCGTCATGTCGTCTGTGAAAATGTTGACCCATTCATCCATGGTTACTCCACGGTCGATAGCGGTGGTATCTTTTACGTCATCATCCAGATCAGCAGCTCCATGTGACATTTTATCACTCTCCTTCAGCAAAAACTCCGCCAGGATAGCGAGCTTGTCGTCAGATAGGGTGGCAGCACGTTTTCCTGACGCTCCGAACACATATTTGAGTTGCTTGAAGATTTCAGCTTTGTCAAGGCGACCAGTACCATCTTCGTCAATGCTCGCAAACACTGAAGCAGCAACCAACGCTTGAGCAGTAAATCTTGCGTATTCTCTACGAAAGTTTACATCCGTACGCATGTTGCTTCTATACAGCTGTGACCTTGTGCCAAGCATATATTGAGCAATCAAGCTAGTGATTGTGCCTGCTACGCCAATCAACACCAGACCTTGCACTAATGCATTGATAAATGCATTGTAGTCAAATGACCCCATTGTGCCACCAAACACAAATTGAAACTGTATGCCGTACCTATATCTGTCATAGGTATAAATTTGATTTTCAATTGATACATTGTCTCTTGTGAGTATTTGGGGATCTATGGGGCTGTTCAACATGAATGAGACGTCGTCACCCAAACTAGTCCAAGTAAGCTGCGGCTCAATCTCCACCACGCAGACAATCTCGGAAGATGCTGTGCCTACACCGCTCGAACCTGGTTGCAAGTTGTAGTTGTAGAAAGACGTAAGCAGCACTATCTTCAGGCCAGTAACTCTCACATAAGGAAATTCGCCAGAGCTGAAGCCTTCTCCTTGAAAATTTGGATCGTTGACACTGTTTTCTGGAATAGGCTGCTCATTGAATCTGCTGTCCAGATCGATGCCGGCCCAGTCAAGCCAATCCTGTACTGTGGCCTCAATGTCAGATCCTGGTGGAAATTCTGCCAGATTGTTTGTGCTACCTTTCCGACGTAAAAAAGTCCGTGGGGCAGCTCCACTTTTACCAATGAGCGAGGAAGTATCATAGGAGCTCAAGAATGTGAAACTCATCTCTGTTGATGCTGGAACAAGATAATCTTCCTGCTGTCTATAAGCGCAGGTGTCATTGAGCGTTAGATTGCCAGCACGAAGTTTATAATCTCCACTGAGATCTGTATCTTCAGGTTCTGGACAGCTGTCTCCATTCTTGGGTCTTGTCACACTACGGATATCTGTAAAATGGGTCACAAAGAAGACATTTCCTTGCATGTCCTTCACAGTATATTGCTCTGGTGATAAAAAAGCACAGGTGAAGTTGTCATAGATGAAATCCTTGCTGTAATAGAAATCATACGCTGACGCATTTGCACAAGGCACGGCATTTGGTTCATTAAACTGCTCTGCATTGGCTCTGTATACATCATCTGTAATTGTTGAAAATGCAGCAACTGTGCCTTGTGGCGTTTCGGTGTACAAGTAACTTTGGTTGCTGATGATGTTGAAAAGCACATATGCAATAATGCCACAAATCAGAACTTTGTGGGGAATGCCTACGCGCATGTCCTGAATTACGACAAAGCGGGGTGCCGTATAGGCACCCAGCATAGGTCTGATGACACTCCTCCACATGGTCTAATCGCAAAGGGTAGTCAAGGCCGAAACGTGTAATCTATGAGGATGAGGAAGAGCTACTCCGACACTCGAGTCAGGCAGTCCTTTCAGCCTTTCTCGATCGGACCCTTTGACCTCAGCCTTCGGCTGCTTGCTCGAAATGTTCCAGGCTGATCCACACGACTGGGAAGTCACTCCAAGGAAACCAGGCTAGACGCAGTTAGCTCGGCAGACGACGCGAATGCGTTCGAAAGGCCGCACCAGCGAACCGTGCTCGTCTGACCCTTCTATCCGCGAATGACTCGTCGACCCCAGCACGTAACGTCGGATTCTGGGACATGTTCCCGCCGAGGAACCCTCAATGAGCAAGCAGTATCCTCGTCGGTACATGCCAAAATCTCCCGTATCGGGTTCTTCAACGGTCTTTTTCCGTTGGCCTGGGGTCAGGTTCCTTGTGTCATCGAAACTGAAGCTTTCCCCGGTGAGATCGAGGAAGATTCGTTGGCGTGTCCTTCGAATGACATCGTTGACGACGCATTTCTTGTGCCAAGGTTGTCGTACACGGTTGGTCGAGCTAGACAACGTGACAGTGGGGCAGTAGAAGACGAACCACCAGAGCAAGCACGTGTGGAAACAAAGAGGATGCGGCATTCGCGTCGAGTGTGATGGAAACTCACACCTTCAATGCGCACAAGAAGATGCCGGCTTTGAATGTGTTTGCGACGAAGAACAACTTGAAGGTCATCGCAAGTAGTGAGAGCCCATGAAGAGCTACAACAGGCAATCGATGCAACTAAAAGAACTCGAAAGATTGTGAGTAGGGAATGAAGCAGAATGTTTGGCTGCATCATCCTTTGTCAGAGCACTCCTTACGACCTAAAGCGATGCATTTCGATGCCGCTTGAGTAAGAGTGATTCAAGAGGATCAAGTTGTTGAATTATTGGGCCCTTATTCGTTGCAAGAACAAATTTCATCATCGTTGATTGTTGAAGAGTCACGATGCCCAAATCAGAGCACAATTGTCGTACACCATCACACGCACATTCGATAGTTGATGATGACAGAGGATTCTCAATGTCGATCATTAAAAAATCTCTCCTTGACACATGTTGCAATAGGAGACTTACAACTCATCAATATCCCAAATTATGGATTTCGATCTTGCATGCAGATAAATTTTGGAAGGTTGTCATACATCGGAACAAGAAAAGAGAGACATTTCCGTCCGTAGACCTTCAGTACAATCAGTGAAGGAAACAAGTCATTTGTTGCAAGTGCACTGTTCAAGACTACCGACATAATTAGCCATTGCACTCCATTTAAGTATCCATGCCACAACGGCAACGAATATGACGCTATTCCTTTTTAGCTACTTGATTGGCATGACTCGGAAACGATGCCTTGCCCTTCGGTTTGAGGCACGTGGTCATTCCACGCGTGGTATGTCGTTGGTCTCCTACCCTTTTGCACCGTTTGTGCATTCCACATCGCGAGGGCGATGGATGCCCTCTTCCTTCCGATGCTCCCATCCACGACGATCTCCGCACTTGCGGACCCATCCTGTTCCTCGTCCATCTCCCTCGTGCATCGAACGGCATGCTTGCATCCCACCTCCGCCTCTGCTTGCACTTTGCCACGTGGTGGTCTCGTGGAGCGCTCTTTGGGATGGATCACGTTTGTGTGTTGTTGGAGAGGGGATCTCGTTCCACGAGGAGGACAGAGGAAGGGTTGGACGTCCTACGGCATCTCATCCAAAGGCGTGCGAGTCTCCGACACCAAACGCCGCGCGATGGCGGAAACCGCGGCCGTTGCGCCGCCAGAGACGTCGAACTTGCCGCCCATGACGTCCATCCTGAGGTCCTTGCTGGCCGGAGGGATCGCAGGCGGAGTGTACGTGCGCGAAAGAGGGATGAGACGTGTGCGAAGGAGCGAGAAGGAAACGTGACGAAGACGTGGGTCGACGAGGCTGCAGGCAATCACGCAGGTCGCTTGGGCGAAAGGATGGAACGGCACTAGATACACGCTGTCGTACGAAGAAGGAAACGAGGTTTTCCGAATCGATGCTGACGGAACAAAAATGCACTTTTGCAAACAGATCGAGAACTGCAGTTGCACCCCTGGAAAGGCTCAAAATTTTGCAACAGGTGCGGCAACATACGAGCAAGAAACGCAAGCGGAAGGTCTACCGTACACGTGAGACGTGATTACTGTAAAAGATACTGACATGGTGACCTGCAGGTTCAAGATTCCACGAAACCTCAATACACTGGTGTGGTGCAAGGCCTCATAAGGATATGGAAGACGGAAGGATTCCGAGGAATGATGAAGGGAAACGGTGCAAATTGCGTCAGAATCATGCCAAACTCTGCAGTTAAATTCCTAACGTACGAAGAACTTGCGTCATTCATTCTACGAAAGATGAGAGAAACTGATCCAGATGCCAATATGACGCCTGTACTACGCCTCTGTGCTGGAGCCGGCGCAGGTATCGTGGCAATGTCTGCTACATACCCTTTAGACATGGTGCGTGGTAGACTGACTGTACAGAGAAGTGGTGAAGGAGCTCAGTACCGGGGTATAATTCATGCCACAGGGCTTATTGTGCGTAGTGAAGGTCTTCGATCCCTTTACAAAGGATGGCTACCCTCTGTCCTCGGTGTTATCCCATATGTGGGATTAAATTTTGCAGTGTACGAGTCGCTGAAGGATTGGTTGCTTAAAAGGAATGGCTTAAAGAATGACCAAGATTTGAGTGTCGCCACCCGATTGACCTGCGGTGCCATTGCTGGTAGCATTGGACAGACAGTAGCATTTCCACTTGATGTTGTCCGCCGAAGACTCCAGGTCGCTGGTTGGCAAGGGGCTAGTGATATCACTGGAGATGCAGCAAATAGTCTGCTTAAATCGAAAGGCACGGCACACTACAATGGAATGATGGATTGTTTTATCAAAACTGTTCGAGAAGAAGGGTTTCGAGCACTGTTCCGTGGGTTGATGCCTAACTACTTGAAAGTTGCGCCCTCCATTGCTATTGCGTTTGTATCATACGAACAATGTAAGAAGAGCCTGGGAGTTGAATTAAGGATTGGCGATTAGTAATAAAGTTCAGCTGATCTTCTTTCACCAACCATCTCGGAGCACTGTCTGCTTTTGTTTACTTGCACATGTACACTTTTTCCGTTCCAAATGGTAGAAGTCAATCGATGGTGTGCACTTGTCTATCCCTTGGCATGATTTGCAACCTACAGCAGTATTTCACATATATACTTTACAATTCTTTGGCTGTGGTATGCTCGGGGTGCGTATACAGCAAGTTCTAGATGTCTGAGAATTTTGATTCTGTCAGAAATTTGGCAGTAAATTGTTACACAAGGATAGAGTGAAAGATGCAAACTTCTCTATCAAAACACAATCTTAATGCAGTGGTCCATTACTATCTATGAAAGCCTGTATGTCAAGGCAGAAGGTTTCCTCCCTGATTCAGCAACTTCACCTCCAAATGAAGCAACGGAGGGGCCAATCATGATCCAGAACATAATGGTCGAAACAAGCCATGCAAAAAATTGGAATACGACTCCCTGATTGCAAAGTGCACACATGGGTCAGCATCAGTTCTGCAGAAATCTTACATTAGAAATAAGTAACTTACCGCAATGACGCGTCCCTCCTCTCCACTTGACATGTTCTCCGTTTCTTCGCGAGCTGCGGCAGCAGCACAAGCTACGATAGAGCAAGAATAAAATGCAGGTCAGGATTCAGTCCACGCGTTGAACAAGCCTTTCTCACTCTGTTTAGAGTCCCGCGCAAAGGTACCTGAAGAGAGCAGCAGTATGTTCATGAAGAACTCGACACCAACGTCCAACTGCACGGAGGGGGATCCGACAAATTCGAAAATGATCTGCACCAGTGCGTAGATGAAATTGATCACACCGGCAGCTACAAGATAACCAAGTGCTGCATGATCGAATCTGTCTGCAGAAGCTACGAGAGCGAACGCGATCATGCTAAACACGAGTTGTAGAAACCTGAAGAAGATGGACGACCATCCTGTGGAAGAGCTTCCCTTGCTTTCGGGCATGGCCGCATTGCTTCCAATGTTCACAGCTGCGCTGCTACCGTAATCCATGTCCTCTTTTCTGCTACGGGGTTTCGTCACGTTCTTTGGTCTCGCGGGTCACGGTTGGTGGACCTACGCTTCCTCGCTACAGATCTTTCGAGCGCGCCTTTTGCTTCGAACCTGCTCTTTTTCAGCAAGATCGGCACGTGGAAGGCGCGTGTGTCACGTTCGTGTTGCTAGGTATGGAACAGCCACGATGAGTCTTGGTCTTCGAAGAAGGTGTCGTGTCCCACACTGGTCTCGATCGATCCGACCCTGACCGGACACGACACTGGGGTCGGGGGGAGGCGTCCTCTGCGGGCACATGCCTCTCTCGGGAACCCAAATCGCTTTCTGTCGCAGAAGGAAGGATGTTTGCGCTGTTGCTGCAGAGGATGTTGGACCCGTACCACACGGCTCCTCGCCGTTCGATGCAATGGACGGTGGGGATCCACCACGCCCCGTTCTCAGAAGGCACACAACGCGCCGAATACACAACGCGAGTTGTAGGCACAGGATCGCAAAAGATGCTGCCGCCGTCGAGAGGAATGGGAATGGTGTGACGGTCTTCGCCGTCATGTGATGGAGTCGAGCATGGCGAGATGGATGAGAGCGCTGTCGAACCAATCTCTCCGTCTAGAATGAGCGGAGGGAGAGCAACCAATTGGCTTAACACGAACGGAGAGAAACATGATGGACTTGGGCGTGAGTGCAAGTAAACCTACCTACCTTTACTTCGAGTTGCTCTTGACGCTCATTGTCCATCGTGGGCATGTTAACCGCTCTCATTTCACGACCAAGTAGACTATCAGTTGCTGTCACAGGATTCCATTTGTGTTGCCTCCCTTTTCATGCAATCGAAAGGTATCCACCTAATGGTAGCCAAGAGTGCCATCTTCGTCGAGTTGAGGAAGATTGTTTCTTCTCGTCGTAGGCGTTTCCACTTAAGGTAGCTTTCCCCATATGCACGTTTTTTGTCACCGGGATGCAAGGTGAAATGTATCGGGACACCATGATCTCCTTGGTTCCTGACAGACCTCATTCATTCTTGCAAGTTCCTCTCTATAGCAACTACCGCACTATCACTTGTCGTGAAATTTACGTTGTTCGTAAGTGAAATGTAAGCGGACTATTTGGCAAGCATTGGACATTTTTGACTTGGCGGTAAATTTTTTGACTTGCAACAGAGAGGGATGGCTTCGAATGGTGCGTTTGAAGTGTGGAATGAAGGTTGGTTAGTCCGAGTAGACACAATTCGTGCTTGGGGAGCGATTGAAGGAGCGGAAACCTTAACGATGGTGCTCCATCCGTATGTTTGGTGCAAATGACACTCATCTCAAGATTTTGGCCCATGCTTTTCCATCTAGGCAATGACTATACACAAAGAATGAATCATGCCCACCTTGTCTCTTAAAGTATCATTTTCCTTTAAAATCCTACTAAATGTCCGGATGTCCCTCAAATCACCTAAATCCCTCTGAGGGAGAGGTACATCGGAAGCAAATGAAACAAACGCATCGTTCTCCCAGGGAGTGGAATCCGCCGCGAATAGCGTGCGGGAGCAAACTGATTTTGTTCCGACTGTCACGGGCGTCCTCCAAAGGGATTAAAGCGTGTTGGTCGTCCACCAAGTAGCTCATGCGTAGAATGAACTACGTCGCCCAATTAGTAACGCATGTATAACATCCTTGGGCCACTATGCCTTTTTGTTTGCAAGATACCCCTCTGAGTACGTGGTTGTGGTCAACGCAATACGACAAATGATTGTACTCGAGCCGACAAGAGCAAGTTGCGGTTGCTCTTCCTAGACGGTCCTCTTGTTCAACTTTTGCAACAAGAATTCGTTCGAGTCAATAAGTGGTTTTCACACATTTTCCGGCAACAAGACTCTCACAATTCGATAGTTCAATTTACGAGGGACTGGTTTCATTCCCATTAGCCTTCAAGCGGTCAAATTCGGTTGCATGTAACATGCGACGTCCACTACGATGGTAGTCCGGATCATGAGGCCAACTATGCCCACGTGCTGCCAATGATGAGCAAAACTGAGTGCATTAGGTGTAGTTGACTCGACGGGCGTTCGAATCATCAGTTCTGCCTATGTTCTTCGCTTTTCTTGCATCTTCGCCATTTCACTTGTACGAATACGTTCTACTTGTTCGTCCTCCAAGCTTGGCCACTAGTGCTGCCTTCCGACGGGAACACTCCAACTCCCGCACAACCAAACCGAGGAGTTTCTTCTCTCCCACACGGTAGGGTTTTTGTGGGCTACGGATGGGATCGATCTTCCCTGATCCATCCGATCGTCATCTTTCTCACTCGAGATCGAGATTCGAGCGAAGATCTCGATCGAGGAGAGGCGAAGGTTTCGATCGAAGGGTGGGAGGCGGCGGAACCCCCCTCGCCCGGGCCCATCGAGATCTTCCCCCACATATCGATATCTAGCATCGACATCCTCGTCCGTGCCGTGGGAGGGATTCCACACCAGGAGTTCAGTCTCGCTCAACGTGGACGACAATCGTGCGCGTCGCGAAGCTGCAAACGCACGTAGACGGTGCGTGCGCGAACGTTTCGCCGTGCTTTGGGTCCCTGGAGGATGGAACATCTCCCTAGAGGATGTGGACGCGCAGGCGTAGGAAAAGGGGTGGTCTTCGATGCAGGCGAAGAGCGCAGCACGAGCACGAACACCTCACACGACCGACGTGGAAGCGCAAGGAACGCACGACACGGCCGGTGATGCCAGCCATCGGAAAACGAACAGGATGTTGTGCTACGCGATGTAGAGTGCTTTCTTGGATGCTGACCCGATATGGTTGTGTCGATGCGTGACGTGGCGAATTCGTGCTCGTACGGCCGACGGACCATGCTCCCAAAAGACCGTGCGCGTCACCAGAAGCGATTGGAGCATTGATTGAGAAACCCGATTGGCTGCGATGGAGGTCACTTCCGCTCGCTCCGTCGCACGGATGAGCAATGGAAGCCGACCACGTGTGGCTCGCGTGCCCTCTGTCCGTGGGTTCAGCGGCATGAGAAGGTTGAACGTGATAGACCGTGCCGCCCAACCTGTCC
>LFIK01004251.1_pt1 | contig 11594 bp, 13 predicted proteins | sample 643401 | NCBI WGS metagenome assembly LFIK01 (sample SAMN03777447, study PRJNA286221) | soda lake metagenome | biome: soda lake; feature: Kulunda steppe; material: water; isolation source: sample T5-Br brine of Lake Tanatar-5 | place: Russia: Kulunda steppe | collected 2010-07 | reverse complement strand
GGCTACGACAAGCCCGTAGTGGATCAGACCTTCATCAACATCTCCTATCACTTCATGACCCCGATCAACGCCGACCGGACGCGCTATTTCTGGTTTCAGCACCGCAACGCGCATGTCACTGATGCCGAAGTTTCGCGCTACATGAACGAGGGCGCGCGCACCGCTTTCGAGGAAGATCGCGCCGTGCTGGAAAAGGTTCATGCCGGGATGAAGCACGCGCAGACGCCGCATATCGACCTTGGCCTCGATGCCGGAGCGAAAAGCTTCCGGCTGATGCTGTCGCGCGCCATCAACGCCGAGGCGCCCGCGCATGAACCGGCCTGAGCCCGCCGTCCGACATCCGAGCACGGGGAGTGAAAGCGCGATGAGAGTGATCGACACAATCTGTTACGGGGCTCTTGTCGCGGATGCCGCCGCGATGGGCTTTCACTGGATGTATGACCAGGAAAAGATCCGCCACCTGGGGGGTGATGCGCCGGAATTCTTTGACCCATCCACCTCGGCCGGGGCCTATACGCGCAGCGCCGAGCTGGAATCGACCTTCGTGCATCATGGCAAGAAGCCCGGCGATCTGACTCAGTATGGCGAACAGATGCGCGTCATCCTCAAGGCGCTGGCGAAGACTGACGGCAAGCTTGATCAGGCGGAATATGAGCAGCAGTTCAAGAGCTTCTTCGGCCCCGGTGGCGAATGGGTGGGCTATATCGACCGACCCACGGGACGCGTGCTGTTCAATCTGGAAAAGCGCAACCGCGATGCCTACGCGCAGGCCCGCAGTTTCGACAACGGGTTGACCGAGGGCGAGAAGGACGTGCTCGATGACGAGGTGCGCGTCTGCTTCAAGTTCTACGATGACAGCAAGAGCGTCGAAGAGAACCTGAAGGTGATGGACGGCTGGGTGCTGCGCAAGAGCGATTTCAAGCGCGATCCCGAAAAGGACCGCCAGAAGATCGAGTATTGCCGCAACATGTTCCACACCGTGCGGAACGCTGAAAAGGCGTTCTGCGGCGATATCGGCGATGACCAGTTTCCGGCCATTGCCAAGCTGCCGCCAGTGGTGGCGCTGTATCGCAACGCGGATGATTTCGACGCGCAGGTCGAGGTGGCGGTGCGCGTGACCAACCACAATGACAAGGCCGTGGCCTATGCGCTGGTCTATGCCGACATGCTGCGCGCCGCCATTGCGCATCGTGACAAGGATGCCGTGCTGGCCGCTGCCCGTAACCGCGCAGCAGGCAACGCCGAGATCACCGAGTTGATCGAGGCGGCGCTGGCGCGGCTCGACCGGCCCAATACCGAGGTCGGCAAGTTCTTCGGCCCGAGCTGTCATCTGCCCTACGGGCTGCCGCAGACGATCCACCGGCTGATGACGGCGGAAAGCTACGTGCATGGCGTGCGGATGAACATCGCGGTCGGCGGTGACAATGCCGGACGCTCGATCATGGACGGTGCCATTCTGGCGGCGCTTTTCGGGGTCGGCACCGGGGACGGGCTGCCAACCGACTGGATCGCCCGGCTGAGCCGGGGTGAGGAGATCGCGGCCCTGCTCGCGCAACTGCCCGATGGCTGAATCTGGGCAAATGCCGCGCACTTCGGCACCTGTCGGGGGTGAAACTGCGTTTTTCCGTGTCCAGACGCGGTTTGGTCTGTAAGATCGGGATCATGCTTTTGCGGCTTGAAGGCTTGGAGAGGGGGCAGATGTTGTGAAAGGTCGCAAGCCGGTCATCGTCGCGCGCAATGTCGACAAATTCTTCGGGGAGTTCCAGGCCCTGCGCGACGTGTCCATCGAGGTGGGCGCCGGCGAGCGCATGGTGATCTGCGGCCCGTCCGGGTCGGGCAAATCGACGCTTCTGCGCTGCTTCAACGCGCTTGAGGTTCACGATGCAGGCCAGCTTATTGTCGATGGCATCGAGTTGCGTGCCGAATCCCCGGATATCCGCAAGCTGCGTCAGAATGTCGGGATGGTGTTTCAGCAGTTCAACCTGTTCCCCCACCTGACGGTGCTGGAAAACCTGATGATCGGCCCGGTCAAGGTGCGCGGCATGAAACGCGCGGATGCCGAGGCGACGGCGCGCAAGTATCTGACACGGGTGCATATCCCGGAACAGGCCGAGAAATATCCGGCGCAGCTTTCGGGGGGGCAGCAGCAGCGCGTGGCCATCGCCCGCTCGCTGTGCATGGAGCCGCGCATCATGTTGTTCGACGAGCCCACCTCGGCGCTCGACCCCGAAATGATCAGCGAGGTGCTCGAGGTCATGGTCGAACTTGCCCAGACCGGCATGACCATGGTCGTCGTCACCCACGAGATGGGATTCGCGCGCAAGGTGGCGGATTCGATGGTGTTCATGGATGGCGGCGAGATCGTCGAATCCGGCCCGCCGCAAGAGGTCTTCAGCGCGCCCAAGACCGAGCGCTGCCGCAACTTCCTCAGCCAGATCCTGGCCTTCTGACATGGCAGTGGTGGATCCCGCCCCTGCCGCGCTCGACTACCGACCCGCGCGGCCCCTGCCGGTCCATCAGCGGGTTCTCAACTCCACCCCGGTGGCTGTCGCGCTTTATGCGCTTGTGATGTGGATGATCGTCTATGGCTCGTATGTCGGGGCCGAGCGGATGGGCTATAACTGGCAGTGGTATCGTATCCCGAACTACATCTACAGCTTCACCGATGACGGCTTCCAGTGGGGCGACATGTCGCGCGGGCTGGTGGTGACGATCTACCTCTCCGGGCTTTCCTTCCTGCTGGCGGTGGGTGTCGGGCTGGTGGTTGCGCTGCTGCGGCTGTCCGATCTGGTCGTGGGCAAGGGCGTGTCGATCCTGTTCCTCGAACTGGTGCGCAACATCCCGCTGCTGGTGCTGCTCTATCTCTTCTACTACGTGCTGGGCCCGATCTTCGGCTGGAGCCGCTTTACCGCGAGCATCCTGACGCTGGGGGTGTTTCACGGTGCGCTGGTGTCGGAGATCCTGCGCGCCGGGATCAACGCGGTCCCCGTAGGCCAGTGGGAGGCCGCGAAATCCATCGGGATGTCGGCGTATCAGACCTATCGCTACATCATCCTGCCGCAGTCGATCCGGATCATGCTGCCGCCCATGACCGGCGAATTCGTGCATCTGATCAAGTCCTCGGCCATTGTCAGCGTGATCGCCGTGGCCGAACTGACGACCGTGGGCCGCAACGTCATCTCGCACACCTTCATGAGCTTCGAGGTCTGGTTCACCGTCGCCGCCATCTACATGGTTCTGACCGTGACGCTGTCGATATTCGTGACGTATCTGGAACGGAGATACGCCGTTGACCGCTGACAGAAATCCGTTCACCCATCAACAAGGAGCGTAGGAAATGTCTATAAAACACAAGATGTTCGGAGCGGTTATTGCGGCGGGGGCTGCGCTTGGCCTGACCCTTCCGGCGACCGCGCAGACCGCCACGCAAGCGCTCAGCAGCGAGAGCGTGATCGAACGGATCAAGGAGGATGGCGTCATCCGGATCGGGCTGTCGCTGTTTGTCCCGTGGTCGATGCGCGACGTGAATGGCGATCTGATCGGCTATGAGCTGGATGTCGGGCGCAAGCTGGCCGACGACATGGGCGTCGAGGTCGAATTCGTGCCCACCGCCTGGGACGGGATCATCCCGGCGCTGCTGGCCGGCAATTTCGATGTCATCATTTCGGGCATGTCGGTGACGACGCAGCGCAACCTGACGGTGAATTTCACCGATCCCTATGCCTTTACCGGGATGACCGTGCTGCTGAACACCGAAATGACCGAGGGCATGGAACTGGACGAACTGAACGACCCCTCCATCACCTTCGCGGCCCGTCGCGGCGCCACGCCGGTCGAGGTGATCATGGATGAATTCCCAGACGCCGAGTTGCTGCTGTTCGACGAGGACGGGGCCGCGTTGCAGGAAGTGCTGAACAACAATGCCCATGCGACCGTCACGCAGATCTCGACCGTGAACCGCAATGCGCGTGAATTCCCCGATGTCCTCAGCACCCGGCCGGATGTCGTCTATTCGCCGCGCGGGCAGGCCTTTGCCGTGCGCAAGGGTGACCCGGATGCGATCTTCTTCTTCAACACCTGGATCGCCCAGCAATGGCGGACCGGCTGGCTGGAAGAGCGTCAACAATACTGGTTCGAATCCGATGAATGGGAAGATCAGGTGATGCAGTGACAATCGGCCTCGGGCCGGGCGCGCGATTCGCGCCCGGCCCGCCCATAATGACTGACGCGCGGTGAGAGCCCCCATGCGAAACCTGATCCGAAGACTGCGCTGGCCGGATTACCTGATTCTGGCGATCCTCGCCCTGTTCTTCGGCTATGTCTGGTTCACCATCGAGGCAAGCCTCAACTACAACTGGCGCTGGGACCGGATCCCGAACCAGATCGTCGGCTATCACACGGTCCGCGAGGAGTATTTCGTCGGGCTTCTGCTGCGCGGCATGATCGCGACCATCCGCATCTGCATCTATGCTGCGATCCTCGCCGTGATCCTGGGCACCATTCTTGGCATCGCGCGCTGTTCGACCAACCTCACCATTCGGATGCTGGCGCGGACCTATATGGAATGCCTGCGGAATATTCCGCCGGTGGTGGTGATCTTCATCTTCTTCTTCTTTTTCTCCCAGCAGCTTGTCGATGCGCTGGACCTGGCCCGCTGGTCACGCAACATCGCGCGCAACGAAGTCGCGTCGCCGCTGTGGGAATTCTTTTTCGGCGATATGCGCCGCTTTCCGGCGATCATCTCGGGCGTGATCGTGCTGGCCCTGTTCCAGAGCGCCTTTGTGGGCGAGATCGTGCGCGCGGGCATCGAATCCATCCCCCGCGGCCAACGCGAGGCCGCGCGGTCCATCGGCATGGGCCGCTATGCCGAGATGCGCTACATCGTCCTGCCGCAAGCCTACAAGAAGGTCGTGCCGCCGCTGACCAACCAGTTCATCACACTCATCAAGGACAGCTCGATCGTGTCGCTGATCTCGATCCCCGAGCTGACCTACAACACTCTGGAGCTGGTCGCCTCGTCGCGGATGATCTTCGAGGCATGGCTGACCACCGCTGCGTTCTACTTCATCCTGTGTTTCGGGCTGTCACGGCTTTTCGCGCGGCTGGAACGGCGGCGCGAAGGGCAACAATAGGCGCAGCTCACTCGCTGGCATAGTAGCCCACCACATCGCCCGCCGTGCTGACCCCCAGCCCGTTGAGCAAGCGGTTGACGTAGTTGAAATAACCGATGATCTGGTTGATCTCGAGGATCTCGCCATCCTCCCACCCGGCGTCGCGCAGCACCTCGACATCTTCCTGTGTCATCGCGCCGGGGTCGAGTGTCAGCTTCTCGGCGTAGTGCAGCGCGGCGAGTTCGGCGCCGTCAAAGGCATCCTGCGGGCTTCGGGTCTGAAGCGCGGCCTCGACCCGGTTCGCGCGCGCCTCATCGCCGATCAGATGGCGGGCATTGGCCCAGTGATTGGCGTAGGAGTAGCCGCAGGAATTGAGGGTGGAGACGTAGCTGCTGATCACCTCCTGAAACCACATCGGCACAGTATTCGCGTCATCATGCAGGCAGGCGCGATACAGCGTGACATGCCCGCGCATCGTGTTGGGGCGCAGCGAATGCACGCGCATGACATTGTCGACCGTGCCATGCGGGGTGCGGGCAAGGTCCAGCGCCGCCTTGAGGTCTGGGTCGGCCTGTTCGTCCGAGATCATCCTGATCCATGCTGCCATCTGTCATCCCCCTTGCTGCGCGGGCATCGTGGCACCATCCTGCGGCGGACGCAATCCGGGCACAGGGCTCGTTCAGTTCAACGAAAACGCCACCAGCCCGATCTCGGGGCTCAGCCCGCGCGTCGCAATCTCGGCGCGCAGCCGGGCAAAGACCTCGGCCGGTTCTTGCGGGCCCGACAGGCCAGCGAGGCTTTGCAGCGGCTGATCGGTGGCGATTGCCAGCAGCAGTTGCCATGTCTCTACCGCCGGTCCCTGCAGGCCCATCTGGATCGCGAAGCCCGCACGGTCAGCTTCGCGGGTCAGGAACCGGTCGAGCGATTGGACGCGCCCTGCCGTGTCCACGAGCAGTAGTGCCACATCGCGCGATGCGTCCTGATGGATCGCACCCTCCAGCCGCCCGCCGCTTTCGATGCGCCGCGTGTTCAGCGTTATCGAAAGCCCGTGCTCGGGGTAACCCCGGCTGCGGCGCACGAAATCCAGCGTCGCGCACTGGCCTTGCGAGACGGTCTGCACCGCCATGCCCGCGACCGGCCCGGTCTCGGCTTCCAGCCCCGCACGAAACGCCTGCAAGCCGCCCTCGGCAGGGCCGAGGGCTTCCATCCGCAAACTGCCTTCGGGGTCCAGCGCGGGCAGCGCCGCGAAACAGGGAATGTCGGGCAGCCCGCCCAGATGCGCGCGAATGGCGGCTTGCAGCGCCGCATCGGGCGTCTGCGGGGCGTCGTCCTCGGCGCCGGGGCGCGGCGCGGCGCGGCGATCGCTGAGAAAGGTGCTGGGGCGGTCCCGCAGCGCACGTTCCAGCGTATCCTCGGCGGGGGGCTGCATGGCCATGCGCAGCGCCTCTTGCGGGCTGGCCACGCGCGCGGTTTGCGCACCGCCCGGCGCGGCGCGCTGCCGGGTGGGCGTCGTTCCGCTGCCATCTGCGCCGGCGCTCGCGGGCGGGGCCTCGGGGCCAGATTCCTGTGCCTGCCGGGTTGCGGCGGGTTCCTCGGGGGTCAGCCGGGCGGCGTCCGATTGTGTGGCGGGCCGCTCGGCAACGGGCCCGACCCGCGCGGGAGCAGTGGGTGTTGCCGGACGCGTGGGCTCGGCGGTCAGGCGGGTGGGCGCGTCTGCGGGGTCGGGTCGGGCGGGGGTATCTGCCGGGCGGGTGGGTTCAGCGGCTAGACGGGTTGGCGTGTCGGTCGTCTGGCGTGTCTGCGCGGCGCTGGGCTGCACGCTCAGCCGCGTGGCGGCCTCGGCGGGGCGTGTGGTTTCGGCAGGCGTTGGTACCGCTGCCGCTTCTGGCAGTGTGGCTTCCGGTGCGACGCGCGCATCCGGCGTTGTGGATGGATGTTCCGGTGCGGCGCGCAGGGCCGTCTCGGGCGGCAGCGCACGCGCCGCCTGCGCCGCTTCGGCTGCCGGGCGGTCTGCCTCAAGCTCGGGCCGCGCCTCGGGCGCAAGGGCGGCCATCGCGTCGAGTGGCGTCTTGGCCTCTGGCAATTCCGGTTCGGTCGCGGCGCGCAACCTGTCCTCGGGCAGCGTCGCGGCAATTCGCGCCGCCTCGTCCGTGCCGCCGCTCGAGATCAGCGGGACCGAGCGCAGGGTGATTTCGGTCTCGGGGCCGGGAACCGCGCCGGTGGCGCGGCTCAACCCAAGGGCAAGCAGGGCGGCGACCGCGACATGCAACGAAACCGAAAGTCCGGCCGCCAATGTCCAACCCGCAGCATCGGGGGGTGCGAGCGGTGCCTGCGGGGCAGGGTGGCTCATGATCCACCCCGTATGGTAGCGCGCGCCCTGGCCCACGCGGCCAACCGGTCAGACAGGGCGGGCGTCATGTCCCATCCTCCGCGCGCGGGGCGCGCAGCGTCACCAGAAGCACCTCGGCCCCGGCATCGCCGAGAGCGCCTGTCAGCGACAGCAACGCCTGCGCCGGGTGATCGCGCGCCACCAGCAGATGCAACCGTGTCAGCCCGGCCTCGGCGATTGCCACCTCCAGCGCGTCACGGCTCACCTCGACCCCGTCGAGCACCAGCGCGCCGCTGCCCTCCTCGACCAGCAACAGCGGTCGCGGCAGGTTCTCAAGTGGCAGATCACGCGTGATCGGCAGGTCGATCTGCCGCTCGGCCTGATCGGCCGGTGCGCCGACGATCAGAAAGAACAGCACCAGCAGCAGCACGATATTCACTGTCGACAGCGAGAAATCCGGCCGCGCGCGCGTCGGCGGGGCGAGTTGCGGGCGCAGATCGTGCGGGCTGTCACGCATGCTAATCCCCCACCAGCTGCACCCGCGCGATCCCGGCCTGCTGGACGGATTCGACGAGCGTGACAAGGTCCGAGCTGCGCGCCGGGCCAGTGACGAACACCACCAGATCGGTGATTCCGTCGGCGCGCATCTCGGCCAGCGCAGCGGGCAGTTGGTCGAGCGCGATGCGCACCTGCCCGCTTCGGACACTGTCGCGACCCAGATGCCAGATCGCCTGTGCCTCGGCTTGCGCGCCCGCGCTCTCGGGCAGCGCCGCCGGTGCCGCCGCTTGCGGGTCGGCCCGGGTGCCCGCGGGCAGGCCCAACGGCAGCAACGCATAGGGCGCCAGCGCCGAGGTCAGCATGAAGAACAACAGAAGCTGGAACATCACATCCGCGAGCGGCGTCAGCGCGAAGCCGCGCTTGCGACGGGGGGGCGGCAGCAGCGCAGCGTTGGGGGAGAGCCCGCTCATTGCCGCCGCGGGAAGCCCTCGGGCGGGGGGGCTTCCTCCCTCTGCGGGGGGGGCGCGCCGGGATTGGTGCGCTGGATCGACGAGGCCCCGCCCGGCAGCGGTTGGACCTGTGTGCGGGGTGCGGGCGCGGGTTCGGGGGGCAGCGTGGTAGCGCGCGTAGGGGTGGGCTGGGGTGCCGACTGGTTTGCCGCCCCCGCCGCCGCGATCAGCCGCTCGAGCGCCTGCGCCTCGCCCGCGATCCGGCCCTCGAGCCACAGCGCCAGCAGGTAGAACAGGATCGCGATGCTCAGCCCCATCGCCGTCGTCACCAGCGCCGTCCAGATGCCCCCCGCCAGCAGCGCCGGATCGGCGGCCCCCGAAGTCGCCGCCAGCCGTCCGAACGCCTCGATCATGCCGACGACAGTGCCCAGCAGCCCCAGCATCGGCGCCGCCTGCACCACAGCATCAAGGCCGCGCATGTGCTGCGACAGCGCGTCGAGCCCCTCGCGCGCCCGCGCCATCGCCTGTGTCGGGTCCTGCAACGCCACGGCCAGCACCTGCAGGCGCAGCGCCGTCGCGCCCTCCAGCCCCTGCGCCGGATCCGCCCCGCCCGCCTGCGCCTGTCCCAGCCGCTCGGCCACAGCGCGCCCGACCGTGCGGCTGCCCACACCGGCGCGCGCGAACTGGCCCAGCTTGACCAGCACCACCGAGGCCGCGAAGACCGACATCAGGCCCAGGAGCCCGAGGATCACCCAGGCAATGGGGCTGAATTCCTGAATGACGCTCATCGGGGCGGGTCCTTTCTGTCAGGCGGGCCCCTTTGGCTCAGGACCCGAACATCACGTCCGAGCGCGACGAGGCGTTCAGCGCCTCCATGCAGATGCGCGAGGACTGGCCCTCCGCGTCCAGGCACTCCTCGGCCTCGTTCAGCAAGAGCCGCGAGATCTGGTCGCAACTGCGCGCGAGCAGGAACTGCACAACGCGGGTCTTGTCCTCGGGCAGGGTGCCGAATTCGAGGATCAGCCGGTCCGACACGGCGCCGGTGTCGTCGAACACCGCGACATCATACGAGGTCTGGGCCAGATCGCTTCCGGTGGCGTTGAAGGCGACGAAGGTCAGCCGACAGCCGCCATCCACGTCTTCGAGGTTGTTGAGTTCGAGTTCGAACACGCCCTCCTCCTGCGCCAGCGCGGGCAGGGGCGCCATCAGGGCGAGGCCGAGGATGAGGGGCAGGGTGGAGCGCAGGGACATGGGCAGTTTCCTATGGGCAGAGGCTGCTGGTGCGGTGAATGGTCGCGATGCGATTACGCTAACACGCCTCCGCGATTTCGCAACCGTGAAGGCGGGGCGTGTTGTTGCCCATGCCTTTCAAGATCCACAGTAAGGGCAACCACTCCCGCCGTGGGCTCGTGAGACTGGTGGCGACGCGCCGCAAGCTGCTGGACTACCTGCGCGGCAAAAACGCGGCGCGCCACCGGGTGCTGATCGCCAAGCTGGGCCTCCGCCGCTGAGGACTGGCCCGTTTGCGCTTCCCGGACGCCTGCCGCACGGCGGGCGTTCTGCGTTTGTGGGGTCAGGTGTCGGAGACTTCGCGCTCCAGCGCCTCGCGGATCAGGCGCTGGTAGGGGATGCCGCGCGCCTTCGCCCGCGCCTTGAGGGCGGCGATGAGGGGTTCGGGCAGGCGCATGGTGACGCGGGCGGATTTGGGGAGGGATTCGAAGCGCAGGGGGCGGAACTGGGTGAAGTCGAGGGCTGAGAGGTCTTGGTCGAGGAAGTCCTCGGCGGCCTCGTCAGTGGTCAGGACGGGGACGGTTTTCGGGGAAGGCTTCGGCATAGCGGGCGACCTATCGAGTTCACTTTTCTCTCTTTCCATTGAAATACTTAATTATCTGCGGGATAAGTCCAGATGCAGCGAGAGCAATTGCTACCGCAGGTTGGTCAATAAATGCGCAATAAATTGCGCCTGCAACTAGGCCGAGAGAAACAACGATTGATCCAAGAATACGTGCGAGATCATTAAATATAAGCCACCTGTTGTCGCGGGAGCGAATTCCTTGTTCGTTCTCAGCCATTGACATAATCCTGTCTGCCATACCTGGCAAGACTTCGTCATACTCGCGCAACATTTGTGGCGGTGGCAGCGGACCTGCATACATTGCTGATTGCACAATGTGCCGGAGCGACGCATCGTCCTCTTTCCCTTCAACCACGTTGCCGGACAAGCTATCTTCGTCAGTCTCAAGTTTCTCCGCTCTCTCCGCAACAGGGTCTGCTCCCGATGCACTGATATTTGTTTCATTTTCTTTCAATGTTTGTAGCCTCTCTAACGGCATTGGAGAAATATTTTTCTATGTTCTTTCTATCTTCAAGTGCGCCCCGGAGGCCAGTTGCTGGATTATGAAGCTTTACGTCGACGGAGTGATCATAAAGCTCCGCAAGAATATCTCCTAAACGAGAAAGTTCCTTGAAGTGCTGTGAGCTATTCACATCAACAATATTCTGAAGAGCGGCAATGCTGGGTAGAGAGACTATATCTGCAAGTCTCTTGTTTAAAGTGCTCATCTCTACCGAGGCATCCGCGATAGCAGCGTAGCGTTCGTAAATTCTTGAAAGCTCCGCATTTACAGTAGCAAAGTCAGTAACGTTTCCCGCGACGGTTGTGTCGAGCAAACCGTCATCACTGGAGGTCTCGGCTGACCGCTTCAAAGAAGCCTTGTCTGAGGCACCCTCTTGTTTGCCGTGCTTAGTCACTTTTGAACGACGACTCAGCATTGTGTCTCCACGGTTGGTGTTCATCGGCTCTAGCCAGTCTTCATGTTACTGAGATGTATAACACACAGCAACTAATCAATGCTTGACATCGTTGATAGGAACTTGAGGTTGTGCCCCCTCACCTCGCAAACTTCTTGTACTTCACCCGCTTCGGCTCCAGCGCGTCGGCGCCCAGCCGCCGCTTCTTGTCTTCCTCATAGGCCTCGAAGTTGCCCTCGAACCATTCCACATGCGCCTCGCCCTCGAAGGCCAGCATATGCGTGCAAAGCCGGTCAAGGAAAAACCGGTCGTGCGAGATGATCACCGCGCAGCCCGCGAAATCCTCCAGCGCCGCTTCCAGTGCCTGCAGGGTTTCCACGTCCAGATCGTTGGTTGGCTCGTCCAAGAGCAGCACGTTCCCGCCCGAGCGCAGGAGCTTCGCCATGTGGACCCGGT
>LFIK01004249.1_pt1 | contig 11598 bp, 15 predicted proteins | sample 643401 | NCBI WGS metagenome assembly LFIK01 (sample SAMN03777447, study PRJNA286221) | soda lake metagenome | biome: soda lake; feature: Kulunda steppe; material: water; isolation source: sample T5-Br brine of Lake Tanatar-5 | place: Russia: Kulunda steppe | collected 2010-07 | reverse complement strand
GCGGGGGGGGCATGTGTGGGAGGGGCTGTATGTGCGGCTGCAGGCCTAGAAGCCAGGGTGGGTGGGTGCGCCTGCGCCTGCTGGTCTGGCAGCAGCAGGGCTGATTGAGGTTGTGCGTGCACAGGGGCTACAGTGGTGTGCGCGGCTAGGGGTGTGTGTGCCGGTGGGTGGAGCGGGCCCTGAGCACCTGGGGCTTTGGAAGGTAGCAAAGGAAGCTGTGCCTGCTGCTGCTGCTGAAGCACAGCCGGAGCCTGCTGCGTCTGAGCCTGCACCTGCGTCTGCATCTGCGTCTGCGCCTGCTGCTGCGCCCCTGCCTGCGAAAGCGAGCGGTCATAGCGCCCCAGCTTCAGCAGCCCCCCAAACAAGCTGCTGCCTGCAGACGCAAGCATGCTGGCGGCCCCTCCGCTCCCAGGCCCCCACCCAGTGTCAGAAGCAGCAGCAGCAGGAGTGGCGGCAGGAGCAGCAGCGGCAGCTGCTGATGGCTGCTGATCGGGGCCAGTTGATGGCCCAAGTGCAGGAACTGCAGCCTCCGCAGGCAAGCCCGCCCTTGCCGCGGACGCTGCTGCGGCGCCTGTGGGCTCGGGGCCGGGTGCTGCCAGCGGGACAGACGGCAGGTTTGTGGACCCAGCAAGCTGCGCCCCAGCTGCCCCAGTTGGCCGCTCTGGGGCTGCGATTTGCGCTGCCGAGCGCGCCAAGGCTGCACTGTCCACCGTGGATGCGGCCTCTACACTGGAAATGAGGGCAAGGGCCAGGGCGCTATAGCGGCCTGTACCGCTGCCGCCGCTGCTTGCCCCTCTGGGCGCGCTGCCTGCTCGGAGGTGCGTGTGAGTGTTCCACGTGTGTGTGTGTGTGTGTGTGTGTGAGGACGTGTGCATGCATGGCCTGTGTGGTCTGTTTGCACGCGTGCATGTGCATGTGCATGTGCATGCAAAAAAAAAGAAAGACAACGTAGGTAGGAAAAGCACTCCCTACATCAGTCAAGGAAAAGGAGGCACACAGGGCCAAGGCATGGTGTGACCCTCTACCAGCATATGTATGTGCGCTGCTTCGTGTGGGCATGAGGATGCGCTCAAGGGCCTGCTGCTTGGGCTGCCCAACGCCTGGTGTGCAACATCCTTGTTCAGGCATGTTCACACACACACACACGCACACGGAAATGCAGATACCCTGCATGCCTAAGATCTGTCACAGATCTGCACACAGCTGTTTGAAGGGGAAAGCGCAGATGCATGCACACGTACACACACCTGTTGCCGTGATATCTGAAGCATCTGGCAAGGGTGGGCACACCAGGCGCGGGGGATGAGGGTGCCTGGTAGGCAGTGTGCAGATAAGGGCAGGCCGTGCACAGATAAGGGCAGGTCCTCGCACGTGTAAACAAACATGAATGCAGGTCCATATCAGCAGAGGATGTTAGTCACCGCTTGACACACACACATCAAAGGAAGACACACGCTTGGACCGCATTGGACCAGCCTGATCCGGTCTTTAATCTGGACCAGCGTGTAGGCAGACTTCCATGGCCATGACTCCAAAGGGTGTGTGCAGTTCCGCTGGTCAGGGCATGCTCCTCTGGCACACCTGTGTGTTCCTCTAATGCGTGCATGCTCCGCTGATCAGCGTACGTTCCTCCAGTACACCAAGAGGAATGGGAGCCTCAGACCAAAATGACAAAATGCACAAGCAAATAGGGATCTACTGGGATGCTGGCTACCCACGGCCCTTCCAAGATGCAAGGCTTTGTCGTGAAGACCAGGGACCACCTGACACACACATACACGTGCCACAGCAGGCCGCTTGCTGATTCGCAACAGCATGCAAGCCACAGACCTCCCAGTGCACACACTGCAGGCCGCCTGTATCTCTGCTGTAGCATAACGGGGTTGTTGGAATGGAAGGGATTCCCATGGGGCCCTCGTTCGCATGGGAGGCTGATGCAGCAGTGACCAGGGACACAGCAGTGATGTGATGTGGGGCACAGCGGAGATGTGGTGTGGGGCACAGCAGTGATGTGAGGCGCAGCATGCGCACCAATACTGACATGTATGCCCTTAGCACGCACTTAGTAAAGCAAGCGGCCTTGGTGCCTGTTCTTCACAGCAATAGATACGCTCTTGGTGCTCATCTTTTACCCTGAAGGCCGCGCCTGGCGCAAGTGCCCTGCTCTCCAACACCGACAGCATGCGGCAAGAACCCGTGCATCCTTTCCCCTAGGGCGCACACCCACCGGAACAACTGTGCAGGTGTCTGGCCAAACTCATTGATTTGGCACTCGAGCGCACGCAGCTCGATGGGGTCATTGACCTGCGTGGCCCAGCAGCAGGAAGCGAGCAAGCGGCCCTTCACAAGCTGTGGCTGCAAGGACCAGTCTTTGACTGTGTACACGATGAAGGGGGATTCAGCCTGTTGCTGTGTGAATATAAAGAGGGCTTAGTGAGCTGTGGTGGCCTTACGAGTGTACCGTGCAAGCAATACGCGGTCAGTGTGATTGACAGCAGCAACACAGGGTCAGTCAGATGTCATGTACACAAGGGGCGCATGCAAAGAGCGTAATGCAAACAGCGCGTGACGTTTGCTCGTGCTCAACTGAAGACGGTGCACGCAGATGGTGCGCATGCAAAGGGTGCCTTTGAGGCAGCTCTCTGCCTCTGGCTCACAGGAATACAGGATCCGTAAAAACACTGGCACAAATGTGCAAGGGGTACACATGTGCGAGGGGTACACATGTGCAAGGGGTACACATGTGCAAGGGGTACACATGTGCAAGGGGTACACATGTGCAAGGGGCACACATGTGCAAGGGGTACACATGTGCAAGGGGTACACATGTGCAAGGGGTACACATGTGCAAGGGGCACACATGTGCAAGGGGTACACATGTGCAAGGGGCACCAGCACTCACCTTTGAGACGTCCACTGCACCCTCGTAGGTGAGATGGAAAAAGACGTTGTCGGCGGCCTCTGCACAGAGAGTTGAGGAGGTGAGAGGCAGCTGCTTCGCACGCGGCATGATGCAAAAGCCCTTGGCCAATGCAAAACGCAGAAGCGCCAAGCACGATGTCCCCACATAGGTGCAGGTAGTTGGATTCTCCAAAAAGGAATGGAGCAAGCCAACCCCTAGAAGCCCATGCTGCACAAGGTGCTTTTTCCACCCCCAAAAACCAAGCCGGCAGCTGCGCGCTCCCACCTGCTGCTCGTCCCCTTTGCTTGGCGCCAAAAACCAGGTCGATCCAGTGGTGCAGGTTGTGAGACACGTGGGGGCTCTCCAGGGCCTGGCGGTGCTTGACCAAAAAGTCCTCTGGGTCTGCACGCACATATGCGTATGCCCACATGCATGCCCACAGGTAATGCCTGAAGGTGACAAGCGTACACACCCTGGAGAGGTCCTTCTAAGGCAGCGCAGCAGGCTTGACAGCTCTGTGCTGGCTTGCTGTGCACTTAACATGCTCACACCCATACTTGCACACGCACATTCGCGCACACATATGCACACATGCACACACGCACAGAGACGCAAGCATGTGCACAAACACGCAAACCAGATGTCTGCACACTCTCCAAATGGGCTCTTCTCCGCACACACTGGCAGGGCTAGGGGGTTTCAGGGAAGCCTGCTGCAAGGATGGATGGAGCGCCCCAAGAGCAGCACCTTCACTAGGCTGTAAGGCTCTGCTCTTTCACACTACCACATCCAGGCGCCACGAGAGCGACCTGGCCTGGCTGATGTGCATATGACTGCGCTCACTGAATGCCACATGGCCGCGATGCAAGCTGCGAGCCGTGGCCCATGGCATGTGTCAAGACTCTAACAGCACGCCTCTGCATGCGCTTCTATGCGCTTCTAATACGGTGTGCCTGCAACGCTTGGTTGCAGCTGCTCTGGACTTGCACGGTGTGCAGACCTCAAGAAAGGATGGAGTGCAAGTCCCCCTGTTCTTCTATGCAGGAACAAGGTGACATTGTAGCATACCCGGTCACCGGGAACGGCTGGTCCTTCGGTCTGCCTTTGGCGCAACGTTACAGAGCCAAATGGCAGTGACAGTCTTGATCAGGCCCTGGACAGGTTCCCCAAGAAGCATGCCCATTGATTAAGTTTCCCTCCCCCTTAATGACCTTTTCAGCCCCTCACCCACTTGCCATTCCACCCCCAACCCCCCACACACGTACGCACACAAACACACGCACGTACGCACACGTTTTCAGCATGCCCACCAGCACACCCTCACCATGCGCCCACGGCGGCAGCTCCACATCATCCACTGCGGCCCCGCTCTGCCGCACCCCCAGCGGCAGCCGCAGCCCGTTGACGAGCCAGTCGCCGCCAGGCAAGAAGAACTCGGGGATGAGCTCCTGGGGGTGCAAGTGGGGGCATTCCAAGCAACGCAGATGATTGGCAAAGCCTCCCAATCGCTGCTGCCCTGTTTGGTTTGCATGCCCCACATCACGCTCCCGGGAGAAGAGGAATTGAGGCGGGGATGGACGGTGGGAGAAGGAGGAGTCAAGGAAGGTAGACCAGAGGCTGGCTGCGTATGCAGTGAGGGTGCCTAGACTGGTGCGACCACATGGCTACCCAAGGGGCCCCACTCCTGAACTTAGATAAGGAGTAGGGGAGAGGGCAGGGGCGGGTCATGTCAGGCAGGGCAGCACATCCGTCAGCAAGAGGGAGTGCCAACCAGTTGCGTTGTGCAGTGAAGTACACGATCGAGGTGATGCGTACCCATCTAAGATTTCCGCTGTGATGGCCAGCCCAGGGACATTCCCTGGGCAGCTCAATATCAGGCAGTCCCTACTTTGGTCTGACCAGGCAGCCTCCACTCCAGTCTGACCAGGCAATAAGGGGAGCAAAACATTATCGCGGACAAGGATGGGGGGGTGAGGGTAGCAGGTGCAGGCACAGATCAGGTAGGCCTGCTGCGTGTGGGGGAAGCAAGCAGCCAGTAATCGCCAAGCTGTATCCTGGCCGTGCAGTATGCATGATTATTCATGGAAACACTCTCATGCAAAATTGCAGGCTGCACTATCAGGGAGAGCAGAGGATGCTTTGCCTGGCGCAGAGGGGCGCGTGCATATTGGCAGCCGCGGACCGCCATGCAAGCACAGGCTAGCATCAAGCACCATGGTGTGGGGATGCCGGATCTGAGAACAGTGGTCTGCGCACGACGCGTCCTGGCCACACACCCGCACTTGCTGCCATGTGACATGACTCACGTTGCACTTCTAAGTGAGTGCCATGTGCCACATTGTGTCGCGGCGCATCAAATTAGATCACATCGTGCCACGGTGTATCACGGTGTATCACAGTGCATCAAGTTGTGTCACAGTGCTTCAGTGTGTCACGGTGCTTCAGTGTGTCACGGTGCTTCAGTGTGTCACGGTGCATCACGGTGCTTCAGTGTGTGACAGAGTGTCACGGTGCTTCAGTGTGTGACAGAGTGTCACGGTGCTTCAGTGTGTCACGGTGCTTCAGTGTGTCCTGTTGTTCAACGCTGTGCCGCGCTGCATCACGTTGCTTTAAGCCTGTGGCATGCTTTGTTGTCGTGTGTCAGGCTGTGTCACGCTGTGTTACGCTGTGTCAAGCTGTGTCACATCGCGCCACAGGCCAAGAACCATGCGGCCCCTCCAAGCAAACCTGCTTGTTGCGTGCCACACAAGGCTTGGGCAGCAGGACCTGACCCGATTGGATGAGGCAGTGGAGTCACCGGTGCAATGCACGTTATGCTTTGGCAGCAGGCTAAGGCCTCGCTGGATCGTCATCCCAGTCACTGCTGCATTAGATCAGTGATTGGGTGACACACACCCACTAGATCACGCACGATCTGTGCCAAGCTCACTAGGTGCGGCATCCCAGGTCCTGTTGCAATACACCGGCCACAAGGACATCGGGCACCTTGACATCTGTGGAGCTTGTGTTCACGCTCTGCCAGGACTCCCGGATCGAAGCAAACAGGCGGTCTGGTGCATCAAAGCGACCGTTCTGCAAATGGGAAGAGGCACAGCGATGATCAACAAGGTGCAGTGCGTTAGAGCAACTGTCCTTCAAAATGTGTTGAGGCCTGTGCACGGTGGTGGCGCATGCCGGCTTTGCACGCGAATCTCGAGCCTGCGCTTTGCAGTGTCAGGGAACGACCTGCAGGCAAGCCTACGCAACAGCCATCTGGCCGAAAAGGAGATTGCAGCATAAATGGGAGCCAGGTGGGAGGCGGATAAAAAAAAGGTGGGAGACGGCTTACACTAGGGTTCTTGCAACAGGAATAATGCTCCCAACAGCTCCCCTGCATGCTGGCTGTGCAGCTGCCCCACCCACAAAAGCGAAAGCCCTAGCTTGATCCACACGCCCAGCACAAGCCCAGGTGCTGCCCCTGCCAACCTTTGTGCATGTTAGCAACCCAGCGCACCTTGCACACCTCACAACACAGTCAGCAAGCATCACAACCATTCAAAAGTGCTCCAGCGCATCCAACACACCTCCCACAACCCCCTGCAACTCCTGCACCTGCTCAAGGCACCTTGCCCAAGGCGCTTGCTCAAGGCACTGGTGCATCCAACGCGCTCAGTGCACCGCCCAGCAGCCTGTGCATATGCACCCATAAGAGCAAGCGCTGCCGACCCCAACTCCTGCAAAGCACGCGGGCCACACCTGCAGGCGCAGCATGTGCGCGGGTGCCGCCCTCAGCAGCCAGTACATGACGTAGCCAGGTGTGGAATAGTGGGTGCCATACATGAAGGGCCGGATGCCGCCCTCCTCAGCGAAGGCGTCGGCGGGCATGTCCCGAAACCTGCATGCACCACACTGAGGCTCGGGCGTGTGTCCAAGTGGCCCTCCGAACTAAGATGGCTGTTCAAATGTGTGTGTGCATGCCACAAGGACGCTTGTGAGTGCACACGTGTGTGCACAAGCGCATGCATGTGTGCATTCATATGTGTCTATGCGTGCGTGCATGTGTGTGCGTGTGCATGCGTGCTTGCGTGCGTGCATGTGTGCGAGTGTGCGCACGCATTTATCCAGGAACCTGCGGATGCTAAGTAAGACATCACCACATGCCTAGACATGCATTACAAGACCCAGAGGGTGCTCAGACATGGGTTGATGTGTGGGCACATGCTGGCGCGCCTCCGTGCATACGCACACTTCCGATCACCGAAACAACACCAAGAGCAGCCAGCTGTCAATTTGAGACAAATGGGTGAACAGCTGTGTGCACACCTGGGTGTGGCATGGGCTTCATTCATGAGCAAGAGGCGCGAGGGCCGCGGCCCTAGGGCAGCAGTGGGAATCCAAAACATGGAACCCCAGGACCAGCAAGCAAGGGCCGCGTGCATGCCTGAGGCAGCAGCCAGGCGGCTGGTGCACATTGCAGGTGCATGGCCGCCTAAGCCGCAGACTCCTTGTCAACACATCAACACGTATCCGCGTTATGCAGCTACTGCCAACACACTGCAGATCCCTCCAGCAAGCAGCTCAGACCCCCCTATCTTCCTCCTCCCCCCTCTGCTTGCGTGCTTTGCCCATGTCTTGCCTCTTACGGAACTCCTCGAGGCGTACAGGGTTCAGGGCTCCCACTGGCTTGCTCAGGTCCCTGCGTGCAGGTTCCAAAGGAGGGACACAGCCCTCACCACCAAAGCCCAAAAGATATCATGCACCTTGGGAGTGCGTGCTGTGCTGTGTCCCTGCTGTGAAGACCCCGTGCAGAGCCTCAGCGTTTAGGCCACCAGAGGCACCATGACTCCATGGCGCGTGGGCCACCAGAGGCTCCATGACACCAAAGGCGAGTCAGCCACCAGATGCACCGTGACAGCAGCGCAGCAGGGAGGACGGGCGGTAGGAGTCAAAGCAAGCTCTCCAGCCTTGGAGGCTATTGGCGCAATTGGCAGGCTTGCCCACACACCGCCGGCCACCTGAATGTGGCGGGGTTGCCCAGGTCCAGGGTGCTGCTAGTGTAGTCGGTCAGGATCCAAGGGAACACTGGCCACTGCGCCAGGTCATTGAAGGAGCGGCCTGCACAGCAGGTGTGCACCACACAGGTGTCATTGTAGGAGCGGCTTGCACAGCAGGTGTGCACCGCACAGGTGTCATTGTAGAAGCGGCTTGCACAGCAGGTGTGCACCGCACAGGTGTCGTTGAAGGAGCGGCCTGCACAGAAGGTGTGCACCGCACAGGTGTGCCAGGGCTCTGGCTGGCATAAGGAGATGAGGGTGGGGGCTGAAATAAGGGGACGGAGTTCTAAGAGGGGAAGGGGCGGAGGGGGCCCCGGGGCTGAGGAGGGCCTGCGGCCCAGGCAACGAAAAGGAGCGGCCTGCAAAGCAGGTGCACAGCGCGGTTCATTGGCCACCGCGGTTCAACGGCCAGGTCCCTCCACGCCAGCGACTGCCTGTGAGCTTTTGGCCTTGTGGGCACTGCTCCGCCAGCAGGGCACTGGCGGCGGATGCCAAGGGGACACAGCCCCTGAGGCACTGGCGGCGGATGCCAAGGGGACACAGACCCTGAGGCACTGGCGGCGGATGCCAAGGGGACACAGCCCCTGAGGCTCCCTTTTCACCGCAATCAGGCCTGTGGCCTGCACTCCAGACTCACACAGACTCACAGCTGGGATACCCAAATTGCCTGCAACACACCTGGGGGGCTGCTGGCCGCTCTCCCACACCAACCACGGCCAAATGCAGCGACGGATTGGACCCACACCCAGCAGCACACAGCACAGCCAGTGGCTTTCAAATGCCATGACCCCTCCAAACCAACGTGAAGCCCTTGTGCAGGCGGCACAGCCACTGAGGCCCCCACCCATTGCAAGCTTCTGGTGCAGCAGGCGGCACAGCCACTGAGGCCCTCATCCACAGCAAATCTTGGGTTCGTCAGGCAGCGCAGCCCCTAGAGCCCCTCACCCGCCGCAAGGTTCAGGTACAGCAGGTAGTCAAAGTTGGAAACGCGCCCGCACTGCCATGCAGCCGTCACCCTGGGCAGCCATCCTCCCTGAGGGCAGCACCAGGATGAACAACAAACACATTGTGAGAATACTCAAAGTATGTAAAACACACTTTCTTGCTAGGACTCTTGAAACGCCATCTGGCTGGGCTGTCAGCCAAGCTGAGGATGGCAGCAACGTGCAGCAGCGCAGATCAGCACTAGAGGTGAAGGGGTGGGAAAGTAGGCAAAGCAGCTTTCAAGGCGCAGGAGCTGTCAGGTATGCCAACTGCAGCAACTGCAGTGCTACGATTGTGGGCAAGATGGAGGGCCGGGAGCGCAACCAGAGGCTTGTACAAGGCATCAATGTGTGCCTGCGTGTGCAAATGCACCGCCACACATGCTCTCATCCAACAAGTCCACTCATATGCTCTCATCCTAGAAGTCCACTCAAATGCTCTCGTCCAACAAGTCCACTCAAATATTCTCGTCCAAGAAATCCGCGCACATGCTCTCATCCAAGAAGTCCATTCACGTGCTTTCATCCAAGAAGTCCACTCACATGCTCTTGTCCAAGAAGTCCACTCACATGCTCTCATCAAAGAAGTTCACTCACATGCTCATCCAAGAAGTCTACTCAAATGCTCTCATCCAAGAAGGCCACTCACATGCTAAGTTAAGAAGTCCACTCACGTGCAAAAGATTTCCCAACACATGCACACATTCCCGCATGCACACACGTACATTCACACACACACACACACACACACACACACACACACACACCTGCGCCTCCAACATGCGCCCATGCGAAGCGACAACAGCAGCTGGCGCGCCTGCACTACTAGACCCAGCAGAAGCTTGCCCAGCATGGGCACCGCCCCAAGGTACACTAGCTGGCACTGCTGCTGCCAGGAGTGAGCCTAGCTGAGGGCAAGACAGCAAGGCGCTGGCAGCAGCCTCACGCTCATGCTCACTCCTGCGTGCATACAAGGGGATGCCACCCAGCACAAAGCTCGCAATGTTGTGAATGTGTGCGTGTTTGCGTTTGTTTGCGTTGCGTATTCTGGATACTTCCTAGGAACAAGCGTGCGTGCGTGTGTGGATGCACGTGTATGCACACATGCACATGCGCACGCCCTGGGAATTTGCCGCAAGCTGCTGCTAGAAACATGGCAGTGGCAGTACTTGATGGGACAGATGGACAGGCAGGGTTGGTCAGCCAGGTGTAGACCTTGCGTTGGTGCAGCGGCGAGGACGGCCCCAGTGACTGCTTGGATGAATGGCCCTGAACACGCCCTTGAGCGGTGATCCGCAGACACATTGCGTGAGGACCAGGGCAAGGATGCCGTGCACCCGTACAGAGTGCAAGGATGCAGAGTGCAAGGATGCCGCATGTGTGCCCACTGGGACACGCGCCCAGCCTGCTGCTGCTGCTGCTGCTGCTGCTGCTGCTGCTCCAAGCCTAAGCCCAAGATGACAGAGCTGTGCACATGCACAGGCTCTTTCTGCCTTCTTCTCTCAAAGCATTGTGCACTTTGTGTGCAAATTGGTGTGCGCCTACAGGCGTGCACAGCGTGCAGCCGTAATTGCAAGCCCTCCCCTGCTGGCAAAAAACTCTTGCCTTTCTTCCAGCACCATACACTGAGCGTTTGTGTGTACACCCTCCCGGACACTCAGGACGACACACTTCCCTTGTCCACACCAGTGACACACTTCCCTTGTCCATACCAGTGACCAAGCAGCCAGACAAACCAGTCCAGATCATGACCGGTACTCACCTGAAGGCAAAGAATGCGCTGGGCGCATCCCACACAGGCCCCATAGAGGAGGAGGCGGGCGGCGCAGCAGCAAAGCCAGCCATACCGCCTGCAGGCGCCGCCGCTGCCGCTGCCGCAGCAGCAGCACCGGGGCCTCTCTGGAAGAGGTCAGGCCCCACAAAGAAGAGCTCCAGGCCAATTTGGCGGAGGGAGCTACGGCGCCGCGCGACGGCCGCCACTGCCGCCAGGGGGTGGCTGCGCACAGGGGTGTCTCCTGCAATGCAGAGGGTGCGTCATGTTGTCATGTGATTATCACCCTTCCACGTGTGCACAAAGCGCGTACGCACACACGCACACATGCATATGCAAGTGTGTGCACAAATCTCCAGAGGTTGTACGAGAGGCAGGAGTGACTTCTCGGATCAGGAAGTGCACTCCTGCGTGCCCCATAGAACCCAAGAACCCCTGCTGCCCGCTGCAAACATGGCGCACAATAAGACCTCCACTCCTTGTAGTACACGAGTCAAGGAGCAGCCTGTGTCTTTGTGGTCAAGGAGCCCATAAAAACATTTGAGGAACACAGGGCATGACGATCCTCAGAAAGGGCGCACATGTGCAGATGTGTGCTCATGCAGGAGGCTCGACCACAGTCAGCAACACAGAGGCCTCCTGACAAAGCGTGCATGGGCTGGAAGCAGAGGCGCGCCTGCCCAGAGGAAGACCGCCGCCACACGCACCTGACACGTTGTGCAGCGGTTGGAAGTAGATGCGGGTGTCAGTGACCACAAGGTGGCCATGCTCGCGCACCAAAGGGCTCAGCTGAGCTGCAGGCACCTGGAGGGGGGGGGGGGTGCAGAGAGCGGGAGTGTGGGCAGAGGGCGGGCAGAGGGCGGGAGTATGAGCAGAGGGCAGGCAGAGGGCGGGAGTGTGGGCAGAGGG
>LFIK01004248.1_pt1 | contig 11599 bp, 6 predicted proteins | sample 643401 | NCBI WGS metagenome assembly LFIK01 (sample SAMN03777447, study PRJNA286221) | soda lake metagenome | biome: soda lake; feature: Kulunda steppe; material: water; isolation source: sample T5-Br brine of Lake Tanatar-5 | place: Russia: Kulunda steppe | collected 2010-07 | reverse complement strand
TTTGGGTCGGAGACATTTTCCAACACTCACCCCCAGACCGAGAACACCAAAAAATCCCGCCAGACCGCATCGTGCGCATGGCAGAGGCGTTATGCTTCGCCGCATAATGTGCAAAGTCGAGCTGAGAGCGGTGGAAACTCAGCTCCTGCTCGGTCAGCCGCGCGGGATGGCGGCTGAGCGACCAATCCATGCGCTCCATGATCGCATCGGTTTCCGCAAGAAAGGTCTCGCCCTCCATCTCCACCAGAAGCTGGGGGATCTCGATGACATGACCTTTCTGGGCAAGCGTGCGACTAGCTTCGACTGTCGCCCGGTGCTGGTCCAGCCGGGCGTCGAAATGCGCATGATCTTCGGGCCGCGTGATCTCGCGGACCGTCTGCGCAACCTCGTCCGTCACCTCACCCTTCACCCCAACAAGCAACGTGCCGTCGTCGCGCGGAATGTAATCGACACCGGCCTCCTGCCAGACGTTCAGGCGCTCACGTGCATTCTCATTGTCGGGCACGGTAAACTGCAGGACGGGTTTAGGGCGCACCGGATCGGGGTCGAACAGTTGCCCCTGCTCGTTCTGCTCGACACCGCGGGGCTTCAACGACTCGCGCACTTCCTCGTCCGTGAAGCCCATGTCGATCAGCTTGTCGGTCAGCGCCTGCGCCGCCTCCCGAAACGAGGGTTCCGAGACATGGGCATAGGCGCAGTTCAGCGCCGCGTCCTTGCGCCGGGCGGCGTAGGGCATACGCAGCACCCGACCCAAGAGCTGCTCGACCGCCCCACGGCTCTGGAGCCGCTGGGTCGCGCAGAGCACATAGGCCGAGGGGCAATCCCACCCCTCCTTCAGCGCGTCCACAGTGATCACGTGCCGGGTCTGCTCGGCAGGGTCTCGCAAGTTCACGCCGTCCAGCTCGCGCTGCTCCCCGGTGGCGATCTTGATCCGGTCCTCGGGAATCAGCTTCTCTTCGATGAGGTATTTCTTCAGCTCCGCCACCGTCGGGTGACCGTTCTTCGCCTGCGCCTGATACAGCACCACGGGCCGGATGTGGTCGCGGTCACGCTTCGCCTTCTCCTCAAGCATGTTTCGGGTCGCCACGGCACCCGTGACGGCCTCTCGCCAGTCATCATGCGGGCGCACGCGGATCGGCAGCTTGATCATCTCCTCATCCTTCAGCGCGCTCGCCGTGACGGAGTAGAGGATGTTGTTGCGCCCGCGCGGGGTGGCCGTGAACTCCACGATGGCTGCCGGGCGGATCCGCGCCTGCACCTCGCGCGTCAGGCCAGAGACGGCGTTATGCGCTTCGTCCACGATCATCAGGGGGCGCTGGTGGTAAAGCAGGTTGGCGAAGGAAAACTTCACCGCCCCTTCGGTCAGCATGTCGTTCTCGGCGGCCTCCTCGGGTGACACGACCTCCATCCCCTCGGTCGGCACGCCGGAGAAATGCGGCTCCAGCTCCTCGTGGTGGGAATAGACCTTGCGGCCGGTGGTGTTCGCCACCCGGAACGCCTGGATGGTCGAGACCACCACGCAGGCAGACCGCGCCAGGTCCTGCGGGCGCAGCATTTCGAACTCGGCGATGTCGAACACCCGCACCCGACCACCGAAATTCTCATCCAGCCGACGCCGGTAGGGATGCGCCCGGTCCTTCAATGCCTCCAGCGTCTGGGTCTTGATCGCATCCGAGGGCACGAACCACAGCGTCAGGGGCCATGTGCGGCGCATGTAGCTGCGGGCGGCCAGCCGGATCGTTTCGGCGGCCAGCAGGGTCTTGCCGCCGCCGGTGGGCAAGCGCAGGCAGACGTAGGGAACATCAGGAAGCGCCTCGAGTGGCTTGTAAGCCCTTGGCTCCAGTTTCCGCCCCTCGAGGCGGGCAAGCTTCTCCTGTTCCTCCACCGCGTGCTGGAAGGCCTCCGCTGGCCCGGTGGCCAGCGCGCGGGCGAAAAAGGCGTCGAGGGTGTCCAGCGTGGCCTTCTGGTAGGTCTTGAGCTGCATGGTCACGCCCTCGCCGAGATGTCGTAGGGGGTCTGGCGGAACAGGATGCTCTGTTCCTTCAGCGTGGCCTCGGACAGGCGGCAGGCGGCGCCGTAGACGACCAGATCGCCCGCAAAGCCGGGCGCGGCCGTGGCGAGGTCTTCGCGGATCAGGCCCAGAACCGCGCGGGTCAGGACGTTGCCGCCTCCCGGGCTGCGGTCCTTGAGGATACCGTTGTAAAGCAAGGCGACCGCGCGTTCGCCATGCACGCCCAGAAGCGGGCCGGTGGGCGCGTCCCCCATGGGCTGACGGGTTTCGGAGAACCAGACATGGCGGGCGAGGTCGGCAAAGCGGATCGCCGGGTCGATTCGGCCATCCGCGTCGAAGACGGGTTGCCCGAGGGTGCAGAACCGAAAGCCGCCGCCGCCCTCCCATCCGACATCCTTCGAGATACCGCCCTGTTCACCTTCGATCACCTTCTGCATACGCAGGGCGCAGTGGCTGCGGGCGTGATCGCCCATTTCCCCCAAGTTCGGCAGCAAAATGCGATTTCGGGTTGGTTGCGATTGGGCCAGCCTATATATTTCAATGGGTTAGGCTGTGCGCGCGTAACAGGGGCAAAACCCCGGGCATTTCGGCCCGAGTTGTCCGTTTGATGGTATCGCACTGTTGAACGACACGCATCTTAGCATGGTTGAGGAGACGGTTGGGTCAGCGGTGGCGGACGAGTTGCGGAAGGTAGGGCACCGTTTTGGCGTCTGGGATGGCGAGCCTGTCGCCCAGATAGTCCCAGAATGTGATGTTCAGTTTGGCGCAGGTCTTGAGCAACGACAGGAAGGCATCGCGGCAATCCCGCCCGGCGTTGCTGCGGGTGCCGCCGCTGACCTTGCGCTTTGTCACGTAAGCGCGGATGTCGTTTTCGGAACCGTTGGTGTGCAATGGGATCTCGGGGCGATCAAGCACCATCAGCAATTCAGCCTTGTTTGCATGCAAGCGTGCGAGCAACCTGTCGAGCGTGGCGAAGCCTGTGCGGCGACGGAATATCTGGTCGAAGCGGCTCCGCAACGTGGTTCGGCGGGTGTCGCTGGGGGAGCGCTGGAAGGCTTTGAGCGCATCGTAATACCGCCAGATCAGCTTCCGGATACGGTCCTGTATAGCGCGGGTCTTCTCGGTGAAGGTGTCCAGCTTGTGAACCAGCCGCTCGGCGTGGATCCAGCACAGCGCGTGTTGGCCGACGTTGAACTGACCAGCATCGTCGCTGACGATCACGGTCTCGCGTAGCAGGCCATGGGATTTGATGCTCCCCCAGAGCGCGCCCTCTGTTGCAACCCGCACGGGATCGGGCTGCACTTTCATCGCCGTGATGCCGAGTTTCTCGAGATGGACCAGCCAGGCCTCCTTGTCGGCGAACCACGTCTGGTCTGCATTGGCCAGCATCTGCAGGACGGGTCCGGACAGGGCGCGATCACGCATATAGGCAAGCGCGTCCGCATTGATCACGTAGCCGCCATGGCCAGCGCGTAGCAGTTCGAGAAAGTTGCACCGGCTTTTCGAGTTGGTCGTGGAAAACCAGGCGAACCGGTCGTTGCCGATCTGAGTACAAAAGCCATTCCGGGCCTTGTGTCGCGCGCCGGTATCATCGACCGTCACCCAAGGCGAGGTTTCAAGACCTGCGCGCAACACGTCGCGCGCCTCGTCCTGGAAGCGGTCCTGACCATCGATCAACAGCCGCACCACCTGCCGCTTGGAAATCTCGATGCCGATCGCCCTGAGCAACGTGACCAACCGCGCCATGGTCACCTGACCCTGATGGTGCTGGGCCAGCACAAAGCGGCGCAGCTCCGGGCCGAAATGGCCAGAAATGCCATCTGGCAGCGGCGCCACAACGGTGCGACCATCCGGTGTCACCCACCGCTCACGCCTGAACCGCACAACTGTCGGCCGGATCACCAGATCCTGAACAACGAAATCTTCATATCCCTTGAACCGGGAACCCGCAGGCACCTCGGCCGAAATCACGCGGTCTTCCGCCGCAGCCCGCAACAGTGTCTTCTTACCACGCCCACCGCGAGTGCGCGTACCGTTCGCGCCATCCTTCTTCGCGCTGGCTTGCTCCATGCCGCTTGGTTTACTCGGCTTCAGCCGTGGCGGACCCTTCAGCCCCTTCAACCGGGCGATCTCTTCACGCTGCTCGGCCACGGTCTGCTTCAGGGCCGCAACCTCGCTCAAAAGCTCCAGCACAAGCGCCCGGAGATCGGCGTCTGAAAGATCATCAAGAGGGTGAAATGGGTGCTTCGACATGCACCGATCGAGTCAGAAAACTGCCAGCTTGAACAGCCCCCTCGGCCCCACCGAGTCAATAGGACGCACCCTCACCCAACAACTTCGCCCGGGGTTTTGCTCCTGTTACTTTTGCTGTTGAACTTCTGCGACCGCATCCACGATCACATGAGCAACCGTCTCGACGAGCTGTTGCCGTGGAACTGGACGCCCAAGTCGAAGATCATGCCCGAAAACGCGGCCGCCTGATTTTGCAAGGCGGCCAGAACCGGGCGGTTACCCTGCGCCCATTGCTCACGCCGCCGAATGATGGCACACAAAAGGAGAACAGACTCGACTTACGAGTGGCCCGCAAACGGGGGCAGGTCAACATCTACATAGCCGTCGCTTCCTGTGTCACTGCCCGCGTGTCTTCCCATCCAGCTCAATCCCTGAGTGCCAGTTCCTGCACGCGTGCGATAGGCTGCCAGATATATTCCATAACTGTGCGTTTGCCCGAGAGCACATCAACCGTCGCCGTCATACCAGGTATGAAGGTCACCACTTCGCCGGTATCAAGCACCAACTCGCCCTCAATCGCCACATCCACCAGGTAATGGCTCATCCCGCCATTGCGTTCATCCACCACAGCATCCGGGCTGATCCGGATCACCCGTCCATCGACCGAGCCGTATTTGGCGGAATCATAGGCCGAAAGCCGGATGCGCACATCATCTTCCAGCCGGATCCGCGAGATATCTTGCGGCATGATCTGCGCCTCGATGATCAGCGCCTCCCCTGTGGGCACCAGCTCAAGCATCACATCGCCTGTATTCACGAACCCGCCCGGTGTGCGGAAATTCAACCGGCTGATGATCCCCTCCATCGGCGCACGGATCACCGTGCGGCTCACACGTTCTTCCAGACGTGGCAGCGACTCGCGCAGCTCGCTTTGCTCGGCCACAACTGTGTTCAGCTCATCCATGGCCCGCAGGCTATAATTGGCACGCGCATTCGCGATCTCGGTTTCCAGCTCCTGCATGCCCGAGCGCGCCTGATCGATGGAGACAAGCGCCCGGTCCCGCTCGCCGCGCGCCTGTTCGAGCTGGCGCTGCAATTCCAATAGCCGCGTGGCCGGCGCGATATTGTCGCGCACCAAAGGTTCCACAACAGCGATTTCTTCTTCCAAAAACCCTGCCGTACGCTCTGCCGTACCCACAGTTGTCTCGGCCGAGCGCAAATCCTGCTGGCGCTGTTGCAGGCGCTGCTCGAGCACAGCCAACTGTCCTGCAAGCTCTGCACGCCGCGCGGCAAACAGGCTTTGTTCGGTCATCGCCACCATCGGCGAACGTGCATTCAGATCTGCAGGGATTACAAACTCGCCCCCTTCAATCTCTGCGCGCAGCCGGGTTTCCTTGATATCAAGCCCTGCAAGCCGCTGTGCCAGCCGGTTCAATTCGCTGCTGGCATCCACAGGATCAATCTCGAACAGAATATCCCCTTCGGCCACAACGGTGTTCTCGGACACGAAGCGGCGCAGGATCACACCGCCTTCCGCAGCTTGCACCATCTGGTTTTGTACCGAAGAGACAATCCGCCCCTCCCCGCGCGTCACACTGTCGAGCTCTGCCCAATTGGCCCAGATCAAGGCAATCCCCAACAGCGCAAACACTGTCACCAGGATGGTTGATCCAGAAAGGCCCTCACGGCCCGCCATCTGGCGCGACAAGCTCTTGAAATCCACGTCTGCCATAGCCGTCTACCTCGCCTGCGCCTTGAGCTTCTCTGGCGTCGTATCCGCCACAACACCGCCCTGATCCATCACCAGCACACGTTCCGCCAACTCCAGCAGCGTGTTGCGATGCGTGACCATCACCAGCGTCCGAGCGCCCGCCCAAGTTTTCAGGCGGCCAATCACGGCCTTTTCTGTGGCGGTGTCCATGGAACTTGTGGGCTCATCCAGAATCAGCAAGTTCGGATCATGCAAAAGCGCACGCGCCAGGTTGATCGACTGGCGTTGGCCGCCGGACAAGCCCTCACCGCGTTCCTTGAGCTCCATGTCATAGCCCTGCGGATGGCTGGCCACAAAATCATCCACCCCCGAAAGCTTCGCAATATTGAGAAGATGCGCATCATCATATTCATAAAAGCCCATCTGGAGGTTCTCTTTTACAGTGCCGGAGAAGAGCCAGGTTTCCTGCAGCATCACCCCCACATTGCGCCGCACATCCGATTTGTCGATCTGGCGAAGATCCACCCCGTCAATCAGCACCGCCCCTTCGCTGGGTTCGATCAAGCCAGAGATCAGCCGCGACATGGTCGATTTGCCTGATCCCATCCGGCCCACAATCGCAACTTTCTGGCCGGCCGGGATTTTGAGCGACAGATTGCGGATAATCGGGCTGCTGGCACCGGGAAATGTGTAGCTGACATTTTTCAACTCTACCGTCCCTGCAAGATGCGGCCGGCTCAGACGGGGACGCGTCTGATCCTGCTGATCGGCGTCATTATTCATCACAGATGAGAGCGAGCGATAGGCCTGGCGCGCCCCATTCGCGCGCGACATGGCCGAGGCCAGTTGCGACAGCGGCGCAAGGGTTCGGCCCCCAAGGATCACAGCGGCAATCATCGCCCCCATCGTGATCGTGCCATCCTGGATCAGGAACACGCCGTAAAAGATTGTTCCGATCTGCGCCAGTTGCTGAACCGAAGCCGCAGAATTGATCGCAAAATTCGACAGCATCCGGTTCTTGAGCCCAAGATCAGATTGCGCATCCGAGGCCTCTTCAAAGCGCCGGCGCATCAGGCGGCCCGAGCCTGTCGCCTGAACAGTCTCAATCCCGTTCAGGGTTTCGACCAGCACGCTTTGCTTGGACATATTCGTCTGCATGGAACTTTCCGCAATCCGCGCCAGAAGCGGCTGGATCACCAGCCCCGCCGCGATCACCAGTGGCACCGCAATCAGCGGCACCAGAGCGAGCGGCCCTGCAATCAGCGAGATCACCCAGATGAACAGGAAGATGAAGGGCAGATCGACCACGGCCACCAGCGTGGCCGAGGTGAAGAAGTCGCGCAGCGTGTCAAACTCACGCACAATGCTAGCCATCGCGCCGGATTGCTGGCGCTTTGTGTCGAGCTTCATGTTCAAAAGCTTGTCAAAGATCAGCCGCGACATGCGCGCATCTGCACGCTTGCCCGCTTTATCGACAAATTGCGCGCGCAAAGTCTTGATCACAAAATCAAACCCCAGCGCAATCAACACACCGATGGTCAGCGCAATCAGGGATTCAATCGCTTCATTCGGCACAACCCGGTCATAGACCACCATGATAAACAGAGCTGTCGACAGCCCTAGAAAGTTGGTCAGAGCCGCTGCAATCAGCACTTGGCCATAGAGCCATTTACCTTGCAGCAGCGAGCCCCAAAACCAGTCATTCTTGCCCTTCGGCTTGGCCGCTGCATGTATTTTGCGCGCAAGGATGAAATACGGATGCAAGAAGGCAGGCAGGTCTGATGCTGGCAACGCTTCTTCTTCCACCTGATCATCGTCTGTAAAGTGGCGGATATGCGCTGTGCCGGTCTCATCAATCCGTTCGACCAGAACCGCATCGCCCGAATGCGAGAAGGCGATCGCCGGGCAATGTCCGGGCTCCAGCGCAGAAACAGGCATTTCCCCATAGCTGGCTTCAAAACCAACATGGCGCAGCGCCGATACAGCTGCATCCGGCCCGAACACTTCGCGGATCAGTTCCGGCAAATCGCGCACAGCGCCTGTCGAAAACGTCAGCCCAGACAAGGACAGCAGGTGCTGGACCGCGCGCAACAAACTTGGCTCCAACGCCAGCTCAGCTGAGCGCTCGGCATCAGAGGGCGAAGTCTCATCCAGTACAGGCTGGGCCACATCCCCTGTATCCGGCGCAGCGCCCAGATCTGGCCCTGATTGTGGCTCGGAGTCTTGGGCGCTCGGCATATGTGCGTCCTGGGACAGCTCACTCGCGGTTTCATCCCGTGCTGTGGAGCTGTTCTCCACATCTGACTTGACTGTCATATACCTCTATGCGTCCTTATCTTGCTGCCCGCTTCGGGCAGCGCTTTACTCTTCAAGGCCAATGATCTGCGCCAGTGCGCCAGTGCGCGCCGCGATGGTCAGCAGCAAGGTCATCCGCTCGGCCTGCATGGCAATCTGCTGGTCTTCCGCCCGATAGGTCTCGATCTCCGCCTCGACAAGCTGGCGCAGGTTGGACTGGCCCGTCGCAAGCTGCGAGCGCGCCGTTTCCGCCTCAGACTGGCTCAGGCTGAGTTTACGCGCCACCAAGGGCATGGAGCGATCAATCCCTGCCAGGCGCGTCAGCGCGGCCTCCAGCTCTGCCTCCAGCGCGGTTTGTTCTTCGCGCAGCTGGCCTTCCAAGGCGGACGCCCGCGCAATGGCCGCTTCCAGCTGGTTGACCCGCCGCCCACCATCGAGAAGCGCATAGTCAAATCCAAGACCAAAATTGCCGCTGGTCGGATCTCCGCTTTCCATAGGCGTGCGAACACCTGTTTGCAGCCGCACACGCGGACGGAAGGCGGCCTCTGCCTCACCGACAGCGTGGCGGGCCGCAAAGACGCTAGCCGCGCGCGCCTCGAGGCTCGGGGCTCCTCTCCAATCGCGCGCTTGCGCGCGCGCGGCTGATGCAGTGATCAGCTCTGCAGGGCGGCTCAAGCGTCCGGGCGCTTGGCGGAAATAGCGCTGGAACCGCACGCGCGCGTCAGACTGGTCTGATTGCAGGCGAGTTTCTTCCAACTGGATATTTACAATCTGGCGCCGTGCGGAATCCAGCGCTGCGCGATCGAGCATGCCATTGGTGGCCATGCGCTCGATCTGGCCCACCAGCGTGTCCATTTCTTCTGTACGCGTCCGCAACAGCCGCAGACGTTCCGAATACTGCCAAAAATCTATCCAGGTGCGCGCCACGTCCAGCGCCAGCTCATTGGCGCGGGATTTCCGTTCCGCCTGCGCGCCAAGCGCCTCCGCTGTTGCGCGATTGATCGCCGCAGCGCTTTCACCGCCATCAAATACCAGCTGGCTCAGCGTAATGCCGCCCATCAGGCCAGAATTGCGCGCGCCATCCGATTCAAACTCCCGCACAGCGCCAAGATTTGCATTCGCCTCAAGCTGTGGTCGACGCACGCTTTCGGCAACCCCGATATTGCTGGTCGCTTCCCGCTCCGAGGCAAGGGCGGCACGGTAGCCGGAGTTTGAGCTGACCGCTTGCGCGACAGCCACCTTAAACCCGCGTGACACATCTACAGGGCTCGCTGCGTCTTCCGCCTCGGCTGCAAGTTCAGCCGAAAGTGCTGCCGACATCTCAGTGATCGCCATCGGTGTGCCACCGCACCCCGCCAGCAGCAGCGCGACGACAGGCAGCATCCGCGTTGCATAGTTTCTGTTCGAGATCATGCGGTTCTTGGCACGGTCGGGAGTTGGGTTGCCATCAAAACGGGCGGCGAATTGTGTCATTATATCATCTCCAGCGCTGTGAAGCGCTTTTTTTGCGACTGCAAGTTGCCCATGATCATAATTCAAAATCCCCCAGATCTTCAGAAAGAGCCGTGAGTATTTCGAGATCTGCATTCTCGTTTATTTGGTTGGTAGCGTAAACAGAACCGACATCGACCATATCCGCTGGTGCGTAGTCAGGACTGTCAAAAATCCGGCTGTGATGCAGGCTGTGCAGATGGGCATAAAGCCATGGCAAAGCCTGCAGATCACGAAGCTGCAAAAACAAATCGGCGGCAAGGTCACCAAATGCTTCTGCGTCCAGGACATAGAGCTTCTGATCACCAAGGACCATTTCCTGCCCTTCAAACCGTGACCACGGCACAAGCAGTTTATGCTCCTCAAGCAGCGCAAGCGCGGGCTGAACATTTGACATGCCCGCATGGACCTGCCGCAAGAAGCCAAAGATTTGCCGCACCCGCTCTGACGCCTCTCCGTTCTCAAAAAAGGGCAGCACATCCTCTTCCACCGGCTCCGGCGCAACCCCGGGCCAAAGCCGGATAGAGCCCTCATCCTTGGGCTCCAACATAAACGGATACGCCCGCATCAAAGCCGGGATATAATGCCCGCGCCAGGCCCAAGAGGGCTCGAGCACAAAACGGTTTATCCCGTCACCAGGCCCAAAAGTGGCCATGGCCCGCCAGCCTTTTGCACCAGACACAAACGCAACCGGGTGTGATTGCGCAACGCGGGGGATTTCCTCCACCGCCAGAGCAATCGCCTCAAGGTTCCGGGCAAACCGGAGATCCTTCGCAGGCCGCCAGCCTTTTGCGTCGTCAGTGCCGTGCATTACCAGAGACCTTTTTGAAGAAAACCCGCCCCGATTATGGGGCGGGGGTGTGGTGAGTGTTGTTTAGTTTTGCGATGCGCCCAGTTTATCGCGTTGGGCCTTACGAGACACCCCCACCAGGAGAAAGGATGAAGTTTTGATCTGCCAAATCCTGAACAGCCACGCTTTCTAGCGTCAACAGCTTGGTGAGTTCGTTGCTATCGACGTTACCATCACTATCACCGCTGGAATCGTCCCAGAGCCAGAAGCTGACTTCACCGTCTGCACCTGTTTCGTTATCAATAGCAAAGATCATGGTAGATCCTGCGGTGAAGAAAGAATTCATGTCAACTTCGTCTCCACTTCCTGTCAAGAACGAAGAATCCGCCCTCGGCTGAGCAAATTGAGTTGCTATACTGGTCGCAGAAGGCGCCACACCAGTCTGAAAAATGACGATGCTATTGAGATCAATGTTGGCACTAAACCCGCTTGAGACCGTTACCAAGTTTTCTGGCAAGGTTATGAACGCGCTGAAGTCAAGACTGTCAAATGCGTTATCGGTACTCCCCGCGGCAAAGCCATCGACCGTGTGGTCGCCGAGCGGATCATCGCCAACAGCGCCCGAAAGTTTGAGTGTGAAATTGCTATCATCATCCGCACTTCCGGTTATTACATAATCGCCATCGGCTGCTGTGAGCGTGACAACATCGTTTTGCTCATCAGCATCATCAGCCCGTTCGAGTTTGACTTTTCCATCTACGTTAACGTTTGACAGGTCCGTATCATCGTCAAATCCTGTGACTACTACGTCGCCATCGCCCGTGATGGTCAGGCCATCCGCCTGTTCGGCTGTCAGCTTGAGCGTGGTGTCTTCATCGACCGAAAAAGTTGTGTCGTCATCAATGTCAAGGTCAGTGGCCTCCGTCAGGTCAAGCTCCTTTTCGCCAGACACCGTGTATGCAGTATTTTCTGCTAGCTTGAAGCCTGGGTCAACCGACGCGTCATCATCCGACACATCCAAAGTGACACTGGCTGCGGTGACATTGGCAAGGCTCGCATCGTGATCATT